>JABLTS010014103.1_pt1 | contig 119037 bp, 130 predicted proteins | sample 7160081 | NCBI WGS metagenome assembly JABLTS01 (sample SAMN14651231, study PRJNA627086) | human gut metagenome | isolation source: feces | host: Homo sapiens | reverse complement strand
TTTTATTTTCCATCTACTGCACCTCCTGCCATCATAAGTCCAAGAGTATTTTCGTCTGTAGTTTTTGCATCTACTATTCCTACTATTTTACCTTCATACATAACAGCTATTCTGTCTGATACGTTCATAACTTCGTCTAATTCTAACGATACAAGTAAAACAGCGTTCCCTGCATCTCTTTGTTCAACTAATGCTTTATGAACGAATTCTATTGCCCCAACATCAAGTCCTCTTGTTGGTTGAGTTGCTATTAATAATTGAGGTTCATTAGTTTCTTTTCTAGACCTTTCTATATTCATAACCTCTCTACCGATTATTATTTTTTGTTGGTTACCACCAGAAAGTGCTCTTGTTTTTTGAGTGTAATCTGTAGGTCTAACGTCAAATCTTGAAATTATTGATTTCGCATGTTCGTTCATTGCGTCTTTGTTTATTATACTGTTTTTAGAGAATCTAGAGTCTTTGTAATTTTGTAGTATAGAGTTCTCCGAAACTGTAAAGTCTAATACAAGACCTCTCTTATGTCTATCTTCTGGTATATTTTTTATACCTTTTTTGAAAATTTGTTTTGGAGTATTATTTACTATTTCATGTCCATTTATTGTTATGCTTCCACTATAACATTTTCTAAGACCCGTTAAAGCTTCAACTAACTCACTTTGTCCATTTCCATCTATACCAGCTATACCTAATATTTCTCCAGCTCTTACTTCTAAAGATAATCCATCTACAGCAGAAATTTTTCTACTGTCTTTTACAACTAAATCATTTATTTTTAATACTGTTCCTTGTGGTTGAGCTTCTTCTTTATCAACTTTGAAGTTAACTTCTCTACCAACCATCATTGTTGCTAAATCATCTTCTGTAACGTCATCAACTTTTACAGTATCGATGTATTTACCTCTTCTTATAACAGTACAATGATCTGCTATCGCTTTTATTTCTTTTAATTTATGAGTTATTATGATAACTGATTTACCTTCTTTAGTTAAGTTTCTGATGATTTTTATTAAATCATCTATTTCTTGTGGTGTTAAAACTGCTGTCGGTTCATCAAGTATTAGCATATCAGCACCTCTATATAGTGCTTTTAATATTTCAACTCTTTGTTGCATACCTACTGATATATCATCTACTTTAGCCATTGGGTCTATTGCTAAACCATATCTTTTAGATATTTCTTCTACATCTTTTATGGCTTTGTTCATATCTAAAGCTCCCATAAATTTAGTAGTTTCACTACCTAAAATTATATTTTGTGCAACTGTAAAAGTACCTATTAACATGAAATGTTGGTGAACCATTCCTATACCTTTGCTTATAGCCACGCTAGGATTTTCGATATTAACTAATTCTTCATTTATATAGATTTCACCTGAAGTTGGAGTGTATAATCCATATAAGATATTCATTAGAGTTGATTTTCCTGCACCATTCTCACCTAAAAGTGCATGAACCTCTCCTTTGTGTACAGTCAAGTTGATGTTATCATTGGCTACAAAATCGCCAAACTTCTTAGTTATATTTTTCATTTGTATACTTTTATGATTGTAATCTATATAACTATTTTCCATGCTTATGCTGTCCTCCTTATTTTAATTTATCTATTCTATATCCGACATTTGTCGTATATTTAAAAAATGGATAATACATATATATATTATCCATTATTTATAGAATCTATTTGTATTTTAAAATCTTTCTAATTCCGCCAGAAATATACTATATTTAGTTGGAATTATTTCTCAACTATTTCTTTGTATTCTTTCTCATTTTGAGGAACTTTTATTTCACCGCTTTTTACTAAGTCAGCTTGCTCATCAACATATTTTAATATGTCTTCTGGAACATTTTTGTCTGTAGTTGCTGCTATACCAACACCGCCACTTGCAAGTGTATTAGTTACAACTTCTCCACCTTTGTAATTTCCATCGATTAATTTACCTATTAAATCTATAACTGATACGTCTATATTTTTAACAGCTGATGTTATTACGTTGTTTGGAGCTAATGCGTTTTGGTCAGTATCAACACCTATAGCCATTTTTCCATTTTCTTTAGCCGCTTCTATAGCACCTGTACCAACTGCTCCTGCAGCTGTGAATATTACATCAGCACCATCTTTGTGCATTTGATTTGCTATAGATTTTCCTAGTGCAGCATCATTAAAACTATTTGCGCATCTTACTACTACTTCACAATCTGGGTTTGCAGCTTTAACACCTGCCATGTATCCATATTGGAATCTTGCTAATACAGCACTTTCCATACCACTTATAAATGCGACTTTATTTGTTTCAGTCATTTTACCAGCTATTAATCCTGCTAAATATGATGAAGTATTATCTTCATAAACTAATGAAGTTACATTTTCTGGTTGTTTTTCATATGCATGGTCAACTATCGCAAATTCTTTTTCTGGATAGTTTTTAGCTGCCTCTTCTATTGCACCTGCTATTTTATAACCAACACCTATTATTAAGTCTAAATCTTCTTCTACGAATGTTTCTATATTTGGAACATAATCAGCATCTTTTGTAGATTCTAAGTATTTTACTTTTACTTTATCGCTTCCGAATTTTTTTTCAGCTTTTTGTAAACCTTCCCATGTAGATTGATTGAATGATTCATCATTTACCCCACCAGTATCTGTTATCATACCAATAGTATATACTTTGTCACTTGCCGAATCCTTACCAGCATTATCATTTTTACTACTGCACCCAACTAATAGTGTTGTCATCATTGTGAATGCAAGTCCTATTGCAAATAATTTCTTTAATTGCATTTTGTCCTCCTAGCGTTCTATATTCTATTTTTATTTTGTGCAAATTTTATCATATTATTTATAAATTATTATTTATTATGTAATACAAAATTTCAATTTAATTAGATTTTAAATAGTGTAACACATATGTCGAATTTGCACGAATTTCACCTTTATCTATTATCCTATTTTCTCAATAAAATTTCAATATAAAATTAAATTTTTATTATATTTTAATCATATATTTTTTATATCAAGTATAATTATTGAATATATTGTCTATATTTGTATATTTTTACACAAATATAGCTATCAATGGAATATTCCTTTGATAGCTATTTAACAGTTTTAAATTTATTTTTAATTTATTAATACTCTAATTTATTTTCCAACTATTTCGTTGTATTGTTTTTCATTTTCTGGAACTACTATTTCTCCAGATTTTATTTTACCAGCTTGTTCATTAACATAGTCAAGTATATCTTTAGAAACATGATCTTTTGTTGTATCAGATAAACCAACACCACCACTAGCTAATGTATTTACTATAACTTGTCCACCTTGGTAGTTATCTTCTAATATTTCACCTACTAAGTTAACTATTGATACATTTACGTTTTTCATAGTTGATGATATTATGTTATCTGGTGCTAAAGGACTTTGATCAACGTCAACACCTATAGCCATTTTATTGTTTTCTTTTGCTGCTTCTATAGCTCCTGTACCAGCTGCACCTGCTGCTGTATATATCACATCAACACCATCTTTATGCATTTGGTTTGCTACTGATTTTGCTAATGCTGAATCAGAGAAACTATTTAAATATCTAACTGTTAATTCACATTTTGGATTTGCAGCTTTAACACCAGCTCTAAATCCATATTCGAATTTATCTAATGTAGCACTTTTTATTCCGCCTATAAATGCAACTTTGTTAGTTTCAGTCTTTTTAGCTGCTACTAATCCAGCTAAATAAGCAGCTGTATTATCTTCATATATTAATGAAGTAACATTTTCTGGTTGTTTTTCATAAGAATGGTCTATTATTGCAAATTGTACATCTGGATAATTTTTAGATGCTTCTTCTATTGCACCAGCCATTTTATATCCAACACCTATTATTAAATCTAAATCTTCTTCTACGAATGTTTCTATATTTGGTGTATAGTCAGCTTCTTGGCTAGACTCTACATATTTTACTTGTACTTTGTCTTTTCCATATTTTTCTTGAGCTTGTTGTAACCCTTCCCAAGTAGATTGGTTAAATGATTCGTCATTTACTCCACCTGTATCAGATATCATTCCTATTTTGTATACGTCTTCATTACTTTCTGTTTTACTACTACATCCAACTAATAATGAACTCATCATTATCGCTGTAAGTCCTACTGCAAATAATTTTTTTAATTGCATAATGTCCTCCTAAAACTTGTCGATTATTTACTATTCATATTTTATGCAAACTCTTATATATTTATTTATAAAGTAAATTATTTTTAATTTTGTTTTATATAGTATATCTTATATGTCGAATTAGCACGAAACATTTCCAACTCCATTATCCTATTTTTTTTTAAAAAAATCAATACTTTTTTTTTATTTTTTTATATTTCGTTCGTTATTTTATCAGTAATACCGAAAAAAAAATGGATTTTTATAAATTTTATATAAAAAAAAGACTGTAGAATGCATATTCCACAGTCTTTTTTTTATATTGTTCGTATAATTTATATAGTATGTACTTTAAATTCACAAAAATACGATTATTTTTTAAAGCTTAATATTCCTAAAACTCCAGGACCTGAATGTGATCCTATACAAGAACCTATTTTAAATGTTCCTATTTTGTCAGGATTGTATTTTTCTTTTAAAGCCTCTACCATTTTATCTTTTTCTTTTTCGTTGTCCATATATCCGATATACATAATACTAGTATCTATATTTCCACCAGTTAACTCATCTGTAGCTTCAATAAGTTTATTTATAACATTCTTCTTACCTCTAACTTGACCTAATTGAGTAACTAGTCCATCTTTAACTTCACATATTGGTTTTACATTTAATAAGTTACCTACCATTGCTTTTGTAGAAGAAATTCTACCACCTTTTTGAAGATGATTTAAAGAATCTATAGAGAATACTAAACAGTATTTTTCTTTTATTATATTCAGCTCTTTAATCACTTCATCAAGAGTTTTTCCTTCTTCTAATAATTGTGCTGCTTTTAATACAAACATTCCTGCACCAAAAGTTAAATTACTTGCATCATATAAATGTATATCCCCTTCAGTATCATTTTTAGCCATTACAGCACTTTGATAACTTCCTGTAGCATTTGCTGATGATGCTATATAGAAAATAGTTCTTCCATCAGCTACATATTTATCAAATGCTGTTTTGAATTGTCCATATGTTACTTGTGAAGTTTTTGGATACTTTTTATCTTTTAATAATTGATAGAACTCATCTAATTCAAAATCGATTCCATCCTTGTATTCTTTATCATCTAATATTACAGTTAACGGTAAAACTTCTATATCATATTTTTCTATTTGATCTTTAGTTAAATCCGCCATACTGTCACAAATCAATTTAATTTTACCCATAGTTAACTACTCCTTCACCTTAAAATTGTTATCTCATTCCTGGATATCCAATTTGTCTCATAGCCTCATATACTACTATAGCTACCGAATTTGACAGATTTAAAGATCTTGCCTTTTCTAGCTTTAACATAGGTATTCTCATACAAGTTTCCATATTCGCTTCTATTAAAGGTTTTGGAAGACCTTTTGTTTCTTTTCCAAATACTAAGAAACAACCATCTTCAAACTCCATATCTGAGTGAGCTTTATTTGCTTTAGTTGTTGAATAAAAATATTTTGCATCTGGATATTTTTCTTGTAATTCCTCAAAGCTATCATAATATCTTATTTCTGAAATATCCCAATAATCTAGTCCACATCTTTTTAAGTATTTATCTTCTAATGAAAACCCTAATGGTCTAATTAAGTGTAAAATTGCGCCTGTGTTTGCACAAGTTCTTATTATATTTCCAGTATTTTGAGGTATTTCTGGTTCTACTAATACAACATTTATTGACATTTTCTCCTCCTTATACTTTTATAATTTTTCTATTATTTATAATTACTATTTAATTTATAAACTTATTATAAACCTAAATTATATTATATCAAAAAAAACATATATTTAAAAATTACATTTAAATAAATATTATTATTTATAAAGTGTGTTATCCTTTGTTCCTTTTAATATTATTTCATCACAAGGTGGATAGTAACTTGTATTAACCAGTTCCTTTTTTAAGATTTCATTATTTGACTTATATAAACGAAAAGTATTTACAGTATATCCCAATCTACCTTCTTGTTCAACTACTTTTGTTCCTTTTTGTAGCTTTGAATCACTTTTATATATTTTTTTATTTTTTATAGTTTCTACTATTTCTGTTTCTATTTCTATATTTCTTTTATCGCTACTGCATCCGTATATTTTCGATGCAATTTTATTTTCAAAAATTTCGTTATGAACTATTATTGGATTATTATTATTATTTTTAAATACAAAATCCATACTTCCATTTGATACAGTCGCATCTCTTCCTTTTGTTACATAAGGGCTAGGTATAGAATGATTAGTTATTTGAACTATATCCATTCCAGCATATAAGGCTGCATTATAAATAGTAGTAGATACTTGACATATTCCACCACCCACACCTTTATCATGTTTTCCATTTAAAATTATTGATGCTACTTTTAATTTGTTATATGCATCATTGTCCCTCAATTGTTGATTAAATGAGAATTTTTCGTTCGTATTTACAAGGATATCACTAGTAGATTTGGCAGCTACTGTGATATTATTAACTCTGTTTTTCCTTTTTGGATTAAAATAAGTTTCATAACTTCCTAATAATGTATCTATCTTCATTAATTGGTCATAGGTATATTTAGGATTTAATACATCTAAGGGTATTTCACTTTGACTAGAATCCAAATTTTCAATTTTGTATACTATAATATCTTTTAAATTTTCTTTATTTACAGCTTGGCCTTTATGTTCTTCATAAACAACTATGTTGCCGTCCACAATTTTAGCACTTGCATCTTTTGGTGATATATATAATTTTGAATATATTTTATCAATTAAATTATCTACTTTTTTTGTATTATAACTGCAAGTTAATGGTATTATTTTTTTTTCACCCTTTTTTAGACTTATTTTAGTTTTCATATCAGTAATTAAGTCTTTATCTCGGCCTATACTATAAGCTCTATCTACTAATTCATCAACTTTATAATCTACACCTAATGTTTCTTTATTTACAAGTATAGATTCATCATTGTAGAATAATTCAAATTCATTATTTTGCTCAATATAAGAATTTATCTTTTTTGTTGCTTCTTCTTTAGTCAAGTCAGATAGATTTATATCTTGCACATAAATATTATTAAGGATTTTTCCGCTTAAATTAATAGCATATATAATATTATTATTTGTTAGCATAAAAATAATTACTAGCATCATCAAAATTAAAAGTTTGCCTCTTCTCAACACAGTCATCCCTTTCTGTAGTAATTAGTCCTATTTTTGTAAATTATTATAGTAGTCACAATCATCCTTTATTGGACAGGCATCACATTCAGGTTTTCTTGCTTTGCACATCCTTCTTCCGTGGAAAATAAATAAATGATGAGAGTGAGACCATCTATTCTTCGGAATAACATCCATTAATGCAAATTCTGTCTTTTCCACATTTTTTTCATTTACTATTCCTATTCTATTTGTAACTCTAAATACATGAGTATCTACTGCTATTGCATCGTGATTAAATGCATTGCTTAAAACTACATCTGCAGTTTTTCTTCCTACACCAGGAAGTGTAGTTAATTCTTTTAATGTTTGTGGAACTTCTCCTCCAAAATTTTCACAAATCATTCTTGAACTTTCTTTTATCTTTTTAGATTTACTTTTATAAAGTCCACAACTTCTTATTTCTTCTCCGATTTCTTCTTCTGTTAAAGCTGCAAATTGTTCTGGTGTATTATATTTTTTAAATAATACTTCTGTTACTTTATTTACTCTTACATCTGTGCATTGTGCAGATAGTATGGTAGCTATTAAAAGTTCAAATGGTGTTTCATAATTTAACTCACATTGTGCATCTGGATATATTTCTTCCAATTTATCTAGTATTTTATTTACGTTTTTCATTTTATTGTCCCCCTTGTTTTTCAGTCAATTTTTTATTATTTTATCTTTAAATTTATTATCTTTAAATTTACTCAATATATTACAAAACATTTAATTTATATTTTTCCTATTACGACAAAAAAATCAATTTTGAGCATGATAATATTCTCAAAATTGATTTTTAAAAATTTTAATTAATTAAAATAAGTATTTATTTTTTATACTCACTATATTTTCTCAATTTTTTTATAGATAATTCTTTTATAATATTGAATTTCTCATCTGTTAATATTTCCATAGCTTCTTCTACTTTATTTACTTTATAAATATGAAACTTCTTATTTTTTATAGCTTCTTCTACTTCTTCACATAAAACTAAATTATCTTCATTTTTTGCTGGTATAATTACACCTTGTTCTCCTGTAAGACCTTTATGTTTGCAACAATAGTAGAATCCTTCAATTTTTTTTGGAATTCCACCTACTACTTGAATTTGACCTTTTTGATTAATAGAGCCTGTAACAGCAATATTTTGTTTTATTGCTAAATTGCTTAGAGAAGATAATAATGCATATAATTCTGCTGATGATGCACTATCTCCATCAACACCTCCATAATTTTGTTCAAAACAAATATATGCATTTAAAGATAAAGGGAATTCTTGTGCAAAGTTTTCTGCTAAGTATCCTTCTAATATTAATACCCCTTTATTATGGATGGAACCACTCATTTTTACTTCTCTTTCAATGTTTACAATTCCTCTATTACCGCAAGCTGTAGCAACAGTTATTCTAGATGGTTTCCCAAAAGTATGCTCTCCTGTACTCAATACAGATAAACCATTTATAACTCCTACTTGCTTTCCTTCTATATCTATTAATGTATTTTCATTTTTATATGATTCATCTATCTTTTCTTCAATTTTATCTATTCTATTTTTCTTTGCTAATATTGCTCTGTCTATATGTCTTTTTTCTATATATTTTGAACCATCCATTTTGGCATATAGGTTTCCTTCATCTATCATATCCATCAACTTATTAAAATTTGTGGACAGCTTATTTTTATCTTCAACCATCTTCATACTTTGATTAATTACCTTTGTAACAGCATCATAAGTAAGGTGCTTATAATTATTTTTATTACATTGATAAGAAATAAATCTGCTTATTGCATCTTCATTTTCTTCAGTTTTATCCATTTCATCATCAAAATCTACAAATACTTTAAAATACTTCATAAATTCAGGGTCGTAATTATAAATAAGGTTGTATAAATATTTGCTTCCTATAAGAATTATTTTTAAATCACATGGAATTGGCATAGGATTTATAAATCCTTGACCTTCTATATCTATCTGCTTAGTTTTTAATGTTTTCTTTAATAATTCCCAAGTATTTGCATATCTCAAAAGTTGATCAACATATAAAATCACATACCCTCCATTAGCTTTATGAAATGCACCAGGAATTATTTTTGTAAAATCCGTTTTTAGATTTCCATTGTGATATTCGTATTCCACTCTTCCAAATAAATTACTTGGTCTCGGGTCATTTTCCACAATAATTCTTGAAAAGTTATCGTTACTTACAAATAAATTAACCTCATATTTTAATGCATAATCTTTATCATATTTATCTTTTAAATCATCTTCATCTAAATAAAAATAATATATAGATTCAATAATGTTTTCTTCCAATGCATCTAGATATTCGATTACTTTTTTATTATCACTATATTTTTTTCGTGCTGCTTCAATATACGGTTCTACTACTAATTTTCCAATTTGATTTTCTGTTTCAATGACAACTTGTTTAACTCTGTCTTCTAAAGATTTTAATTTATATAAAACCTGAATAGCCATCTCCTCAAGTTCTTTTTTAGTTTTACAAAATTCTTCAGCAGATATTTCATCTTCATAATTATCATCTATAGGTATAAATATAAAACTTGAACTAGAACTTTTCAACTTAAATCCTTTTTCTTTTCCATAGTCTCTTATATTTTTAAGTAATTTTTCTTTTTCAAATTCATAAGTTTGGAGTAATTTATTTTTTGTAAGCTCGTATTCTTCATTTTCAAATGCATCGTTGATTTCCTCTGTTAAACATTCAATTAAATCTTCCATATATGTTTTAAATTCAGACCCTTCTCCCGCTGGAAAATCAATAGCTATAGGTTTTCTAGGGTCTTTAAAATTATATACATAACACCAGTCTTTAATTTTACTTTCATCAATTTGCTGAGATTCTATCGCCTTTATCGTATAAGTAATTCTTCCACTTCCACAGTTTCCTGAAACGTATATATTATAAGCTGGATTATTCATTTTTAATCCAAATTGCATAGCTTTTTCAGCTCGTTGTTGCCCGATAATACCATCATACGGTTCGATTTCAGAAGTATTTTTAAATTTTTTCATAGCCTTCTCCCCTCAACACAATATATTTTCAACTTATTTAAGTATATGTTTAACCGACACTATTAATTATGAATATTTGACTTATTTATCAAAATTTTAAAAATCCATTTTATTTTTATCTGAAATTATATCTAAGTTTCGCTTAATAATTTTTCTCCCCCTCCAGCTAAATGCCCTGTTTTTATATCTTCTTTTAAATTCCTTATTAGAAATTTCGTCTATTTCTTCTTGATTTATTTTTGTAATTAATTCGTTGTTAAACTCACATATCTTAGTAGTTTGTATATCTTTGTTATGAGGACATACATCTTGACATATATCACATCCAAACACTTTGCCATTTTCTTTTAATAATTGTATTTCACTTTCAGATAATTCCTCTTTTTTTTGGGTTATATATGAAAGACATTTTCTAGGATCGATTTCAAAATTTCCCAAAATAGCATTTCCCGGACAATATTTCACACATTTATTACATTTTAGACAGCTTTTTTCGCTAGGTTTATCTGGTTCAAACTCATAATTATTAACTACATAGGCTATAAATATATAAGACCCATATTTATCTGTTATGATATTATTATTTATTCCAAAATATCCTATTCCACTTAAATAAGCCAAATATCTATCTACTAAAGGGCCATTATCTGCAAAGATTTCATATTTAAAGTCTGGTATTTCCTTTTCTATTTCTAAACATATATCTGTAAGTATTTGTTTAGTTACAATATGATAGTCCTCTCCATAACAATATTTTGATATATTAGAATCTCTGTATTCTCCAATATAGTATGGAAATGCACATACAATTACCGATTTTGCATCATCCATTATTAATCTTGGATTTATTCTTTTATTTATATCTTCTTCTTCCATACCCGTAAGATGTTCTTTTTGTTTTCTATCATTTAAAATTTTCTCTAGTTCAAAATATGGCCCAATCGGTGCCACACCCATAATATCTATTTTTTTATTTTCACAAATTTGTTTCAATCTATCTTTATGCATAAAATATCCTTTCATAAATTCTATTTTAGATTTATAATAACTAAAGGTAAGGGAGTGATAATTTGATAAAACTAACAATCCCAGGACGACCTATCAGTAAGTCTAATTTTAAACTTCATAATATTCATGGTCAAGCCTGGATGCCAGCAAAAGGAAAACATTCTAAATATTTAGCATACGAAAATATGATTGCAGGATATATCAATCAACAATATCAAGGGGAACAAATAGAAGAAGATTTAATAACAGTTCTAAAACTTTATTTCCCTGATAAGAGAATGGGGGATTTACACAACTATCCAAAAAGTATTTGTGATGGAATTGAGAAAAGTGGAATTATAAAAAATGATAAACAACTTAAACCTGTTTTATTATTTAATTATATAGATAAAGAAGAACCTAGGGTTGAAATATTCCTTTATCCAGTATCTAAATATGACGTTTCTTATACAATAACTGAAAAGTAAATTTAATTTTAGTAATGAAAATCTTTGATGTATCTATATACATTAAAGATTTTCTTTATTAAAATAGAGATTACACTTGTTTATTTTAACAGGTATAATCTCTATTTTTTATTTATATATTTATTTTTCTAAAGTATTAACTACATTTTTTAGCATTTCTATTATTGGTAATTCATATGGACATTTTGATTCACATGCACCACATTCTACACAGTTGCTTGCTCTTTGATCTTCACCAAGAGCTTTATATCTGTCAATTGCCCAATCTTGTAAACCATATCTAGTGTAATACCCTTCTAATAAGAAGTTTTGCGGAATTATTACACCTTGTGGACATGGCAAGCAATATTCGCATCTTCTGCAGAAATTAGTCCCTAGTTCCGATTTAATTTTTGTTATTTTAACATTATCCTCTTCTGTTAATTCAAAATTTGCTAACACAGCAGTATTTTCTCTGACTTGTTCTGGTGTATCCATTCCTGGAATAGCAACATCAATATATTCTCTTGATAATATATATTTCATAGCTAATGTTCCATCATCTATAGCCCCACCTGCTAATGGTTTCATAACTATTGTTCCAACACCTTTTTCATGAGCTTTTTTAAATACTTCATCTGCTTGATTTTCAACTATATTGTATGGAAATTGTATTGTCTCAAATTTTCCACTTTCAACAGCTTTTTCAACAGTTTCTAAACCGTGACTAGTTATACCTATATGTTTTATTTTTCCTGCTTCTTTTGCTTCTAATAAAGCTCTATATGCTCTATCTTCCCCAAATATAGTATCATATTCAGCAGGTTTGACATTATGCATTTGATATAAATCAATATAATCAGTTTGAAGATTTTTTAAACTGATTTCTATATCTTTTTTCATAGATTCATAGTCTCTAGACATTGATTTGGTAGCTATATAGAATTTTTCTCTTCTCCCTTTTAAAGCATTTCCTAGATACTCCTCACTTATTGTGTATCCTCTAGCAGTATCAATAAAATTAACCCCACATTTCTCTAATTCATCGATTACCTTATTAGTATCTTCTTGGCTAATTCTTTGTATTGGAATTCCTCCAAATCCAACCCTTTTTATTTCCATTCCAGTATTCCCAAACTTTCTCATATTTAGATTCCTCCCTCTTACACATGATAGTTATATTTAATTATTCTATTTTGCGCTTTAATATAAATAACTATCATTCTAATAACTTAATTATTTCAATATTCTATAATCAAAAAAAGTACCAACAGAGTTGATACTTATTTTATACTTTCATCAAGACCTGTAGGTATTGCTACCATCATTAGATCATTTTTCTTTTCTTCATCATTTTCTTTTCTATTTGCTAAAATTTCCGCTACCTTATCTTTCATTGTTTTTTGTAATTCGGCAATTTCAGAATCTGATAATTTTATATCCCTATACTCTAAAACATTTTCTAATTTTAAAGCCCCTTTTTCAACTGCAATATAAAAATTCTCTATTGTGTCTTCAAAATCTGATATAGATACCTTGCCATCTTCACTTGCAGGATCTAAAGTATAATCAATTATTTTTCTACTCATAACAACATTATTCGCTGTTGGATAGTAATATTTTTCAACTATACCAGATTTAATTTTTTCTTCTACTAATTCTAGTATACCTACATTATACAATGTTTTAATATGGTAATTTATTTTGGCATGTGGTTCGTCTAACATTTCTGATAATTGCTTAGCTGATAAAGGTTCTTTATCAAAAGCATTTAAGATGTCAATTCTTCTTGGGTGTGCAATAGCTTTAACACACTCTAGATCTCGCAATACTAACAAATCCTTCATTTTTCTTACCCCCAAAAAAGTCACTTAACTTACTTCTTAATATAAAAATAATTATATAGGAAATACCTATAATTGTCAAAAAAAAACTAATACATATATTGACTATTCAATTCTATACTATTTTCCTTTTTTAACTACATTTTGTTTATAGAATTAAATTTTTTTGAATAATCTAAATATTCTACATTATTATAGTACATGATTTATAAGCAAATTTCAACATAAATATAATCTTCAAAAAAAATATTTTTTCTATATTATATTTATTATACATTCATACTTGTACTTTTGTATACAAAAATACAATTTTATCCAATTATTTTTTTATAATAACTGAAAATTTTTCAAAAAAAAATTGAAAACCAATTCTTTAACTTAAATTAGTTCTCAATTTATTCACATTTTATTTAATCTACTATTTTACTTCCACCAATAAACTCTCTTATTATAGCTGTAGGTGGTATATCAGATAAATCATCTAATTCTACGAAGTATTGTAGGAATTTTAGAAGTCTTTTAGCTTCTATATATGCCTCACTATCTTCACCAATATGCTCTAATAGAGGTTTTGCATATGTTTTTAATAAAGCTAATTCATATACGCAAGCTGTATTAAACATTACATCAGCTTCTTCTTGATAAGGGAATATATTTTTTTCTTCGCCTCTTCTAACAGAAGGCCATCCCATTATAGTCATTTCTGCAGTATGACCTCTAAATTGATTATCTCTGACAATTCTTCTTATCAATCTTAAATCTGTAGTTGGAATTCTATTATGATCATCTAAATTTAACTGAGTTAATGCACTCAAATAAATTTTAAATTTTTCGTCATCTGGTATTGAAGCAGTTAATACAGGGTTTAAACCATGTATTCCTTCAAGTATAATTGGTTGATTTTTTTCTATTTGAAGAATCTCTCCTGCTTCACTCTTACCAGTTATAAAATTATATCTTGGAAGTTGAACCTTCTTTCCTTCCAGTAAATCCTTTAAATCTTTGTTGAATCTTTCTAAATTGATAGCATTTATAGATTCATAGTCTAGTTTTCCAAATTCATCTAATGGAGTTTTATCTCTATCAACAAAGTAGTTATCTAAAGATATAGATACTGGATTTAAATTGTTGACTTTTAGATGAATACATAATCTTGTTGCAAAACTTGTTTTTCCTGATGAAGATGGTGCCGCAATTAAAATTATTCTTTTGTTCTCTTGCTTTATTATATCGGCAATTTGTCCTATCTTTTTTTCATGTAATGCTTCGACGATTCTTATTATTTCGCCATATTTTTTTTCTTCTATTATCTTATTTAAAGATAATACTTTATCTACGCCCATTAAATTAGACCATTCTTCTGCTTCTTTATATATATTCGCTAGTTTTGGCTGTGGCACAAACTTTTTAGGAATATGTTTATCATCTTCACTTGCTGCCATTAATATTACGCCGTTTCTATATTTAAACAAATCATAACTTTTTATATATCCAGTTGATGGCATAAGATATCCATAAAAATGATCTATATAGTTATTACATTTATATATTTTTACAATATCATTCTCTTTATATTTAATTAATTCTGCTTTTTCATCTAGCCCTATAGATTTGAATATTTCTATAGCTTCTTTTTTAGTATATATATTTTTATTTATATCGTAATCTTTAGCTATAATTTTATCCATCTTATCTTTTATTTTGGATATATCTTCTTCTGTAATATCTCTACCTAAGTATATTTCACAATACACCCCGTTTGATAATGAATGTTCTATTACCACTCTACTGTCTTTAAATAAACATTTACACGCCATAATAAAAACAAGATTTAGCGTTCTTGTATAAACTCTAAGTCCGTCTGGATTTTTTGTGTCCAAAAATTTTATGTCGCTATCTTCTTTAATATAAGTATTTAATTCTTGTACATCATTATTTACTACTGCCAATGAAATATAACCCGAATAATTGTTTTCAAAATCTTTAGCTATATCAGATAGTCTGATTCCATCCGTATTATTCTTTAAATCATATGTTTTTTTACAACCGTCTATATTTAAATTAACCATAGTTGTTCCCCTCTTTATAAGAAAATTTCATTTAAATATTATATACTTCTCCATTATATTTTCTTACTATTTTATTATTCATTCATTCCTATTTGTGTACCTATATTAATTTTAAAATAAATTAATATTTACTAATTTATAAAACTTATATCGTTAAAAGGATACAATCTTACAAAAACTTTTCCTTCCACATCACTTACATCTACTAAGCCAACTTTATCATATCTACTATCTAAGCTAACTTCTCTATTATCACCTAATACAAATAGTTTTCCTTTTGGAACAGTTACTTCCATTTCTCCTTCAGTATCCATTCCTTCACTTAGATATGGTTCATTAAGCAATTTGTCATTTACATAAACTTGTCCATTTGTAATTACAACTTTATCGCCTTCAACACCAATTACTCTTTTTACTAAATCTTTATTTGTTCCATCAGTTGCTTCCAAATCAGATTTAAATACTATAATATCTCCATTTTTAGGTTCTCCCATTCTATAAACCATTCTGTTTATTATTAAATAATCATTTTCGTGAAGAGTTGGAACCATAGAATCACCTCTTACTAAAGTTGGCTTTATAAATAAAGTTATTACAAATGCCAATATAATAGCTAATCCAAAAACTTTTATCCATTCAATTATAGTACTTTTGATACTTTTTTCTTGATTCACTTCTTTTTTTCCCATCATATTCTCTCCTATCTAAATTAATCAAATTCAAATATATATATTCAATAAAAAGGATATTTCCCCCTTTATTTTAATACCTTAACTTTATAATACTCCTAAAAATTAATTTTGTAATATTTTTTATATCTTATTATATATATTTAATATTTTATTCTAAGTCCTTTTGGGTAATGATTTTTTAACACTCCATTAGATTCTTTTCCCCATCCAATCGGAATACCTTCTACTGCAACTGCTACCCAGCCACGGCTTTCTCCCGTATTAATTACATTTCCTCTTAAATAGTCAAATATTGTTTCATCATTTAATTCTATGTTTTGTACATATTTTATTTGCTCAGGTTTTAGATAATGTGATAATGCATGTGAAGGCTCAAATCTGTTTTTCTTTAGTACTCCTAAATGTAATCCATATCTTAAAACTTTTAGTTTTTCTACATTTGGACATTCATCTGGTACTAAATATAAATTGTCTCCTCTTAACATAAATCTATTATCTAAATTTATATTAAGGAATTTCTTTTCAAAGCTTCTATATTCCTTAATTTCATTATTTAATTTTTTTAATTTCATTTCTTTAACTCTGCAGTCTTCATCATCTAGTTTTTGAATTTTAGCGACGAAATGACCTTCACCTTTTATTTTATGTGGCCATAGTCTTTCCTTTTCTATTAAAACTGCACCTTCATTTTCTGCTATAAATTCTTCTATTACATCTTCATTTTCTTCTCTTGAGAATGTACAAGTTGAATAAACAAGGATTCCTCCCTTTTTAAGCATTTTATAACCATCTCTTATTATTTCTTTTTGGATTGATTGACATTCTAAAACTTTACTATAAGTCCAGTCTTGTATTGCAACTGGGTCCTTTCTAAACATACCCTCACCTGAACAAGGAGCATCTATAACTATTTTATCAAAGTATCCTGTAAATGCCTTTCTTAATCTTATCGAGTCAGTATTTGTTATTATACAGTTTCTAGCTCCAAATCTCTCAAGATTTTCTCCTAATGCATTTATTCTTATAGGATTTATTTCATTTGATACTAAAAGTCCAGTATCATCTAATTGAGATAATATGTATGTTGATTTTCCTCCTGGAGCAGCACACATATCTAATACCCTATCACCCTTTTGTATATCCAATTTTGGAACAACACTCATAGCTGATGGTTCCTGTAAATAATAAACTCCTGCTTCGTGAAGAGGATTTTTCCCAGGTTTACAAACTGATTCATCATAATAGAATCCTTCATTTGTCCAAGGAATCTGTTCTAAATCAAATAAATTTAATTTTTGGAACTTTTCCTTTGACATCTTCATTGTATTTAATCTAAGACCTGTCGTCTTATTTTCATTATAACTATCTATAAATTCTTCATACTCATCTTGGAGTATAACTTTTACATCTTCTAAAAATTTTTCTGGTAAACTAATCAAAATTTTTTCCCTTTCTGTCTATTTATTTTCTTCCATGTTTTAGTCTATCAAAAAATCTCTTTTTTGAATATAACATATATTTATTAAATTTATTTAAATTAATTGTTGCTAAAATTATAATATATATTATAAAAACTATAATAATCCATTTATACTGTATCATCAATATAAAATCAAAAGTACCATGAAGTAATATAGGTATTAAAAAAGCTAGAATTAAGTTCTGTCTTTTTTTAGCTATATTTTTTTCAAATTTATATTTTGAAATATAATATCCCATGGTAATTGCAAACATAATATGAGCTGGTATTGATATTATAGCTCTAATAAATGCTACTTGAAATATCATTTTGGAATCATAATTAATATGAATTAAATTTTCGACAGTTGCAAATCCTAGTGATAAAAAAACAGAATACATTATTCCATCTAGTTTTTCATCATATGAATCTTCTTTTTTTGAAAAAATATAAAGTACTAAACCTTTTAATATTTCTTCAGTACATCCTGCTATTACAAATGCAGTATATATCAAATTTGTATCATCCTCAAATATATTTCTATCTATCAAAAATTTTTCGATTATTATTGCAAAAAAGCTAAGAATTATACCTAGAATAAAATATTTTAAAAGTATAGAAATATTTTCCCTGTTATATTTATCTTTATAATAAACCCATAATATAAAGCTAATTATCGGTAGAAATGTAATTAAAAAAGCCAACATATAAAAATATATTTTCTCCTCTCTTTTATTCTGTTATTGCTCTTATAAAATATCTTTTCACAAAAGACTAGCTCTATTCATAAAATAAATAATAGAATTATCAATAATTTTTTGCACTTTTTCTCAACAGTTATTATTAAATTGCATATAGTTAATAATAATATAATTTTAGTATGTAACTTGGTAGGTACTAAAATTATATTATGTGTTATAAAAGAAAAGAAGGTGATTAAATGCAAGACGGTTTCTTAACAATAAGCGTTGTAGATTCAACGACTAATGCGCCGATACAAGATGTTACTATAAATATTTATGGACAAAATGCAGATGGTTCAACATCTTCTGCTATATATCAAAACTTAAAAACTAATGAATCTGGTCAAATTGTAAATGTTCCTTTATCCGCACCAGATGTTGATTATTCATTAGATCCAACTTCTACTACAAAGCCTTATGCTGACTATATAGTCGAAGCTATAAAAGATGGATATGAAACAATAATTATAGATGGTACACAACTTTTGCCTATAGTAACTGCTAGACAATCTATTCCGATGACACCAAAACAAAGAAGTAGACGATCTTATAGAAGACAAAATGAAATCACTTATGATATAGGACCACATACTTTATGGGGAGATTATCCACCAAAAATACCTGAAGACAGCTTAAAACCAATTCCTGCACCAACAGGATTTGTTGTATTAGATAATCCAGTTGTTCCAGAATTTATAGTTGTTCATGACGGATTGCCATCTGACTCTTCCGCTGAAAATTACTGGGTTCCATTTAAGACTTATATAAAAAATGTAGCATCATCCGAAATATATTCAACATGGCCTGAACAAACAATTTATGCAAATGTAATAGCAATTATATCATTTACTTTAAATAGAGTTTTTACAGAGTGGTATAGAAACCAAGGATACAACTTCACAATTACATCTACTACTAATTATGACCACAAGTATATTCATAACAGAAATATTTTTGATGAAATATCAGTTGTAGTAGATACAGTTTTTAATACATTTATAAAAAGACCTCCTACAGCAAGACAGCCACTTTTAGCACAATATTGTGATGGTCAAAAAACACAATGTCCTGACCAAATGACTCAATGGGGAAGTAAGAGTTTAGGTGATCAAGGATATAATTATGAGGAGATTCTTAAATATTTTTATGGAGATAATATATTGTTTGCAGAAGCACAAATTGTATCTGGAGTTCCAGTTTCTTTTCTTGGAACAACATTAGAAATTGGTTCTAAAGGAACTCCTGTTAGAACTATCCAAAATCAATTAAACGCAATATCTAACTCTTACCCAGCTATTCCAAAGGTCGCTGAAGATGGAATATATGGTCCGGCTACTGCTGAAGCAGTTAGAACATTCCAAAAGATATTCGGATTACCACAAACTGGTGTAGTAGACTTTAAAACTTGGTATGAAATTTCTAGAGTTTATGTTGCAGTTACAAAAATTGCTTCATTACATCCTATAATCTAAAAAAAGTATCTTAGCTAAAGTTCATCTAGCTAAGATACTTTTTAATTTATTATTCTTTAAAAAATATAATTTCTTTATATTGATTATTAAGCAAATTACTTATAATTTCTTTATTAATCGGAAACTCTGGTATCCCTGCTACATAGGGAGCTATATCATATAAATCAAAAAATATAACTATTGTATCATCTACTATATAAAATTTCTGATTATCTTTTATTTCATTAAATGCATAAAGTTGTGTACTATTCTTTGGTAAGTTTTGTTCCTTATTTAATTGTATTATTTGTTTTTTTATTTCATCTTCTATCACTACTTTATAATTTGAATTTTCATTAAAAAGATCTTTTAAAGTAAATATTCCACCTGAAGTTAAATCCACATTATATGGAATATATTCATAAGTCCCATGCGCTCCACCACTATATTTATAATATTTGATGAGCATACTAAGTACCTTATTATTACTCTTTTTAACTTCATAATCTGAACTTATAACAAATTTATTTTCTGCATCTGGAAAATCATCGAAATAAGACTCTGCCTCCTTAACCGAAGTGTTATAAAAATTCATTATATCCGATTCAAATTTTTTATTTAAAATACGTTCAATCTCTTTATTATTCATCACCAATTTTGGTATTTTTAATTCAGACTTAATATATTTATTTTCTTTGTTAATAACTTTTGAATCTACAGCTGCATTTCTAGTATTTAATTCAAAAGCCTCCCTAACTGTATTAAAGTTACATATTGAAACTATCAAAATACCTGCAATTAGAACTATTATAGTGGTTAATTTTTTCATAAAAAAGCCCCTCCTCTATTTATAGAGTGAGGAGTTTTTATTATTTTATTCCTTAAAGATATTATCTGTATTTATTTCAAATTCATCCACTTTCTTGCTATAGAACCAGTCAGCTATCCATAAAACAATTGATAGATACATATTTAATCCAAATACAGCTCCCATTGAACCATATAAGTATAATTTTATGAAGAAATCTCCCGCAAATGCATTGAATAGCATATGGATTTCTCTTGGGTCCATAATTTCCACTTGTTCTGTAGTTATTTCTTTAAGTTTAAGTGCTTTCATTGCATCTACTGTAAATCCGATTCCTGTAGTTAATAAAGCATCTACAGTTCTTCTTACAATGTATTCTTTTGTTGAATCATCAATAAACTTAAATTCACTTTCTATGCAATTAAATATTATTTTATCTACTATATACTGATTATTTTCATTAAAATCTATATCTTTAAATAGTTTTTCTAGATATATTTCTATTTCAGAAATTAAAACATCTTGATTTAATATATCATTCAATTTCATTCCTATAATGTTGTTATTATAAGCTCTTTCAATAGATTCTAATAATAAATCTCTGCTTCTAGAATTAGAATTAATTTGTTCTAATATAGATTTAACAATAACTGATATATTTTCATCTACATTTAATATATTTTCTAATTTCTGTTCTAATACTTTTGAAGTTATATTTTCGTATACATAAGTGTTTATAAATTTATTTATATTTTCTATATTATTGTTATAGTTATCATTTATATTATTTAAAGTTTGAATTATATCTTCTTGTATTAGGTTATATAGACCTTCGATTGTATCTATATTTGTTTGTTCAAAAATTTCTTCAAGTTTTATATTCTTAACTTTATTAATTGCATCTAATGCCAACACATCTATATTGTTGAACATAGTTTCATTTTCTTTTATTTCTAAAACTAAATTATCTGCAATTAGTTTTGTATTTACCTGTTCTGCAACAAATCCTATATTCTGAATAGTTGTTGGATAAATTGCTGATTTAAGTGAAACCGATGCTGTCTTTATTGTTGAATACATAGTCTCGTTTATAAAATCTTCTAATTTTGTCTCTATAATATTTAAAACTACTAGACTCACTAAACGATCACCATTCATAAAATCATATGCCATTTTAACAAAGAAATTAAGTTGAGCTCTCACCATAGAAACAATCATACTTACTACTTTATCTTTATTTTCTTGGGCATAATTATTTAGTTTTCTCAATAATGATGCTGTTATTTGATATAAATTTTTATCTATAGTTATTCTTAGAGTCCCCCCAAAAACTTCACCTATAGTCTTTTCTTCATGCAGTTGAGTTTGTAAGAAATCATCCATTGATTTTTCTAGTATAGTTGGTAAATTTTCAATTATATAATTGTTTAAATTGTCTCCAACATATAATTCTAATTTAGATAATCTTTCATCTCCTACAATATCAGCTATTGTTTTTGAGTCAAAATTATTATAAAATTCTCCATTATTTAAAACCAATGCTTTTATAACTTCTTCTTTAAGGGCCTTTTCAACAGAAATTTTTACACTGTTATCAATAGCCTCATTTACACTATTATTAATAGTTTCAACTACTTTTTTAGGTAGTATATTATTTATTGTATTTTGTTTATCTAATTTGCCTTGTACAAATCTTATAATTGAATCATCTAACTTATCTAAATTAGATAAAAAGTTTTCTGATAAACTTAAAACTTTTTGTTTTGTTAAAACAGTATCTACTGTTAAATTATCACTTACTTTTGCTAAAGATTTTGCTATCTTAGCTTTATTTTTTTCACATTGATTTATAATAAATCCATATAAAAATTTGCTTATTTTATTTTTCTTTTCACTTGCTACATCTACAATCATTTTAAAATTATTGTTAGATACAAAATTGTATATACTATCAGAGAATTTATCTTTTTTACTATTAAATAAACTTTCTACTCTCTTTCCTTTTAAAAGTTCATTATCAATAAAATAAGCCATTCCATTTGCAAAACTTTCTTTATGTGCAGGTATATATCCTTGTGCAAAAATCTTGAAAATTGGTATTTTTGCAACAAATTTATTTTTTTCGTAAGGATGGAATATCATCCATAAAGCTATAACATTTGTAAGTATACCTACTAATCCCATTAACACACATGCCATTATTGTTGTTTGGTATCTGTTATAGAAACCGAAATTATTTATTGTTCCATTTATTCCAAATGCAAATATCAATCCCGCTACAGTTCCCAATAATGCACCAAAATAAGATAATGGTTTAAGCTGTTTTCCCATAAAACTTTGTGCTATATTACAGATTTCATCTTCATCAAGTTTTATTAAATTGTTGTATATTACTCTTTGCACGTTGTTGTCTATTACTTTATCTACGTTGTTTACAAGGCCTTTATGAAGTTTCTCACTTAATGATAAACTAAATCCTTTTTTATCTTTAATTAAATCAAGAACATTATTTAACTCTTTATCTTTTAGATTTTCTAATGCTATTTCTTTTAAATCATTGAACTTTCTACAGATTAATAATATTAATGATTCTTTATTCTTAATTATTAAACTTTCAAAGTCTATATTTTTAAGGCCTGATGAAACCATCTTTTCAATATACACCTTACATGTAACCTTGTTAGTGCCTATATATTTTGCAATTAATTTCGGTAGTTTTTTAGATAATAAACCTACTTTTTCTTCTGAAATTAAATTTGCTATATTGTTGTTTAATATTTGCTCTGTTTTATTTTTCAATAATTCAGCTACGTAATTATTTATTTTTCCTTGGTTTGATTTTATAAATTTATAAATCAAAGGCATAACTTTTGATTTAAATACTTTCTCTAAATCTATTTTTGCAAATTCTGATATTTTCTTTCCTTTTAAGTTAAATACTATTTTTTGAGTTAAAATATCTCCTTTTTGATTAAATAAGTCTATTAATCTTTCACAAATATCATCATCACTTAAATTTAATTTATCTTGTAATAAGTCAACTATGTCACCAATATTTGTTTCCTCGAAAAATTTAGATATTGCTAGGTATATCTTTTCACTAGATTCAGGAGTCAAGTCATACCCTTCTACCATGTTGGCAGCTCTATCTACAATTTTTAAAGTTTGAGAAATTGTTGCCAACATACCTCCGAATTTGTCAACTATTCCTCTAAAAGACTGATCTTCTGTTTGATTTACTGTTTCATCTACAGCTGTATTTATAACTGTATCTATCTTTTCTTTATTTTCATATAACCAATTAGATATATGTGGTGCTATATCAGGTATAATGTATCTTATATAACTTACTAAAGAGTTTGCAAATTGCGGTGGAAGTACTTCAAATAACGTTAAGTCCATACCTTTTGCTATTGTTAAAAATTCAGATATAATTTCTTTTACTTTATCTTTATTCTCTTGTTCATCTATTAATATTTGAATATGTTTAAATAATAAATTACTTATATTATCTAAACCTTCTTGCCCTGCTATATCTTCTAAAGTTTTTTGACCTAGTCCGTCTTCTAATTTTGATATTACTGATTTTAAATCAAGTAGCTCATATAATTTCTCTAATAAATCTAAAGATTGTTTTTCATCATTTATTATATTATTTATAGATTCGTTAATTATACTTGATATACCATTAACTAGACTTTGCTTTGCATCATCACTTAAAATTTGTGCCAAAGTTAAATCTTTATTTTCATCATATAAACATGATAAAAAGTCTTCTAATTTTTCATCAGTTTCTAATACTTCTATAATTAATCCAACTATTTTTTCACTTATATTATCTAGTTGTTCCTTTTGTAATAAACTTTTGATATCTATTTTATTAGATAAATTATCTATTAATTTTGGTAATTCTTCTTGTAAATTTTGTTCTATAAATGTAATGCATTGTTCAGTACTTGTGCTTATTCCTGGTATATTTTTTAATTTTACACCGTTAAATACATCATTTAATGAATTAGTCATAAAATCTATACATGCTGAATCTATTACATCAGAAAAATCTTTGCTTTCTATAGCACCAATCAGCGTCTCCGAATTTATGATATCTTTTTCAACTAATTCACTTATTTCCTCTATAAATTTCACTTTATTCTTTTTTACGGCTCCACCAATTTTTAAAGGTGTATATTCTTTAAAAATCATATTAACAGCATATTTATTAGTTATGTATCCAGCAACCGCACCAGAAAATCCCTGCATAAATATAAAAAGAATATCTTGTATATTTGCCATTCTTATCACCCATTCACTATAATTTATATTTAAAAATTGTATATTTTTCCTTAGACAAGTATATAATAAAACCTTCTATTAAACAAGAAAAGTAAAGTTAAATTATTTGTCTTTAAACTATATTATATTAATATACCCAAAATCCTCTATTAACAGTAATTTAAACATAATTTCGTTTATTTTATATGAATTAATTTAACTAAATATAAATTTCTTAAATTTGCATTATAAAAGAGCCTTCTTAATATAAAAATTAGAAAAGCTCTTTTTATTAATCTATTGCATATTCGAAATCAAGTTGTAAAGTGTGCATACTGCATATGGAAAAATATCTTCATTAAAATCAAATTTACCATTGTGAAGTGGCCAATTTTGTTCATTTTCCTTTTCTGCGAAAAATACCATTCTAACGCCAGGAACTAATCTAAAATAATATGCAGCATTATCACCTGCTAAGAATGGTTTTTCACCTAAAACAAATCTATCTCCAAATATTTCTTTTCCTACTTCACTACCCATCTTTACTAAATCAGGATTGTTTATTAATGCAGGAAGATGTGAGATTAATGTTACTTTAATTGTTGCATTTGTTTCTTCTTCAATCTCCTTCATTCTATCTTGAAGATAAGTTAAAACATACTCAAAATTTTCTTCACAAAATGTTCTAAGTGTTCCTTCCAACTTAACATTTTCAGCCATTATATTATTTTTTACTCCACCATTTATAGTTCCCATTCCAAGTACAAATTGCATTTTTTCTTTTAAATCTATATTTATCTTATCTATTGCATCTATAACTTTTGCTGACACAGAAATTGCATTTATTCCCTTTTCAGGTTCTCCCCAATGTGATGATTTTCCGATTATTTCAATTCCAACTCTCCCCAACGTAGCTGTAGAAACACTTTTTTGAATCTCCATACCTATTGGTTCTGAGTTCGCATAATGAAAAATAACCATCTTATCAACTTTTGGGTCTTCTAATACTTTTTCTGCTATAAGTTTTTTTGCTCCTTTTCCTACTTCCTCTGCTGGTTCAAATATAAATTTAACATTGCATTTTAGCTCATCTTTATGTTCATAAAGTAATCTTGTAACACCTAATGCAGTTGCTACAATTCCATCATGGCTACATGCATGCATAACGCCTTTATTCTTAGATTTAAATTCTAAATTTGTTTCTTCTTCTATTGGTAATGCATCCATTTCTGCCCTCAGACCCACAGTTGGATATTCTGGATTATTCATAAGCATAGAAACTACCCCAGTATCTCCAATTATTTTAGCTTCCAATCCTATTTCTTCTAAACATTTTTTTATATATTTAGATGTTTCGTATTCTTGCTCGCTAATTTCTGGATACATATGTATATGTCTTCTTATTTTTACTACTTCAGGAATTACTTTTTTTATATCATCACTGTCTATGAACATTCATAATCCTCGCTTTCACAAATATACTAAGTACAAATTTATATTAATATTAAATCAATTAATCTTTTAAATTATTATATCCAAATAACTAAATTTCAAAGTACTCTTTTATAACTTCCATGACCCCATCCTCATCATTTGATTTTGCTTGATAGTTGCTTATTTCTTTTAATTTTGGATGTGCATTTGCCATAGCATAGCTATATTTACAACTTTGCATCATTTCATAATCGTTTAAATAATCCCCAAATGCCATTGTTTCATCATAAGTTATATCGTAAGCTTCTTGAATTCTTTCTATGGCAGTTCCTTTATTTACACCTATATTCATAAAATCCATCCATAACTCCCCTGATACACTGATTAAGAATTCATCTTCAACTTCTGAAAACTCTTTAGATAAGTATTTTTCAGAATTCTCATCGTGGAATAATGCAATTTTGCATATTCTATCATTTCCCTCTCTAACAATATCTAATACATCATCAACTACTTCTAGTCTTTCATAATACATGTCTGCATGTTTTGTAAAAAATTCTCCTCTATTTTCAGTATAAGCACTTTTTTCTCCGCATAATATTATTGATGCACCTTTTATCTTTCTTGCAATTTCAACAGGTTTAATTAATTTTTCTGCAGAAATTTCACTTAAATATACAATTTCCCCTTTATCAAAAACCATTGATCCATTTTCACTTATATAAATTAAATCTTGATTATAACCTTCAAATTGTTTGCGTAAATTATAATATTGTCTTCCACTTGCTACTATAAATCTCACATTTTTTTCATCTAATTTTTCTAATACATAACCAAAGTCTTTTGGAAGTCTTTTTTTACTATCTAAAAGAGTTCCATCCATATCTGTTGCAATTATTTTTACCATATTCATCTCCTCAATATCCCTATTTATTTTATTTATTGTTAATATTAATCTACAAATTATTTTAGCATAATAAAAACCATATTATATTAAAAACATAAATTAATTTTTTATATAATACTTAATATAAAATACTACTTTTCTAAAAATAAACACAAAAAATACCTAGATGGGAATCTAGATATCTTCAAAATGTATTTTATCTATTAACTCTAATATTTTTTCTTTTCCCCTAATTTCTTCATACCATCTAGTAGGTATATTTTCAAATCCATAAATAATACCTGCTAATCCACCTACAACAGCAGCTGTTGTATCTGTATCATTTCCTAATGCTATTGATTTTTTTATAGCATCTTCATAGGAATTACTTTCTCGTATAATTTTAAAGGCACTTTTTAGGCAGTCAATTACATATCCTGTTCCTCTTTCTTCTATTATTCCATCTGGTAAAATATTATTTTCAAATTCATGTAAGTATTCTTTATTATTTTTATATATATTTTTTAGAGAATTCACTGCCGTAGAATATGCTTCTTCAAATTCAATACCTTCAAGCATATATTTTGCAATCAAATTATAAAATGCACAACATACTTGGTTACAAATATGGCCATGCGTAATCATTGCTTGTTCGTGAGAATCATTGACTAGCCTTTCATCATCTCCATCTTCTAAAATAGCTAGTGCCAATGTTCTCATCAATGCTCCATTTCCTTTTCCTTCTGGCTCACATAACCCTGATACCCTTGGACTAGTACCTCTAGCATATTCAACTAACGCTTTTAATGTTTGTCTACCTACATCAAAAACATATCCATCTACAGCCCATAAGCCATCTGATAACCATGCCAAAAGTTTCTTAGCTAGATTATTCATATTAAATCCATCACATTCCAAATAACTATCTATAACACATAAAAATTGAGCTCCATCATCTGAGTATGTCCCAAAAGGAACATCTATATATGTTTTTCTGAAATATGTTGGAGTAACTATATCAATTTTATCTATGCTTGGAATATCTTCCTGTGGTGTAAATTCATATGGCACACCGACTGCGTCACCAATTATCAATCCCCAAATACCACCTAAAACCTTATTTCTTGGATACGACACTTTATTCATAAAACATGCCTCCTTTAAAATAAACTTCTTATACTATATTATAGTTTAAAAACTTACTCTTTTTATACATTTTTGATTAAATTTTTTTGATTATACATAATAATCCATATTTTTTTCAAAAAAATAGTTGGTGTTTATCACCAACTAAAACTTGTTTAAATTCAGACTTTGTAAGTTTACTCCATCTGATGTTTAATAATCACATTAAATTAAAAAGTTCAACGAATTATTAACACTTTAAATTTTAATCAACATTTGAGATTGAAATGTATATTGAAAATATTAAGGAAGATAATCTTATTATACAATTCTATTTTTATAATAAATTCCCTCTAAAATTTTTTATTTTTCGTTTTACAATTTTCCTTAATTTTTTTATCGTATTTATTAATTTGAATTTAATTTTATTACTAATTTTTATATTATTTCTATGCTTGCTTTTCTTTAAAAATAAACTCGAATTTTCAAAAAAATAAAGGAAATTAGATATCACCATCCCTATCTATTTCCTTTTACTATGTTTAAAATACACTAAAATATATTCCTATTTTTTATTATTCCATAATTTATATAATATAAAACAAAATTACCTAAATCAAAATTCTTAGAGATATTTTACAATCTAGATGTTATGATATTATTATGGTATGAATGATGTTGCTGATGGTCTTGATTCATATTTAAAATAAATCAAAAGGAGGATTATATGCATAAGATTTTAATTATTGAAGACGATGAAATAATAGCAAAATCAATTGAAAAAGAACTTTCTAATTGGGGATTTATATCAAAATGTATTACAGATTTTCAAAATATTATTCCTCAGTTTGTTGAATTTGATCCTCAATTAATACTATTAGATATTACACTTCCATTTTTTAATGGATATCATTGGTGTAGTGAAATTAGGAAATTATCTAAGGTCCCTATTGTATTTATTTCATCTGCTTCAGACAATATGAATATAGTTATGGCTATGAATATGGGTGGAGATGATTTTATTTCAAAACCATTTGATTTACATGTTCTAATCGCCAAAATTCAAGCTATATTAAGACGTACTTATGACTTTTCAACAAGTTCTAATTTATTAGAACATAGGGGTGCTATCTTAAATATAAATGATAACTCAATCTCGTATAATGGAGAGAAAGTCGAGCTTACAAAAAATGAATATAAGATACTTCAAACTTTATTAGAAAATAAAAATAAAACTGTAAGCAGAGATAATTTAATGATTAAACTATGGGAAACTGATAATTATGTTGAAGAAAATACTTTAAACGTAAATGTTACAAGACTTCGTAAAAAACTAGAATCTATAGGTCTTAATAACTTTATAAAAACTAAAAAAGGCCTTGGATATATTATTGAATAAGGAGACCAAAGATGAATAGCAATTCACAATTTTTTAGTGTTATTCGTGGTTACATAAAGCAAAACATCAAGGTAATATTCCTTTTTATAGTATTTGCATTAGTCTTTGGCATAGTATTTTCTTTATATGATTTAGAAATTGAGGCTATCTATTATTCTGTAATGCTATGCAGTTTTATAGGATTAATTTATATATGTATTAATTTTATAAATTACTATAAAAAACATATTCAACTATATAAATTGCAAAACGAGATTTCTATATCATTGGAAAATCTTCCATCGCCTAAAACTTTAATGGAAGAAGATTACACTAATTTAATTTTAACTCTAAACAAGGAATATAAAACTTATATTTCTAAGTCTGATATAGCTAAAAGTGACATGATAGACTACTATACTATGTGGGTTCATCAAATTAAAACACCTATATCAGCAATGAAGTTATTAATCCAAACTTCAGAAAGTGAAATTTCAAGCGATCTTTCATCTGAATTATTTAAAATAGAACAATACGTAGAAATGGTGCTTTCTTATATAAGATTAGGTAGTAATGAAAATGACTTTGTTATAAAGGAATATGATTTAGATAATATCGTAAGGCAAGCTATTAGAAAATATGCTCCACTTTTTATTAGAAAAAAAATCAATTTAGATTTTCAACCTACAACTTATAAGGTATTAACTGATGAAAAATGGCTAGTATTTGTAATTGAACAACTTCTTTCTAATGCTATAAAATATACAAATAAGGGTAAAATATCAATTTATCCTTTGGAAGATAAAAAACTAGTAATCGAAGATACGGGAATAGGTATCTCACAAGAAGATATACCTAGAATTTTTGATAAAGGATTTACTGGATATAATGGGCGAACTGATAAAAAGGCAACTGGTCTTGGACTTTATCTTTGTAAAAATATACTTGATAAATTATCACATAAAATATCTATTGAATCAGAAGTTGGTGTAAAAACTAAGGTAATTCTTGATTTAGCAATGGTCAATGTGAATATAGAATAAGTCTCCATAAAATTTATGATAATAATTATAAGTTTTCATCTAAAATTTTTAAAACATATATCTTACATTCTAAAATTACAGGAATGTAAGTTTTGAGTGGGAAATGTAAGCCAAACAAATGGTGTCGCATTTCCCTCTTTTGTTATAATTAACTCATAAATAAGAAATTAATAGATTTTAAATAAAATGGAGGTCATTCAAATGGCAATTTTGCAAGTAAAAAATTTAAAGAAAGTATACACAACACGATTTGGTTCAAATCATGTTCAAGCTTTATCAGATGTATCCTTTTCTGTTGAAGAAGGAGAATATGTCGCTATAATGGGTGAATCTGGTTCTGGGAAAACTACCCTACTTAATATATTAGCTTCACTAGACAAACCAACTAGCGGTGAAGTTTTATTAAATGGAAAAAATATAGTATCTATAAAAGAAAAAGAAATCTCAGCATTCCGTAGAAATAATTTAGGATTTGTATTCCAAGATTTCAACTTATTAGATACATTCACATTAAAAGATAATATTTTTCTACCATTAGTTTTATCAGGTAAAAAATACAATGAAATGAATTCACTTTTACAACCACTCGCAACTAAATTAGGAATAAGTTCTTTATTAGAAAAATACCCTTACGAAGTTTCTGGTGGTCAAAAACAAAGAGCTGCAGTAGCAAGAGCACTTATAACTAAACCTCAACTTATTTTAGCAGATGAACCAACAGGCGCTCTAGACTCTCATTCTTCTGATGAATTATTACAATTATTCGAAGATATAAACAAACAAGGTCAAACAATATTAATGGTAACTCACAGTACAAAAGCTGCTAGCAGCGCCAAAAGAGTTTTATTTATAAAAGACGGCAGAGTGTTCCATCAACTTTATAGAGGTTCTTCAACAAAACAAGAAATGTATCAAAAAATTTCAGATACATTAACTATGATTGCTACAGGTGGTGTTAGAAGTGAATAGATTTTTTTATTTTAAATTAGCAGTTACAAATATAAAGAAAAATGCAAAAACATATGTACCCTATATAATTACATCAATATTAACTATCTGCATGTTTTATATCATTTGCTCTTTATCAAAAAATCCAGATTTGACTAAAGCAACTGGAACAGGAACAATGTCTGAAGTCTTATTTTTAGGTACAATTGTATGTGGAATATTCGCCGTAATATTCTTATTTTACACAAATAGTTTCCTTATGAAACGTAGAAAAAAAGAATTTGGACTTTATAATATTTTAGGTATGGAAAAGAAACATATATCTAGAGTTGTATTATGTGAAACACTTATTATAAGCGTAATTAGTTTAATTTTCGGTATTTTAGTCGGAATTTTATTTGATAAATTAATGCTTCTAGTATTATTATCAATGTTTTCAGTAAAAATTCCTCTAGGATTTTATATATCTTCTGCATCACTTAATTCTACTTTTATATTATTCGCTGGAATATTTTTATTAATATTCTTAAATAGTATTAGACAAATCCACCTGGCTAAACCAATAGAATTATTACAAGGTGGTACTGTAGGTGAAAAAGAACCAAAAGCAAAATGGTTTATTGCTTTACTTGGATTTATATGTCTAGGCACAGGATATTATATAGCTGTTACAACTACTAATCCTATAGCTGCTTTAATGTTATTCTTTGTCGCAGTAATTTTAGTAATTATAGGTACTTATCTCTTATTTACGGCTGGAAGTATTGTTTTATTAAAAGCATTACGAAAAAACAAAAATTATTATTACAAAACAAAACACTTTATCTCTGTTTCAGGAATGATATATCGTATGAAACAAAATGCTGTTGGTCTTGCTAATATATGTGTATTATCAACTATGGTATTAGTAATGCTTTCATCTACATTCTCTTTATGGTATGGAATGAACGATATTGTTGACAATTATTATCCAAGGGAATTTCAATTTACTCCTTCTGAGTTTTCAGATAAGGATATAAAAAATTTAAAAGCTTGGATAAACAATACACTTGATGATTTTGATCAAAAACCAACTGATATAATTGAATATAAAAGTTTGAACTTTGCTTGTATTAATAATGGGGATACTTTTATAGTTGATAAAGCCAATTCAACATATTCAAATATGGTAAATGATATAAGTACATTATCATTTGTAACTTTAGATGATTATAATAAAATATATAATTCTAATGTTAAATTAAATGATGATGAAGTGCTTATTTGTTCTAGCCGTGAAAAATATACAAATCCACAACTTAAAGTTTTTAATTATACATTTAAAGTAAAAAATACATTTGATAATTTCCCTACTGATCAATATGTTGCTGCTAATGTTGCAAAAAATCATGTTGTTGTAGTTAAAAATATAGATATATTAAAAAATATAAATAAATTGCAACAAAAAGTATACGGCGATATGGCCTCAGATATAAAATATTTTTATTTCTTCAATGTAGATACAACTGCCGAAAATATATTAAAAATAAATGATAAGTTTATAGATGACATGCAAGCAATGGCTAATTATCCAAAAGATACAAATAAATACATTTATCAAGGTAAAATAGATTGTCGTGAAGAGTCTAGAAATAACCTTATTGCCCTTAATGGTGGTCTTCTATTCATCGGTGTTTTCTTAGGTGTATTATTCATGATTGCTACAATTTTAATTATGTATTATAAACAAATTTCTGAAGGATATGATGACAAAGAACGTTTTGCAATAATGCAAAAGGTAGGAATAAGTCACAAGGAAATCAAGAAATCTATACACTCTCAAGTGCTTACAGTTTTCTTCTTACCACTTATTGTAGCAGGAATTCATATAGCTTTTGCATTCCCATTCATAACTAAAATATTGGCTATTTTAAACCTTACAAATACAAAATTATTTGTAATTTCTACTTGTGGTAGTTTTCTAATATTCGCCATATTCTATGGTATAGTTTATAGAATTACGGCTAGAAGTTATTATAAAATTGTAAGTTAAAATTGCAAACACTCTTTAAATTAATATATATTTATTCTTTATAGGCATACTAAAAAATTATAGTATGTCTATTTTTCATTACATAATTCCAATAAAAAAACTCCTAAATACCCACCTTTATTCAAGAGTTTTCTTTTATTCTAGCCATATTCTTTTTTAAATAATCTAAAAGGTCTACTACGCTTTCAGTATAACAGTCTGCTCCAATTTTCTCCCTAAATGATTCACCTACTGATGCCCCTCCAATAAAAACATGAACCCTTTGTCTTAATTTTCTATCTTCTAACATGTCCATCACCTTTTTCATTTCAGACATTGTAGTTGTTAGTAATGAAGACATCATCAGAATATTGGCATTATAATTTTCAATAGCTTCTATAAATTTTTCTGCTGGAACATCTGTCCCAAGATCTATTATTTTTACATCTAATGTTTCTAAAAAAATTTTTATGACATTCTTGCCCAAGTCATGTATATCTCCTTGAACAGTTCCCATGACTATAATAATGTCATAATCTTTTTCCTTCTCTTTTAAATAGGGCTCTATTACTTTATAACCAGATTTAAATGCCTGCATAGCCAGTAGTACTTCTGGTATCAAACATTCATTTTTTTCTTCTTTTTTTGCAATCAAGCTTAGTGCATCTATTAATATATTTTTTAATATGTATTTTGGATTATATCCCGATAAAAGAGATTTTTTTATATATTTTACAACCGAGTCATCATCACCATCAATCATAGATTGTCTGATTTTCTCACAATAATTCATATAAATTCCTCTCCTAAAATAACATATTTTTATTCTTATATTATTGATTTGACATATCGGGTTGTTTTTCCTATAAAAAATAGTTTTTGTTTTTAGAATTTATCCAAAAAAATATCTTCAAGTATTTATAAAGCACTTGGATATATTATTTTAACCAAATACTTATAAATTCTTGAAGATTCTATTTAAATTTAACGATTAATCTTATTATTTTTCTATGTTATCTCATTCTTTTCCCTCATAATTTTTTCTTTTCTTCTTTTTAATATAACGCCAGAAAATATGCCTAATACTGACCAAACTAATAACCATATCAACATAAAATCAAACCCTAATTTTAAATTTCCGATACTTTCTCCGTATGATATAAACCTGCTAATTATTATTGGTACATACATATCTGGTGTTAATGCTATTAATGATATTATACCTGTTGCCATACCTGTTGATTCAACTGGTATACCTGCATCACCTAAGATTGACCAATATGTTGATTTAAGAACATTAACTATATATGCTAACACGATTGTAATTATTATACATATTGCAGTTACTTTTGATGTAAAAAGTACTGCGGCTATAGATATTGCTCCTGCTAAAAAGACTAACATCATTCCTTGTCCCTTTGTTTTGAATTTATCTATTATAAATCCACCAGTGAATCCTGCTAAAAAGACTATTACATAACTACGAACAATTGATAATGTACTAGATAAATTTGCCGAAATTCCTAGAACCCTAGTGCAATAAGTTCCAATATAACCATTTGCCGTACACCACAATGTATATCCACTCATAATTACAAATATACAAATCCATGTTGAAGAACTTGTAAGTGATGTTGTAACAATAGTAATAATACTATCTGATTTTTCTTTTTCTTTACTTTCATTATTTTCAATTTTATCTTCAGGTATTACAAAAATAGTAGCAAACATTAAAAGTATAAATACTACTGCATTTATTATAAGTAATACACGGAAACCTACAGCCATTGATGCAAAACTTGATATTACAAAAAGACAAATTGTTGCAACTATTGTTTGACCAATGCCTCTTAATCCTTCACTAATTCCATATAATCTTCCTTGTTCTTCTTCACTGCCCAATTGTCTAACAGCTTTTAAATATGGTGACCAAAAAGTAGCTATACTAAATATCCCATATAATCCATGAATTATAATAAGTGATGTAAATCCAGGTAATAGGCAATACCAAATTGTTATTAGCGCCATTGCAAAATTTGATATTACTAAAAGTTTTTTTGTACTAAATTTGTCGGCAAGTACCCCACTAACTGGATAGCAAATCACACAAAATATTGCATAAACAGAACCTAATGTTCCTATTTGTATGTCAGTAAGATTTAATGCATCCATCATCTGATCATAAAATGAAAATCTAAGAAGTGGAGTTAGATACATCAATCCTGCTATTAAACTAAGAATTAATAAAACTAATGTCCTATTTTTTACTCCTTTATCATTCATAGAAAATTCCCCCCTTTTTTACTGTTTACTAAATTTAATTATTTTTTATCTATTGATTTTCCCTTTTCTTTTAATTTTAGATCTGCTTTTAATACTTTTTGTAAGCTATAACATATTGCAGCTAATATAAATAAAAATGGGAATGATGCTGCTACAGAAATATTCTTTATTGCATTTAATCCTCCTGTAAGAAGTAATATTATTGCAAATAAAGCTAATATTATTCCCCATAAAATTTTTCTATAATTACTAGGATTTAATTCTCCTTTTGAACTCATCATACTTAAAACAAATATCGCTGAATTTGCAGATGTTATAAAAAAAATAACTAAAACTATAACTGCAATTATAGATAATATTGTCCCCGCAGGATATTCATTAAATATGAAATATAATGCTGTTTCTGGAGTCGCTACCATATCAATTAATGTTCGTTCATCAAATAAATTAACTACATTTAGCGCTAAATTTCCAAAAACTCCGAACCATACCATACATGCTATTGATGGGACTAATATAACTCCCATTATAAATTCTCTAATCGTTCTTCCTTTTGATATTCTAGCTATAAAAACACCTGTAAATGGTGCCCATGTAATCCACCATGCCCAGTAAAATACTCTCCAAGTATAAATCCATGTATTATCACCATAAGGATTTATTTTCAAACTATCAATTACAAATCCTGATATATATTCTCCAATTCCATTTACTATACTATTAAGTGTTGATTGAATTGGTCCTACACAAAATGCAATTATTAGTAAACTCACTGCTAAAATTAGATTTGCATTTGATAAATACTTCATACCTTTATCCAATCCAGATACTGCAGTGTATATATAAATAATCGCAATTACAACTATCATCATTATCCAAAGTTTTACATTAACATTTATTCCAAATATATAATTTAAACCCTGACAAATTTGTATACAAGCCATTCCTAAAGATGTTGCAACCCCTATTACAGTAAGTACTATTGTAAATATGTCTATCGCATTTCCAATGTTTTTTCCCATTTTATTTTTTCCTATAAGAGGTTCAAATAAACAACTTATAAGTGCTGGTTTATTTTTATTGTATTGAAAATATGCTAGTCCTAATCCTACTATTGCATATAGCGACCATGGATGTACTCCCCAATGCATAAAGCATGATTTTATTGAAAAATGAATAGCCTCCTGACTCATAGGATCTATTCCTTCTATAGGTTGTATATAATGCGCTAATGGTTCTGATATTGACCAAAATACAAGACCGACTCCCATACCAGCACAAAATAGCATTGCAAACCACGTAATCGTGTTATATTCTGGTTCATAATCATCGGGACCAAGTTTTATATTTCCAAATTTACTAAATCCAATATATACACAAAATATAACTAAACAAAATGTAATTAATAAGTAAAACCAGGAGAAATGATTTTGTAAAAATAAATATATACTGCTTGATATATTTTCAAATCCTTTGCTATTAATTATTCCATATACAACTATAAATATAGTTATTAAAATTGATATAACAAAAACAGTATTATTTTTCGACCATTCATTTATATTGCCCCTTGAATCTTTATTTTTTCTTTCCATAATATTTCCCCCATTCAATAATTAAACTTAAAATTAATATATATTTATAAATAGTAAACTTAAGCAATATATAACATCCATTTCATATAATAAAAAAAGTTGTTTTTTGATATATTCTATAACAATAATAGTCTGATTGTATTCTTATATTTTTTATTTATTTTATTTATAAGTTATTATTCATTATAATTCTAAATAAAGGCACATAGAATTATGTGCCTTTATTCAACTGATGTACATATTTAATTTCTAATATTTCACAAACTTTTATAATAAATTAATAATAATACTTATTTAATTTAACCCATTCTTACTTTTTATTAAGCTCCTACAAATCCTTTACAAAGTGCTACTGCTCCAGTTGCATCTTCTGAATATCCATCAGCACCTATAGAATCTGCAAATTCTTTATTTACTGGTGCTCCACCAACAGCAACCTTTACATCTAATCCTTTTTCTTTTATTAATGCTACTGTATCTCTCATTGCAGGCATTGTTGTTGTTAATAATGCTGATAATCCAACTATTTGTGCATTATTTTCAACTATAGCATCAACAAATGCTTGTGGTGATTGATCTATACCAATATTTATTACAGTAAATCCTGAACTTTCTAACATCATAGCTACTAAGTTTTTACCTATATCATGTAAATCTCCTTCAACAGTTCCTATTACTACTGTTCCTAATGATTTTAAGTCTCCATCTTGAAGAAGTGGTTTTACATAATTTAATCCAACTTGCATTGTTTCAGCACTCATTAAAACTTCTGGTACAAATAATTCTCCACTTGCCATCATTGGTCCAATTACATTCATAGCTTCTATAAGACCATTATTAACTATATCACCTACTGATACACCAGCATCTATAGCTTCTTTTATTTTATCAACTATTTCCTCATCTTCACCATCTATAACAAGTTCTTTTATTTCTTCAACATAATTTGCCATTCTAAATAACCCCCTATTATTTATTTTTTTATTAAAATTTATATATTATTTAATTATTCTAAAAGCCCTTTTCTATGAGCTTTTAAATATTTTTTAGTAAATCTGTCTTTGTTAAGTAATGCTTCGCCAGCAAATATCATACCCATCATTTTTCTATTACCTGGGTCTAGAACTGCTCCATCAAGACCTGCATGCATACACATTGCCAAATAAGTTCTATTTAATAACCCTCTATTCGGTAATCCAAATGATATATTGCTAAGTCCACACATAAAATGTACTTCTGGAAAATTTTGTTTTATATTTGCAATTGTGTTAAGTGCAACTAATCCCATATTTGAATCTGTACTTATTGGTTGAATTAACGGGTCTATATACATATTTTCGTATGGGACACCATCTTCATACATTTTATTTATTAATTCTATACCGATTTTTGTTCTTACTTCATCACTTGGACTTATTCCATTTGCATCATCAATTAATAAAGCTACTATCTTTGCATCATATTGTTTCACTAAATTTATAACATCATCATATCTAGATTTTTCAGCAGTTATAGAATTTATCATTGGTACACCTTTGTGTACTTTTAATGCAGCCTCTAATGCTTTTGGGTTTGGACTGTCTATACAACATGGCTTATCAACTACTTCTTGAACTATTTCAACTAACCATGGTAACATTTCTTCTTCTACATCAATTAATGTTCCACAGTTTACATCTATATAGTCACTTCCTTGTTTACTTTGTCTTACAGCTAATTCTTGAATAAATTCTTTATCTTTTGCTTTTATAGCCTCTGTTATCCCTTTTAAACTTGTGTTTATTTTTTCTCCGACAATTACCATCCTATTCCCCCCCTACTCTAGTTATATATTTAATACAAAAATACTTTATGGAGTAAGAGTTTAACACCACCTTGTATTTTTGTATTAAAATATTCTAATTCATACTAAATTTTATCTATGTCTTCTTGTTTCATACCAATACTTAACATGAAGTCATCTAATTGTTTTTCTATTTCTGAATCTAACTCTGGTTTTACATATGCAGCTAATTGTTTATCCATTCTTGCTTGCATTGAATCATAAAGTTGTTCATTTGGATCCATACCTTCTGGTAAGTTAGTTCTTAAACTTACTTGTGGAATATAAGCTTTTCTACAGTTTTTAACTGTATGTTTTTGATTTAAGAATATACCTTCTGTTTCTACAACTTTCTTTAATGTATCGATAGCTAAAGTTTTATCACTTACTTCTATATCTTCCATATAGTTAGCTAATCTATCTATAACTTCAAAGTCTAACATTAATTTTTCATAACTCATTGTTGCGAATGAATCTAATATACCAGCAGAGTGCATAACTATATTTGCTTTGTAGAAATTACTATGCATTAAGCACATTGCAGTTTCTATACCAGCTTGGGCAGTTACACCTTTTGCATCAGATAAACCTCCGCCACTTCTGCAAGCCAAACCATATTTTTTAGCTAATAAAGAACCATATCTCCCTGCTTTTATTAATTCTGGTGTTCCTATAGATGCATTTCCTGATTGAACATTAGAGCCATAACTTGCAAATAAGTACATAACTGGATTTCCTGGATTAATTAATTGTGTTAGTACTATTCCTGCTAACATTTCTGCATTACACATTGCTACTGCACCAGCTATTGTAACAGGTGCTGTTGAACCTGGCATACAAGCTGAACAAACTGCTATTGGTTGGTTATATTCACAACCTTTCATTAGTGTATATAATGCATTTCTGTCCATTTTTAAAGGACTTGTTGGTGTAGAAAGAACTATATATCTATATTTTTCTTTTAATTTTTCTTTTCCACCAAATGCAATTTCTAATATCTTAAATATGTTTTCTTGGTCTTTTTCATCTCCTTGAATACCAAATAATACTTTTGAAGAACGTTTTATAGTTGCATAAACCATAGCTGGTATACTTATTTCTGCTTCTATATCATATGGTTGAACTAGTATTCCACCATTAATGTCATATGATTTTTCCATATGGAATAAGTTTGCCATTGTTAAAAAGTCATCAAAAGTTGCATTTCTAACACTACCATCTCTATTTGTTATCATTGGAGATCCATACCCAGGTGTGTAATTTACATCTGTTGTATTCACATTTATAGAGTATTGTTCATCTCTACCATACATAGTAAATTCTTTTGTAGCTATGTCTAAAGCATGCATTACTTGTTCTTCTGTAAAGAATGTTCTTCCATCTTCTTGTCTAAATCCATTTTTCTTAAATATTTCATTTACTTCATCAAGACCAAATTTTATACCTATTTCATTAAGTATTTTCAAACTAGCTTGATGTATTTCTTCTACAGCTTTTAATTCCTTCTCACGATTCATAAATCTTTCCCCCTTTATTTGTAAATAAGATTATAGTTAATATCATTATTACGTTTTTATTTAGGTATTTAGATTTTACAATAAAACCCTCAAAACCTTTTTTATATGACTTTTTTATTCTATCTTTTCTTTATACTATGATAGTAACACAACAATATTATGCTTTTTTTATAACTATCATGCTATTTTTAATACAAATATGCTATTTTCAGTATTTTTATTACTTTTCTGTTATTTTTTATATATATCTGTTTAATTTTTATCTAAATTTTATATAAAATTTAATTTAATTATTCAAAATTTTATTTATAATTACTTGTTTAACTACTTAACCTTTTTATTTTTCTTAAATTTTGAAAAATTATCTCTTATATAATCTCTAAGTTCTAGCGGGTCTTCAATATAATAATCTGCACCAATCTTCTTTCTAAATATATCTCGAATTGGACCTCCACCTATGAATATAGTTAAATCTTCCCTTAATCCTCTTTTTTTTAATTCTTCTATTACCAACTGCATTTGATTCATTGTTGTTGTCAATAATGATGACATCATAAGTATATCTGGCTTTTCTTTTTCTATTGCTTGTATAAAATTTTCTACTGAAACGTCAATTCCCAAATCTATCACTTCTACATTCATAGTTGTAAGCAGTGCTTTTATTATATTTTTTCCTACATCATGCAAATCACCATAAACCGTACCTATAACTATCTTTATTGCACCTTTTTTCCCTTTTACTTCTAAATAAGGTTGTAAAACTTTAAGACCTGCATGTAATGCTCTTGTAGACATCAATACTTCAGGTATTAATACAGCTTCATCTTTAAATTTTTCAGTGATTGTATTAATCCCAGCCATAAGCCCGTTTTTTAATATATTTTCAGGAGGGTATTTAAGACCTAGAGCCTCCTTCGTATATTGCATAGTTTCACTCGCTTCTCCCTCAATAATAGCCTCACTAATCAACTTATAGTAATCCATATTTTATCCCCCTATCCGTATAGTTTAGTTTCTATATTTTTTTGCTAAGTTATTTAAATTTATTTCTATAAATCACTGGTGTTACCCCAATATATCTCTTAAATATTTTGGTAAAATAACTTTGGCTATTGAAACCAACCTTTTCAGAAATCTCTTGAATTGATAATTCTCTCATAGACATAAGTTCAATTGATTTTTCAATTCTAACTCTTGTTATATAGTTATTTACTGTACAATTTAATTTTTCTCTAAATAAATGACTTAAATAAGATGAACTTAAACATACACTATCTGCAACATCTTCTACAGTTATATTCTTATCGTAATTATCAGATATAAAACCTCTTGCCTCTTTCAATAAAGATACTTGTTTATTTTGTGTAAGAATAAATATATCATCAACTAGTTCTAGTATGAAATTATTTAAATATAAAAATATATCCTCAGAAGATTTACATACGTTCACTTTTTTATAAAATTCTTCAGCTTTATCTATAGATAATTTAGAATCTAGTCCACCTTCTACTATAGCCCTTGATATACTTACTACTAACTCACTTGATCTTAATCTAATTTTTTCAGTATTATATTCTGATAATATCTCTATATCTGTAAATATTATTGGGAGAAAATCTATGATTTTATCTTTATTTCCAACTCTAATATATTGTAATAATTTTCTTTCCCTTTTAAAATAAGTGTCATAATCAAAAGTTTTATCTTTATTTCCTTTTTTTCTTTCCTCGATTTCTTTTACAATTTGATTTCTCCAATATTGTCTATTTCTTTGCTCCAAAAATATATTATTATTCGTTCTCATTAAATAATTTACAACCAAAAGAAGCATTTCTGCTGCTGATTGGCATTTTTCTGCAGAGATAATTTCTAACTTTTTAACCTTTTCACTTATTATTTCAAAATCAAATATATCTTGTGTACTTTCTTTTAATTCATCTAAGAAGAATTCATCCGCTTTCCAAAGGAGAACCTGACCGCAAATAATACAACCTATATTTTGGTTATCTGCAATTATAGGTACAGACCACATTACTAAACCTGCATGGCATCTAAAAAAATACGTCGTTTTCCATCTAAATGCTTCCTGACATGCTTTTCTATACGATTGTTCGCACTTTTTTATAGCTTCTTCATTTGATCTTATATAAGAACAAAATTCACACATTTCTATATCTTTAGGAGTAAAAAATGTTTTTCCATACACATCAACAGCTTCAATAAATAAACCTGTTGCTTTTGAAAAATTAGTTAATAACTTTTCCATATACTCTTGATCTAGGTAATTTATGCTGTCCATTCTATCCCCTCCTATTAAATAACTTTTTATCTATAATTATAGTTAATTGAGTATTTTATCATTGCTATAATCTTTGTTTATAAATAAAGTATAATCTATTTTTTATAAAAAAAAGGTACTAGAATAAAATTCATTTTAATTGATTTTATCTAGTACTTTGCTAATTAATTTGGTATATTTAATTATGGGAAAATATTTAAATTTTAATTATGGTAATGAAGTGACCTTTCATTAAAAATTGCATTTAAAATCCATATTATACTACACGGTAAAATATATATTATATAGCATACTATTTTAATATTTTCTAATAATATAGTAACATAAGCATATTACTATATTATTTGTTTTTATCTGCTTTTTTTTGTACTTTTTTGCTTTAATATCTTATCTAAATTTTCATCTAATAAATCTCTTAACTCAACTACATCCTTTGTATAATAGTCTGCTTTTATTTCCATAGCATATGCTCGTGTAACTGGAGCTCCACCAACAAATATAATTACATCATCTCTTAAATTTTTATTTTTTATTTCTTCTATTGTAAGTTTCATCTGTTTTAAAGTCGTTGTTAGTAGTGCTGAAATCATAACTAATTGAGGTTTATATTTTTTTATAGCATCTATAAACTTCTCTATACTAACATCTATTCCTAAGTCTATAACTTCTACACCAACTGTTGAAACCACCATTTTCACAAGATTTTTTCCTATATCATGTATATCTCCTTCAACTGTTCCTATAACTGCTCTAGCTTTATACATATTATCTTTTTTTATATATGGAGATATAGTTTTAAGGCCGGCATTTAATGCTCTTGTTGCAACTAATGCCTCTGGAATTAATACCATTTCTGTTTTAAATTTGTCAGCTAAAATTTCTATTCCTTTAATTAAACCTTCTTGTAATATTTTTTCGGGCGGATATTTTAAATTGACTAACTCTTTTACAATTTTACTTACTTCTTCATCTTCCCCTGCCAATATATTTTGTCTCACTCTTTCATATACGTCCATTTAACTCACCCCTTTTCAAAACCTTATATATATTATTTTATTTAATAATTCTTTATACAACAATGTATTTTTGTGTTTTTTATGCAAAAAGGAGTTGAATAACATTCAACCCCCAGATAGATTTATAGAATACCTAAATGCTCAATTAATATCTTACATCCTAATAATATAAGTATCACTCCTCCAGCAATTTCAGCCTTTGACTTATATTTTAATCCAAATACATTTCCTATTTTTACACCTATTGCTGAACAAGTAAATGTTACAAACCCTATAAAAGATATAGCTGGAATAATATTTACATTTAAAAATGCAAATGTAACACCCATTGCTAATGCATCTATGCTTGTTGCAACTGCAAGTAGAAACATTGTTTTAAATCCTAAAATTTCTTTTATTCCATTATCTTCTCTGCTTAATGCTACTTGGCCTGTTGGTGATATTGAACATGAATCCAATGAATATACACCTATTGTTCCTTCTTCTGGACCACGTTTTAAATTTCTAATTTCTGATTCTTCCTCTTCATCATCATCTGATAATGCTTCTTTAATCATATTTGCACCAATTAAAGCTAATAACACAAATGCTATCCAGTGATCAATGCTTACGATATAACTTCTGAAATTTACACCAAGTAAGTAACCTATAAGTGGCATCAATGCCTGAAATGCTCCAAACCATAAACCAACTATACCTGCCGATTTTAAATTTATTTTTGGTAAAGCCAGCCCTTTACAAATTGATACAGCGAAGGCATCCATCGATAAACCTATTGCTAAAATAAAAAGTTCTAATAATCCCATTATCTCTTCCTCCTTTAAAATTAAAAAAGACCCATAGACAATAAAGTATTTAAATATAAATACCTTATTATCCACGAGTCTCGTTTTTTAATGTAATACCGGATTTTGCAATCATTATGTCGACATTACAACGGCTTAGCCGCAAACTACTCCCTCATAGGAGTTATTTAGTTTTAATCCGTTTAATTATTTAGAACTTCTATATTGTAAATTATTTCAATCCAAGTTGTCAATTATTTATATATAATATTAACAAAAAATAAATATTATTCCTATTTTATATTAGATTCTTTAATATTTTATAAATACATATGTATTTTCATTAGATTTTTCTTGGCTATATTTATAACCTAATTTATCAAATCTTTTTAATCCTTCTAAATCATAAACATTATTTTGTGCTAAATATCTTACCATCTCTCCTCTTGCCATTTTAGCTAGTGTTCCTTTTTCAATTACCTTGTCTCCATTTATCTCACCAAATACACATGTTATAAATTTTGTCCCTGGTGAATTTTTTAGATATTTTTCTACGCATTTACTATATTCTTTAGATGCTAAATTTATTATTAAATTAGTTTCCTCAAATAAACTATTTGCTATTTTATCAGCCCAATATTCATATAAATCTTTGTTTTTATAATTTATAAATTTTGACTGCATTTCAAGTCTATATGGAACTACTCCATCTAAAGGTTTTAGAATACCATAAAATCCCGATAAAATTCTCAGATTATCTTGTAGGTATTCAAGCGCATCTCGGCTAAGCACTCTTGCTCCCATATATTGATATTGAATACCTTCATATGAAAATAATGCTGGCGTCAATCTATAATTTAAATCCATATTAACAACCCTATCATAATTTAATTGGGCTAATTTATCACTACATTTCCAAATAGTTTTACATTCATCATATGATAAATTTTTCATATAATTCATTATTTCTTCTGCTTGTTCAAAAAATACTGGTTTGCTTCTATATTCAAAAATATCATCATCAATATTCATCTTCTTCGCTGGTGAAATTATAATTTTCATAATGCTACCTCTTTCTGTCGTTAGCTACCTATATCTTATAAAAATAAAACGGCAGTCAGCCTAACTACCGTTTTATCTAAATTAAAATTTATTAGTCCCAATCATCATAGTCACTTACATCTATCATATTTTCTCTAGTAGAAACTCTTCTCGCTATTCGCTCTCTTTCAACACTTTGAGATAAAATTTCCTTAACTTCTTCGCCATCTTTTATATTTATAATATCAAAATTTCCTAATGTTTTATCGCTAGAATTACAATGTATTGTACTTAGTCCAAAAACTCTCTGCATTAAAGTTCTGCTTAAAGAAACATCAGTTATTCTATATAATCTAACTTCATCTTCTCTCTGAGTTAAAAAACCTGTATTTACAAAAAGACGATTAGTTGTTAAACGATACTTCGTAAAACTAAGTGGTAAACCAAAGAAAACCACTCTTTTACAATCTGACCATAATTCTTTTTCCATGATTTTTCCCCTTTCTGTTTAAACCTAGCTATATTTTATTTATAAAGTTGCAAATATATTACTACTTAATTAAAGCAAATGTATTTTTGAATCTTGTTCTGTTATTTCTCTTATCGGTTTACATGGAACTCCATAAGCCAAGTAATTTGCTGGTATATCCTTTGTTACCACACTTCCAGCACCAATTACTGCATTATCGCCAATAGTAACACCACCTAAAATTACTACATTTGCTGCAACCCATACATTATTTCCAATATGTATTTCATCAGCATATTCAGACATTGATACATGTCCATCTGGGTATTTCATTGCAACTCTCTCATGTGCAATTAGTGGATGGTTTGTGGCCATTAATGATACATTTGGTCCAAACATGACATTATCTCCGATATAAATTCTTGCATCATCCATAACAGTTAAGTTAAAATTTGAGAAAAAATTTTCACCTATAAATGTATGCGAACCATAATTAAATTGTATAGGACCTTGGAAATAATATTTCTCACCTATATTGCCTATAAACTCTTTAATTATTGATAATCTATCCTCGTCATATTCATCTATAGTGTTAAATTTTTGACAAAGAGTATGGGCTTTATGCTTTATATCTCTTAGTTCTTTTGTTCTTGCATCAAATAACTTTCCTGCAAATATTTTTTCCTCTTCTTTCATAATACACTCCCTAAATTAAACATATTTTTATCACTTTATATCTATATTGTACATTACTTAGTTGCATATTTTATGAACTCAGCAATTATTAAATTATTTTCTTTGCTATTTTTCCATAAAAATTCTGGATGCCATTGAACCGCCATAACAAATTTCTTATTTGGCATACTTATTGCTTCTATTAAACCGTCTTCCGAAATTGCATTTGCAACTAAACTTGGTGCTAAATCTTTTATAGCTTGGTGATGATAACTATTTACTGATAATTTATCTACCTCTATTATTTTATATAGTGGTGTGCTTTTTAATATATCCACACTATGTATTCCCCTGTTGTATGGTTTTATCATTGTATGTTTAATTTCTGATGAATGTTCTGTGGGTAAGTCTTGATATAATGTTCCTCCTAACAAAGCATTAAATAGTTGAATTCCTCGACAAATACCTAAAATAGGCTTATCGTCTTTAATAGCTTTTTTAAATAAATAGGATTCCATTTCATCCCTTTTATCACATTGAACTCCACAAACTTCTTTCTTTTCTTGGTTATAAAGTTTAGGATTTATATCATGTCCACCTGTAAATAAAATTCCATCAACCATATCGTAACATCTATCTAGATTTGTTTTATCTGTTGATAAAGGAAACATAATCGGAATAGCATTATTATCTTCTAAAACATTCATATAATCTGGTAACATCCATATACTTTCTTTTTCATCGTCCCAAAGAGGAATAACTCCTATAATTGGCTTCATAGTATCATCTCCCTTGAATGGTATAATATATTATATCTTATTCTTACAATAAATTATACAATAATTGCACTGGTGTATAGATTAAAAAAAATAATATATATATTTTTATGTTAATATATATTATTTTCTTTTACTTAGGCAAAAAAAATGCATAACATTTTTTTGTTATGCTTAGGTCATAGCTCTAGGAATTCGTTTGCAAATAATCAAACTTTCCCATATATTTCTTATTATATTATACATTTTTATACTTTATTTGTATAGTATTTAAACAAATAAATCCGATTGTTTTTTATCTTTCGACAAATTTTTATGTTTAGTTATCAATCTATACTATATAACCTTTCAAAATATAGATTGATAACTATTAATGTAATTTATATTCTTTCAATTAATATAATCATATCACCAATAAAAATACTTAACTCGCTAATTCTTTCTGTTCTTCTATTACTATTTCCTTGTTTAATTTTCTAAAGAATGAAATTGTCAATACAAAAATCACAGCAATTGCAACTAAATCTGAAATCGGTGCTGCATATAAAATTCCATTAATTCCTGTCCCAGATTCTGACCCTTCTAAAATAGCAGGAAGTATTATTGCCAGTGGTGTAAAACAAATAATATCACGTATAACAGATGCCATAACTGCATGTTTAGATTTCCCAATAGATTGGAAGAATACTGCTGTCATCTTAACCAGACAAGTAACCGTCATAAGCGACAGATAAATTCTAAATGTTTTTACTGCAAATTCTTGATATAGTCCGTTTCCTGAACCAAAAATTCCAACCACTGCTTTCGGCCATAATTGGAAAATAATCGTTGCAGTTATACCAGTAATTAAAGTGGCATGAAGAACTATTTTGTATGCTTCACGTACACGATCCATCCTTTTTGCTCCATAATTATATCCAAAAATCGGCTGTCCTCCAAGTACAATACCTGTTACAATACTTAAAACAATTGTATATACTTTTGTTTGGATACTAAATACAGAAATCGGAATATCCGGGCCATATTTTGATAATGCTCCATAACGTGCAAGCGTCATATTACTAACTAATGTTACTGCCACAATTGAAATCTGTGTTATAAAAGTTGCTGCTCCTAGATTAATCATTTTAGATAAAATCGTTATATTAGGTATAAAACTACTTTTCTTTAATTTAAAACTTTTTGGCTTAAAGAAATAAACTGCACACATTACAAAAGATACTACTTGACCAATAGCAGTAGCCCATGCTGCACCTGCAATTCCCCATTTAAGTAAAAAAATGAAAATTGGGTCTAAAATTATATTTATAATAGCTCCCATTACCATTGCTTTCATGGCAAATGCAGGACTTCCATCTGCACGAATCATACTATTCATTACATTTAATAATAAATAAAACGGGAAAAATGCTGCTACAATACGGAAATAAGTTACTGAAAGTCCTAAAGTTTGGTCTGATGCACCAAAAAGATTCATAAGCGGTACTGCTGCAATTTCACATATAAGCATAAGTACAATACTAATTAGTAATGTAACAGTTATTCCTGTTCCAACAGATTTGTGTGCACTATCCGTATCTTTTCTTCCTGCACATATACTTAGATAAGATGCTGCACCATCTCCAACGCACCATGCAAAAGCATTTGCAATGCAGATTACTGGGAATGAAACTCCCGTAGCTGCATTTCCTAAATAGCCAAGTGTACTATTTCCGATAAAAATTTGATCGACTATATTGTAAAATGCACTAATTAAAAGTCCCATTATGCATGGAACAGAGAATTTTAATAAAAGTTTCGAAATTTTTTCTTCTTCTAAAATTTTGTTTTCATTTACCAATTTTATAATTCCTCCTATCTTTATATTTTCAAAAAATAAAAAACTACCGTAATAGTTTTGCCGTTTTTTTCAAAAACTTATAGCAAAACTATTACGGTAGTTTGTAGAAACATTCATCCAATCATGAATTTATATAAGTATCATATTTTATTTGTCACAACAATATAACATATTACGTTTATATTTACAACAGTTAATTTGAATTTTAATAACTTTATTCATTTATTTATTTTTAAATCAAAATATATATTATTTCAAATAATCTATTCATCTCGATATATTATTTTCCCCATTTAAATAAAAAAACTATTATGTAATAATCTATTAAATTTCGCTTGATTCCTCTTTATTACACTTTATTCTTAATAAAAATAATAATGAATATATACGATTATATAAATACTCAATAAAATCTTTATCATTTAAAACTTCCCTCTTCTGTTTTGCTTTATTTAAATATTCATTATGTCTAATATCAAAATACTCATTTATTATTTTATTTATTTCTTCTAACTCATTATGTATTACAGTATAAAGCTTGCTTTCCTTAGTTTCTCCAACTTGTAAAGCTACCTCTTGATTTTTCATTTTTACACCATCACCATCATTTATAGAAACTATATATTGTAATGAATCCGTGATATAATCTAGTGCTGTCTTTTTATCTAATAACTCATCACTTATAATTAATTCCTCTGAATAATTGATTTTTCTTTCAAGCTGCTCATAATTATAAATATATTTTATTTCATTTGAACTTTTATGCCCTACTGAAATAAGTACTCCATTTCTAAGCTTCAATGGAATATTAAATTTCACCAATCTTTTATTTACATCTACTGTGAAAGCATACCTATCCTTTATAAATTCTGAATATGTTAACTCCGTTAGCATCTTTAATGATTTAACTGTAATTGTTTCATCCTTTTCTAAAATTCCATCGTATTCTACACCAAAGTTTAATTTATAATAATGATTAAAATCTATATCTAAATAAGGTTTTGCATCATCATGTTCATCATAACTAATAAATTGCTCTTTTATTAAATTATTTTGTGGTAATTCGTATAAATACCATTGTTTAAAACTCACCCAAAATCTATCTAAATTATTTTCCATATATACCCCCAATATATTTTGAAATTTAATCTGATAATGTAATTCTAGCACTCCTGTTTTATCATAACAATTAATAAAATTTTACGGTCTGCATGAAAATCCAATACCCAATGCCCCTGGTCCTGTATGACAAGTAACTCCAAATGATAAATAATCACACATTACTTCATGTCCCGGAAATGCTTCTTTAATATCTTGCACCCATCTTTGCGTTGTTTCATCATCGGCACTCGATGCAGCTAATAAGTGTATATCACCATTTTTAAATTCTTCTGAGTATTGCTCTGACAATATAGTTTTAATATCCTCAATCATTGTCTTTTTAGCTTTTTGAAGACCTCTACATTTTTTATATAATTCTAAGATTCCGATATCTAAAGATAAAATTGGTTTTATATTTAATATTTGTCCTGCTACAGCAGCACCTGATGATATTCTTCCACCACGTCTTAAATATTTTAAATCATCTACAGCTATAAAAATCGCCATTTTTTGTTTAGCTTGTTCTAATTTCAATTTAATTTCATTAGCTGAAAGCCCTTCTTCTATCATTTCTAATGCATCTAATATTGATTGATGTAGTGGTGTTGATATTCTCCCATGATCCACAACATAAACTTTCTCTTTATATTTTTCCTCTTGTGCGAGCATTGCCGCAGTAGAATATGAACCACTTAATCCACTGCTAAGAGGCATATATAAAATATTATCGTATTCTTCTAAAACATCATCCCATAAATTCATAACGTCTTCTGGTGATGGTTGTGATGTGCTAATATCTTCTTGGTTAATCAATTTTTCCATAAGTTCATTTCGAGTTATATTTTTCCCCTCATAATAACACTCTCCACCAATATAAAATGGCATAGGTAATATTTTTATACCTAATCTGTCTGCCTCATCTTGAGTAATACTGCTATGACTATCTGTTATAATTCCTATTCGACTCATTATTTTTTCTAACCCTCCTATTATATAAAACTATACCTATAAAATTTTATATGAATATGTCTATTTTAACATAGTGTTTCCTATTTTCTCATTTTTTACAAAACTAACTTAATTTATTTTCATATATTTAAAACTATGCATTGTCTAATATTTACAGAAAAATAATGTATTATACTATATTTTATTGTTTTATTAAAATATTTTTTTTATAAAAAAAGACCGTTACAAATTTTAATATGTAACAGTCAAATATTTTTATAATTTATTTAAATCAACTTTGAACATAGGTAATCTAAATTTAACTTATATCATTTTTCTAATTACTGCAAATAAACCACCTATAGATGCTATGATAACTCCTATATATCCTCCAACCCCTGCGTCAGAAGTTTTTGGAGTATCATTACTTTTTGGTTGCCCTATTAATAATTCATCTTCTTGATTATCTTTCTGTTCCTGATTATTATCTGGCTGGTAACCTTCAGCATAATCCTTTATCGGTGTTGTTTGACTATCGTCTACACCTTCGTCTTCATTTTCATCTATATCTTCTGAATTATCTTGACTTTCTTGATTATTATCTGATTGATAATCTTCAACATAATCATTTATTGGTATTATTTCACTATCGTCTATCTCTTCATTTTCATCTACATCTTCTAGATTATCATCTATATCGTAATCTTCATCTATATCTAAATTTCGTTCTTCAACTTGAGTTGGGTTTATTTCATTAGCAAATATTTGTGTAGCCCCAAGCGGAACCATACCTGTTGCTATAAATGCACTTAATACTAATATTTTTATTTTATTGTTCATATTTTACCTCCTAAATTCTACTTTTTTGTTTATCACTATCAATTAATTATTTGTTAATTTAATCAATTTATTAAGTTCTGCTTTGTCTATTTTTCCATATATATTTTGGTATGAATAAGAATATCCTTTATTGCTCCAAATTGCGTAATTTATACTATCCGCACTGTAGTATGAAATATTTACTCCTTGGATTGTTTCTGTTTTAAAAAATTTTCCATCAGGAATTCCGATTATATCTTTATCCCCTTTTACGATATCAAATTCAGTACCATCTTTGTATATTATTCGTCCCTGTTTATCTCTATTTTTTTCTCCAATAACAAAATACTTATCAACTTCTTTATCTAAAACCGGAACAGTAAATCCTAAATCTGATTCCATTTTTTTGATTGAACTTACTTCCTTTAATAGATTTTTTTTTGAATCAGAACCTGATACTTTATTATTTTCATCATTCATAAATTCTTTTCCATCTTCTTTTAATACTATATTATCTAGAGTATTTGTTTTTTGATTGAAAAATACTACACCTATAGCTATAGCAATTATTGAAACTGAAGCAATACTTATAAATTTTTTATGATTTTTTTGTGCTATATTCTGTGCTTTGTTCAAGTATTTTTCAAACCTTATAATTTTTTTTGACTTATTACAGTTATCATACTCCTCAAGTAAAAACTCGTCATCTATATCTCCAAATGCATCCAGAAATTTATTTTCATCAATCATATATATTGACCTCTTTCTTCTAAAAACTCTTTCAATTTTGTTCTAAACCTTGATAATGTCATTTTCACATTGCTTTGGCTTAAATTATTTTTTTCAGCAATATCTTTTATAGAATATAAATACCAATATCGCTGAACTATTATTATCCTTTTTTCCCTTGGCAAAGATTTTAAAAATTCATTTATATATTTTGTTAGATATTTTTCTTCCATTTCTGTATCAATATCATTTTGACTAGGTATACATTCTTTTAATTCATCCAGAACTAGTGGCACTTCTCCCTTGCGTTTTTGACAATTCTTGCTTTTATAAATATTTAAAGCTAAATTTCTTGTAATTTTACCTAGAAATGCTTTTAAAATTTTCGGTCTTGTCGGTGGAATTGAATTCCATGTTTTTAAATATGTATCATTTACGCATTCTTTTGAATCTTCAAGGTTGTATAGAATATTGTTTGCTATTGTGTTACAATAGCTCCCATACTTTTTATCAGTCTCAGATATAGCATTTTCATCTCTAAACCAATATAGATCTACAATATTATGGTCTTCCAAGTTTTTTCCTCCTTTCATATAATAAGACAACAAAAAATTATGTTGGTCACAGTTTATATTTAAATTTTAATTATATTTTTTTAAATTTAATATACAATAAATTTATTCAAAAAAATAGGGACACTTATTTCAAGCATCCCTATGTTCTATAAAGTATTCCTATTTGTCTTTTCTTTGTAATAATACTACAGTTTCGCAGTGTGGTGTATTTGGGAACATATCCATACATCTAACTTTTTTAACTTCATATCCGTAACTTTCAAATCCTTGTAAATCAACTACTAAAGTTTTTGGGTTACATGATATATAGATTATTTCTTCTGCATTAAATTTAGATATATCTCTAACAGCATCTTTGTGTATACCTGGTCTTGGTGGGTCAACTATTATAATGTCAGGTCTTTCTTTTAAGCTATTTACTGTTTTAGCAACGTCTCCTGCTATAAATTCACAGTGAGTTAATCCGTTTAATTTAGCATTTTCATTTGCTGCTTCAACTGCTTCTTCTACTATTTCTATTCCGTAAACTTTTCTAGCTTTTTGAGATAAAACTTGTCCTATTGTTCCAGTTCCACTGTATAAATCGTAAAGAACTTTGTCTTTATAGTCTCCAACAAATTCCCTAGCCATAGAGTATAATTTTTCAGCTCCTAATGTGTTAGTTTGGAAGAATGAGAATGGAGATATTTTAAATCTAAGACCTAATAATTCTTCATATATATGATCTCTTCCGTGTAAAACTCTTAATTCATCACATTTAACTGCATCTGCTAAGTTGTCGTTTAAGCAGTGTAATACACTTGCTAAGTCCGCATCTAAATCTAACCCTAGTAACATATTTTTGTATTTGTCCATATCGTAATCTAATTGAGTACTTGTTACTATCATAACCATCATTTCATTAGTTTTTATACCTTTTCTAACAACTAAGTGTCTTAAGTATCCTTTGTGGTCGTTTCCTCTGTAGTATGGTAGCCCTTCTGCTCTGAAGAATTCTTCTGTAGCAGTTAATATTTTTATAAAGTCTTGGTCTATTAACATACATCCGTCAACTGTAAGTATATCTATATGTCTACCTTTTTTGTGCATTCCTATAGTTAATGGTCCATCTTTCATTTCGTTTCCGAAAGTGAACTCCATTTTATTTCTGTAGCAAGTATTATTTGGACTTGATTCTATTCCTAAGAACTCAAATCCTGTTATCTCATGACTTTCAAATAAGTCTAATATTTGTTGTTTTTTAAGTTCTAATTGTTTTTCGTATGGAAGGGATAATATTGTACATCCTCCACATTGTCCAAAGTGCTTACATGCTTGTTCTGTTTCTAATGGAGATTTTTCTAATACTTCAAGTAATTTAACTTCTGCTTTTTGGCTATTCGCTTTTTTAACTGATGCTTTTACTTTTTGACCAGTTATTCCGCCCTTCATGTTAACATTTCTTTTTCCTATTACAGTAGAAGAAGTTCCACCGAACTCCATTTTGCCTACTTCAAATTCAATAATTTCTCTTCTTTTCACTAAATTATCCTCCGTCAATATCTTAATTTTAAATACAAGTTTCTATTTTATCTTCAATATATAGCGTTTATTTAGTCTATATAATTATTGCCTTTTTTTAATCATACCTACTAATTATATTAGATTTTTGTCTTTATATCAAAACCTTTATTATCTAAATTTGTTATATTTAAATTTAAGATTAAATTTAGTCTCTTTCTTCTATCATTTTAACTTCTTCATCTGTTAATTCGCGATATTCTCCAAGCGCTAAGTTTTCGTCTAATTTTAGTTTACCCATAGATAATCTCTTTAGATATATTACTTTCTTATCTACACTTTCAAACATTCTCTTTACTTGGTGGAACTTGCCTTCATGTATAGTAAGTTCTATTTCTGAAATTTCATCACTCTTAAGTATTATAAGTTCTGCAGGCATAGTTTCGTATCCATCATCTAATGTAACCCCTTTCGCAAAAGCTTTAATATCTTCTTCTGTTACAATACCTTCAATTTTTGCATAATAAGTTTTTGGAACGTGTTTTTTAGGTGATAATACCCTATGAGCTAATTGTCCATCATTTGTTAAAACTAAAAGCCCCTCTGTATCTTTATCAAGTCTTCCAACCGGGAATGGCTCAAATACTAAATCCTCTTTATCAATTAAGTCAAGAACTATTGGATCCCTCTTATCAAATGTTGCAGATATATATCCATCAGGTTTATTTAACATTAAATATATAAATTCTTTGTAAGTTACTTTTTCCCCATCGAATATTATTTCATCATTTTCTACATCAACTTGTACTCCTGGGTTGTTTATCACTTTACCGTTAACCTTAACTAAACCATTTTTACAAAACTTTTTTAATTCACTTCTACTTCCATATCCTAAATTAGATAATATTTTGTCGATTCTTTGTTTTTTAGACAATGCTTTTCCTCCTTCAATATGTATATAATATCTATTTTCTAAATTAACCAAGTATATCCATTTTTATATTTTACCTTAAAATGATATTTTTCTATAAAAACATTTTATATATTTGTTATTATATTTTTATCAATTTATATCTATACGTTTTTTCTTTTTAAGTATATAATATTATTGATGGGTAAGTCTTGTAAATTTTTAACTATTTTTGAATTTATGGAGGTATAAGATGTTAGTTTCTGCTAAAGAAATGTTAGTAAAAGCAAAAAAAGGAAAATACGCAGTAGGTCAATTCAATATAAACAACTTAGAATGGACAAAAGCAATATTATTAACTGCACAAGAAAACAATTCACCAGTTATATTAGGTGTATCTGAAGGTGCTGGGAAATATATGTGCGGATACAAAACTATAGTTGGAATGGTTGAAGGTATGTTAGAAGAATTAAACATAACTGTTCCAGTTGCTCTTCACTTAGATCACGGTTCTTTTGAAGGTGCAAAAGAAACTATAGCTGCTGGATTCTCTTCAGTAATGTTCGATGGTTCTCACTATGGAATAGAAGAAAACGTAGAAAAAACTAAAGAAATAGTTGCTTTAGCTCACTCTAAAGGAATATCTGTTGAAGCAGAAGTTGGTTCTATAGGTGGAGAAGAAGACGGTGTTGTAGGTGCTGGAGAAGTTGCTGATCCTGCTGAATGTAAAAGAATAGCTGATTTAGGAATAGACTTCTTAGCTGCTGGTATAGGTAATATACACGGTAAATATCCAGAAAATTGGGCTGGATTAAACTTCGAAGTTTTAGGAAAAATCAATGAAGCTACTGGTGACATGCCATTAGTATTACACGGTGGTAGTGGTATCCCAGATGAAATGATAAAAGAAGCTATATCTTTAGGTGTTGCTAAAATAAATGTTAATACTGAATGCCAATTAGTATTTGCTGAAGCAACTCGTAAATACATCGAAGAAGGTAAAGACCAACAAGGTAAAGGTTATGATCCTCGTAAAGTATTAGCTCCAGGATTTGAAGCTATAAAAGCTTGTGTTAAAGAAAAAATGGAATTATTCGGTTCTATAGGACAAGCTTAATTCTAAAAAGTTAAAAACAAGAACGAATATAAAAGGGTTGAAGATGTTTCCTCAACCCTTTTTATTTTTACAAAATTAATCTATATATTATATAAACTCAATATATATTCTAAATCTATAAATTAAATTCAAACTAAAAAACGAACCTCTGGCAAATAAAAATCTTGTACAAGTACAAAACTTATATCTGCCGAAGATTCGCAATCTTATTTTTTATTTACAAATTTTTATCTAACTATAAAATTTTGATGCTCCTACTAACTGTCTTTTTGAAACTATCTTAGCAAGATTTTTTAAAGATGCAATTTTTATATCTTCAAAACTTACTAAGAATACAAATTTGAAATCTGAAAATTCTTGGTTTATATTGTAAACTTCAAAATAACATTTTATATTATCCATACAATACACATCTTGAAGTTCTTCTTCTATTTCATCTGTAGTATCTTTTAAGAAACGTCTGATATCATCAAACATAATCTCAAAAAATGACTCATCAACAGTTTCTCCTAATGCTTCAATAGCTTCAAGTATCTCTTCCTTAGAAAATACCATCTCTGATAACTCGCAGTCAAATACCATTATATTATCCTGGTTTATAGAATTAGATATGTCTTGTAAATAACCGATATCTTGACGAGCCGCAATAATATCTTTTACTTCTTTACTGTTTACATGAAAGCTGCCTTTTCTGTTTTTTAGTTTTAATTCTATCATTAAACTTCGCCTCCTTTAAGTAAGCTAACTTAATTATAGTTTATCAATAACATCCTTAATTTCTTTCCAAGAAGAAACCCTAGTAATGTTTTGATGCTCTACACCTTTATTGTAATTACAATCAATTAATATTACTTTTATTCCACCATTTGCAAGATTTAAAGCATTATTTGGATGATCTTCTATAAATATATCACACTTCAATTCATTAGCTTTATGAAGTTTATTATCTGTACCAAGTGAATAAAGAGGTATTTGCGATAATTGTTGTTTTTTAAGCCAATCCTGTGTTATTTGTGTTAAAGAATAATTTCTTGCTGTCACAAAAAATAAATTATTATCTTTATATAATTCATCAATAACATCTTTAACTCCTTCAACAACCTTAGCTTCTGAATATGAATTCATATATTTTGAATGAAGTTTATCCAACATTCCTTCTAATGTATCTCCATATAACTCTGCCCAATATACTGTTGTAAAATCTTCCTCAGTAAGTTTTTTATTGTAGATACTATTTAGATATGGCAAATAATGATATGGACTAGTAATTGTTCCATCTATATCTATGCATATATTTAAATTTTTCATTATATATCTCCCGTTTTTCAAGAATTCATTATATCATATACTTTAGTATAATTCAAAAAAACGTAGATAGCTATATCTAATTAAAATTTTACTTGATAATAAATTTTTCTACAAAAAAATCTAGGGAGTTATTGTATATTTTCTATACAATACTCCCTAGATTTTATACTTTATTTATTTCTTATTTTTCTTTCTAATTCAGAAATTTGTTTTTGATATTTATCAATTTTTTCATCAGATTGTTTTATATATTTTTTTATCTCTGAAACATCATCAATATCATCTTTTTTTATTAATTTATCTATTTGATCTATAGCCTTGTACTTTAGTTCATATGATTCCTTCATGTATTTTGTACATTCGTTCAATATTTTTGTATATTCATTTTTAGATAATTGAGGCACTTCCATATCATCATAAAGCTCGATTACTCTTTCAGACATATATTTTGCTTTATCAATGTCTTTTCTTATTTTTGCATTATTTGTTATACATGTTTGTATATCTTTAGAATAAACTCCACATTCTTTTATTGGTTTCAATGCTATATTTTCAATATCTGATATATCTGACTTGTATTGCTTTATTTTTAATAAGTCTTGTTCTACATTATTTACATCCAAACTAGATGTATATATTTCTTTATAATTCATTACCATTGAATTGTTATTTTCTAATTGCTTTATACCGCTTATGTACATATTGCTTATGACTATTGTTGTAGCTAATACAACATATGTGCATGCATATATACATGCGCGACTAAATTTTTTATAGTTTTTAAATAAAACTACCAAAGGTATAACATATAAAAATATAAATACTAATATCCATCTCATAATCACAATCTCCTTTTCCATTAATACTCATTTTAATGTATTTTTAGTATTTACAATTTTTATAAATATTAATCATAAAAAAATCTTTATCTTAAAAACTTTTAAAAATGTAGATTTTTTTGAAACACATATACGGAAATTATATTTATCTACAATTTATAAATGAATATAATTTCCTATGTGTTATAAAATGGAAAAATCCTTATTATATAGATTCTCACTAAATCTATATAATAAGGATTTTCCATTTAATCTAATACCTTTATTAATTTAAAATCAAGATAGTCACTTGATGCAAGAATATATTCTATTCCATTTCTAATTCCTTTAAGACCCATTTCAAATGATTCTTTCCCGTGTAAATGACCATAAATTACTTTTTTAACGTTGTATTTTTCATATAACTTAGTAAACTCCGATTCTTCTAGTTGGTCATTTGTAGGTGGATAATGAGTTATAACTATAATGTTATTACAACCATTTTGAATTGCAGATTGTATAGACATTTCTAGCCTCAGTACTTCTCTTCTATATATTTTCATATCGTTGCTATCAAATTTAACTTCATTTGGACAAAGCCATCCTCTACTTCCACATATAGCATAGTCTCCATATGTGAAATATCCATTTTGTATAAAGTTCATATCATCACTTTCATATACAGCGTTTATTTTTGAAAGTGATGACCACCAATAATCATGATTTCCTTTTATAAAAATTTTCTTTCCTGGCAGTGATTCAATTATATCTAAATCTGATTTAGCTTCATTTAAATTCATAGCCCAAGATGTATCTCCAAGAACTAATACCGTGTCATCATCTTTTACTGTTTCACTCCAATTATCGACTATCTTTTTCTCATGATTGTCCCAATTATCACCGAATATATTCATAGGCTTTGGATTTTCCGTAGAAAAATGTAAATCACCTATTGCATATAATCCCATAAATTCATCTCCTTTCTCAAACACTTTATTCTACGATAAGTTTAATCATTATTAATATTTTTTAAACGTTATAATTTAAAAGCTGTCTCAAAAATTAAGACAGCGTAAAATTATTTTTCTATTCTGTGTGTTTTAAAGTCCTCTAAAATATAATCTATTTCTTCTTTAAGCGCAACTATTTCATCGATATCTCTTTCACTATCGATTTTGTCCAATCTTCTTTGATATTTAAGAGCACTACTAATTTCCCCTAAATTATATAGTTCCTGTATCTTTTTCAATACATCCTTTAAAGTTACAGATTTTGCTTGATACATAACTTGAGCTTTCATTATATCTTCTCTTATCTCGCTCATTTCTTCATCTAATAAAAATGCTGCATCAGCTGCTTTTCTAAGTCTCAATGCTACATTTTCTGGTATATAATGTTCATATTTGTATTTTAAAGAATGTTCTATAGTCGCCCAGAAGTTCATAGCAAGAGTTCTTATTTGTATTTCACAATGTATCTCCTTTGACCCTGCAATTGAATTTATAGGATATTTTATTATTAAATGATAACTTCTATATCCACTTTCCTTAAAGTTGGTAATATAATCTTTTTCATTTATAACAGTCATATCAGTTCTATTTTTTATTAATTCAACAATCGTATATATATCTTCAACAAACTGGCACATTATTCTTATACCAGCAATATCTTCTATTTCACCTTCTATATCATTAGTATCTAATCTATTAGCTTTAGATATTATAGAAGAAATCTTTTTTGTTCTCCCCGTAACAAATTCAATAGGAGAATATTCACCCTTAGTTAAAAATTCTTTTCTTATATTTTTAAATTTTACTTTAAGTTCTTCAACTGCATGTTGATAAGGAGCTAATATTTCATCCCACTTTTCGTAATTCATATTATTCACCTTTCGTCAAATAAATTAACAATCATTTCTATTCTACCATAATTTATTTTATTTTTGTATAATAAAGCAAATCAGAATCTTCTAGTTTATAATTAATTTTATCTAAATCAGCAAGATAACTGATAAATGATACTAATGAAGTTCTAAAAAAATAATATTCTTTATAATTATAAGTTAATTCATTTTCTTTTATAATTTTTTTAAGCAAAGTGTCTACATTCATAGGCACTTTGAGATTTTCTATTATTTGGCATAAATATTTATGCACTGCTTGTTTGTGTTTTTCTATTAAAAGTATTGTGTCATTCTTGTCTAAAACTTTTTTGCCATGAGCTAATACTATATAATTAAAATCTAATGATTTAACTATATCTAATGATTTTAAGTACTCTTCTACATCTTGTAAAAATAAAAAATCATATTTGCTTAAAGTTTCTTCTCCAATTAATAAATCTCCTGCAAATAACACACCATCTGAAGTTAATATACCAATGCTTCCTGATGTATGTCCTTTTAAGTTTATAACCTCAAAATCAACTCCATTTTTTTGTAATTTTCCTTCACATATTATTGCATCTACAGATATTTTTTCTGTATTTCTATGAAATAGTTTTTCGGTCAAAAACTTATTATGCTTGCCTCCTAAAATAAAATCTGAGAATAATTCTGGCCTTTCTATAAACAACTTAGCCTCATCCGAAGCAAAAATTGCTATTTCAGGATATGCATTCTTTATTTGATGGCAAGCACCCACATGGTCTTCATGTTCATGTGTATTTACTATATATTTTGGTATTATTTTTTCATTTTCAAACATATTAATCATATTTTTAGGTCTTAGACCACTAAGACCAGGGTCAATTAATAATGCATTTTTATTTTCAAATAAATACACACCTGTATTGGTACCACCTTTTATAAAGTATGTATTTCCAAACACTCTCTGTAATTTCATAAAAACTACACCCCTTGTATAAATTTAAATAGCATTAAACTCTTTATATATTATACCATGTATATTTTTCTTATTTATGAATTATTTAGGTTTTATTTAATATAATTTACTTATTTAATTCCTGATATTATTAAAGTATATTTATTTGATAATAAATATTTTTTACTGTTTTTAATACTATTTAGTAAGCAAAATTCTTTTTATTTTATTTATAACATTCATATTTTTTTCTTTTGTTATTCTTATTTTAACCTTATAAGCAAAATCAGAATATAACATGCTTTCTATAAAGTATTCTACTATTCCTCTGTCTTTATAAGGGATATCAATTAATTCACTTCCTAAAATTCTAGCATCTAAATTCATTATTTCATCTTCAAAATTAAGTCTTTCTTTTTTAGATAAATAATTTTTTTCGGGTTTGAATGTTTCACAATATTTAATTGAGAAATTTAAAACTTCATCGCTTATATCTACCCCATATAAATTTTTCATATCCTTTTTATAATTCATATTTTGTTCTATTACCCTACTTAAATTAGCATTGTAATCTTCTTTTTTCCAATGACCAAATAATCTACAGTTAAGTGGTCTAACTTCATATATTAAACATCTATTATTTTCATCTCTAAATGGACATGAATTTTTTTTCATTAATTCCATAAAATAATAGTCTACTATTCTCTCAATAGAACATTCTCTAAGCTCTTGTTTTTCAGCTAAATATCTATATATATTTAAAAACTCTATTAAATTTATTCCCACAGATTCCATGCAGCAGTTTCCGCATCCTGCACAATCTCCTTTTGGAAGTGTAGAGTATATATCATTTAATTTTTCAAAATAACCATTTTTCTCGCAAAACTCAATACTTTCTAGTATTTGTTCCTTTTTTATACTAGCCATAATTTTCTCCTCTTGTTATAATTATTTAGTTAATACAAAAACTTATTATAACATATTTTTGAATATAAATTAGGAGGTCTATATATAAATGAACAGATATACTAAAATTATAAATATGATGGAAAGTTATTTCACTAAGGATTTCGAAAAAACTAAAAAAGGATTTACTAAAGTAAGAGAAGTAAAAGAAGAGACTGTAAGAAAAGCATTCTTAAAAGGAAACTGCGAAGTTTTAGTAATACTTGAAGATTCTGATAGAGAAATATTAATAGATGATTTTTCTTCTGATGAAGATATCAAAAAATACTTAGGAGCATCTTTTATAAACCCAAGAAGATAATTTCTTATTACAAATAATTCATTTTATAATACAAAAACTGAGGCAATAGTATTAAATTAATGTCTCAGTTTTATTTTTTGAGTATCTTTTTTAATTAATTATAAAAATAAAAAAAGGATACATAATCTTTATTACGTATCCTTCTTATTCCGTTCTAAATTATTTTTTAAAATGTACTGCCCCGTTTATTCCACCGTAATTACTTGAGAAGTAGCTAGTAAATTCGTTTACTGATTTTATAATTACACTACCTTCTGGTTTTCCATTATATCTATAGTTATCTGAATAATATACTTTTCCATTTTTTATTGCATGTATAAATAAAACATGTCCTACTGAACTTGATGATCTATAGCTTTTTGGGAAACTTACAACTACATTGTATACATCTTTTCCACCGTTTGCATTTACTAATTTTTTAAGACAAGTTTTCCCTGAGTATTTCTTTTGAGTATATCCTGTGCTTGTTTTTGCACCTGATCTTAAATTGTAGTACCATCCACTACCATTCCAATATGTATCTGGTACTTGATATATTTTTAATGCTCTAAGTTGAGAATAAACATATAAAGAACATTGATGTGCGAAATTACTTCTTCCTGATATTGATTTTGCTTTTCTATATGTAGAATTTATTTGACTTTTTATTTTGCTAACACTTTTAGCCTTTGAAACACTAGTAGCTTTTGTACTATATGTAGTTTTTGCCGCGCTTGATTTAGTATATGCATCTGCTACTGTTGGTACCGCTACTTGTCCTACTATTGTACAAGATATTACCAACGCCGAAATTATTTTTTTTATTTTATTGTTCACTTTTCCTATTCCTCCTTATAAAATCTTTTCTATTTTGTAATCAATTTCCGTCTTATTTACAATTTTGTAACTTTTTTGTTACTTTTATAATACACTAATTAACAATTTATGTCAAGTTTGTAAGTTTTATCTTTTCTGTAAAAAAATTTTTCTTTTTATGTATATAATTTATAAATTTGAACAATAATACTAGTGTAATTTAAATATTTAACTCAATCTCCCCCAATTTAATAGAGCTTTCATTCCCCTAAATGAAAGCTCTTGTTTTTTTATTAATAAGTATATAAAATAAATCTAAATTAATATAATTGATTTTATTACTAATCTAGATTTAACGAACAAATTAATTTGGAGGACATTATGATTCAAATAGGAAAAATAAACTTTGATTGTGATTTTGAATATAGAATAATTCGAGAAGAAGATGATGATTTAGATATATATGTGGATGTTAATTATAGATGTTTAGATATTGAACTTGGAGAAAATAATTTCTTTAATTCAAGAATTCAATTTCCATTTGTAAGATCTGTATTACTTAGAATAAATAAAAATTTAGATACTATTACAGTTCATTTAATGAGAGATATAGATTTATTTTCAGCCTTTGCAAATTTCGAACTAGACTTATCTAATCAAATACTTTGCATAAAAAATCAATATGAAAAAGTAATAATATCTAAAACTTTATTAGATAAATAACTTACAAGAAATAAATAGGGGCCTTAATAGGCCCCTTCTAATATAGATTTTTTATAATATAGCAGTTTTACATAATTTGACCTTATATTTACTATATTATCTATATTAATATCTTCATTTATTGTATAATAAATATGTATTTGTAACAAATATCATACTTAATTTATACATTATTTTTTTTATATGAACAAATATAGGTATCTATTTGTTATAATAAATTTATTGATTAATATATTTTTAAGGTTTGTCAAATCCTTAGTAAAAATAAGAATATATTCGAACTATTTTATAAATAGTTGAAAGGAGTTATTTATATGAGTTTATTAGTTTTTGGACACAAAAATCCAGACACAGATAGTATATGCTCTGCTATTTCATTAGCACATTTAAAAAACGAATTAGGAGTTGAAGCTACTCCTTATGCTTTAGGAGAAGTTAGAAAAGAAGCTCAATATGCTTTAGATTACTTCGGTGTTAAAGCCCCTAAAGTTCTTGAAGATGTAAAAATCCAAGTTAAAGATTTAAGCTACGATAAAGTAAAATCTTTAAAACCTAGCGATTCAGTTTTAAACGCTTACAACACAATGATAGAAAAAGGAACTAAAACTTTACCAGTAGTTTCTGTTGACGGAAAATTCGAAGGTATCATAACTATGGTAGAAATAGCTAAAAGCTTAATGTACCAACATTTCAGAAAAGTTAACATACCTCTAGAAAATGTATGCTACAACTTAAAAGGTGAAGTATTAGTACAATGTAACGATGTTTTCGATGGTAGAGTAACTACTTTATCTTATGGAATGGAAGAAATAATGAACCTTTTAAGCGAAGGTGATATAGCTATAGTTGGTAACAGATATGACATAATAGAATACGCTATAGACACTAAAGTTTCATTATTAATATTAACAGGTAAAGCAACACTTAATGAAGAATTAACTGCATTAGCAAAAGCTAATGGTGTTACTGTTATATCTGTTGATGTTGATACATATACTGCATCAAACTTAATAAATCAATGTGCAGAAATCGAAGATATAATAACTAGAGAAAACTTAGTTTTATTCAACGAAAATGACTATGTTGATGATGTAAAAGAAACTATGTTAAGTACAAACTTCAGAGCTTATCCAGTTGTTGATGATAACAGTAAATTCTTAGGATTAGTTTCTAGAAGACATTTATTAAACCCAACTAAAAAGAACGTAGTATTAGTTGACCATAATGAATTTGCTCAAAGTGCCGATGGTATAGAACAAGCTAATATAGTTGAAATAGTTGACCACCACAAAATAGGAGGTATATCTACTGACTTACCAATATCAGTTAGAGTTTCTCCAGTTGGATGCTGTTCTACTATAATATACAACTTATACAAAGAAAATAATGTAGAAGTTCCTAAACATATAGCTGGTTTATTATTATCTGCAATATTATCAGATACATTAATATTCAAATCACCAACTGCTACTGAATTAGACAAAAAAGCAGTTTTAGAATTAGCTAAAATAGCTGGTGTTGACTATGAAGCTTACGGAATGGATATGTTCAAAGCTGGTACTTCTTTAGATGAATTCTCTATAGAAGAAATAGTAAACATGGACTTCAAAGAATTCAACATGAGCGGAAACAGAGTTGGTATAGGACAAGTTATGACTTTAGATATAGATTCTATATTAAATAAAAAAGACGAATACTTATCTTATATAAACGGAACTGATTATGATATGTTAGTATTAGCTATAACTGACATAATAAAAGAAGGTTCTTACTTACTATACAAAGCTAATGATTCAGTAATATCTGAAGCATTCAACGTAGATGCAAATCAAGGTGTATTTGCTGAAGGTGTAGTTTCTAGAAAGAAACAATTAGTACCTAACTTAACTAGCGCAGTTAAAAATATGTAATTATACATTTAAAATAAAAAACATCCTCTACAACATGGGATGTTTTTTTATTTTTGCAAAAGCAAGAAAAGCTATTACGAATATATTCGCAATAGCTTTTCTAAAATATTTACAGTTTATATTTTGCCTTATCACTCAGGTGTGTGTGTTTTTGTGTTTTTTGTGTTTTTAAGACTCTTTAAAATATTTTAAATGAAGATTGAAAAAATGTAAATAGTATTTTATTGTCAAAAATTAATTATGACTACATTTTTTCAACTTCTGGATATTCAACTCCGAAAGTTTCTACTGTCATAGATTTTATTCTTTGATCTTCAAGTGGTTTATCCATTCTGTTTACTCTAACAGATGCTATTTTATCAACTACATCTAATCCTTCTATTACTCTACCGAATGCAGCGTATTCTCCATCTAAGTGTGGAGCTCTTGCATGCATTATAAAGAATTGAGAACCTGCACTATTTGGTTGCATAGTTCTAGCCATTGATAAAACACCTTTTTCATGTTTTAAGTTGTTTGTGAATCCATTGCTTGAGAATTCTCCTGCTATAGAGTATCCTGGTCCACCCATTCCGTTTCCATTAGGGCATCCACCTTGTATCATAAATCCTTTTATAACTCTGTGGAATATGATTCCATCATAGTATCCGTCTTTTACTAAGCTTATAAAGTTGTTTACTGTATTTGGAGCTATATGTGGGTATAATTCTGCTACCATTTTATCTCCGTTTTCCATTTCTATAGTAACTATAGGGTTTTTATTTTCCATGTTGATTTCTTCCTTTCATTTGTTCATTTTCATATTTTATTATATACCATTTTATTGAAAAATAAATCTTAAATTTGTCTATTTTATATATACAATATAGGTTTTCTCTTTTAATTTTATATGAATAAGCATTATTTATTAAGAAAAATTATTTTTTTAGCAAATCTAAATCAAATTTTAAACCAATATCATATCCTTCTTTATACATTTTTGAACAGAATTCCGATGAGAAATTTAGCATTTCTTTATTATCTACAGATGTTTTAGGAGATATGATTACAATCTTATTGTTATCAATTTTTTCCTTAACTCTTTGCGGCAATTCAAAATTATGTCTTGTTGATATTATTAGTATTTTATCCACATTATTCTCAATCAATGGATCTATATATGTATTTCGTGCCATACCTCCATCTAAATTACATCCATCAAACTTCCCTTCTTTTATATATTCTTTTACTTCTTTAATCGAAAATAACTCTCCCCATTGATGATAAGGCAATGCACAACTATATTTTATATAATCAACTCTGTTTTTATGATTAAATTTTGATATATCTACGATTATCTCTTTGCCAATTTTATCTCTTACTTGAAGGTAATTAATATAAAAACTCGAATTTTCTGGAATTCTATATTTTTTTAATTCATATAGTGGTTTAAAATCTTCACTGTTATCTATAATATTATCAACAGATTTAAAACGTTTTCTACACAGGTTTTTCTCACTTATCCACATCTTTTTCATTTTATCCACATTTTCTGTGTATAAGTAGTAACCATTCATCGCCCCAATTGATGTACATGCATATGAATCATATTTTTTAATTCCTCTGTTATATAAAGCTTCTAATACACCTGCTTGAAATGCTCCTTTCGCTCCTCCACCAGGCTAATGTATTTTAGTACAATCATTAAAATAAAAAGAAGTACATTAAAAATTATTTGTACTTCTTTCTATCTACTATTATAATATTATTAGATAGTTTTATTGCTTCTTGGCCTTATTACTATCTGGAGCATTTACTGTTGCAGCAGTAGATGCTTCTTTTATATTAAAGCATTGTATCTCTCTTACACTATTTCCTGTAAAAATCTTTCCATGTCCTTTTCCCCTAAGATTCATTAAAGCTTCATAATCTCCTGATATTATCTTCGATGCTTCTTTTGTATTTGCTTTTAATCCAATTTTCGTATTAATATTAGATTTTAATGCTCCCGGTAATATTTCAGCATAAGGTGTTTGTGTTGTCAGTATAACATAAATGCTTGCTGCTCTACCTTTTGCTAATAACTCTCCTAGTAATCTATAAAATTCCTTATCTACCTTTGGATTAAAACTCGCTAACTCTTCTATTATTAAGAATATATCTTTATATCTTCTATCTTTATTTCTTCTTAAAGTTTTATATCTTCTATTCATTTCTTCTATTAACTCTTCCATAATATCTTCTATACCATCTTTACCCTCACCATAATACTTACATTTATCTTTATATTGATACAGATCTATTAATTTTGTATCTTGAATATACAAATCTATATTTTTTCTCTTTATTAAATTATTTACAATTACATCTAAACAAACTGATTTGCCTGAACCTGTCGCCCCTGCAATTAATAGGTGACATTCATTTGCTGATTTATAATACCAGTAAACAATGTTATGTGTATCTAAATCTATTCCAACTGGAACTCCCTTTTTATCGTCAAAGCAAAAATCATTATAATTATATTTTTCATCATTGTTATTTATATGAATTAATATTAATGTATTTTTATACTCTATTTTTAATTTATCTGAATTTATTTTTAGAAAAGTTGCTATCTCTATTTTATATTTCATAAAGTCATTTACTGAAAGGCCTGTCGGAATAGTGAAATAAAAATTATTATCTTTATATTGATGATGTAGTATAGGATATTCTCCACTTCTATTACATAAACCAAGTTCATAAAATAATTTATCCCAATTATACTTCTTTTTAAATACTATATTCTCTATTGCTTTAGCAGCATTAAATATACTATCTACTAATAGATTAATCAAATATATCACCCACCTTTTCTATTTTACAATTATCATATATTACTTTTATGTTTTTTAGTTTCTTATCTAACCCTTGATTATTTACTACATATAGAATAGGCATAACAGGCCAATTTGTATTATCTATTACTATATTCTTAATGTCTTTGTATTTTTTTAAACAATCATTTGGACTTATTTGTACTTCTAATAATATTCTTTTTACTTTATTTTCTTTTTTTATTTTTAGATATGCATCTGGGATAATGTTCCCTATTTGCGGACTTTTTTTAAATTCTATAATTTCATAATTATTCTTTATAATTTTTATAAGAAAATTAGTTATATAAAGATCATGCGTTATCAATTTCTTTTTTGGTTGTTTATCTAGATAATATACGTACATATTCTTAGTACCTTCTACATTAAACATCTTTCTATTTATATAACCTTCATCAGTTAATTTTTTTAATCTTCTAAGTGGTATATTTTCATGTACATCTGGAAATAATAATTCCTGTACTTGTTTTCTAGTACATATTCTACACATAGTTAAAAAACTTAAAATTTTTAAATCTCGTTCTTGCATATTATTTTCCCCCTTTTTCTTTTTATATTTAATATATATGCAATACGGTTCACATATTTGACTACTTTGTGAAATTTATTTGATTAACTATGTGATTGATTATGTGAAGTGTGTTTTTTGCGCTTCACACTATTTTTTGTTGATATCGCTAGAGTTAGGCTTGTACAATCGAGTGGTTTAAATAAATAAAAAGCAGCGCCAATTTCTTTTTATTTATTGGCCCCGCCGCGCAAACTCCCCCATCTTTTATTTTTAGTTATTTTTTCCCGTTTGAATTTTATATTAAAAATAACTAAAGTATCAGGGATATATTTATATTTAATTCTTATTTATTATACTTATATTATTTCCAGTTTTAAAATTTTTATACACTTTTTTTAGATTTTTTATATTTTTTTTGTATTTTACTTATATTTATTTATTATATATTTCGTATTTTGGGTATAGCATTTTTTTATATTTTAATTTTTCATTTATCCAGTTTAATTTTAATATCATATAAATTCAAAAATATACGTGGACAAGCTTTTTATCATTTTTTTATAAACTTTAATTCTAGGGCACACCAGTGTGGATACTACGATGATCTATGCCGAAATAAACGACGATAAGGTTAACTATCAGTATAGAGCATCTAAATTATAATAGGCCAAGGGATTATTCCCTCAGCCTATTTCCCTACATCATTATTAATATAGCACTTGCTACTCCAATTCCTAAGTATGCAATGCGCCCTGTTATTTCTAATACTAATTTTTCCATGGTCGACACCTCCTTTATTGGAGTATCAACTATATTTGGAATATTTATACAAATTTTAGAAAAAACTTTTCAAATTTACTTGACTATTGGTAACCAATAGTATATTATATAAGTATAATAAATAATAAGAAAGGGGTTAAGAAAGATGAAAAGAAATTTAATGAAAGAAGCTCATAAAATGACAAAAGAAATAAAAGAACAATATCCAGAAGTAGATTATCAAGCTCAATTAGGTTTATGCTTATCTTTCTTAGCTCAAGAGAGTAAAAAGGAAGGGGAAAAGAAAATGACAATAATAAATAGAAAAAAATTCTTTAATGAGGTTAATAAATGGGATATATATAAATATCTAGAAAATAACTTTACAAAAGAAATTATACATCATTCATTAGATGTAGGAAAAAATATATATGAAGTAAGATTTTATTTAGACGAAACTAAAAAACATATATTTTTACATTGTTACCATGATGAAGACGGTTGGAGAGATTTCGATTATTTTGTAGGGGGTTTATTAAGATTTGTAAAAGAAAGTGAAGAAAATAAAGAAAAAGCAACTGAAATGTTTAGATATTTCGATTGTGTTGAATCAGAGTAAAGGAGAAATAACATGGAACAAAGAAATTTAAAAGTAAGTTGTTGTAAAGCTGGAGGCAATGCAAGTAAAAATGCATTGTCTTACAAGTTAACTCTTCCAGTAGCATGGATTAAAGAAATGGGTATTAGTCCAGAAGATAGGGAAATAACAGCTACTTTTGAAAATAATAAAATTATAATAGAAAAGGGGAATAAAAATGAAAGCTTATAAAACAAGAACTTGGAATGATTACAAAATCTTAAAGGAGGATTCTATCAACACAGTTGATGTAAGTGAAATAGCAGAAGTAAAATTAGCTGAAAAAAATGGGGAACAATATATATTTGGAATAACAAATCATATAGATGACATATGGTGGCAAGGGTTCAAATTAGAATATGAATACGATGGTAGAGATTTATTCGAGTTATATCATCTATATAGAGAAGATTATATAATAAATAATCGTTAATTAATATTAATTTTAATCAAAATAAAAAGGACTAGAGTTATTCTAGTCCTTTTCTGCAAGCAATTTTATAATTACATATATTAAGTTTTAATCCTTGTTTTAATGGAAAAAATTGCTTGCTCTTATATTATAGCACATCTTAAAAATAGAAGCTAGAAGGTCTCTATACCTTCTAGCTATTTTTATCGGTCGCTTATCGGTCGCTTATCGGTCGCTATCGGTCGCGTCCGATAAACTTATTTTTCAAATACTTCTACATATTTTGGTGATGCCGTTATATAAACTCCTGATTTTAGCTTATACATATCTGTTCCAGTTCTTTTTATAGTTTCTACTACAGTATAAGCTCCACCAGCAGTAACTTTGCCTATTACATTAGCAGCATCAAAATCTGGTTTGCTATGTATGTTTATATCTTGCAATATTCTAACGTACTTAGTTTTATTAGCTCCTTGCTTTTCTGCTATATAAGTTACTCCGAAATATTCACATACTGCCTTACAAACTGCTTCAGCACATTTTTCTTGATGTTTTTTATCAAGCATAAGTTTTGCTTCATTCCAATAATCCATAAAACCATACTCGATTAATATTGCTGGCATTGTTGTTTGTCTAAGTATAGCTAATGTAAATCCGCTCATATCTACATCTTTCATAAGTCCGTAGCTATATTCATAATCTATGTCCTTTTCAAGATGCTTAACTGCTAAATTACCTAATTTAATAGAGTTAGAAGAAGAATTTTTAGTATGCATAACTAATAACCCTTTAACTCGAGTTTGCCATTTAGCACAGCTTCCTATCGCATTATAGTGATTTGAAATTAATATATCTGCTTTAGCTTTATTAGCTTTACTTGCTCTATTAGACAAGGCAATATCTGTTTTTCCTGTCATATCTGCAGTAAACATTGTATCTATACCACATCTTTTTAGTGCAGCTGATAAGTATTCACTCACACCTCTATTCCATTCATTTTCTTTTATGATCTTTCCTTTTTTTCTGACTAATTCACCATCTATGTATAAATTTTTTGACATTGGAACTGATTGTTTACCTTCTGTATGCATACCATGCCCTGCATCTATAGCTACTTTTAATTTTTTACTCATAATATCAAGTCCTTTCTATTTTTCTATCAAATTCTTAAATGATTGGTGTAATCCAGTCGAAGCAAGCCCTGATATTAATCCACCAAGTATTACTTCTGGGCTAACTCCACCAGCTATCCATATGTTTAAAGCACACCCTAAAAGTGCCATGATGCAAGGTATGTATTTATTATCTATAAAACTAAAACTTGTTTTTATAACATATCCTACACATACACAAATACCTACTACTGCTAAAACTAAATAGCTACCTAATAAATTTAAATCAAACATAACTACCTCCTATTAATTAAATAAATTATTTTGTATTGCATAAAAGAAAAAACTAACCAATGCTGTTATAATTGCATAAGTTAGTTTGTTTAAGTTGCTTGCTAATTTGTCTATGGTATTGCATAGATTTTCTATTTTTACTGCCATTTCAGACTGTGTATTTTCTAGTTTGTCTATTTTTTCAGAATGTCTTTGCAGCCTTTCATCGTGTCTCTTTAGTGTGTCTTTTAACCATTCATCATTCATGCAAAACTCCTTTCTGTAAATAAAAAAGGACTGTACCACTACAGTCCTTTTAAAAATAGATTTAATTTTTTAATTATACGTTGTATGTAGTTTCATACCCGTTTTTTTAATTTTTTCTTGTATTTTTTAAATTTTACATGTTAATCACTCCTTTCAAGTTAACTTATTTTATTTCATTTCATGTTGTTTCAAGAAATACTCATCCATTTTTTCTTCATACTCATAGTCATAGTCATTTAGAGTTAGATTCCATTCACATTTTTCACATACTTTAGTTCCATCTGTATATTCTTCTACTCTTACACGACCACATTTAGGGCAAGATTCCCCTGTATATCCTATTAATTCTCTAGGCTTAAATTCCATATTCTCACCTCTATTTTTTATATAAATAAGTTCGCAATATTTTTAAATTACGAATTTAAAAAAGTTTTTATAGCTCTCATAGCTGTTTGTACTTCAGTATCTGTTAATACTCTATTATATACCAATACTACTTTAAAATAGATTCCAGCTGTACCCACATTCCCTAATAATGCAGGATAACTTCCTTGAGTAAATGCTGATGATAATGTCACGTTTTTATTTGTTGGTGTATCTTCTGTAAATGTCATAGTATCAGCGTCTACTCTTAAAGTTTGTTTATTATATCTTAATGCTATACAACCATCTATTTTATACCCTTTTTCTTGAGTGGTCATATTTATTGCGCCTAATTTAGTGCCATCTGCACCGATATATCCAACTTCGTTTGTATTTATATATGCTGTACTTTGATTTTGAGATAATTTTTGTTTATTTGAGAAAATAGGATTTTTAGCATTTGTAAAATCACCTGCAAGTATTACAGTTTGTGATTCTCCAAAATCATAATAATTACTAAATCCAGATAATGTTAAGTGGTCTTTATAATTTGCTCCTGCCCAATAGAAACTGTTTCCATCAAATACCATATATGATGCTATATCAGGTGAATTATTAGTAGCAACTTTCCATTGTAATTTAGTATTGTCTACTTTATTTGTCCATGCTGTACTAGACATTCCATTTCTATCTAATTGAAGAGTCAATCCTGATGTTGGGTGTCCTTTTAATTGTACAGCCTCTTTAACTGTTACAGAACATTCAGCTTTTACATTTTCATTTGCACTAGAATATGCAGTTATAGTACAAACACCTTTAGTTTTACCTGTAACAACACCATTACTTACTGTCGCTACATTAGGATTACTTGATTTCCAAAGGATTGAATCAGTATGGTTAGTAGGTGTAGCAGTTGCAATAAGTGTACTACTAGTTCCATTATAAATTTCTAATGTATCTTTATTTAATGAGATACTTGAAGAATTTATATTTGCATTTTGTGATACAGTTACATTAATAGTAGCTGTAACTCCATTAGTTGCTCTAGCTGTTATTTTGCAATTACCAGTACCTACAGGAGTTACTCTTGAACCATATACTGTTGCTACATTAGGATTACTTGATTCATAGTTAACATTATTATCCCAAGCTGTAGAAGGATTTACTGTGTAATATACATCTATTGGGTCATCGCCCATATTGAAAGATAAATTATTTTGACTTAATGAAATAGATTGAACTTCTTCTTTTTCTGTAACCCCAACTGGTGCATAAACTCTAACCCAATCGACTTCCATTTTCATTGAAGTACAATCATCTGCAGGATATCCACCTGTAGAACCAACGGCCATATTAAGTATTAAATACATAGGTCTTTGCCATGATTTTACATTAGAAATGTCTTTTGTACCATTCGCTACACCATCAATATATGCTGTTATAGTTGTTGGAGTCCACTCAATTGCGTATACATGGTATTCGCTTGCGTCTACATTTAGTCTTTCTCCAAATATCATCTGTTGATTTCCCTTGCCGTCATCTTGGTTATACCAACCACCTTGTGCTATGGTCTTATTAGTTCCTCTACCTTCAAACATATCTAATTCACCATTTTGTGCCCATTGAGTTCCTAGACTTTTTTTGACACCTACAACATTATCACCAGTTGGATAGTAAGCACATGTTCCTATTGTCCAAAAGGCAGGGAAAGCACCAGATACAACATCATATCTTAATTTTGCTTCTAATCTACCGTATTTGAATCCTGCTAAACCACATGTATCTATTCTACCACTACTCCAAGTCCAGCCATTTTTGTAGCTATCTTTGTGTGCCTCTAATATTAGATTACTATTTTCTACTCTAACATTTGCACTTCTTCCCATTGTATATGCTTGTTGTTCAGAACCACCACTATTATGTGTCGCATATCTCCATTTACTAGTGTCTAGTGTTTCACCATCAAATTCATCATGCCATACTAATAATCTATCTTTGTTTGAATCGTCTCCTCCACTTGAAACGTATTCAGTAGTAACTGTTATGACAATATTTCCAATAACTCTAGGTATAATTATTTTACCACCTGAATAGACATCATTTGTAATATCTGTGCCGTACATAGTTACTGTTACATTTTTTATTCTATAATTGTTATCAGCAGTTATAGTAGCAGTATAAGAAGACTTTTCTTCTATAGTTGTTGCGGTATTACTATTACTTGCATGAGATAAATTATTAGTTATAGTATATCTTGTTACTTCACTTGAAACATATTCAGTAGTAACTGTTATAACAATATTTCCAGTAACACTAGATATATTTATTCTGCCATTTGAATAAGCAGTATTTGTAATATCTACACCACCCATAGTTACTGTTACAGATTTTAATCTATATCCACTACTAGCAGTTATGGTAGCACTATAAGATGTACCTTCTTTTACAGATGTAGCACTATTTGAGGTACTAGCGTTGGACAAATTATTAGTTACAGTATAAGTATTAGGTGTTGGCGTTGGGTCTACTGTACCACCATTTATGGTAATACTAGATAGTTCTTTTGTTCCGAACATTAATTTTATAGCGTTATTAGCGCCTGCAACTAATTTAAAATTGTTCGCAATATCTCTCAATTGCGAATCAATCTGACTTTTACTATAAGTTTCACTTTTTTTATAGTAATTGCTAAGATCTACTGTTACTTCTCCGCCTCCTGTACCTCCACCAGTTGAACCTCCTGCACTTTCTCCTATGCCTTCCTTTACCTCTGCTGATAATAAGAATGTACTTACTTTTACACCGTCTTTTTCTATGGAGAATAACATTTTTAAAGTTCCTGATACTTTTGTTATATCACTATCTATTACAGCATCAAATGAATTATTAGATATATTTATTACGGATCCATTTATTACTTGTCCATCTGCTCTTTTGTATTTAGCAGTAATAGAGCAACCAGTTAGATTTACTGGTTGCCCATCTTCATACACATTTATTTTTATTTTATTCCCTCTATCACCTTGAACTAATTTTAGATGTTGAAATTTTTCCTGCTTTAAATCACTCTCTATATCATAATCTCTCATAATACACCTCCTATTAACTGTTTAATATGCTCCAATAAGTTGAGCTTCTTATATTTGCATCATCATTTTTGAATTTAAGGAAGTTTATTAACGTACCTCCATATTTTATGTAGTCTTTGAAAGCCACTTTATAAGCGCTTAAAGTTCCATTATTGTAAGCCCATTTATAACTTTGTGTGTATGACCAAGCATAACCATATCCACTGCCATAACTAAGAATGTAGACATCTTCTCTTCTTGTATTTCCAAATACACTTTCTGCATTTGTATCTGACTTAGTACTCATGTAAAGGTCAAAGTCTGTTCCGCCTACGCCCGTGTCATTTACTGTAAATATACCATCGCAAATTACTGTTTTCCCGTTACCATCTGTAATACTTTTACCTTTAAGGCTTGGAATGTAGATTTTTGTTCCGAATGGTAAATTGAACGAACCGCAAGTTTTCCCCAAATTCAATGGTATATTACAAGCACTTCCACTGTCTCCACCATAAGCTGTTATTTTACAAGTTTTTAATTTATATACATATTTATTGCCGTCTATTGTACCTTGTTCTGAAACACAATTTGTATATTCAGTTGTACCAGCATCTGTTACTCCATCGCCTGTTGTACCTCCACCAGTACCACCACTTTCTGTTCCACCTCCTGGTAATGTTCCGTCATAATGGGTAGGTTGAGGTCTTACTATCATTACAATATCGTCAGCATATCCCGAATTACCTGCTATAGAAACTATTCTTATACCGGCATTAATTGTTGTTCCGTCATCAAACGTGTGATTCTTTGTCATAGTTCCGTTTGTAGATTCTATAACTGACTTTTTACCACTAGAATTATCTCCATAACATACTGCTACATGAGAAACCTTCATATATCTATTAGGTTGTTTCCAATTTCCGCTAGAGTCTTTTTTAGAATAGAATATTAAGTCCCCTTTTTTTATTGGTGAGAAATTATCATCAGTTGAGCCTTTGCTTCCGTAAGTTTTTCCTGTATCTACATTTCTGTAATATACAATTCCAAGGCCGACTCTATCGAAATACTCACATTGAGCTGCTGCTTCTCTTGCCCATGTACCATCTGCTTTGACCATGTTAAATGCCCAACTCTTACTACTTTTCTGCAATTTATCTTTACGGAAATTAGTAAAGTTTGTTTTATTGGCATATGGACCATTCGCATATTCAAGTCCTTTTGTCATCATGCCTGAGAATGTACTACAATCTATTGCTTTATAATGTCTTGTCTTTCCACTTCTAGTAACTGCTACCCATAATGAATCGGCAACGTCTTGGTCAGCTGTACAGCTACCACTAAGCGGAGTATTTGCACTTCTATAGGTAAAACCTTGTGACCATGATTGACCTTGTGTATATTCATTGTCACACACTCTCCAATATGTTAGTCCAACTTCTACCATTTCATCTGCATATGGGAAATCTTGAATAATTGTAGGATCTATTGTTGTCCCTGTTGATGTTATAGTGATATATTTATTTGAAACATAACCATAAGCTCCATTGTAACTTATTTTGTACCAACCTGTGGCATTGTCTTTGGCAACTATTGTAACTGTTGTTCCTTGTGGTAGAGTTGTAATTATTCCATAGTTTACACCAGCTCCTTTTCTCACATTAAGATTAGCTGTTGTTGTACCAGTTGCATTATAAGCAGTTTCACCTGTACCTACTGGACCACTTGGTTTATCTTCCTCTCCAGGATTACTATTTGTACCTTCTACTATAAGGCTTACATCTCCATAGAAAGAATACTGTTCTAATTGATTGCTATTTACGAATAATTCTAATGAAGTAGCTCCTTTTTCTATAGCTTGTACTATTGATGCAGGCAATGTTATATCTTGTGTTTCTCCTCTAGCAAATTTAATATTACTGTCCCAATAATCTGTTGTTCCGCTACTTCCACCTACCGCTCTAATAATCGGATGTGGTGTTTTACTATTGTAACCATGTTCCGTATTGAGTCTTGTCATTCTAAGTTTTACATTGTATTCTTTTTTATTTGATAATACATCTTTGATTACACTTACAGGTAATTTGATATACCCTCTATGTGATTTTGAGTTTTCTTTATATTTGCCCTGCCCTGTATATCCTTTTCTTGGTACGGTTTGTTCATCCTCTTCGCCTTCACCCTCTACTAATGTATATAAGTTAGCAGTATCTATACAAATATTATCTGTTAAATTTGTGCTTGTAGATGTTGTTGTAGGAGTATATAATGTATCGAATTGAGTATAACCATTTGTATTAGGTATAAATATCGCATTTTCTGAAACATATACCATTTCATCATCTGAATATTTTGGTATTATTCTACTTGAAGTAAATATACTACCATCGTAAATACTTGCAATTTTTTCAACATTTCCTGAACTCCAACCTAGTGAAACTTTACTTTGACCATCAGCAACTACACATTTATTTACTCCTGAAAAGTCACAATTATCTATAACTATATTAGAAGCAGCAAATGAACCAACACCTGTAGTTCCTTCTACGCCATGAAATCTTATACCTCTCAATTCAACATAATTTACATTAGATGTAGAAATTACATAACTTTCTAAAGAAGAATCAGTTAAATTTATAATTGGATAATTATTATAGTCTGTTTGAGTTATTTCACCTGCTACCAACCTCTTATCTGCATCATATTCTATTATCATTCTACTAAGCAAATCTTCCATCTTAAATTTTTTGCAATTAATAATAACACTCTTTCCAAAAACTATATTAAATAATGTACCCATGAAGTCTTGTATTACTATATCTTCATTTAAAATACAATTATCTTCAACATGAATAGTAATTACATTATTAAATTTATATCCGTATTGCTTTATATGTCTAAGAACATCTTTTAAAGAATTAGCTTTATTATTTTCATTTTTACCTGTGCCATCTCCAGTAGCAGTTGGTGCTATATACCAATCAAGAGGACACCCATTAAAATCAGCTATTTGTACAATTTGAGGGCATATTAATTTCTCAGTAACTAATTTTTCTGTATAAGCCCCTTCTCTGTGAAAAGAACTAATAGGTTCATCATCGTTTGTAAATATTTGAACACCTTGTCCGTCATATATTACATAGCCGACAATATTATTTTCACTGTCCTCTAAGTTAATTCGTATACCTTCATCAGATACATCTATAAGCCCTTGTATCATTCTTACAATTCCATCACTACTTACTGAAAAGGTTACATTCCCGTTTCCATCTATAACATTTAGATTTCTAGCATCTATATACTGTCCTTTTAATGTACCCGCTAAAATCATATTTGCATTTATTTGGCCATTTGCTGTTAAAGCTACATCATATGGTCCTTGATATCCATTTGCACTATGTGCTAATCCATTTTTATTGAATCTCCATACATGTATAGCTTCTTCTATAGTAGGGCTATCACATACAACTAATTCTTCTTTATTGTAAAATACATAACTGTCCTTTATTCCTGAATTTATAAAACTTTGTATCCATTTTTCTATTGAATTATCATTCTTTTCTATATCCTTTGAAATATCAATCATTACGTCATTTATTGATTTTCTACCTATATCTTTATTTGATAGTCTTATTTCTTCTACTTTCTGTGTTAAAACATTGTATTTTCTTTCTATTGCCCTTACAACTACATTTATGTTCAATTTACTTTCAAAAACTGAAACTTTATCTCCTATATAAACTCTTTCAGCTTTTATGTAGTCTTTATATTCTTCAGTTTGACTTAAATCTACAAAATCTATAGTGTAATCAGCACTTATAATATCTACATTATTTTCGGTATATTCTAATTGTGCTAACCTTTTTAGTTCGGCCTGAGCTTCTTCTAGTGTGTTAAATCCTTCTGTTTCACTCTCTGAAGATTTTACTTTTACATCACTATAAGTAAATTCTTTAGTATAAGCTCTAGCATAATTATTCAATATAGGGCTATCTATAAAGCCATTAATGGTTATTCCGTCATAACCTTTTGGTTTAATTCTAGTTGTAATACTATCTACATCTGTATTTGCTTCAAATCCTTTTAAATTTTTACATGACCTTATTTGTACTCCTCTATCTTTTCCTACTTTATCAAGTATTTTTAAAAGATATCCTCTTCTTTGTATTTCTCCTCCCCAGCGGTTGAGAAATGATTGATCACAATCATGTATAGCTTTATACATATTCATATCTTCATAGTAAGCAGTATTAGATGCAGATATATTAGAATATACTTCTAATTCTTTAACTCCTACCGCCCCATCTAATATCCAATTTATTGCTGCTGTTCCATTTAATCCAGTAGGCCTTACATCATTAAGCCATAAGTGAATAGTTTCATATATTGTGACTTGTATAGCGTATATGATTATTCTATTTCGTGTTTTTCTTGGTTTTGTTATCCTGAAATATTCATCTCCATAATCAACCTTTATTTTTAATATAGCTTCTTCTTGTAGATATTCCCACAATCCATAATCGTCAATTATAAACTCTGCATCTAATCCATATGTCCCATCTAAATTTTCTGTAACTTTGCAGCTTGTACAAATATTATCAAGTATTGCATCACCATTACTCAAAATTACCGTTTCTTTAGGAGTATTTTTATTGAAAATACATATTTTAACTGCTTTATTCATAATACTCCCTCCTATCTATAAATAGTCCTTGGTTCTATGTCTAACTTGATTATACTTCCTATCCATGTTATAGTATTTTCCCCTTTATCTAACAAAGGGAAATTTCCTATCATATCTATACTTTTATTATTATTATCTTTATCTAGGCATAAAAAAAGTTTGCTATCTAGCAAAACTCTTTCATCAACATTATTAATCTGTACAGTAGTATCGTTAATCGTTATCTGTAAATCTCCTGTTCCGTATATAATTATCTTCGGGGCACTTGTAAAATCACCACTATTATATATAGTCGTTTGTTTTTGTGTTACTATTATATTTTTTTCTAATAAATTATAATAAAAAGGTTCACAAATAAATTTAACTTTAAAGTCTCCAAATTCTTCAAATGTTGTTTTTATATCTTCCTCAATAATAACTTTTTTTACAATGTTATATTTATTTTCAATTGAATATAATAATTTATTATCTTTTATATCAAATAACCATTTTTTAACCTTCTCTATCATTAGATTTATGTCTTGATCTAAATTTATAGTAGTTAAAATAAAACTCTTTTCTATATTTGGAAATGTACCTTTATTTATAGTAACTGTCCCATTTCTACCTTCTATACTTATTTCTTCATATTCTTCTTCTGACAACACTTCTGGAGGGCCTTCAACAACTATTATTTCTAATTCTTCTGAACAAATATTATTAAATATTAATTTTTTTTCCATTTTACCCCTCCTTCTTATTTAGTATTTTAATTTCATATTTCTAGTTGTATTATAATCATCTAATTCATCTTGATTTGGTGCTACTGCAGTTCTAGTAAATTCTCTACCATCTATATCTAATTTAAGTTCTAAGTTTGAAACTATATTTGATAACCTTCTGACTTCACTTGCTGTATTATCTTCACTAATAAATTTATCTAATTTTGAATCTAAATAATTATAAAAGTTATCTAGTGGTAAAATTGCTTCTGCTCCTGCTTCTCCTCCTGCTAAAAGAGTATTATTTCTAGCTCCAAATATAGTTGGTTGTGTCATAATACCACCTTGTTTGTACCAGTTTACCGATATTTTCGGTACACTTGGAGGATTTACACTAAGTTTTCCACTAATTGAAAAATGAGGTAGCTTTATTTTAGGGAAACTTAAGTGACAATTTGAGAAAAATCCTTTTATTTTACTAATGCCATTTGATACTACATTTTTAGCACTATTCATTACATTAGATATTGTATTTTTCACTGCATTAAATTTATTAGAAACTATACTTGTAATACCTCCACAAACGTTACTTACAGTAGACTTTATTCCATTCCAAATATTACTCATTATACTTTTAGCGCTATTCATTATATTAGATATAGTACTTTTAATTGAATTAAATTTATTTGATACAGTGCTTGATATACCGCTACATACATTACTTACAACACTTTTTATTCCATTCCAAACATTAGATACAACTGATCTAGCTGCATTTAATATCGTTGTAATAGTAGATTTAATACCATTAAATGCATTTGATACTACTGACTTAATTGCATTTAAAACTGTAGTAAATACTGCTTTTATTCCGTTCCAACCTGTTGTTACTACTGTCTTTATTGCAGTTATAATAGTAACTATTATTGTCTTATACATATCAAAATACATTTGTATAGCTGTTTGTATAGCACTTAATACTGTACTAAATACATTCTTAATTCCTTCCCACACATTAGATATAGTGTCTTTTACTGCATTCCAAACCTCTGTTGCTTTTGCTTTTACTGTGTCCCAATTTTGATACAGTAGTACACCAATAGCAACTAATGCTGTTATAACTCCTATTGCTACTAAAACTGGTGCACTTATTGCTCCAATAGCACCTGTTGCTGCAATTACTCCCGTCTTAACTGCTGCAAATACCCCGGTGAGAACACTCCACCCCGATGTAAATATTCCAGCTACAGATGAAACCATTCCTATAACTGTTGTTATTCCTACAAAAGCCGTTCCTAATGCTACTACAGCAGTTATTACCAGTTGCACAGGTTTAGGCATATTAGCAAAACTTTGTAATAATGTTGTTATTCCACTTGTTACTGCACTTATCGCAGGCTGTAAGTTTGTAAGTAATATTCTTTTCGTTCCTTCAAGTGCACTTCCTAAGTCATTATATTTGACTTTGTTCATTTCACCTAATTTGTCTCTAGAATTATCTATCTCTCCATTAAGATCTCCTAACGCAAATATAGCTTCTGCAGCATTATCTTCGTACATTGTTCCGAATATACCAACACCTACATTATATTGTTCTTGCTTATCCTTCATTTTGCTTAAACGCTCTATCATTTCCTGTGTGACTTGTTTAGCACTATCTCCACCTTTTGCATATTTTTCACGAAACTCATCAGCATTAAACCCTAACTTTTTTAAATAATCATCGGCTGAACCGTCCATAATTCTTATATTCATTTCTTTAAATGCATCACCTAAACTGTCTACACTAAATGCCCCTGTCTCTGCCCCATTTGCAAGAGCATTAAACATGTCCTCAGCTGAATATCCTGCATTAGCAAAAGAAGGAGAATATTCCGTAATTACATCAATTAAATCATCATTTTTATTAAGTCCACTTTCCGCTCCCTGTGCTATAAGATTATATGCTTCATCTGCTGTAAGTCCAAACTTCTGCATTAATGCATCTGCTGCTTTTGTACTATCAGCTATGTCAATCTCATAAACATCACTTAAAAGATATGCATCTTCTGTACATTGTTTTAGCGCCTCTCCTGCTAAACCTGTGTTTTGATGTACCAATGCCATATTCTCGCCTATATCTGATAGTGATTCTCCAAAATTATCTGCATAAATTTCATTTATTATTCCTTCAAATTCGCCCATTTCATCGTTTGTAAGCCCTAATTGTGCTTGCAATTGATTAAGCGAACTTTGTCCTTCTAATCCAAATTCTTTTACACTGTCTGCTATTCCACTAAATGCATCTGTTAACTCGTCTACACCTTCTATAGCTAATGCATCTTCTAGTGCATTTCCAGCTTCTTGTGCTCCATCTGCAGCATCATTTAAACTGTTATCTAATTCATCAGCAGCACTACTAACTTCATGCAATCTATTTTGGTTTTCCCTTAAATCATTAGATAACTGTCCTATTCTACTTGCTAATTGCTGAGCTTCATTTGAACTTTGTCCTTGCTCTAATACTACATTTTTATATTCTTCTTTTAGTCTATTTAACTCTTGTTGTTGCTGATCTATTTCTGTAGTTAATCTAGATAATGAATTTGTATCATTTCCTAACTGTCCTATTTCTTGTCCAGCTTCTTGACTTGCACTTCTTAAATCATTAAGTCTTTGTGATGTTTGATTTATTTCATTTTGTATAGCTTGTTGTTGAGTTTGTGCTCTAAGTAACTCATTATTAAGATTTCTGTATTCATTGGAGTTTTCTCCAAGTATATTTTTCGCCTGTTCTAATGATTGATTTAATAATTCTACCTTTTGGCTTGATGCTGCATATTGTTGTTGTAATATATTTTGTCTTTGTTCTAATAGATTTATATCGTCTGAATTTCCTTTTAACTGAGTAGCATTTAATCTCAATTCATTCGAAAAAGTAGTCATATCTTTGCTTATATCTCTTATACCAGACCTAAAATCCGAAGTTACAGCTTTAAATTCTATTTGAGCCTGTGTTTTATTTGCCATCTATCTTCCCCTCTTTTCTAATTCTCTTTGTTTTACATAACTAATGTAGTTGTCATATGCTACTTTATTAGCAACTATACCTTCTAAAGAAGATATATCTATATTCCAAAATAAATCCTCGCTTATGCCCAAAATAAGGACATAGTAGGTATAATAATCCTCTATGTCCTCTAGTTTAAATTTAGGTATTTTTATTTTTTTTGCTCCTGTTATCTTCTTTGTTGCTTGGGTAAAGGCGCTCCTGAAATTTTTTTTTGCTTTGGATTAGCTAATTCATTAGCTAAGTTATTTATAAGTACAAAACTTTGTGGTATATTTTCCATAAATTCTTCTTTAGTCATTAAAGTATTATCATCTTGTTCTATATTAGCGCATAAATATGCTGTATATAAAATCGTGATTGAACTAAAGGTCGCATCTTTATCTTCTTTTACATATATATTATTGTATTCTTCATATTCTTTTTTTCTTTTATTCTTTAGCTGCAATAATCTAGCAAAATTTAGAGTTAATTTTATAACCTCTCCATTTTCTAATGTTAATTCTTTAAATGTACATTTCATTTTTTTACTCACTTTCTAAGTTATTCTTAAGCAGTTTTTTTAACTAAGTCTGGAGTAAATCCAGTCAGCCATTTTGTAGCAATTTCTGAACCTTCTTCTAATTCAGCTACCATACATTCATAAACACCTTGCCCATTTTCATCTGGGAATACTGCTATATCTAATTCCATTTCTGCTACTTCTTCAGATCCATTTATTATCTTTCTTGCTTTCCCAGACGATATTGAACATTGTGGGTATGCTACAAGCTTTTCATTATCATCTTCATCTAATACTTTTCCTGTTAGTAAAAATCTTCTGTGCTTACTATTCTTACCATATGCATATACTCCTGGTGCTAATTGATTACTAAAATCCATTCCAAATGCTTTAACATATACTGGCCACATCATATGTAAGCTTACTTTTAAACTTCCTGAACCAGTTCCTTTTGTAACACTCTTTACTACTATTCCTTCACATTTCTTTATAACAGTTCTAGTATCCATTGTTTCTTCAAGGGAACCTACACATCCTACTTTTGATGATGCTATTTCATTTTCACCCTCAAATTTAACTGTAGCTTCTTTTAATTCGTAATCAGAATATGATTGATTATAAATTGACATCTATATATTCACCTCTCTTAATTTATCTAAAATTTCATTTACAACATTATCTTTTACTTTTTTAACTCCCTCTTCCATAAATAGCTTTTCACTTTTCCCTTGGCTTGTCCCGCTGGCTGTCATCGGGAATACTAAGTAATTATATTTTTGTTTTGTTGTAATTCTTATTCCTAAGTTGAAATTTTTATTTGTTAATGAATCTGCATCTCTTGCATGCTTTTTATTCCTATCAGATACAGGTATACAATTATGTATAGAGTTTATTAACTTGTCTTTTCCTTCTCCATGTATGTATTTATTTATTACGTCCTCAGCTTTATCTTCATAATTTCCTATAGCTTGTTGTATTTTCTGTACGTCTTCATACTCTAATGAAAAATTTATCCCTGCCATTATAATTCACAACCTTTTTTAGCTTTTGTAAATTCTATTGTGCAAATTTCAACTACTCTATCAGTATTATTTTTTGTTGTATAACTAAATACAATTTCTGTATCAGCTAATTTTAATTTTGTATCTTTTGTTACTTGTTTTATTATTTTAAATTCAAAATCTTCTTCTATATAATCTTCACAAATAAAATGTACCTGATAATATTTGTTATAGTCCATTCTATTTGTTCCTGATCTAGATGTCCTACTTTTGTTAAAGACAAAATAATTCCAATCATCATTTGGTTTTGCCAGTGAACGTCCATAATAAGCTTTATATCCTAATTTTTCTAATGCTTGTTTTATATCATTAAGCAATCTTTCTCACCTCTTCCAAATAGAAGTAAATTTCTTGCTTTTCTCTATCTATATCAAAGTACACAATATCGTAAAGAACATTTTTTATAATAACTTTATCATAGTTAGATATATCTCTATAAAATCTTGTTTTTATTTTTAAACTTAAAGACCTATTTCTAGCTTCTGCAAAATCAAGGTCCTGTTGCCTTTTATTGCATTCTTTATATGCTAATTTGACTATAAACTCTAAATCATCAATAGATTTTATATTTTTTCTAGCTCCAAAGTCACTTTCTTTATTTTTTTCTTTATAAACTCTTATATATCCATCATTAAAATTAGATGTCCTCATTTTGTTCTACCTCATATTTTTGTCTTAATTGCATAATATTGTTGAAATAATTATCGTCAAATTCATTAATGCAATTATTCCATTCATACATACAATAATTAAGCAATAAACTTCTTTCCATTCCATTAGAATAATCTACTTCTGCACCTAATTTAAAATTTAATGCTGATTTTGCATCTTCTAAAATAGCATTCAAACGATTTTCTGTTTCTTCTTCAACCCAAGTTATATTTAATTTTAGCTTCAAATCTTGAAGTAAATTCATATTTTTACCTCCAATAAAATAAGGACTAGAAATTCTAGCCCTTATTTTTTATCTTAAGATTCTGCTTTTGTAGTAACAGTACCTTTTACTGTACTTTCTACTGTACCTTTTACTTTAGTATATACATAAGCTTCTTCTAAGTTAGTTATATCTAAGAATAGTGCCACTGTATCATCGTTTGCTTTTCCAGCACCATAAGTTTTTATTTTATAATATCTTAAATCTTCTAAGAATTTATAATCATCTGAGTAAGTTATTATACCTTCTTTTGCTCCACCTATTGCCATAAAATATTCAGATGGTAAACATAATATAGCTGTATTATCAGCTAATTCGTTTGAGATAACCACATCTGTTTTAAATGGGAATACATTTTGTGCAAATGTTCCATTAACAGTTAATACTGTAGATGCTGGCATAACCTTTGTAAGATAATCAGTTTGATTGCATATAAATAAAACTGAACTGAATTTTCTAGTTTTTCCTCCATGTACTTTACTATTATCATCTGTCCATTTTTCTGTTTTAGATAATTTTGCAAGCACCTTTCCGTATTCTTTAGGCATAAATGATGTTAAAGCTACTTTTGTTTTGTCTGGATAAACTCCACCTGTTACAGTTACACCATGAGATACATTTTTACATAGTCCAACCGGTTGGTTTTTACCAGTACCTGCAACTATAGCTTTTTCTAATCCACATAATAAAGCATCTTTTAATACAGTTCTTATGTAAGAATCTAAGAAAGTTGGACCTAAATCTAACATATCTAATGGAATTGCAGCAAATGCACTTAATTTATTTTGAGTTATATCAACAATTTTAAATGCAGATGTTATTTCTTTAGTTATTGTAGAGTTTAATTCACCCCACACTGCTGTATCTATTGTATGATCATTTAATATCCATTTAGTCAGATATTTACAATAAGTAAAATTAATTTTATCTAATAAAGGATGTTCTTCAACTAACTCTCTAAATACATCTTCTATTATTGTTTCAGGCATAATTCCATCTGGTGTTCCTGGTAAAGCAGCAAATGCTTGTTGTGGGTTTGCAGATTTACTTGCTTCAATAAATTTCTTATAGTAATTTTCTTCTGCTGTCGTTAATTGTCTGTATCCTCTTTGAGCTAATATAGATTTATCTTGTGTTATTTGATATTCCAAAAAGTCAGCTTTTATATCATCAACTACAGACTCTTGAAATTCTACCCATGCTTGTTTTATTTCTTCTTCATTCCCTCCAGCTAATGCAGCTTGCATTTTAGATGCAACTTCTTGTTGTTTTAATTTCTTATTTCCTAATATTGACATTTCATTTCCTCCTAATTATTCAAATTTTTTATTACATTAAAAAAAGAATCTATTTTAGATTCCTTTGGTTCCTTATCGTCATCATCATCGTTGTTATTATCATTATTATCATCATTATTGTCATTATCATTATCGTCATTGTTATCATCACTATTGTCGTCATTATCGCCATCTTTATTATCGTCATCATCTTTTTTAGCATTTAATATAAGCTTCATTAATGATTTTTTAACAGATTGACTAACTTCTTCAGCTTCTTTTTCATTTACAATAGCTGTTGAAAATCCCATTTCTAATGCTTCCTGTGGTGTTATCCAAGTTTCATTATCAAGCATCTGTTTTAACTCTTCTTCTGTTATATTTACTTCTTGCATATAAGCATTAATACTGGCCTGAGTTATTTTATCTAAATCATCTGCTTGTTTTCTTAGTTCATTTGCATTTCCACTTGTCCAACTCCATGCATTATGTATCATTAATAATGATGCTGTAGACATTACTCTTTCATCTCCTGCCATAAATACAACTGAAGCAGCACTACATGCAAATCCATCACATACAGTTTTTACTGTTGCTTTATGTCTTTTTAGTTGGTTGTATATTGCTAATCCTTCTTTAACTTCACCACCATAACTATTTATATAGACATTTATTTTATCACAGTCTAATCCTTCAATTTGTTTAGATAATGTATAACTTGATATCTCTCCTTCAAACCAATCCCACGATGTTATATCTCCATAAATTTGAATATCGACTTCATTATTATTTTGAGTCAGTTGAAAATATTTTTTACTTTTCATTTTATTCACCTCCTTTATTTGTCACCTATTAGTCTATTTTCTGCTGTATCATAGTTCTTCGTTATAAAATGTTGTTGACTAAACTTAGTATTAAGTTTATCAAATCCTATTATTTCTCTTACTTCATCAATACAGCAGGTTCCAGATGCTATAAGTTTATCTGCTTTTTCTGCTACATCTAAAATATCAATGTGATTAATTGTAGATGTATCTACCTTAACATAATTTCCTTTTGACCACTCTAAATATCCAGGATATGTTTTTCTTGTAATTTCTTCTGATAGCATTTCTGCTATTGGATCTATGCAAAATGTAAGAAATACTTTTACTATTTCATTCATATTTGTAATATTACCTAGCATTAAACTCACTGGTATTTGAAAAGCCTGTGCTACTATTTCAAACATTTCTTTTCTAAGATTTCTAAAATCAGAACTATCTTTATTTGTTTTTGGTGAAACGTCTTGCAAATCATATCCTTTAAATTGTAAATATACAGAATCTTCATTTTGCATAAAACTTTTAAGTTGTTTTTTTATAACCTCTTCATAATTTTCTTGAAAAGATTTATCTCCAGCTTTAATATTTTCAAATATCATTTTATATTTTGTTCCATTTGACTTCTTATAATTTTTGGCAGCATAACTCATTAATTCTCCATACTGTTCATATAATCCGTCAATTAAATTTTTTATATTTGTATTATTAAGCTGCAATCGTAGTACTTCATCACTTTTAAAAATTTTATTTAACTGTAAATTTCCAATTGAAATTCCTTTATATAAATTGCCTTTGATTGGATATTCATCTACTACATAACTATCTGCACAATATAAATTATTAGGAGTAGCTTCTACTAATAAACTTTCTTTATTATATACCATTTTTTCAATAGCTTTATGTAATAGCTGACTGCTATTTTCATTTACATTAGGGGATATATTGTATGTATAGTATATGTCATTTCTAACTTCTTTGTTATTTTCATATATTTTTATTTCACATTTGCTTAATGCATTAGCAATATATGTTATAGCTGTCTGTATTGCTAATTCTTTATAATATATTTCCTGTACTTTTTCTTCTATTACACTTTCTATTATTTCCCCATTTTCATCTTTAGCATTTCCTAGAAAGTCTTTAAACCATGTTTTTATGCTCACAATTTTCTCACCTCCTTTTAGAATACTAATGGTGACATAAAGAATAATTCTGAATTATCCTCATCCTCTAATGTATCTTGTGCTGCAATCATAGCATGAACAAAAGCCATAAATCCATCTGTTTTTCTACTTTTGGGCTCTATCTTATCATATACATAGTTACCTAAAGTCTTATCAGTTAACTTTGTATTATTTGTAAACCACCTCATTAGAGGATTATCCCCCCATACAATTTGATGATTATTAAATAAACTATCTATAACTGGTACAATCTTCATAATGTCACTTGGCCTAATTATTTTAACCTGTTCTTTATCACTTGAATCTATACCAATATTCTTTATAGATTTACTTAGTAATGCAAGTCTAAAATTATCTACTCCTAATTTTAGAAAATTATACTTAATTAATTGCTCTTGTATCCATTCTGTAGCCATATCCGGGTTAATTTCAATATCATCTATGATTGTTAATAGCCCTTGACTTGCCCATTGTTCTAAAGGTGCTTTTATCCTATCTTTGTCTCTAGAATTAGTACAAAACCAGCTATGAGTTATCCAATAATATACTCCACCTTTTAAAAAAAGTAATCCTGCACTCATCATGTCATTAACTTTTGTGTAATCTATTCCTATAGTGCAACTTGCACCTTCTAAGTTAGGTATTTCTTTATTTGTTGCTAATATATTTTCCCATGTAGTAACTTCTATGTCTTTAGTTTTTGCCATAGGTAAATTCATTCTTTTGGTCATGAATGAACTGTTTGTATATGGATTTTTTTTATAATTTATATACTCTTTTTTTATTTGTTTTAATAATCCTGGTCTATAATATAAAGATGGGTTTGCTTTAAACCAGTTTTTTTCATCATGTACTTCATCCATATCGTCAAGTCTACATATGAATGGTAACATGCCATTATCTTCTTGTTGAAAATCCAATATTTTTAGTGAAGTATCCAATAAATCATCTAAAACACTATCTCTTACATAACCATTTGTTGTTATGTAAAATATCCTTGGGTCTTTAACTTTCCCCAGTCCAGTAGTATGTACGTTTAATAAATCAAAATTAGCATATTCATGTATTTCATCAAATATAATAGCCCCTGGTCTTAATCCATCCGCACTCTTAGCATTACTTGTTTTATACCTTAATTGACTTTTAGTTCTTAAATTAGTGATACATTCCTTATTCCAATAAAAATTTCTTTTCATTTTTGTTTTTATGCTAGGTTTAGTTAATACATTATATACATCGTTGAAACTTGTAGTAGCCTGTGATTCTGAGTTAGCTATTATATCTATATTATAATTATGAATACCGTTAGTTTCGGTCAAAAGGCAAAATGTAAGAAAACTTATGAAAGCATTTTTACCTGCCCCTCGACCTACTAATATAAATGAAGTATCAAACCTTGGTAAATTACAATCTTTTGTATATAAACAAAGGCAAAGAACAAGTAAGCACTTTTCCCAAGGGAATAGGTCAAATTCAAAATATTTTATATAACTCATATATTTTTCAACTTTTTTTTCATCTATATATAAATTATCTTTTTCAGTTTCTAATACATATTCAATAAATGTAGCGAATTTTTTTTGTTCTTTGCACATTGTAAAAGGTTCTTTTTTTATAATTTCAAGATATTCTCTAATATATTTCATTAATATTTAACCTTTTTCTAATACATATTCCCAATGATATCCGCCACTTTTACCTTTTCTTTTTATAGCTCTGCTTATTGATTCAGATCCTTTATTGATTGTTTTTCCTGCTTGTGCTAGACTTCTAAAAACCTCTCCGGTTTCCATATTTCTAACTTTATACCCTTTTCTGCCTGTTATTCTTTCCTTTACCATTTTTTCTATGTTTTCAATTTTTTGAGGATTGTCTATATATTCCCAATAACATCCAACACATTTATTTACTCTTCTGATAGAAGATGATATTGCACTAGGAGTAACTCCGTATTTTTCACTTGCCTCTCTTGCAGATGGGAAAATTTCACCTGTTGATTTATTTCTTATTGCTTTTGCATTAGGATTATTCCCACCTTTCATATTAGCATGATTTTCACTAATTTTTTTCCTACTTTCAGCACTATGTTTTTTACCATAGTTAGGATTTTCTTTTCCGTATCTATGAACTCCGTACATTCCATTTAATTCACCTTTTAAGCCGGAAGTTGCATTACCACCCTCTAATATGTTGTATCCTTTATTTATATTCGTGCTATCATATTGTTTTATTAATTCAATTTCTTTTTTCTCAGCTTCTTCTTTTGTAAGTTTATCAAATAAGATAATGTGTTTAAAATTATTCCATCCATATTTTTTAATAGCACTATAAAAATGTAAATTTTTTCTGTACCCATTTCCGCCTTGCCATCTTTGTTTAGGTTCTTGTTGAGTTATTCCTATATAGACTTTATTATTTGGTGATATATGACAATAAACTTTATAATTCATCATCATCACCACCATCTGCTACAGTAGCTTTAATTCCTAATTCATTTAAAAGTTTTAACATTTGCGCATTAGTTTTATTAAGTTCAGCTATGCTATCATTTTTCTTGTATCCACTTTGCCCACCGCCATTATTCCATTTAATGCTAACCCCTCTTGCTTTAATGTCATCTATTAGCAGATTTTTTACAATCCAGAGGGACATATAATCTTCTACTAAATCTTTAAATTGTTGTCCATAGGTAAAATTTCTTTCTAATTGGTCCAGTAAATCTTCTCTAATTTTTTCATATTTTTCACTTTCTCTTAATTCTTTTACCGCTTTTCTTTCTCTTGCCATATATGTTCACCTCCTTCATATTTTAATACCCCCCTCATGTGAGAAGTAGAAATTTCTGTTTTGTCTACTCCCCCTCGCCTTGATTAGTCCCCCAAAAATTTTACCCCCTATATATCCCTAGGGGGGTATTTTATTAGATTTAAATAATTTAAAATAAAAATACTTCCATACAATCAATTTTGCATAGAAGTATTAAAATTCTAAAACCAGCTTTTGTTTTTCTTCTTGTTCTATTATATTGTCGCTCTTAATGCTATTACAATATCTGTGAGCTAACTGAACATTATTCCATGTATGAGTTCCACCTTTAGCTAATGGAATTATATGATCAATACTTGGATAATTATTACCAGCTATAAAATACCCTTCATCACTATAATAATAGTCATTGATATCTACTTCTCTTCCGCATATCTTACATACTCCTTTATCCCTTTGTGTTAACTTTTCTAATGATATGTTCCACTCTATCTTCCCATTTTCTTTAGCTTTAGCTTCTCTTAGTCTTTTATGTATCTTTTGTTTTTCTTTCTTCATAATAGCTTTACATATATCACTGCAATACCAATTATAATCTTTAGCATAGAATACGATTCCACAATATACACATTCTTTTATTTTATTTAATTCTTTTTTAAATAAATCATTCCTATTCTCTATATCTTTTATTTCTTTTCTTAATTCAAGTATAGTGTTATTTATTTCATTCTCTAATCTTCTTTGTTGTATTTGTTTTTCTGTTAAATGATTACAACTAAACTTTTCATTATATAATGTAGAACCTTTCCATTTATTAATTTTTCCACATTTTAAACATTTAACAATATGTGTATCCTTATTAAAATCATTTACTTTGTGCTCTCTTCTTATATATTCATATACATTTATGTATTTGTTATCAAATGACTTTTTAAAATTATTTTCATTGCATTTTTTACAAAGTATATTAGCATCTTTTCTTTTGCTTCTATCCGCAGAAACGCTTCTTATTTCTCTACAGTCTTTACACTTAATCAATATATTACTCTTATTATTTATGTATCCACTTACATATTCCCATTTATCTCCATGAATAGAATCAAACTTTTCTATAAAGTCCCTTTCTAATTTATTCATGTTAATTCCCCCATGTCTCATAAACTAATTTATTTTACCATCGTTCTTTATTTAACTGTTCTTTTACTTTCAATATATTATTTTCTTTTCCGTGTATCATATTATGATGATAATTACATAAGGGAATTAGATTAACTATCTTCTTCCCTGTAATTAAATCTGTAATGATTGGTTCAAGCCCATGCTCTGGATTTAATTCTATTTCCTTCATATGATGTATTTGCAATCCTCTGTAATCTCCATTCTTTAATCTATTATCATGTGTTGTTATTTTCCCATCTAACTTACATAATACACATTCGTTATGATAAGCATGAAGTACCACATTCCTCATTTTTTTCCATTTGGCACTGTGATAGAATAATATAATCTTGTTTTCTTGAACTAACTTTTCTATCCACTTAGTTATCTCCTTATTTTGTTTTTGAAACTCTATTTTAGGTATTATAAGTTCTTTATTAATCTTATTTTCCAATTTCTTATTCATTATCTTTCCTTCTAAATAATAAAGGACCTCATTAATTATAATAAGATCCTTTATATATCATATATTATTGTAATTGTTCTAGACTCTCTTTTACTTGTTTTATATTTGCTTTTGTAGAGTCATCTTCTTTTATTTCAGCTTCTCTATAAACATACTTAACCATTTGTACTGCATTCATTCCTAAAGAGTTAACTTCTTTAGCCGTTTTATATCCGTTACTATCTTCTTGTCCTGATGTTTTAAACATTTCCATTTTATCTTTTCCATACTGTTCTAGAAAGCTACCTTTTGTCATTATATCTTCCATGTTGTCATCACTATCAAACTGGCTCTTGTTATCTACATATTCACCAATATCTTTTATATATTGTACCCCTAAGTCAGTCAACTTATCATCATCATTCTTTACAGCTTCATAATCATTTTTTCCTTTTGTTATAAAGTAATCAACTTTCTCTGAACCTGTCATATCTTCTAGGTTAACCTTGCTGTCTTCTGATGTTGTTCCACTACAAGCAACACATCCAATAGATATCATACATACTAATAATACTACTAATAATCTTTTTATATTTCCCATAAACTCACTCCTTTAGTTATTAATCTTAATTAAAGAGTATCTGCTTATATTAATATTCGCAACATTTATTTTAATTCTAATAATAAGCTTCTTAATTTTTTTTTATATTTTTCATCTTTAACTATTCTTAATAAGCATTCTATCTCCCATTTCCTTGGTGTATTAGGCATCTTTTTTCTTACAGCTAAATCTATTATGCTCTTAGCTTTATTATAGTTATGTATATGTGTATGTCCTTCCTCAAAATGTTTCTTGGTATTATGTACTATATATCCTCTCTTTACTCTGTATATAGCATATTCTTTTCTTTCATATATTTTCTTAGATCCTACAGACTTATCGAAATTAGGTTTCTCTCTCATGAGTTCTTCCATATCCCAATACTTCTGAGGTACTTCAATAGTTGCTTCTAATACTTTATTTATATCTATATATCTACCCATTTGTTTCAACTCCTTTAAACATAAAAAAACTGATGCATAAAGTTTATATACATCAGTCTTTTTAAAACATCATTCATGAGTCTGGGGTTTTCAAATATTTATCTACAATATAAGTGTAACATATGTTTTCTGAAAAATTTCTGAAATAATTCTGAAATCCTTCTGAATTTTTTCATGCACCTATAATCTGTTCTTTATTTTTTCTATTAAATTATCTCTTATGTTTACACACTGTCTATCGCAGTAACCAGTTAATTTAGCTATATGATTCCAATTGTTTTTTCTTCTATCATTGCTAAAATATCTAGCTTCTACAATTTTCTTTTCTGTCTCATCTAATAGACTGATTGCAGCTTCAACTTTTTTTATTTGTATTTTCTTTTTATTAATCTTTTTTGTTTTATCCAGTATATCTTTTTCTTTTCTTATTAACTCTTCATATACTGTGTCTGTTATGTTATTTGTCACACCTGTTGTTTCTGATGTATATGTAATAGCTTTACAGCCATTGTATTCATCTTTTAGGATTAGTAATTCATATTCCAGGCACTCAACATCTGCTTTTAATCCTTTATAATCATATAATTTTCGTTCAGCTTTTTTAAACTGTTTATCGCCTTTGCCTTTCTTTTTATCCTCCACTTTTATTCCCCCCTAATATCTACTTTTCTGATATAATCCAATCTTCTGGAACTTCCTTTTGAGTGCAATCTCCTAATATTTCACATATAGGGCAATTCCCAAATTCTCGCATATTATCGCATTCCTTACTTGATACAGATTTACAAGTTTGTTTAATTACTTTAAGTGCTTTTATTAACTCTTTTCTATCTTCCATTATTCTTCCTCCAATAAGTTTTTATTCTCGTACACATTTCCTATAACACGATTAACATCTGTTTCACTCCATAGATTTTTAGCTACCTTCTTTTTATCATTAACAACACACCAGCAACCCTCTATCATTTCTACAACACCTATAAGTTTTGAATCGTCAAGCCATGGTTCCATAAAGTCCTTTTCCACTATATCTCCTTCATATATTTCTTTGCCGTTAGCATCTTTACAACCTGTATATTGTCCAGCACTTTCCTTATCTACAATAAATACTTCTCTAATACCAGCTGTTACGTATGCATTAGATGAACCATCTATAAAAATTGATTGATGTAATCCATAACCATAAACCCATCTTTTATCGAATTTGTCATATCCTCTGAATTTAATTTCCCTATTCATAGTTTTCCTCCAACAACTCTTTATTTTCATACACATTTCCTATAATTTTATTTTCTGCAGTAGAGAATATAGAAATAAGTCTAACGTTATATCCTTCTTTTGATTGTATATACCAACTTGCTTTGCGATATATAACCGCTCCAATTATATGATTTAATCCTCTAGTTGTTTCTACTATGTCACCTTCACATATTTCTATATCATTAATATCTTTGTATCCTGTATATTCTCCGATGCTTTCTCCGTCTACTTCAAAGAATCCTCGGTAATTATGTACTAAATATGTTTCTAGATCATCATTGTATTCTGCTCCGAAACCTTTTATCCATTGGCCTTCATCTAAAGAATAGCCTCTTACTTTCATTTCTCTCATTTTTTTCCCCTTTAATAATACTCGGTTTCTAATTCAAATCTATACTTTTGTTTTGCATTTGGATATTTTTCTTTATCTACTTCACTCATAAACATATCATATGGTCTTGCATATATTTGATAATCATCATATAAAGCCATGTATATAACTAATTTTGTATCTGCATACATTTTAGGATGAACTCTAGTTTCATCTGAAAGTCTATAAGTTGGAATGTTTGCTAAATTATGTTCTATATATTCTGTATATCTTGCCATAACTGGAAACCAATTTATATTTTTATAATCTCGTAATTCTCCAGAACTCTTTGGAGTTGAAATAGCTAATACAATATACTCTTTTCCTTTAAAATGATTGTATATCGCTGGATATACTAATTTTCTTTCTCCCATCAATAGTCCCCCTTATCATGTTCTTCTATATCTTTTATTGCACATTCGATAGCCTCCATAGGTTCTAACTTGTAAGCTATCATGTAGATTCTAGCCAGTTCTACAATTTCATTCACTCTGCTTAATAGCAAAGCTTATCACCCCCTTTTTAGTACTTGTAATTCTTCAAGTTTCTTACAATCAACATACTTGCATTTATCTTTACAGTTATGTTTTATAATCGTTCCTTCTCCATATGCTCCTACTATTTGTGGTCCTAAATAGTTGCTGCAGTATTTATCGCCAGTTTCTTTTTTAAAGTATTTACATTTCATCTTTATCACCTAATTTTCTGTTATATCAACTATAGCTGCTACTTCTGAAAATCTTACAAAGAAATTTTGACCATCTTTATCATCTTTAAATAAATTGATTCCCTTTTCTTCTTCCTCTGCTATTTTATTTATATCTGCTAAATTTCTTATGATATTTTCCTCTTTGAAACTTCTTTCAAATTCCTTACCACTTTTTAAAATTATTCTAAATTTTCTGTATTGCTCTGCCATATACTTACCCCCTATTTTCCAGTTTTTTTGCGATTCTGTTTTGTTTATATGCTATCCACTTTTGTACTTCTAAAGCATCAATATCATATAATTCTTTAAGCCATTCAATTCCTATTAGTACATCAGCTATTTCCTCTGCCATGTTGTCAGCATCCAATTTGCCTCGTTTTGCTTTGCTTATTGCTTGAATTAATTCTGCACATTCTTCCATTGCGATAGTTGTAAATAATTCCTCATTTTCTGATGCCTTCATGAAGTATTTTATTGTATTTTCTTTTTTATTCATTTTTTTCTCTATTCCTTTCCATTTCTTCTTTGTTCATATTCCCTCCTATAAGTCCAATAACACCTTGAAAATAGCTTCAAATATTGTAGTTGGTATGCTATTTCCAGCTTGTTTATATAATGCTCTTTTACTATTTACTTTAGCTGCATTGTTATAATCTTCATCAGAATAGCCTTGCAATCTCCAACATTCTCTATCTGTAAGAAATCTATATTTATTATTTCCTAGATCAATAACTTGTGCTGGGCATCTGTCTTGTCTTTCTGTAATGGTATAAGCAAAATCTTTAATAACTGTCGTTCTTTTTATCGTACCTGTTTTACCTATACCTCTTAAAATACTTGGTTGAGTTACTGTATATTCTTCACTAACTTCATCCTCTAAAAAATCTGATAGCGGTCTTAATTGTTTTCTTTGTAGTTCCATAAAATTAAAATATGTTCCATCTAAACAACTTATCGTAAATACTCTATCTCTATTTTGGGGTAATCCAAAATCCATAGCATTTAATATCTCAAAAGAATTTGTATAACCTAATTTTTGCATTTCTTCTAGATAGCGATTGAAGTTTTTTATCATATGCTTCGATAAAACATTTTTTACATTTTCCCAAATAACTACTCTAGGTTTCCATATCCCCATTTGCTTTATTATATTAATAGTTTCCCACATTAGGCTCGATTCTGTTCCACTTCCTTCATCTGCTCCTTGTTGTTTACCTGCAATGCTAAAACTCTGACAAGGTGAACCATGAATAAGTATATCTGGTTTCAAATTCCAGCCTCTTACATCTTGAGTTTTATATTCTAATTCATTTCTGAATATTTCATTATAACTTTTAACAGCTTTTTCATCTATTTCTATGTAATCTATTGCTTTTACGGGTATTCCTAAATTTCTAAGTGCTACTCTAGGGCTTCCGATTCCTCCGAATAATTCTAATATCTGTAACATGTTGTCACCTCCTAAAAGAATGTCAGTTGTTCATACTTAACTGCCTTAATTTCTTCTTGCTGCTTTTTCTCTTCTATCCAATCAATTAAAATCTTATAATTAATCAGCTTTTCTTGCCTTTCCCCGTCATTATCTCTCCATTCGATTTTAAGCCCCTTAGCTTCAGATTCTAATCCTAAAAAACAATTTGGACTTTTTTTAGAAGCAGAACATCCAAAATGGGAACCATAAAATTCTTGTTTAAAGAAAGCTATTTTTTTATCTTTTTCTATAATCTCATCTAAGTCTTTCTCGAATCCACTATAAACACATTTGTATTCTTCTAAGAATCCTTGTTTTGCAAACTCAGGTATAATATCCACTTTTACACCCCCTTTAGAAGAAACTAAGCTGTGTATATTCAACAACTTTAATTTCTTCTTTTTCAAATTCGTATTTTAATCTTTCTCTTTCTAGATCTTCAAATTTACTTTGGTCTCCGCATGCTTTATGAAAACAATCATCACATAACCATACACAATCAGCTTCATCACTTCGAATATTTGCTTTATGTCCTTCTTGATTGATTTCTTTTGCACAGTTGTAACATTTAATACCAAGTAACTTTTCTTGTCTCAATTCTTCATCGTTATAATTAATTTTTCTTTCTTCATCTGGCCAATCTACTCTATTACATCTATAAACACATAAATTAGATTTTTCGCATCCGTAACAGCAAGCATTTGTACACATTTTCTCTTGTTGTATCATTGCTATTAATTCTGGTCTTCTTACTTCGTTCTTTTCTTTTATATCTTCTATTTCTTCTTTTATTTCCATCATTATTAATTCTTTTACTCCATCCATACGTTTACAGCCAAATGATGTCATATTGCCACATTTAAATTCCAACTTATTCACCTAATTTCAAGTACATATACTTTAAATGCTCCTCTAGTAGGTTTACAGAAGGTGTACCCTTCACCTTCTGTTATTTTATAAGCTTCTTCTGCTTTCTTTGGTAATATAGGATAATATCTTATATATTTTTCCTCTATTTGTTCAAAATTACATTGAATATTGTTTCCTACTAAGTAATTATAGAATTGTTTTTTACTACTATAATCTTCTTCTTTACCTATTAAATGCCTTATATTATTTTGTTTATCTCTAAATGTCATTATCTCTGTACTGTCAAAATTAAAAGGGTATACCGTCATCATCTATGGCTGTAAATCCGTTTGGATCTAATCCTTCTGCAGGTTCAAAACTTGGATTTGTATCTGAATTGCTATTGTCATTTTTCACATAGTCCAAAGGTTTTATATTTCTTGCACTTACCTTTGTAAATGTTCTATTTTCTCCTGTTTGTGTTTCATATCTATCTACTCTTATGCTTCCTTGAATTGCTACTAATCTACCTTTTGTAATGTAATTCGCACAAAATTCAGCTGCTTTTCCCATTATTTGTACAGGTATGAAATCTGTTTCTTGTGTACCATCTTTTTTCTTATAATCTCTATTTATTGCTATAGTAAAATTTGCAACTGCAGTTCCTGTCCCTGATATATATCTTAGTTCTGGATCCTTTGTTAATCTCCCCACCAATACTACACTGTTCATTATTTATTCCCCTCTCTTCTTTCTTTAAATTTTCTAGTTTCTTCTTCTAGATATCTGTCTATACGTTCTATTTGTTTATTTGTAGTATGTATGTAATTCCATGTTGCTCCTGCTACAAAACCGATGCTAAATACTATGGAAATTCCTAAAAATAAAATTAATTTCATTTTGTTGCCTCCTAAACTTTTTCACAAATACAATTTTTAGGCGCTTTTTCTAGCCAATCATTCATAATCTTTTCTGCTTCATCTTTACTTTCTACTTTTATTTTTTGTACTCGTTTATCTTTTATCTCGTCCCATATCCACACTTCTTTATATTTTTCTATATATAATATAGTGCTATAAACAGTATATTTATATTTACTCATTTTTAAACTTCCATCCCCTGCCTTTTAGCTTCTCTATATGTCGTTCTAAGCCTTCTTGCATATAATCAATTAATCCTAATCTGTCTATAATATTTACAACTACTTGTATCACATCGTAGCCTTCTTCTATTACATTATCTATCAGTTCAAATTCATTTGTTTTATATTTAATTACAGCTCCTAATAATTCTTCTGTTTCTTCTTTTAATTTTTCTAGTTCTATTTCGAATTCTATTTCTGATGTATCTAAAATAGGAAAATTAAATCCAGGTTTTCCATTATTAGATACACAATCTTTACACCAATGTATTCCTTCCTTTTCTACTCTATTGGTATAATTATCATGTACTTTTATTTGTTTAATCTCACCTTTTTTTATTTCTTTTCCACAACAATCACATATATATTTAATCATTCCTACTTCTCCTTAAAATCTATATTCATTTTTTATTCTTTCTTCTGTTATCTTCATAGCCATATCAATAGCTTCTCTCATATTCATTTTCCCTGTATATTCACATTTATTTTCTGTTTCATATATTTCTCGTGCATTTTCCACTATTTCTTCCAAGTGTTCTATTATCACTTCATTTTCCTCCATATCTGTATTGATAATCCATTTTCTTTTTCTAGGTAAATAGTAGTAATTCTCTCCTCTTAGAAAATCTCCTACTCTACTTGGGTCCAATTTTAATTCTCTACACCCTTCTGCCAAAGAATTGTAAGAATGAATTTTACCTTTTTTACAAAAATCAACTACTATAAAACTTCTTCCTTCTCGTCTTGATTTTTTTCTATTTCTAACAACCTTAGGCTTTTTCACTTCCAAACGGCCTTTCAATGCATTTTCTATTATGCTTTGTTTTAAGTTTTCTCTTTGTATTGGACTGCTAAATCTAAAGCAGTATTTATCCAGTTGTGAGTCTACATGTAACATTAAATCTTTAGGTTCTTTTATATATTTTCTTTTTACCAACTCATTTGTAATTTCTTTTACAGCTTCATACATTTTTACTCCCCCTTTTATGACCTTCTAATCTTGTAAATATCTAAATTAGAAGGTCTTTTAAGATTGAAACTTATGTACTTAATTAATTTTTTCATGTTCATTTTGTTTTAGATTTTCATAAATACTAAGTAGTCTGTTTATTTTATCTAAAACTATTTCATTTTCTCTTTCTCTGTTACCTATATTCTTTATTTTTGCTTTTAGGTGTCTATCTAATGATGCTTTAATCTCTTCCAGAATTAAATAATCGTTAGATGCTTTATCTTCTAAGATCTCTGTTTTACATAGTCCTCTTTTTTCTAATTCCTCGAATAATTGTTCTTCTGTATATTTTGCTAAATCCTCTACTGCTTTTTTATATTCTAAATCTTCTCTATACTCTTTTGCTTTTTGTATATTTATTTCATTTTGTTTTTCTGTTACAACTTGAACATTTTTAAAATACCAGTTCATAATAAAAACTACTAATTCTTCTTTTGTTTCTATATCATCTTTTTCAGATAACTCAATTTGATCTATAAATGAGTATCCTATATCTGAATTGTCATTTATAAATATATTTACCCAATGTGCATCAGCTTCTTTTTCTGCTCTTATATCTCCAACTGTTGCTATTAGTGAACTTGTTTTTTCTATCTTTATATCTCCAATAAGTGTGTTTATTTTGTAATTCATAATCTTATCCCTCCATATTTTTAATTTAAATTAAATGATTGTTGCTCAACTTGCAATACTTCTTGTTGTTGCTCCCAAACAGTTTTTATTCCATTTTTTCTTAAAATATCATGTATAAACTTTTTCCCCTTTTGAGTCCACTTTGTTTGTGGTTTTGCATTTTTAACCTCTGATTGAACAGTTCTTGCATACCCTTTACCTTGATATTTACTATATAAAAGCCATTGACCATTTTGTTTATATTGGACTCCTAAATCATGTAATAAATCATTTAAAGCATGTCCACTCATTCCAAAGTCTTTTGCTATTTGTGTTATAGTAAGCAATGTATTATTATCTTCTAAAACTTTTTTAGTATAATTTGCAGCAGGTAACAATTCATTTATCGTATCCGATTGCTTTTCAATTGTATCTTGTAATGGTTTTTCTACTATTTCTTTATAATTCTTAATAGCTAAGGCTGTTTCAGCTTTAGTAGATGAATTTACTATACTTAATATTGCTTGGTCCTCTTCTGTTAATTGTGCTACTTTAGGATTAAAATAATTTTCTTCTAAAGAATCAAACATATCCCATGCTTTATCTGTTCCTAACATTTTACAATGTCTTGATGCACCTCTTTTAGTCCAAAGATATAGTGTTCTAGTTTTAGGCGAAATTTGTAAATGTGAAAAACACACTCGCAAATTTTTAAGTTCTTCGCCTTCAACTTTGTAATAATGTTTACCTTCTATGAACTTATCTTTATTATGATTAAAATTCCATGTTATATTTCCGTCTTCACATTCATAAACTTCCGCTAATGTTTTAGTTGTTATTACTATTTCATTATTAAAATTCACTGGTGTTAATCCACTCATATCTACCCCTCCTTAAAATACTGAATATTTTTTATCAATAAATCCGTCGTTCCATCTGGATTATTTACAATTCTGTATTTACTACTATCCCTAAATGCATTAAATTTATTTTTTATAACAAATCCAGTATCCGTTTTTATTGATCTTACTTTAAACTCTTTTTCTACTACTTTTTTATCTATATTAAAACTGTCATAGATATCGTATTTTTCTAATGTCACTTTTATAGCTCTATCTATACCGCTTAAATCTATAAATTTATTTATATCCATGTTACTTGTTGTATCAAGCATACACTCTAATGTTCTTATAGCAGCTTCTTTTTTATCCATCTTTTCAAATCCTACATCAATATACATTTGTGCTATATCTATAAATACTCTAGTTTTATATGTGTCATCTCTTATTATTTCAGCTTTTAAAAATTCCTTAAATATTGATTCTTCACTTGATTCTTTATCTAATATTACTAAGTCATATAGTGGCATTAAGTTTTCTTCATGTATTAATGCACATTGTTTTAATGTAGTTGAAATTGTTTTCTTATTTTCAATAATGTTTATATTAAATTTATCTTCTATAAGATCTACTGTTGTACTATATGTCTTTTTATTTTCCAGTCTCATAATTGCTATATTTTGGGTTGCCTTTACTGTATATTGACATATAACAAGTGTTACTGGTTCTAATATATTGTTATTCTTCATTAAGTCATAATAATGTGCTGCTATTTGTTTACTCGCATTTGTAAAATTATTTTCATCTTCAAAAATATTTTTACAACAATCTTGTATAAACTCTTCAGCATATTTCCATTTTGCCCTCATTGTTTCATCATGTTTTTGGCATTTTGTTATAAGCTTCTTTAAAAACTTATCTACATCTGAATAATCTTTTCCTATAAAGTCAGCTAACATCGGTTTGTCTAAATTTATATCCAGCATATGTACAATGAATTTATCTATTATCATTGTTTATTCCCCCTATTAGTATCTTTTTTCACCTTTCGCATTTCTATAGTTATCTTTGAATGTCTCATAATCAGAATCCATATAAGCAGTTATAAGATTAATTGCTTCATTAGCTCCATAACAAAGTGATGTTGCATATCCTTGTTGTTCTAACTTAAATAGCCATTCCGGTTGCTCTTTACTTGCCTTTTTAGTACTATCTTTTTTAAGTTCTATGTATAGGCCATGAAATCCCATTCGAGGTACTGGCATACACAAATCTGGCACACCTTTTCTTAATCCAATTCTTTTTAGCTTAGCCCCATTTTTTCTTTTACCTTCATTCGGTATATGATAAATCATTGCATACTCTGGTACATATGCGCTCATACTATTACAGTAATTTATAATTTGCATTTGTTCCGTATCTTCTGTTTTTTCTTTTAGATAATATGTGTTACTATATTTACTCATCTTTATCTCCTTGTATTTGATTTGTCACTTCTAAATATTTTTTTATATATCTCACTTGTTGCATTATATATCCATCATCTTCATTTCCCCCTGATGCTATCCAATCTGTCACTCGTCTACTAACATCCTCTGTTATATGAAATGGTATATCGTAATTTAATATTAAATAATTTAATTCATCCATATTACCCTTTCCCCTGTCAATTTAACTTTACTAATGTGTATTTAAAATATTTGTATCCTGTAAATTCATTAAAGCCTGTATAAACACTATCTTTTTCTAAATAATAGTCTCTATATTCTTTTGATTGTGTTACTTCTTCTTTAAAGAATTGACTTCTTGTTATTACTTTTACTTTTACAACTGGCTTGTCTAAATTTTTACTACTGTTCCATGCAGCACCATTAAGTTGTTTAGCTTCTTCTTTATTTGTTTTAGTATATTTTAATAAATAAGCTGCTAAATCTTTATATTGTCCACTTTTATCCAGTAAGCTAATCTTGATAAATCCTTTATTCCAGCACTTTTGGAATATAGAAGTATCTATAGCATTAACTACAAAATGAAAATGTAATGCTTTTCTTTTTCCTACTTCCGCTACTGCTATATATTTAAGTTCTTTTCCTTGTTTTTTATATTCAGTTCTTACTTTTCTTAGCAACTTCTTTTTATCGTCTTTTAACTCTTCTATGCTATTTGGTCTAAGATCTTCTTTATAAGAAAAAACTATATGATAATCTCCACCTTGAAAGTTACAATTTAATAGTCTAGTAAGTTTTAATTCTTTTTGTCTATAATTCACTTTTTCTTGTTGTTCAGTAGTTTTATTTTCTTTTGGTCCTCTAATATCACTTTTCTTAAACTTAGTATGTTTACCTTTAGGGAAGTGTTTTCTGTCATACTGTTTTATAACTTCTACTACTTTCCCTGATATTATTGTCTTTTGTATATATGACATTTTTACTTCCCCCAAATCATAAATAATATAAATTAAAATTATTTATTATATGTTCTAAAGTTAATAGTATTATCAAGTCAGTAAACACCGCATTTAGTGCACTCTCGACTTGATTTTACTTTAACTTTTCTAGCTATTTTTCAAACTCTAATTTCAAGTTTTTATCTTGATTTTTATCTTTTATTTTGATTTCTACTTTGTTGCCTTCTGTTTCTATAACCATTGTTTCCTCATCTTTGAAATAAACTACCATTTTTTATCTTTTCCCCCCTTCTCTTTACTACTCAGAATTTATTTTAGAGTATAAAAATCACTCACCGTATCGTGCTTTCTGATAATCTTTTTCTGTCATGAATACTTGAATATTATCGTATAACTGTATATTGAAAGGTTTTTTAGCATGTATCTTTATAAAAACATCTGGTAATCCATCATCCCTTTTTCTATTGCCTTCTTTAAGTCTTCCAGTAAATGTTTTTATTACATCTTCATCTGAAAACATCTTAACTGTTACTGGTGTTCCTGGTGGTAATGTTCTCACTACATCGTGCCATATTCTGATTAGTCCTTTAGAATCTGTATTTTTATTTTGTACTATTTTTCTTACTACTTTATGATCTGTGTTTTGATTAGCTTCTTGATTAGTCTTTTCTTCTGTTTTTTCTTTCTTTGGTTCTCTTGTCTTTAAGGCTTCAATTAATTCTGCCTTATTCATTTTGCTTCTTCCTTTTACATTTAGTTCTTTTGCTGCTTGTCTTAATTCTTTAACTGTCAAATCTTCTAGGTGTTTCATATTCTTTCCCCCTAATTTGTTATTTTAGTTTCTCTTATTTTCTTTAGTAAATTTCTATTGATATTTCTTGCTTTTTCACATCTTTCAATCAGTTCTTCATATCCCTCTATTGAAGAAATAGTAGATGCTTTCAACTTATTTCTTTTAAACCCGTTAATACTTTGTGTAAGTTCTATTATTTGGCATTCAAAGATATCCTCTAAATCAGATGCTTCTTGAAGTGTAAATTCTACTATCTTTTTCATCTTTAAGCCCCCTCTCTATCAGTTTTCTTTGTAGCTGTTATTTTTATGTCCACATTGTATTTTTTACCTAATATACTTTCTAGGCCTTTAGTTAATTTATTTATGTCAAGTTCATTTATGAATTTTACTTTAGGTTCGCTTTTAGCTTTCACTCGTATTCCCCCTTAGGCGAGATTAACTCGCCTTTATTGCCTTAATTTCTTCTTTAAGCTTTTTTATTTCCTCTGCTGCTTCAATTCTAGCTGACATATATCCAGCGACAAATTGTTTTGATTTTTCGTCTAATGACATGAATTTTTCAGCTATTTTTTCTATTTTTTCTATTTTTTCTATTTTTTCGTTTTTCATCTTTTTATCCCCCTTTTTTATCGCATTTCGATTTTATACTTATATATTATTTCATTTTCCGATATTTGTCAATAAATTTATTGATTTTTTTTTCGCTTTCCGATATTATTAATATAGAGGTGATATCATGAATAAAGGTGAAAGATTAAAATATTTAAGAAAAACTTTAAAAATGACTCAAAAAGACTTTGGCGAAAAAATAGGTTTAAAGGCAAATACTGTAAGCGATATTGAAAATGGAAAATATAACTTAAAAGAGGCAAGTATAAAGTTGACTTGTAGTGAGTTCAAAGTTGATTATATGTGGCTTACAACTGGCGAAGGTGAAATGTTTTCTAATAATAAAGATGATGAAGATTATTTGGCAAAAATTGATTATATAATGACTGGAGAAAATAATTTTCATAAAAATTTATTTAAAACTTTTGCTTCTTTAAGTGAAGATGAATTAGAAACACTAGAAAAAATAATTGATAGATTTCTAGAAATAAAGAAAGAATCAGAATAAAAAATAAGTCCAGTTTCCTGGACTTATTTTCTATTATAAACATATGATACAAATTTATATATTCTCTTCTTTTCAATTTCATTCATATTTTTCATCATTTTTATTATTGTTTCTGTATATAAATCTTTTTCTTTTTTATCTAGCTTTTTATCCATTTTTAAATCCCCCTGTTTGAATTTATCTCGAACTTACGTTCGATTTAATTATAATTGTAAATCTTTTCTTTTAATCGTGCAACTTTTTTGAATTTTGGTTTTATTTTTTATAGTTTGATTGTAGTTGCATTTTCTTTATTTTTCTACATTTTTCCCAAAGTGTTCATATATATGAACACTTTTTTTGTTTACTTATATTCTGACTCAAATAAATCGGTTATTTTACAATTAAGTGCCTTTGCTATTTCTTCAATATTATCTAATGTTGGACTTGTTTTATTATTTTCATAATTATTTAATGCCCCTATACTTATCTTCGTTTTTCTACTTAATGTTCTTAGAGATATTCTTTTTTTATCTCGTATTTCGCGTATTTTAATTTCTACCATAATATATTTTCCTTTCGTTCATTTTAGTTTCCCCAAAATTGGCGTTTTTATATGATAGAAATCTGATTATTTATTTATAACTAAAAAGTGATTTATAAAAAAAAGTTTTTAAAAAAATTATATTTTATGAGTAAATCTAAAATTTATTGTTTAAAATATTTATATATGATAACATTTAGTAAAAATTTAGCGAAGGGGTACTCATTATGGAAACAATAATAAAAAAAGCTGCTTGCTACTGTAGAGTTTCACATGAAGAACAAAAGCTTCACGGGTTATCTATAGAAGCACAAAAAGAAGATTTGAAACAATATTGTAAAAGAAACAATTATAAAATATACAAATTTTATATTGATGAAGGTTTAACCGCTAAAAACACAAAAAGACAAGGATTACAAAATCTATTATCAGATCTTGATAAAGATAAATTTGATATAGTTCTTTTTACAAAATTAGATAGATTAAGCAGAAATATAATAGATGCTAATTTATTAGATGAAAAATTTAAAAATAATAATGTCTGTATGAAGGCAATCTTTGAAGATGATATAGACACTTCAACTGCAGATGGTAAATTTACATTTAACTTAAAATTATCTTTAGCCGAAAGAGAACTAGATAAAACATCTGAACGTATAAAAGACATATTTAGATACAAGATTGAAAGGAATGAAGTTATATCTGGTAGTGTTCCAAAGGGTTATAAAATTGTAGATAAAAAGTTAGCAATTGATGAAAATACTGCTTGGATTGTAAAAAAAAGTTTCGATTTAGTTGAAGAATTAATGTCGGCTCGTGCTGCTTTTATTCAAATAAATACTGTTTATAATCAGCCTACAAGCCTTAGAAGTTTTAGTAAATTATTAAAAAATGTAATTTATACTGGAACTTATAAATCTAAAAACTATTATAAAGAAAATTACTGTGAACCAATTATTTCTTTAGAACAATTTAATAATGTTCAAAGGATATTAAAGAATAATAAACAATATACATCTAATAATAGAAAGGAAACTTATATTTTTAGTGGCCTTTTACGATGCTCACACTGTGGCTATAAAATTGTTGGGCATTATAGTAATAGAAGTGGTAAAAATGTAATAAAGACATATAGATGTAATAGATATAGTATCTATAAAGATTGTGATCAGAAAAAATCTATAAATGAAAAAAAACTTGAAAAAGTGCTTTTGAGTTGTATAGTTGAAGAATATAAAAATTATCTGTATTCTTTTGATGTTTCTTCAAAAAAAACAAACTCTATTGATGTTTCTCAAAATAAATCAAAAATTCAAAAGAAAATAGATAAATTAAGAGAATTATATCTAAATGACTTAATTTCATTAGAAGATTATAAAAAAGATTATGCTATATTTACTCAGGCTTTAAAAGAAATAGAAAGTAAAGAAGTTACAAAGGTAGCCCCTAAAGATGCCGATAAGATACTTTCTATATTAGATAATATAGAAACTATATATTATAATTTAGATGCAACTGAACGTAAAAGATTTTGGTCCTCTTTTATCGATGTTATAACTATTGATGGGAATTATAATATTGAAATTAAATTTTTATAATTTTTTTTACACATTTGCTTGTACTAAGTTACTATCACCACCAGGAAGGCATACACCTAAACTCATATTTATCCCCCTTTTTTACATGTTTTATATTATAAATTTAAAGGATGATATATCTATCTACATCATCCTTTAAACATTTATTATTTAATTACGTCAATTGTTGTATATTCTTTGTTGATTGTTTTAATACCTTGGTTGTCAAATGCTATTGTAATATCTGGTCCCTTTACTGCAACTACTGTTCCTGTTCCGAATTTAGGATGATGTATTTTACTTCCTAATTTTATATTATCAAGGTCTGCTATATCTGTTTTTTGTTTTATTGTAGCATTTGCCTTTTTAGCCATTTCAGCTTTGTTAACTGTATTCATATATTTTTTAGTATATTTATCTAGCATATTATAACTTGCTTTTGAATAAGAGATTTCTTTTTGAACCTTATTAAGTCTTTCTACACAATCATCTGGCAACTCTTCAATAAATCTAGATGCTACTGAATGATTTGTTCTTCCATATAGAGTTCTCTTTCCTGTCATAGTCATAAATAATTCTTCTTTTGCTCTTGTGATTCCAACATAGCAAAGCCTTCTTTCCTCTTCAATTTGAGTATCTTGCATAGATGCAATTGCTCTTGCTATCGGGAATAATTTTTCTTCCATACCTGTTAAGAATACAACCGGGAATTCAAGCCCTTTCGCTGAATGTATAGTCATTAAAGAAACTCTATCTGCATGTTCTTCCTCTTCGTTTGGTTCTGATGTAAGTGCTACATTTGTTAAGAAAGCTTCTAAACTAGTATCTTCGTTTTTACTTTCAAATTCCATTGCTACAGATATAAATTCTTTTAAGTTTTCTATTCTATCTTGAGATTCTTCGCTCTTATCTTTTTCTAATTCATCTAAATATCCTGTAATATCCATAACTTTTTCTATCATTTTACTTGCAGGATATATTTGTTTTAAACTTCTGAATGTAGACATTATATCTACAAATCCATTTATACTCGCTTTTGCCTTTCTAGATATATCTGAATTTCCATCTATATCGATTAAAACAGAATATAAACTTTCTTCTTTTAAGCTTGCTCTATCCTCTATTTTTTCTATTGTTCTAAGACCGATACCTCTTCTAGGAACATTTATAATTCTCTTTAACGATATATCGTCTTGTGGGTTTTGGATTACTCTTAAATAAGCAACCATATCCTTTATTTCTTTTCTTTCATAGAATTTAGTCCCACCATAAATATTATATGGTATTTGTGCTCTATTTAAAGCATCTTCAACTGGTCTAGCCTGTGCATTAGCTCTATATAAAACTGCAAAATCTTTATAACTTCTTTCCCCTGTTCTAACCATGGTAGAAATAGTATTTGCTACGAACTCCGCCTCATCAACTTCAGTTTCAGCAAGTTGAATTTTTATTAATTCTCCCTCTTTCTTTTCACTCCAAAGTTTCTTTCTTTTTCTTTCTATATTGTTTTTAATTAGATAGTTGGCAGCATCAAGTATAATTTGAGTTGATCTATAGTTTTGTTCTAGTTTTATTACATGAACATCATCATAATCTCTTTCAAACTCAAGTATATTTCTTATATCTGCGCCTCTCCATCCGTAAATACTTTGGTCGTCATCTCCAACTACACATATATTTTGATGTCCTTGTGCAAGCAATCTAACAAGCTCATATTGCGCTCTACTCGTATCTTGATACTCATCCACCATTATGTATCTAAATCTATTTCTATAGAAATCTAAAACATCTTCATGCTCTCTAAATAGCTCTACTGTTTTTGATATTAAATCATCAAAGTCAAGTGCACTATTTCTTTTTAAACGATCTTGATATAATGCGTATACATCAGCAATTTTTGATTTTGAAAAATCATTTTTATATTTTTCTCTAAATTGCTTTGGATTTATAAGTTTATCTTTCGCATTTGAAATAACACTTATTATGTATTTAGGGTCCATAGCTTTTTCACTGTAATTTAACTCTCTTAGACAGTCTTTTACAAGTGTAACTTGGTCTGAACTATCGTATATTACGAAACTTCTATTATATCCTATTTTATTTATAGATTTTCTAAGTATTCTAACACAGCAAGAGTGGAAAGTTGTAATCCACATAGCACTAGTATCTTCGTCGTTTAGTGTTTCGTCTACCCTCTCCCTCATCTCATTAGCCGCTTTATTTGTAAAAGTTATAGCTAAAATGTTTTCAGCTTTTACTTTCTTTTCTTTCATTAAATATCCTATTCTAGTAGTTAAAACCCTAGTTTTTCCCGAACCTGCCCCAGCAAGAATTAGTATAGGTCCCTCAGTTTGTTCAACCGCTTCCCTTTGAGCCGGGTTCAACATTTCAATTGTTTCTAAAATCATTATTTCCCTCCGTTTCTAATAAATCTATTATTTAGAGTATAGACATATTTTAGACTATCTAATAAATAATTGAAAGGTATTTGCTCCAAAAAATTTAACTTAAAACAAAAAATATCCCTTAAATAACAATGAAATATCATCATTTAAAGGATGTCTTTTATATTTTAAATAAATCAAATTTATTCTAAATTAAGCTTTTTCTCTAATAATGTAGTTGTTCCAAAGAATAAAGCTACTGCAATAAGTATATTTATTATAAGCATTACTATTTCATAATGTCCTGCTGATAACATGATATCAATAAGTTTATTAAAATCAAGATTATATATATCTAAATTTTCAATAGCTTCAACTCTTACATTCCCCATAATTTTATCCGCAATACCCACTATAGAATTTTGTATTATCATTAGCACAATTATTGAACCTAAACCTGATAATACTTTATGTTTAGATAGTTTTGGTAAGTGACATATTGTTATTGCTAAATATATTGTTAATATAAATGTTGAGTAATCAACTATATAACTTAAAGTATAAAATAAGATTCCACCTATATTTCTTGAGAAAATAGAGCCTGTATTATTTAAAACATAACCAATATCTATAACATCACTAACTTTATATCCAAACATAACTAAAACTAAAGATATACAAATCATTCCAACAATTGATGTTAATATTATAAATAATAATGATGTTAAGAATTTAGATAATACTAACGATTTTTGACTTACTGGTAATGTAAACATCAAATAGCCTTCATCTTCCAAAAGACTTTTATTAAACCTTTGAACTATAAGAAGTATAGTTAATACTATTGCTGCTACAAATAATGCAAAAATAGCTAAAAATCCAACTAAATATAATACTGAAAAATCATGTTCATAATTATCAAAATTTATAAATAAACTTGCCACTATAGAAAATATAAGTACTACTATATAAAATGGAAAAAATATTCTTCCGCAAGATCTAACTTCATATTTCATTAATTTCCCTAACATCTAAATTCCTCCCTAAATAAAGCATCTATAGATTTTTGTTTTTTGGCTCTGATTTCATCTACATCTCCTTGTAAAACAATTTCTCCATATGCTAAGAATATAACTTCATCACATATATTTTCTATTTCACTTATTAAATGTGTTGCAATCAGTAAAGTTGAATTTTCATCGAAGTTTTTAAGTATTGTATCTAATATAAAACTTCTTGCGGCTGGGTCAACTCCTCCAATTGGTTCATCTAATATATATAAATCAGCTTTTCTAGCCATAACTAATATTAATTGAACTTTTTCTTTTGTCCCTTTTGATAGAGTTTTTAATCTTCTATTTTCATCTATTTCTAAAATTCTTAACATTTGAAGAGCTTTAACCTCATCAAAATCTTCATAAAAATCTTTAAAGAAATCAATTATATCTTTTACCTTCATCCAATCATTAAGGTAAGTCCTTTCTGGTAAGTATGAAACTATTTTTTTAGTTTCTATACCTGGTTTCATTCCATTTATAAGAACTTCTCCCTCAGTTGTAGTAAGTAAACCATTCATTATTTTTATCATAGTTGTTTTTCCGCTTCCATTTGGTCCTAAAAGCCCAACTATTTTCCCTTTTGGAATTTTTATATCGATTCCTTTTAATGCATCTGTATTACCATATTTCTTATATACATTTTTAAACTCTACTATATTATTCATTATTATCCTCCCTCAAGATTTCTTCCACTAAACTAAGAATTTCATCGTTCGTATATCCCAAATTAATTAAAGTATCTAATGTCTTTTTAACGTTATCTTTAACTAAATTTTTTCTTTCATTTTCTATTAACTCCTTATTATCTGTTACAAATCTTCCACTAGTTCTTTTTGAATATACAAATCCTTCCCTCTCTAACTCTGCCAATGCCTTTTGCATCGTATTTGGATTTACCATAGCATCTGCTGCTAAACTCCTAACAGAATCTAATTTTGAGTCTAATTCTATTTCTCCCGAAATTATCTTAACCTTTAGTTGTTCTACAAGCTGTATATATACAGGTTTATTATTATCAATTTTCCATTCCATATTAACACCTCCTTATTACTGTATTAATACTTTAATACAATAATACAGCCGTCTCTTTTATTTGTCAAGTCATTTAAAAATCGATTATTTTTATTTGCATAGAAACTTTTATTATGTAATCATTCATATCTTTTACAGCAATTAAATTAATTAATTCTTCTTCATATGAATGCCCTATAAGTTCTAAATTATGAGTTTTTACATAGTCTAACATCTTTTTATAAAGACCTGGTATGTCAATATAAGAACCATTTAAATATCCCACTAAATATTTTCCCTTTGGTTTTTTAATAATATTTTCACCATCGTTCTTATTTACTTTAGTGTAATAATAAGTATATGCATAGTCATTTTCACTGTATAAATCATCTATTGTCTTTATAAATCCTAAAGGATATCCTATGTACAAATCTTGATTATAGCAGTAATTCAAATGATTTGCATAAACTTCGCTATCATAAGGAAATTTGCTTTTATCTATGTTTTTACTTAAAACTAAATATTCCTCATCTTGTTCTTCTATACTTAAATTATCTATATTATCTCGAATTTTTTCAGCTTCTTTTATAATTTTTATTTTATTAGACATTATTTCTTGTTTTCGTCTAAGTTGTTTAATCTCATTTTCAATTTCTCCAGTTTTATATTCAAAAAATTTAACTACACTTTTAGGATTTCTTTCATCTATAAAAGACTTTATCTGTTTTAGCGGTACTCCTAAATCCCTAAGTGTATGAATTATATCGAAAACTTCTAACTGATATACAGAATAATATCTATATCCGTTTTCCTTAACTATTTCAGGCTTAAAAAGGCCTATTTCGTCATAATAAAAAAGAGTTTTCTTATTTACATTGCACAGCTTTGCAAACTCTCCAGTCGAAAAGTAATTATCTTTCAAATTTCTATCCTCCTATTGACTATCCTGTTACTGAATACTTTAGTATTAATATATAAAATTTCAAAATGTTTTTCAAGGAGGTTATATGAACAATACATTACAAAATAGAATAACATTTACATCATTGATAAAATATACTTTACCAACAATTATCATGATGATATGTTTTTCTCTATATACAATTATAGATGGAATGTTTATTTCAAGATTCGTAGGGGCTGATGCTTTATCTGCATCTAATATCGTATACCCTATAATCTTTTTAGTTTTAGGTGTTGGTACTATGTTTGCAACTGGAGGAAGTGCAATAGTTGCTAGAAAATTAGGAGAAAATAATGTTGATGAGGCAAGAGAAAATTTCACATTAATTACATTAGGTGCTTTAATGGTAGGTATGATTATTGAAATTATAACTATTATTTTTATGAAAAAAATCATCTACCTTCTTGGTTCAACTGACGCATTATATTTTTATTGTAAAGAATACTTACTTTATATGATATTATTTACACCTTTTATCATTTTAAAGTTCTTCTTTGACTATTTCCTTGTTACTGCAGGTGCAGCAAAACTTGGATTATTTAGTGGTTTATTAGGTGGTGTTGTAAATATCATACTTGACTATGTATTTATGGTTAACATTAATATGGGCATAAAAGGTGCAGCACTTGCAACTTGTATAGGATATATCGTTCCTTCATTTATAGGAATTTTTTATTTCTTAAATAAAAAACATACTCTACACTTTGTAAAACCTAAATTAACTCTTAATGTACTAGCTAATTGCTGTTCTAATGGTTATTCTGAAATGATTACACAAATATCAAACTGTGTTACAACATTCGTATATAATGTAGTTTTAATGAAACTATTAGGAGCAGATGGTGTTGCATCAATAACTATAATTTTATATATACAAATGTTATTAAATGCAGCATATATGGGATTTATTTCTGGTGTGCAACCTAGGATAAGTTTCAACTATGGAAGTAAAAATAGTGAACAGTTAAAAAATATCATCAAATATAGTCTAATGATAATTTCTATATTTGCATTATTTACGTTTACTTTATCTAGACAAAATGCCAATTTCCTTATAAGTATATTTACATCAAAGGAAAGCTCTTTATTTGGTATTACTCATAATGCTTTTATGATATTCTCGTTTGGATTTTTATTTAACGGTATAAATATATTTACATCAGGGATGTTTACAGCCTTTTCAAACGGAAAAGTATCTGCTATTATTTCATCACTTAGAACATTCATATTCTTCATAATTGGTATGATGATATTCCCTAATCTATTTGGAGTAAATGGAGTTTGGATGGTAGTTCCTTTTGCTGAAATTATTACTTTAATCGTATCACTAGTTTATATTTATAAATACAGAAAAGAATATATGTATGAAAATATATTTACAAAAGAATCAGTAGCAGTATAATAAAAAAATCCCCAGAGATTTTTGGAGTAATCCTGGGGTACCTATTATAGGTTAAGGGTTATTTTATTTTCTAACTATTTTGTCATAAAATAGGTTGAGGGCGATTTTATTTATACAGTCTTCTGTTCTCTATGATTCCAGTAGCTGTATAGGTCTTCTTCTCTTGT
>JABLTS010023261.1_pt1 | contig 122832 bp, 154 predicted proteins | sample 7160081 | NCBI WGS metagenome assembly JABLTS01 (sample SAMN14651231, study PRJNA627086) | human gut metagenome | isolation source: feces | host: Homo sapiens | reverse complement strand
TGGATCTGTATGAATATGAAAGAGAACAGTCTGAGTCATATTCATATGGTAAAAGATGATTTACTTGGCGAACAGGACTGGAAAGGCAATCTGGAGATCCCTAATATCGTGATGATCGGGCTGGCGAAGGAGATTCCACCAAAGGAAGAAAGATATGAACTGCATCGATTGCTTGGAGCGTTACTATCGCAGACAATGACGGCAGAACAAAAATTGAAGCTTATGAAACAGGAGTATGACATACCGGTAGAGAGACGCGGTATAAGAGATGGGGTGAAAATCATGTGCAATCTGAGTGAAGGCGTAGAAGAAATGGGATATGCAAAGGGTGAAGCCGCTGGCAAAACTGTTGGCAGGGCAGAAGGCGAAATCATAGGCGAAGCACGAGGAAAATCGGAGATTATTCTGAAAATGCATAAGAAAGGCTACTCCTTAGAGCAGATCATGGATGTAACCGATATGAGCGAAGCGGAAATTAAGGAAATTATAGGCTAAAGACACAGGCAGAACAGATAGCATGTATATTTTAGTAGAAGTCCAGATATGGTAGAGATGCTGTATCTGGACTTTTTTGCTCCAATAATATCCCTGACATAGCGCCGGAAACAGGTGGGACTTTATCTTTGTATCCGTATTTTGCCATTGAGAAAACCAACCATTTTACATATAATTGAAGAATGGAATAAAATGCAGAACAACTGTCGGATGATGTGGATAAAATATACGGAAGGAGCATGGATAAATGGAAGAAAATAAAACATATATAGCGATCGATCTGAAATCCTTCTATGCTTCTGTAGAATGCAGAGAGCGGAACAGAGACCCCCTGACCACAAATCTAGTAGTGGCAGATCCGAGCCGAACAGAGAAAACGATCTGTCTGGCGGTATCCCCTTCTCTTAAGGTATATGGAATACCGGGCAGGGCGAGATTGTTTGAGGTTATTCAGAAGGTAAGGGAGGCAAATAACGCAAGAAGACGGAATATACCGGATCATCATTTTACCGGAGCATCGGATGACAGCACGAAGCTGGGGACAGATCCGACTCTTCAGCTGGATTATATTATTGCTCCGCCGCGCATGGCGCTTTATATGGAATACAGTACACGGATCTACGACATTTATTTGAAATACATTGCGCCGGAGGATATTCATATTTATTCGGTCGATGAGGTATTTATGGATGTGACCAGCTATCTGAATATCTACCATATGACAGCCAGAGAACTAGCCATGATGATGATACGGGATGTATTAAAGACGACCGGAATCACAGCGACGGCAGGAATCGGAACCAATCTGTATCTTTGTAAGATCGCGATGGATATCGTGGCGAAGCATATCGAACCGGATGAGGACGGAGTACGGATTGCGGAGCTGGATGAAATGGCATACCGCAGGAAGCTTTGGAGTCACAAGCCGATCACAGATTTCTGGCGTGTCGGTCAGGGATATGCGAAGAAATTAGCGGAATATGGGCTATACACGATGGGCGATGTGGCGAGATGCTCGGTCGGAAAGACAAATGAATTATATAATGAAGATTTATTGTATAAGTTATTTGGCATTAATGCAGAGCTGTTGATCGATCATGCATGGGGATATGAGCCTTGCACGATGGATCAGATCAAGGCATATAAACCGGAGACGAATAGCATTTGCACCGGACAGGTACTGCATTGTCCGTATGATTTTGATAAGACAAGGCTGGTTGTAAAGGAAATGACTGATCTTATGTCGCTTGATCTGGTGGATAAGGGACTTGTTACAGATCAGATCGTGCTTACGATCGGTTATGATATTGATAATCTGACAGACCTGGCGAGAAAGAAGAGATATAAAGGCGCTGTTACAACGGATCGTTATGGACGAAAGGTTCCAAAGCATGCACATGGAACGATCAATCTCAAGCGGCAGACTTCATCGACGCAGATACTTATGGATGCGGTAATGGAACTGTATGACCGGATCGTCGACAAGGATCTTTTGATCCGGAGGATTAATATTACCGCGAATAAACTGGTGGATGAACATACTGTCACGAATGATGATGCGTATGAGCAACTTGATTTTTTTACAGATTATGAGGCTGTAAAAAAACAAAGGGAGAAAGAGGAAGCGAATCTGGAACGGGAACGCCACATGCAGGAAGCCATGCTCAACATCAAGAAAAAATATGGAAAAAATGCGATTCTGAAGGGCATGAACCTGCAGGAAGGGGCAACGGCGAAAGACAGAAATGCACAGATCGGCGGACATAAGGCATAAAGAGGTATATATAATATGCAGGAGCAGAACAACCATAAATATGATGATATTATTCATTTGGAACACCCTGTTTCAAAGACACATCCGCAGATGTCACTCTATGACCGGGCGGCACAATTTGCGCCGTTTGCGGCATTGACAGGACATGCGGCGGCGATTCGTGAGACTGCCAGACGGACAGATGAGAAACGGGTGCTCAGTGATGAAGTATTGGAAGAATTGAATGAGAAACTAAACATTATTTCAGCCAATATAGGTACAGAACAGTTAGTGGATATTACCTATTTCGTACAGGATGAGAGAAAGGCCGGAGGAGAATATGTTACGCATTCCGGTATCGTTAAGCGAATCGATCTGTACAGGAGAGCGGTGATCATGGCAGATGCAACGATCATACCGATTGAAGATATCAGTCGGATAGAAAGCGATCTGTTTTCCGGTTTGGAGTAACGTAAAAATTATATGAAAATGCCTGAAAATTACACCTTTACAGTATTTGTTAATAGATGCTATAATGGACTATATTGTGCGATTTCGGCAGTGTAGTATTCCTGAGTCTTGTGTGGAGAGTCGGGAAAAGAGAAAGGAAGGATAAAAACGTGTTTAAGATTGTTAGAACAGAAGCGTTGACAGATGCAATCTATCTTATGGACGTGGAAGCACCAAGAGTAGCAAAGAATTGTCTTCCGGGTCAGTTTGTAATCGTAAGAGGCTCAGAAGATGGAGAGAGAATTCCTCTTACAATCTGCGATTATTCAAGAGAAGCAGGCACGATCACTATCGTATTCCAGGTAGTAGGTGCAGCAACAGAGATGATGAAGAATTTAAAGGTTGGAGACAGCTTTACAGATTTTGTTGGACCGCTTGGCCGTCCGTCGGAATTAGTAGAAGAAGATTTAGAGACATTAAAGAACAAGAAGATCTTATTTGTAGCCGGTGGTGTAGGAACCGCACCTGTATATCCACAGGTAAAATGGTTACATGAGCATGGAGTAGCCGCTGATGTTATCATCGGTGGAAGATCCAAAGAGCTTATCATTCTGGAAGAGCAGATGAAGGCAGTTGCCGGAAATCTTTACATTACAACAGACGATGGTTCATATGGAAGCAAGGGCGTTGTTACAAATGAGATTCAGAAGCTTGTAGACGCAGGCAACAAATATGATGTATGCGTAGCAATCGGACCGATGATCATGATGAAGTTCGTTTGTAAGCTTACAAAAGAGCTTGAGATCCCTACAGTTGTCAGCCTGAATCCGATCATGGTAGACGGTACCGGTATGTGTGGTGCATGCCGAGTAACAGTTGGCGGCGAAGTAAAATTCGCATGTGTAGACGGACCTGAATTTGACGGACACCTTGTAAACTTCGAAGAAGCTATGGAGCGTCAGCAGATCTATAAAACACAGGAAGGCAGAGCATATCTTGCAGCCAAGGAAGGCGACACCCATCATGGTGGATGCGGACAGTGTGGAGGTGACAAATAATGGACGTTTTAAATAGAGTACCGGTTCGTGAACAGGAACCTGCGGTTCGTGCAAAGAATTTTGAAGAAGTATGTTACGGATATAATGAAGAAGAAGCAATGGCAGAAGCAGCAAGATGTATCGGCTGTAAGAATGCACAGTGTGTAAAGGGCTGTCCTGTTTCTATTGATATTCCTGGATTTATCGCTCATGTAAAGAAGGGCGAATTTGCAGAGGCATTCCAGGTGATCAGCAAATCATCAGCACTCCCTGCTGTATGTGGCCGTGTATGTCCACAGGAGACACAGTGTGAAGGTAAATGTATCAGAGGTATCAAGGGCGATCCTGTATCTATCGGTAAACTGGAGCGTTTCGTTGCTGACTGGGCAAGAGAGCATGGCATTAAGCCGGAACCGGCAGCAGAGAAGAATGGCAAGAAGGTTGCAGTTATCGGTTCCGGTCCATCCGGTCTTACCTGTGCAGGAGATCTTGCAAAGATGGGTTACGATGTAACAATCTTTGAAGCACTTCATGAGACAGGCGGCGTACTGGTTTATGGTATCCCTGAATTCCGTCTTCCAAAAGATGGCGTAGTAAAGAAAGAAATCGAAAATGTAAAATCCTTAGGTGTTAAGATTGAGACTGACGTTGTAGTTGGTAAATCTGTAACGATAGATGAATTAATGGAGGAGGAAGGCTTCTCAGCAGTATTTATCGGTTCCGGTGCAGGACTTCCTAAGTTCATGGGTATTCCGGGTGAGAATGCAAATGGTGTATTCTCAGCAAATGAGTACCTGACAAGAAGTAACCTGATGAAGGCTTATAAGGAAGGCTCTAACACACCTATCATGGTTGGTAAGAAGGTTGCCGTTGTCGGCGGTGGTAATGTAGCAATGGATGCTGCAAGAACGGCACTTCGACTTGGTGCTGAGACACATATTGTATATAGACGTAGTGAAGAAGAACTTCCTGCCAGAGTAGAAGAAGTACATCATGCAAAAGAAGAAGGAATCATTTTTGATCTCCTTACAAATCCAACTGAGATCCTTGAAGATGAAAAGGGTTGGGTTAAGGGCATGAAATGTGTCAAGATGGAACTTGGTGAGCCGGATGCATCAGGCAGAAGAAGACCGGTTGAGATTCCTGGTTCTGAGTTCGTCATGGATGTGGATGCGGTTATCATGTCACTTGGTACTTCACCAAACCCGCTGATTTCATCTACAACAAAGGGACTTGATACAAATAAGTGGAAATGTATCGTTGCCGATGAGGCAAACGGACAGACCACAAAGACAGGTGTATATGCCGGTGGTGATGCAGTTACCGGTGCAGCTACAGTTATCCTTGCTATGGGAGCCGGAAAGGCAGCAGCAAAGGGCATTGATGAGTACCTCAAAGGACTCAATTAATATATAGTCTTTGAAACAAAATAAAGGATGGTATTATCTATTATTCCGCAAGACGTTTAATAGTAATACCATCCATTTATTTTTGGATTTATATATCGATTAAAAAAATGGAGTCTATTTTGAGATGCGGTATAAAGTGATAGAACTATGCTCACGAGATATTGAACATAAAATTATTAAAAATATACTGAGAAGAGGTTATGACATTGAAGGAATATATTGCAAGAGATGACGCGTTTGAATTACTGAAGAAATATAATAAAGATCCATTCCATATTCAGCATGCGCTTACAGTTGAGGCTGTTATGAAATGGTATGCAAATGAACTTGGCTATGGTGAAGATGCTGAATACTGGGGCATCGTAGGTCTGCTTCATGATATTGATTTTGAACTGTATCCAGCAGAGCATTGTCTGAAAGCACCAGAGCTGTTAAGAGATGGTGGTGTGTCAGAGGATATTATTCATGCGGTCTGTTCTCATGGTTATGGAATTACAGTGGAATGTGGTACAACCATCGATGTAGAGCCGGTTCATGAGATGGAGAAGGTTCTGTTTGCAGCAGATGAACTGACAGGCCTGATCTGGGCGGCGGCATTGATGCGTCCGTCAAAGAGTACAAAGGATATGGAATTGAAATCTCTGAAGAAAAAATACAAGAGCAAGGGATTTGCCGCAGGTTGTTCCAGAGAAGTGATTGAACGTGGTGCTGCACAGCTTAACTGGGAGCTTGAGAAGCTTCTGACCATGACATTACAGGCAATGGCAGCAACGGAGGATGAGATCAAGGCAGAGATGGAAGACCTGTAAATCCCGCTAATTTGCTAGCACTTTAGCGCATTGTAACTTAAGAAAATCCTGCTTTTTCATTAAAAAGATAAAAAAATTCATAAAAATCATATTTTTACTTGATAAATTCAAGTCTATTGTTTATAATCTTAAGTGGAAATTTTCTTAAAGAGAAAATACTACTCCAAATGAATTTCGCAGAGATGCGATTTACTTATAATTAATTTAAGGAGGATTTTAAGATGTCATACGTTGATGAAGTGCTGGAGATCGTAAAGAAGAAAAATGCTGACCAGCCAGAATTTTTACAGGCAGTAACAGAGGTTCTTGATTCACTTAGACCTTGTATCGATGCAAACGAGGAGCTCTACAGAAAGAATGCGATTCTTGAAAGAATCACAGAGCCGGACAGACAGATTATGTTCAGAGTACCTTGGGTAGATGACAATGGACAGGTTCAGGTAAACAGAGGTTTCCGTGTACAGTTTAACAATTCTATTGGACCATACAAGGGAGGATTAAGACTTCATCCTTCAGTTAATTTAGGTATTATCAAGTTCCTTGGATTTGAGCAGGTATTTAAGAATTCACTGACAACACTTCCAATCGGTGGTGGTAAAGGTGGTTCTGATTTTGATCCTAAGGGCAAATCAGATAGAGAGATCATGGCATTCTGCCAGAGCTTTATGACAGAGCTTTGCAAGTACATCGGAGCAGATGTCGATGTTCCTGCTGGTGATATCGGAACAGGCGGAAGAGAGATCGGTTTCTTATTCGGACAGTATAAGAGAATCCGTGGATCCTACGAAGGTGTTCTTACAGGTAAGGGACTTACATATGGTGGATCACTTGCTCGTACAGAAGCTACAGGATATGGTTTATTATACTTAACAAACGCATTATTAAAGGATCATGGTATTGATATCGCTGGTAAGACTTGTATCGTATCTGGTGCTGGTAACGTTGCAATCTACGCAATCCAGAAGGCACATCAGTTAGGCGCTAAGTGTGTAACATGCTCCGATTCAACAGGTTGGATCTATGATCCGGAAGGAATCGATGTTGACTTACTTAAGGAAGTTAAGGAAGTTAAGAGAGCACGTCTTACAGAGTACGCAGCAGCAAGACCAAGCGCTGAATACCATGAGAAGAAGAACGGTGAGCACGGTGTATGGAATGTTAAGGGTGATATCGCATTACCATGTGCTACTCAGAACGAGTTAGACTTAGACGATGCTAAGGCATTAGTTGCAAATGGTGTTATCTCTGTAACAGAGGGTGCTAACATGCCTACAACATTAGAGGCTACTAAGTACTTACAGGAGAATGGCGTATTATTCGTAGGTGGTAAGGCTGCTAACGCCGGTGGTGTTGCTACATCTGCGCTTGAAATGAGCCAGAACTCAGAGAGACTTTCATGGACATTTGAAGAAGTTGACGGCAAGTTAAAGGGAATCATGGAGACAATCTACGCAAACATCAGCGACGCTGCTAAGCGTTACGGTGTAGAAGGCGACTATGTTGCAGGTGCTAACATTGCCGGTTTCGAAAAGGTTGTAGAAGCTATGCTTGCTCAGGGTGTTTGCTAATCAAATGCCGGTCAAAATCTAACGATAATTATTATATAGTAAATGTTAATATAAGACCCCGGAATCGTGATATGCGGTTTCGGGGTTTTTTGCGAGAAAGACATTATAGAAAAGAAAATTCAATAACGCTTTATTTCGGGATATGCAGATACAATCTATAATGATTTTATGGAAAGTTTTTGATTGAATCTATGGAGACCTTTTCGTATAATATAGATATTATATACTTTTTACATAAAAAAGGAGGATCTTCATATGGGGAGAGATATTGTACTGGCAAAAATAAAAAAAGGTGGAATCACAGCGGTTGTCGGCGGAGCGGTGTTAATGCTGATTTTCGGATTGATCACAATAGGTGTGATGTCAGATAATGCAGATGACGGAATGGGTATGATCATTTTGTTTGGTTTATTTGCATTATTAGGAATTGTATTTATCATAATAGGGATTCGTAATATTGTAAGACCTGAAAAAACCGGCTATTTGAAAAATAACCCGCAGCTTTTGGAGATGGCAGATCAGTTATATTCACATATAATATATGAAGACCAATATGTATTGATTTCCGATAAGGTGCTTGCGAATAAGAAGCAGCCGACACAGATGACCTGGCTCTGGGATGTATATCTGATCTATCTGCATACTACATCGACGAACTTTATTCCAACCGGAAGTGAATATGTAATCGAAAATCGTTTTCAAAAGAACCGTGTTGCTATTAATGTACTGGCAAGAGGGAAAAAGAGTAAACAGGAGTTGTTGAATGTACTTGCACAGGCATGTCCAAATGCGAGATTTGGATATTCTGATGAGGGGCTGGCATATCTTCGGTATATGAGAAATCAGGATCTCAGAAATATCCCGAATACACCTTATTATCAGGGAGTACCGGTGCAGATGCAGGACAATGTGCAGCAGTAATTAGAATATGCAGTAGGAAGATAAAGTATAGATAGAATGTGTAACAAAAAGCAGATAATGTGACAGCAGATTGATACTGCATAGAATAACAGCTTACATAGTGGAGACTTAAGAACAGATAGAAAGCAGGAATTGAGATGGAACGTAAACATGAATATCAGACAAAGAGCAGACAGATGATCCTTGATTATCTGATCCGGAATAAAGATCGTGCCGTTCATGTGTCGGATATTATACGGCATATGGATCAGGAAGAGTGTTCGGTAAATAAAACAACTGTATACCGATATCTGGATAAGCTGGTCGCAGAGAAGACACTGATGAAATATGTGGCTGATAAGGGCGAAAAAGCAGGATATCAGTATGTAGAACAGCCATCCAGGTGTCAGAAGCATCTACATCTGCAATGCTCCGAATGTGGAAAGGTCATCCATCTGGACTGTGATTTCATGAAAGAGATATCAGAGCACATTTTGTCTGATCATGGGTTCACACTTTGCTGCAAGGATTCCATTTTATATGGTGTCTGCGACGAATGCAGTAAGAAAGAAAAGAAACAGAAAAATAAAACCAGATAACAGGAATTTCCATGCTGAAAATTGAATATTTCTGATAATAGGAGTTGACATTGGGCAAAATAATGCTATAATCTGATAATGCAACTTGGTTGCAAATTATATTTTCAGGAATGAGATGGATAGTATGGAATTATTATTTGATTCGTTTTCAGATGCACTGATTGATAGTGTAAAATTAATACCATTTTTATTAGTGACATATCTGCTGATGGAATGGTTGGAGCAGAGAACAGAAGAAAAGCAGAAGCAATATATGCAGTCTGCCGGTGCGTTTGGTCCGTTGGCAGGTGGAGTACTTGGAATCGTTCCACAGTGTGGATTTTCCTGTGTGGCAGCGAACCTTTACAGCGGTGGCGTGATCACAGCAGGAGTTGTGCTTGCAGTATTTATGTCAACCTCTGATGAGATGCTCCCAATCTTTATTTCGCATACAGTAAATGCCGGTACAATTATTCGTATCCTGCTTGCAAAAATGTGCATTGCGATCGTTACAGGTTATGCAGTCGATCTTGCAAATAAATATATCCGCAGAAGATATCTGGCAGGAAGAAAAACGAAGCATACAGCGTCTTCAAAAAGCGATAATTCTAAAAATACAGATGGTGCAGATGAATCAGAGCATTCTGGATATTCCGTTCAGGCAACACCGACAGTCAATGCAGAATGTACACATAATTATAAAGATACTCATACACATAATGGAAAAAGTGTGCATGTGCATGATGAAAAAATTATTCATACCGACGATGGAAAAAGTACACACACACATCATGGACATATCCACTATGATGGTACAGACATAGAAGATAAACATATCCATGATCTGTGCGAGCAGGAACACTGCAACTGCGAGGACGGAATCTGGATGTCGGCATTAAAGCACACCTTGAAGATCACGGTATTTATTCTGGCGGTATCCTTTGTGTTAAATATTATTATCGGTATCGCAGGGGAAGATGCGATTGGAAGACTTCTTGGTGATGTACCGTTCCTTGGAGAAGCAATGGCAGCACTGATTGGACTGATACCAAACTGCGCACCATCTGTTATTATTACGGAGCTTTATCTGGATGGTATGCTCAGTGCCGGAGCAATGATGTCAGGCCTGCTTGTCAGCGCAGGCGTAGGACTTCTGGTATTGTTCCGTATGAACCGCCACAGATTGAAAGAAAACATTATGGTCGTTGGAACCTTGTATGTTACTAGTGTGTGCTGGGGGTTGTTGATCAATCTGTTGGGTATCACATTTTAAATAGAAAGAACAGCGAGAACAGAAAGAATGGAGCAGAAAACAGCAATAGTTATCGGGGCATCAACAGGAATTGGTGCAGCAACGGCGGAAGCCCTTGCACAACAATATAAAAAAATAGCCATAACGTCATTTCGTCATCCGGAAAAGCTGAAAGAGGTTCAACAGAAGATACTTGCGCAGGGCACAGATTGTTATGCAGAGACCGGTGATGCCGGAGATTTTACATTTGTAAAGCAGTTTATAGAACATGTAACCGAACATTTTGGTGAGAAGATTGATCTGTTGGTTAATAATGCCGGAATTTCTTATGTCGGACTACTGACGGATATGGATGAAACGGACTGGAAAAGAATTATAGATACGAATATAACGTCAGTATTTAACACATGCCGTCAGGTTGTGCCGTACATGGTGCATGCACATAAGGGACGTATTATCAACATTTCATCTGTATGGGGCAATGTCGGAGCCTCCTGTGAGGTAGCGTATTCAGCGACCAAAGGTGCGGTCAATGCATTCACAAAGGCTCTTGCGAAGGAACTCGCCCCAAGCGGCATCGCGGTAAATGCCATCGCATTTGGTGCAATTGATACTACGATGAATGGACATCTGTCATTGGAAGAAAAAACAGCTCTGGAAGAGGAGATTCCGTTTGGCAGGATGGCTACTGAGAAAGAAGCCGCAGATTTTATCGTAACGGCAGCAAATGCCGGCAGTTATCTGACCGGTCAGGTCCTGACCTTTGATGGTGGCTGGCAGTAGTCTGGTAAACGTTTTGCATTTTCCATAATTATCTATTGAAAAATTGTTCATATTGCTATAAAATAATCTATGCAAAGTTGCGCAGGTATGGGGTAGAGATTATGGGAATAAAGTTTATTAAAAAGAAAAAGAGTGAGGTTGCTGCGGCAAATACATTGGCAGATTTGAAAACGACAGTAGATAAAGATGGCAATGTTGAGATCGTATCGAAGAATTTTACAATGACAACCAGCCAGCAGCCGAAGAAGGGAACAGAGGCTTCAGAGTGGACATGCTGGGGCTGCGGACATGTAAATAGTGGAGAAGTCTGTGAGGTCTGTGGGAAAAAACGGGTACAGAAGTAAAAATATATGGAATCGGTTAATTTTTAAAACAGAGAGTATAGAAGTGGAAAAGGATTCTTGTATGAAAACATATAAGGATTCTTTTTTTATGTCGGGAAAATGGACAAAATACAGGATTGTATATTATATTGGTCGATCATTTGCCGCGGATAAATAAGAAATTGGAAATGCAGGTTGAAATTTAAAAGTACGTTTGGTATACTCATTAGGTGATTTTTAGATATAATGAAGAATCATAGAAAAGTATTTTTTTTTGGTGCATTTGTGATGCATGGAACTGGTAGGCTGTTTTAAGAACAATCGGATGTTCCTAGGATGCATTATAGTATATATTAAATGGAGGCCAGAAAATGGGAAAAAAAGTATTGAGATTATTTCTGGAAACAATGCTCAGAGCACTTGTAATTATTCTTGCAATCGGAATAGTTATTATGGGAGCACTGCTTATAAAGACCTTAGTAAAGAATAATTCTCTGAAAGACAGTAAGAAAACAACAAACGGAAAAGAAATTGTAACAGAAGCAGGAGATGAAAATGATCCTACCTTCAAGAATGGAGATGGAGAAAACAGTGGATCAGATGACTCAGACGAATCAGGTTCTGTTGCTTCCACAGATGCGAAGATCCTTGTTATCAATGCGACAGGAACAAGTGGCGTTGCCGGTGCATGGAAGACAGCATTAGAAGGCAAGGGCTATACTTCTGTAGAAGTTGGTACGTATACACAGTCTGCAATTGCAACCTCAAAGGTATGTGTATCCGGTTCATATGATGGAGCAGATCTTGCTGCTGAATTAACTTCGCCGGAGATGTCAACGGTAGATTCCGTAAGCGCATCTGATTGTGATGTATCAATTGATGGATATGATATTATCGTTATTATAGGAACTAGCGATATTAAAAATTAAACAGAACAACTGGAAGAACATGTATTTGTACAGGTTGCCCATACAAAAAACAGGTATTGTCACAGAAGTGTGACAGTACCTGCTTTTTGTTTTAGATGCACATGACTACACTGGAATAAATCGGACATACTATAAAAAACTGTATGAAAGGCGGTTTATATGAAAAATATTGGCGAAGTGATAGAAACATATGCATTGCTTACGGTGGCAGCATTTCTGATGTCGCTTGGGGTTGTCTGGATTTTTAACAGTGAACAGATCGTGCCGGGTGGTGTGACAGGAATTGGAATTATAATTGAGAATTTGACAAAAGGGATGGGAAACGGAGAAACAGGCATACCGGTCTGGCTGAGTAATCTGGTGATCAATATACCTCTTTTTATCTGCGGATATTTTCTATTGGAAAAGAAGAGCATGATAAGGACAGCATATACAACAGCCGTTTCAACAGTATTCATGGCGGCTATTCCCACATTTCCGCTTGCAACACAGGATAAACTGCTGAATATGATCCTTGGCGGTGTTATGTTTGGCTGTGCTTATGGGCTGATGTTCCGGCAGAATGCTTCCTCCGGCGGGGTTGATCTGATGGCATTGATCCTGAATCATCTGCGGCATGATATAGGAGCACCATTATTTCTTGGCGGGATCGATCTGGCGATCGTTGTGGCAGGCGGACTGGCATTTGGATTTGAAAATATGCTGTATGCAGTTATTGCGATCGCGATATCGACAAAATTATCCGATGTGATCGTGCAGGGGCTCCGGCATGGAAAACTGGTATATATTATTTCTTCCCATTGTGAAGAGATCAAAGCCTGTATCATGAATGAGATCGGAAGAGGTGTGACGGTATTAAATACCAGAGGTGGTTACACGAATGAAGGGCGTATAATGATTATTTCTGTTTTGTCAAGTAGGCAATTAGTAGAATTAAAAGATAAAATAAGGACAATTGATGAAAATTCTTTTCTCATTGTAGGGCAGGTTACGGAGGTTTTTGGTGAAGGTTTCACAAAATTCTCGTCTTAAATCTTCTTAAATCGATGCGAAAATCGTCAAAATGTTAGTTTTTTTGCGGTCGTATACAAAACAAACAAAACATTAAAATTTTTTTTGGGCAATAATCATATGGTTTAAAGAAGGGGAATGTTGTAAAATGACACTATGTTCAGAACGAATGAATAAATAAAACAATACTATATAATATTTACGGAGGTATTTGCAGAATGGCAAGTTTATCACTTAAGAACATCTATAAGGTATATCCTAACGGATTCAATGCTGTTAAGGATTTCAACCTTGAAATTGAAGATAAGGAGTTCATCATTTTCGTTGGACCTTCAGGATGTGGTAAGTCAACAACTCTTAGAATGATCGCAGGTCTTGAGGATATCAGCTCAGGTGAGTTATGGATCGGCGACAAGCTTGTAAATGACGTAGAGCCTAAGGATAGAGATATCGCAATGGTATTCCAGAACTACGCTCTGTATCCACATATGTCAGTATATGACAACATGGCATTCGGACTTAAGTTAAGAAAGGTTCCGAAGGAGAAGATTGACAAGGCTGTTCATGAAGCTGCTAAGATCCTTGACATTGAGCACTTACTTGACAGAAAGCCAAAGGCTTTATCAGGTGGTCAGAGACAGCGTGTAGCTATGGGTCGTGCAATTGTTCGTGAGCCTAAGGTATTCCTTATGGATGAGCCACTTTCAAACCTTGATGCGAAACTTCGTGTACAGATGCGTGTTGAGATTTCCAAGTTACATCAGAGATTACAGACAACTATCATCTACGTTACACATGACCAGACAGAGGCTATGACACTTGGTACAAGAATCGTAGTTATGAAGGATGGTATCATTCAGCAGGTAGATACACCACAGAACTTATACGATAAGCCATGTAACTTATTCGTAGCTGGTTTCATGGGTATGCCACCTATGAACTTCATTGATTGTAAGGTAGTTAAGTCTGGATCAGACATTCTCTTAATGTTCGGTTCACACTCAATCAAAGTTCCAGATAGCAAGGCTGAGAGACTTATCGCACTTGATGCAGTTGATAAGGAAGTTGTTCTTGGTATCCGTCCAGAAGATATCCATGATGAGCAGCTCTTCATCGAGTCCTCACCGGAAAGCGTTATTGATGCAAGAATCAATATCTATGAAATGTTAGGTGCAGAAGTTTACTTATACTTCACAATCGATCAGTTCGATATCACAGCAAGAGTTAATGCTCGTACAACAGCAAGACCTGGTGATACAGTTCAGTTCGCATTTGACTTAAGCAAGATCCATATCTTTGATAAGGAAACAGAGGAAATCTTAGTAAGCTAATAGATGCTACATACTTAATATTTATAAACAAAGAGGGAAAATGCAGAAAATTCTGCATTTTCTCTTTTTTTTTTTTGAAATATGTTTTAGAATAGGTATAGTAGTGTATTTTGTTATTCGTATGCTTTCCGGGAGGTTTATCCGTCGGGCAGAATGGATAGGGAAAGAATACAGAATCCGAATATAAGAATAAGGAGTGTAGAATATATGATATCGAACCAGATACTTCAGGATACGATTGATGGATTAAAGAATATTACAAGAACCGATTTATGTGTTCTTGATACAGAAGGTAAAATACTTGCATCAACATTTAAGGATGTCGATGACTGTGAAGAGGCTGTACTCGCATTTGTGGATTCTCCTGCGGAAAGTCAGGCAATCCGTGATTATCAGTTCTTCAAGGTATTTGACGATAACCAGTTAGAGCATATCTTACTTGCAAAGGGTGAGACAGATGATACCTATATGGTAGGTAAGATCGCAGCATTCCAGATCCAGAATCTGTTAGTTGCATACAAGGAGCGTTTTGATAAGGATAACTTTATCAAGAATCTTCTGCTGGATAATCTGTTGCTTGTTGATATTTACAACCGGGCAAAGAAACTGCATATCGATACAGATGTCAGAAGAATCGTATTTATCATTGAAACCAAGAATGAGAAGGATACCAATGCACTTGAGACGGTTCGTAATATCTTTTCAACAAAGACAAAGGATTTTATCACTGCTGTAGATGAGAAGAATATTATTCTTGTAAAGGAAGTAAAGCAGACAGAGTCCTATGATGATATGAATAAGATCGCAAAGGTCGTTGTAGATATGCTGAATACAGAGGTTATGTCTTCTGTTCATGTATCTTATGGTACGATCGTAAATGAGATCAAGGAAGTATCCCGTTCTTATAAAGAAGCAAAGATGGCACTGGATGTAGGAAAGATCTTCTATGAGAACCAGAATATCATCGCATACAGCAATCTGGGAATCGGACGTCTGATCTATCAGCTTCCACTTCCGCTTTGTAAGATGTTTATTCGTGAGATTTTCGATGGCAAGTCACCGGATGAATTCGACGAAGAAACACTTACGACGATTGATAAGTTCTTTGAGAACAGTCTGAATGTATCAGAGACATCCAGACAGTTATACATTCACAGAAATACTCTGGTTTATCGTCTGGATAAGCTTCAGAAGAGTACAGGCTTGGATCTTCGTGTATTTGAGGATGCGATTACATTTAAGATCGCGCTGATGGTTGTAAAATACATGAAGTATATGGAGTCATTAGATTATTAAAGGTAAAAGCTGGTCTCTTTGTAATATATTGTATGCATGATTTACACATATATTTCACATTTAGTTGCTATACTTGCAAATGCAAAGAGAGAGAAAGTACAGACAGTTAAAGTTGAAAGGAAACCATTATGATAGAGTTAGAGAATGTTACTATGACCTACCCGGGTGGTATGACGGCTCTGAAGAATGTTAATATCAATATAGAAAAAGGCGAGTTTGTCTTTATCGTTGGAAGCAGTGGATCTGGTAAAACGACATTGATCAAGCTCTTATTAAAGGAACTAGATCCGACATCCGGTTCTATCCGTGTAGCGGGATATAATTATAAAACGATCAAAAAGAAGAATATCCCAAAGGTCAGAAGAAAGATTGGAGTTGTATTCCAGAACTTCCGACTGTTAAAGGATCGTACTATCTATGAGAATGTCGCATTTGCACAGAGAGTTATACAGACTCCTGCAAGATATATCAGAAGACGGGTACCTGCTATGTTGACGCTGGTAGGACTTGCTGATAAGTACAAGTCATATCCAAAGGAGTTATCCGGTGGTGAACAGCAGAGAGTTGCCATGGCAAGAGCTTTGGTAAATAATCCTGAGATCATCCTTGCCGATGAGCCAACCGGTAACCTGGATCCGAAGAACTCAGAGGATATTATGGAGCTGCTGGACGATATCAATAAACGTGGAACGACAGTTGTTGTAGTTACACATAATAAGGATATCGTAAATGAGATGCGAAAGAGAGTAATCACACTGAAGAAGGGTGTGGTTATCAGCGATGAAAAACAAGGTGGTTATATAGATGAAGATTAGTACATTCTTTTATATCCTGAAACAGGGATTTACAAACATCAGAAGAAATATATTGTTCTCCCTTGCATCCATCGGTACAATTATTTCGTGTTTGTTTATATTTGGTATTGTATATGCAGTTGTTGTTAACTTCCAGTCCGGAATGCAGGATCTGGAGAACAACGTAACGATATCTATCTTTTTTGATGAAGATATTCCGGATGAAACGGTTCAGTTGATCGGAGAGCAGATCCGTGTTCTCGATTATGTGAACACAATGGATTTTATCAGTGCAGATGAAGCATTTGATAAATTCTGTGAGCAGAACTATGATGATCCGAAAGCAGCAAAAGCAGCTTTTGGTGATGACAATCCGTTAAAGAATTCTGCTTCTTATGAGGTAACATTGAAGGATGTATCCAAACAGGCTGAATTTGTAGCATTTGCAAAGGGACTGGACGGTGTAAGAAATGTCAGAAGCTCAGAGGTAACGGCTGATAGTATTTCGACATTATCATCACTGGTCGGTTATGCTTCCGTCGGTATCGTTGTGATACTGATGCTGGTATCTATCTTCCTGATCAGTAATACGATCACGATCGGTATTACCGTTCGTAAGGAAGAAATTGCGATCATGAAGCTGATCGGTGCAACAAACTTTTTTGTACGTGCACCGTTCATAATAGAAGGTATTATTATCGGAGCAGTCGGTTCTGTTATTCCGCTTTATCTGTTATATATTATGTATCAGAAGATTCTGGAATATGTGGCAGGACGATTTGCAGTTCTGACATCAGTATTTGCATTTGTAAGCAAAGAGGAACTGTTCCGTACAATGGTACCGGTAGGCTTAATACTTGGTATAGGTGTAGGTTTGTTTGGTAGTTTGATCACTACCAGAAAACATTTGAAGGTTTAAGGGAGGTTTTATTTTGAAGAAATTTCAGATTCCATTGATGAAGAAATTCAAAAAGACAGCAATTGTTGTTGTATGTGCGGTTGCACTTGCGGCAATACCGCCGGTTTCCAATGTTTCGGCAACTTCCATGCAGGAGGCACAGGACAGCAAGAATGAAGCTGAGGGAAATAAAAAAGATGCACAGAACGTGCTGGATGGTCTGCAGGAGAGACAGAATCAGTTGATCAGTGATGTTGAAGTACTTGATAAACAGGTTTCTGATATCCAGACAAAGATCACTGCAAAAGAGGAAGAAGAAGATCAGTTAAATACTGAGATCGACGATACAAAGGAAAAGCTTGCAGCAGCCCAGGTTGAGGAAGATAATCAGTATGCAGCAATGATGAAGCGTATTCAGTATCTTTATGAAAACGGAGAGGTAGAATACATAGACACACTGATGTCATCTGCTTCCTTTACAGATATGTTGAATAAATCAGAATATGTTGAGCAGATTTCAAGCTATGACCAGAAACAGTTAAATGCACTGATCCAGACCAGACAGGATATTCAGGATTACGAAGCAACACTGGAAAAAGACCTGAAAGAGGTTGAGAGTGTTAAGGCTGATCTTGAAACTGAAAAAGATAATCTGAATACAACAATTACAGAGAAGAATAATAAGATCGCAGAGTATTCCAAGGATATTGACGCTCAGACAGCTATGGTTGAACAGTATCAGAAAGAGATTGATGCAGCAGATGCAGAGATGGCAGCCATTCAGAAGCGACTGGATGAGCAGCGTGCAGCACAGCAGCAGAGTGGTGGCAGCAGCGGAAGCAGTGAGCCACAGTACTATACACCAAGCGGTGGTTCTTACATGTGGCCTGCTACACAGGGAAGCCGGATCAGTTCTTACTTCGGACCAAGATCTTCACCTACAGCAGGTGCAAGTTCGAACCATAAGGGAATTGATATTCCATGTCCAACCGGTAGTGATATTGTTGCATCAGCAGCAGGTACAGTTGTTGTATCACAGTACAGCTCATCTGCAGGATACTACATCATGATCGATCATGGAAATGGTGTATCGACAGTATATATGCATAATTCCCAGTTGGTTGTCAGTGTAGGACAGAGTGTTGAACAGGGACAGGTAATTGCCAAGGCAGGAAGTACCGGATACAGTACAGGTTCCCATTGCCATTTTGGAGTTATGATCAATGGATCTTATGTAAATCCACTGGATTACCTGTAAAAAGACAGAAAGCTGGGATTCATACAAGTATGATAACCAGTCAGAATTGTAAGATTTTACAGAATTACACATAGGATAAAACAACAGACAGATCGGGTGAAAGCTGGATTTGTCTGTTGTCGTTTATAAAAGGAAATTTTCGGGAGATATTCAAAAAAGCTAACATGATACAAATGAATATGAATGATTATTTCTAAGAATATGAAAGGATGCAAAATGCGCGATGCGCATTGCAAAAGGTAAAATGAAGCATAATTTTAAGAAATGGATTCTTGGTGCGGCAGTTATAGCCGGATGTGCGGGAATGATGGGATGCTCCTTTACGAAGGACAATACAAAAAGCGGCGATTTGAATACGGATGCCGGAAAACGGCATGATAATCTGGAATACAATGGTTCAGTCGTGGATGAAGATACACTGGAGAAGCTTGCAAGTCTGGAGACGATCATTGATCAGTCGTATTATTTTGACACATCGGATGAGGATATGCAGAATGGTCTGTATGCCGGGCTGATCGAGGCATTGGATGATCCATATGCAAAATATTATACACCAGAGGAATTTGCAAAATTGCAGGAAGACAGTTCCGGAGAATATGCGGGCATCGGTGTTGTTGTGAGACAGGATGAAGATACCGGATATGCGATCGCGGTTAGCATTACAGAAGATTCCCCAGCGTCAGAAGCTGATATTAAGCCGGATGATCTGATCTGTAAGATCGATGATTATGAGATTCAGGAATCTGATGATCTGGATTATCTGGTTACAAAGATCCGTGGAGAAGAAGGTACGGATGTCACTCTTGAGATCTACAGACCAAGCGAGCGGAAGTACCATACAGTAACCATTACAAGAAGAAAACTGGAAAACAGTACCGTTTCTTATTTTATGGCAGATACAGATAAGAAGATCGGCTATGTCCGTGTAACACAGTTTGTTGCGAATACAGGCGATTTGTTCAGAAAAGCAGTAGAAGATCTGAAATCACAGGGAATGACAGCGCTGATGATCGATCTCCGTTCCGATCCGGGCGGAATGTTATCAACGGTTGTTGATATGTGTGATTATCTGCTTCCTGCCGGTAAGATCGTATATCAGGAAGATAAGAATGGAAATGTCTTATCAACGTATGAGTCTACGGATGAAGAGCAGCTAGATCTACCGATGGTAGTGCTCGTAAACGGAGAAAGTGCAAGCGCATCCGAGATCATGACAGCGGCATTAAAAGAATATGGCGTAGCAACGATTGTTGGCGAGAACACATATGGCAAGGGAATCGTACAGTCGGTTATTCCGCTTTCTGATGGCTCAGCAATAAAGCTTACAACTGCCAAATATTTCACTCCAAATGGAAATGACATTCATAAGAAGGGTGTAGCACCGGATATCGAAGTAGAACTTCCGGAGGATTATGTTTCCGATGATTTCCAGGGCGAGAAAGATACACAGTACCAGAAGGGGCTGGAAGTCCTGCGCGGGAACGTAAAATAGAGTAGGATTAGGTGTAGAAAATAGAGTAATTACATGGTATAATATGCGTAAGCATTGAGCCGTGCCAAAATAAACTCTGATGATTCGGCTGCTTGCAGACGAAAGCATTAGAGTTTATTTTGATAGGGCGAAAGCCCGACAACGAGGAAATACGAAGTATTTGTGAGTGGCACGGTTAAGAAAAATAAAGGAGAAACTTTCATGAATAAGGAATTGATTATCGTACTGGACTTTGGTGGACAGTACAATCAGCTTATTGCACGAAGGGTCAGAGAATGTAATGTTTATGCAGAAGTACATCCGTACACTATGAGCATTGACGAGATCAAGAAGATGAACCCGAAAGGCATTATTTTCACTGGTGGACCGAATAGTGTATACAAGGCTGATTCACCAAGTTACAGCAAGGAAATTTTTGAACTGGGTATTCCAATCCTTGGAATCTGTTATGGTTCACAGTTGATGGCACATGTGCTCGGCGGCAAGGTAGCAACTGCTCCGGTTAGTGAATATGGCAGAACTGAGGTAATGGTGGATAAGAATTCCATTTTGTTTAAAGATGTAAATAAATCAACGATCTGCTGGATGAGTCATACCGACTATATCGCAGAAGCACCAGAAGGATTTGTATCAACTGCAACGACTCCAAACTGTCCATTTGCGGCAATGGAAAATGCAGATAAGAATTTATATGCAACACAGTTCCATCCAGAGGTTATGCATACAGAAGAAGGAATGAAGATGCTTCGTGCATTTGTCATGGATGTATGTAAATGCTCTGGTGACTGGAAGATGGATTCTTTCGTTGAAGATACGATCAAGAGTCTGCGTGAGAAGATTGGAAATGGAAAAGTGCTCTGTGCATTATCCGGTGGTGTAGATTCATCGGTTGCAGCCGTTCTGTTATCCAAGGCAGTCGGCAAGCAGCTTACTTGTGTATTTGTCGATCAGGGACTTCTTCGTAAGAACGAGGGTGATGAAGTCGAAGCAGTATTTGGTCCGGATGGTCCATATGATCTGAACTTCATCCGTGTAAATGCGCAGGATCGTTTCTACCAGAAACTTGCAGGAGTTGTTGAACCGGAAGCAAAACGTAAGATCATCGGTGAAGAATTTATTCGTGTATTTGAGGAAGAAGCAAAGAAGATCGGTGCTGTTGACTTCTTAGTACAGGGAACAATTTATCCTGACGTGATCGAATCCGGTCTTGGAAAATCTGCAACGATCAAGAGCCACCACAACGTAGGCGGACTTCCGGATTATGTTGATTTTAAAGAAATCGTTGAACCGCTTCGTCTCCTGTTCAAGGACGAGGTTCGTAAAGCTGGTCGTGAGCTTGGTATCCCAGAGTATCTGGTAAGTCGTCAGCCATTCCCGGGTCCGGGTCTTGGAATCCGTATCGTTGGGGAAGTAACGGCTGAGAAGGTTAAGATTGTTCAGGATGCTGACTATATCTACCGTGAGGAGATTGCAAAAGCAGGTCTTGATAAAGGACTTGGACAGTATTTTGCAGCTCTTACCAACATGCGTTCTGTTGGTGTTATGGGCGATGAACGTACCTACGACTATGCAGTTGCACTTCGGGCCGTATGCACCAGCGATTTCATGACTGCTGACTGCGCGGATATTCCGTTTGAAGTATTGCAGAGAGTAATGACAAGAATTATTAATGAAGTGAAGGGTGTCAATCGAGTAATGTATGATCTGACGAGTAAGCCACCTGGAACGATTGAGTTTGAATAATGAAAAAATTCTGGAAACCCTTATAAACAGGGCATTTCCGGGCACAAGAAGTTCTATTTGATAACAAAATGATAACACCGGATATTTAGGTAGTATTTATCAGCAATCCGGTGGTTGTCAGGTAATATGTGTGAAACCAACAAAAAAGGTCTTACTGAATTGAGTGAAATCAATTTGGTAAGGCCTTTTTTCGTTGGTTTTTATGTTGTTTTTTTCGGGTAATTGTACCGCCACTGGTCATATTCTTCTTTGGTGATCTCCCCGGATTTTAGTTTTTCTGCCTGTTCCTGCCATGCGTAGAACATATCAAACATAGAAAGGTAGGTGGTTCCTTTGGACTTATCCAGCCGGAGACAGAGTTCTCCGTCAATTTCTCCAATATGAAGTCCGTAAAGGTCTTCTAATGTAAATAAGGTGTGCATCAGCCCAACATAACTGTCAATGTCCGGTACAGCGAGTGCATGAGGGGAGACCTCAAAAATGTCAGCCAGTGCATTCAGATAGTTTTCCTTTGGACTGCGAGAGCCTTTTTCGTACTGTGCAATGCGGACATCAGCCTGTGATTCGCTGAATCCCAGCTGTTGACCTAAATATTTCTGCGTGAATCCACGCAGAAGTCGAAAATGATGAATTCTTTCTCCTATTGCCATGCTCATATCTCCTGTCTTTTACTTGATAAATTGAGTATAGCATATATGTATAGTACAGACAAGGAGAAACCATACAAAAAAGTATAGAATTTTTGTTTTGAAACACTTGACCAATACAAAAAAGTATAGTATCATACGGACTATACAGAAATGTATAGTGAGAAACGAAGGAGGGATTTTACAATGAGTAAAATGTTTATGAATGTAAAAGAGGTCATGGAAGTTCTGGAAGTATCGGAATCCTACGCTTATAAGCTGATGAAAAGGCTGAACAGGGAATTACAGGCGATGGGATGCCAGACAATTGCAGGAAAAGTTGACCGGAAGTATTTTTACGAACAGTTCTACGGAACGAGATCAAACGATGGGAGGAATTAAGAATGGCAATTTACAAGACTGAAAGCAATAACACATGGTACGTTATGGTACGGTATCAGGACTGGACCGGCGAACGTAAGCAGAAATGCAAAAGAGGATTTGCAACAAAAAGAGAAGCTGCACAGTGGGAGCAGCAGTTCATACTCCAGAAGAAAGCCAGTATGGATATGGAACTGGAGAGCTTCTGCAAATTATATGAGGAAGATGTGAGACCAAGGCTGAAAAAGAGTACCTGGCTTACAAAGGAAAATATTATCAAGTCCAAGATTTTACCCTATCTGGGAAAAAGAAAGGTGTCAGAAATCACCGCAAAGGATGTTTTGGACTGGCATAATGAGCTTCGCAAATTGACAAGCAGGAAAGGAAAACCTTTATCCCCTACTTATCTGAAAACAATCCATGGACAGTTGAGTACGATTTTCAACCATGCGATCAAGTTTTATGATCTTAGCATGAATCCGGCAAGGAAAGCTGGCACAATCGGCTCAGAAGAAAGCAAGGAAATGCTCTTCTGGACAAAGGCAGAGTATAAACAGTTTTCAGAAGAAATGATGGATAAACCACTTTCCTACTATGCGTTCCAGTTATTGTACTGGTGCGGAATCAGATCCGGGGAGCTTTTGGCTTTAACTCCTGCGGATTTCGATTTCCAGAAGAGAACGTTGCGGATCAACAAATCCTATCAGCGTTTAAAGGGAGAAGATGTGATCAGCACTCCGAAAACAAAGAACAGTGTCCGTACTGTAACTATGCCAAAGTTCTTATGTGACGAAATGCAGGATTGTTTGAAGTTATATTACAGCCTGCAGCCGGATGACCGTATTTTCCCTGTAACTAAGTATTATCTGAACCATGAAATGGAAAGAGGATGCAAAGCAAGCGGTGTGAAAAAAATCCGGGTGCATGATCTCAGACACAGCCATGTCTCTTTGCTGATTAACATGGGCTATACAGCACTGGCAATCGGAAAAAGGGTTGGTCATTCAGCAGAAAAGATCACTTACCGATATGCGCATCTGTTCCCGTCCGTACAGCAGGATATGGCAGACCAGTTGGATGCAGAAAACATGAATGAAGAACCAAATGATAGGGAAGGAGGACTTGCGTATGTCAGCTAAATGTTTGGATAGACAGGGGCGTTGGAGAAATAAAACGGTAGCTTTTCGGGTATCACCGGAGGAGGATGAACTTCTGGAAACAGCGGTTAAATTGTCCGGTCTGACTAAACAGGATTATATTATCCGAAGATTGCAGGAAAAAGAGGTTGTAGTGACAGGAAATCCGAGAGTGTATAAGGCGTTGAAAAATGAACTGGCAAAGGTTCTGAATGAACTGAAACGTTTGAAAAAGGGTGATGATGTGCCGGAGGATTTACTGGAAGTAATCCGGCTGATCACAGTGACGATGGATGGCATGAAGGAAGAATAGAAAATGCCTTTAAGTGTCGGCAAACACCTAAAGGCAGAGATTTGGTAGAATACTCACCAAAAACTTTCTACGAGTATTCTATCAAAATCTCCACTTCCTTTCAACGGGAAAATAAGGAGGAACGATGGAAACGAACAGAGTAGAGACAAAGAAAACAGAAATAAAAAGGACGGAGTCGGATCTGAAGCTGATAAATATGGAATCAGTGGAAGTAGAGCAGATTGAATGGCTGTTCTATCCGTTTATTCCTTTTGGAAAAGTAACGATTATTCAGGGAGATCCGGGAGAAGGAAAGACTACGATGGTACTTCAGATTATTGCAAGTTGACCAAAGGCGAAAAAATTCTTCCAGAGCAACAACAGGCAACAGACGAGAAGGATAGAGCAGAAAAGAACGTTGACTCTGATGCGAATCCAGTGGAAAGCCCGATAGAACCTGTGAATGTTATTTATCAGACTGCAGAAGATGGATTGGGCGATACTATCAAGCCTCGACTTCTTGCAGCTGGTGCAGATTGTTCCAGAGTGATGGTAATTGATGATAACGATCGGGCATTGACCATGATGGATGCCAGATTGGAAGAAGCTATCATACAGACAAAAGCCCGTCTGGTAGTTTTAGATCCAATACAGGGATTTCTTGGAGCAGAGGTGGATATGCACCGGGCAAATGAAATCCGTCCGTTAATGAAGCGTGTGGCAGTGCTTGCAGAGAAATACCACTGTGCAATCATTCTGATCGGGCATATGAACAAAAACAGTAACGGAAAATCTTCTTACCGTGGATTGGGTTCGATTGATTTTCAGGCGGCAGCCAGAAGTGTGCTGATTGTTGGGCGGATTAAAGATGAACCGGAAATCCGTGTGGTATGCCATGTGAAAAGTTCCCTTGCACCGGAAGGGAAATCAATTGCATTCCGATTAGATAAGGATACTGGATTCGAGTGGATCGGGGAATACGACATTAGTGCGGATGATCTGCTCAGTGGTGACAGCAGAGGTCAGAAAAGCCGGAAGGCAAAGGAGTTTCTGTTGGAAATATTGGCTGATGGTGGCATGGCACAGAAAAAGATTGAAGAAGAAGCGGAAAAACGAGGAATTAAGAAGAAAACCCTACGGAACGCAAAACTGGAACTGGAGATTGATTCGGTGAAACGTGGAAATCAATGGTTCTGGATGCTTCCAGAATAAAAGGAAGATGGCAAGATGACTATTTCTTAAGAACAGGGCATCTTGCCACCTTGAAAGGAGACAACATGGAAATAAAAAATGTACAGATACCATTTGCCTTGTTTAGACAGCTGGTTTCCTATCATTTGATGGAAGATCAAAGCTGTTCGGAGGAAATTTGCAAAGGGCTTATGGAGAAAGTGGAGCGTATGGCAAACCGGCAGTTATATACACAGTCGAAAACTGCTCCGACAGAGGAAGAACGGGAAAAGTCCCGTCAGGAATATCTGGACAGGCGGGGAATACCGGAAAGCTTTCGATGGTAACAGTTCTTGTTGTCTGTCCTATGACAGGAGCGTGTCACGCACCTGTAGATAGCAGACAAGGAGAAAGCTGGTAAGATGCAAGACGGAAGGTTGTGGATAAAACGACAGTGCGTTGGTGGTTTGATGGCTGTGAAGGATGCCCTGAAACGGGGCTCCCTATGGAAAACGATAAATGAAGGGAGAGTGACACAATGAGAGAAGGAAGATTAGGTTATAACAGCAATAACGGAAGATACGGTTTATTATCATCAGATTTATGGATTGACACAGGATTTCACTGCGGAGAAGGGCTGGAAGTGCTGGTTGACGATCAGTGGGTCAAGACCAGAATGGAAATGAATCCGGCAAGGGAATGGTATCTGGTGGGGACACCATACTGCGGAGATTTGGAATATGTCCGGGCGAGAATAACGGGATAAGTCAGTCATACAAGTAACGCAGGAGTAAACCGACCAACGGGAGGAATAGGTCTTCGCTCCGATTCGGTCGGTGCATAACAGACGTCCCCGGACGTCTTGCCCCCGGCAGGGCGCAAGGGGACTTTTGATGGACGGTACGGCTGTCGAAAGTGCTTTTGCGTTACTTTTGACAAAAGTAACAAAACCGCCGTATCCGGCGAAGAGTTCTTTTTATCGCCATAACTGGCGAAGATACAAATTTATGTGCCATGTCTGGCACTGGTTTCAGAAGGGGAGGTGAGAAGCATGACCATGAAAAGAACAATTAGCGGTATGATCGGAGCTGGTTCTCTGGCTCATAACAGAAGGGATTTCATAGCAGAAAATGTAGATCCGGACAGAGTACACTTGAATATTTGTTACCAGAATGAAAATCTGAAAGATGTTTATAAAGAGTTGTTTGATGATTCTGTGGAGCGATACAATGTGGGGAAAAGAAAAGACCGTCAGATTACAAATTATTATGAAAAAATCCGGCAGGGAAAACAGGAAAAACTATTCCATGAGGTCATTTTCCAGATTGGAAATTGTGAAGACATGGCTGTAGGGACAGTAGAAGGAGAACTGGCAGTGAAGGTGTTGAATGAATATATGCAGGATTTTCAGAAAAGGAATCCAACTCTCCGGGTATTTTGCTGTTATCTTCATCAGGATGAAGCTACACCACATCTGCATATTGATTTTGTTCCCTATGTGACTGGTTGGAAAGGAAAAGGGATGGATATCAGAGTTTCACTGAAGCAGGCATTAAAAAGTTTGGGATTTCAAGGTGGAAATAAACATGACACAGAATTAAATCAGTGGATAAACCACGAAAAAGAAGTGCTGGCAGATATTGCAAAGCAGTATGGGATTGAATGGGAACAGAAAGGTACCCATGAGGAACATCTGGATGTTTATAATTTCAAGAAAAAAGAACGAAAGAAGGAAGTTCAGGCTCTGGAGCAGGAAAAAGAGTATCTGACAGCAGAGAATGAGGGACTGACTGCACAGATTGCAGAATCCAAGGCAGATATTCAGCTTTTGAAAGAAGATAAGGAACAGGCGGTCAGGGATAAAGAAGCTGCAGAAAAGCGGGCAGAGAAAGCAGAAATAGAATTAAAAAGCCTAGAAGAACGTCGGGAGCAGTTACAGCCGATCATAGATAATGTCAGTAAGGAAATAAAAGAATATGGGACGGTTAAAACGCTTCTACCGGAAGCAGGAGCATTGGAACGTGCAGGAACCTATCGGGATAAAAAAGTTAAACCATTATTTATTCAAATGAAGAATAAGATTGCTGCAATGGCTGCCCAGGTAAAAGAACTTACGAAAGAAGTGGAGAAATGGAAAAATAAATACCAGAAGACAAAACAGGCATATAACAGTGTTCAGAAAGAGTTGGATGATATGCGTAAAGACAATCAGAAATTATTAGAAGGCTTCATTGTAAAATGAAATGCGACAAGAGTTATTAAACTCTATCGCATTTCTTTTTTTATACCATAAAACGAGAAAATGCGTTGAGGTTTAACAACCTTGACGCATTTTTTAAGTTGTTCTGAAAGGAGGGTAAGGCAATGCGTAAAGGAGATAAGCGATTAAAGTACGAAGATAGAAAAGAAATTGAAAAAATGAAGAATGACGGCGTAAGGGTCGTGGTCATTGCCGAAAAAATCGGAGTACACCGAGCCACAATTTACAACGAGTTAAAACGTGGCGGGACACCTTACAGAGCGGAAGTAGCACAAAAAACAATATAGGGAGAATATGAAGAATCAAGAAATAGAAGAAAAAGCTAGAGAGTTGGCGGATATGGTCGGTTCTGTGGCGGTAGATGAAAACCTACCATTAGAAGTTATAGAAATGACCGCAGATATTTTAAAAGAGGATTGTGAGCAGATAAGACAGGCAGCAGTTGATATAGCGGAGGAAGAAAGGGCAATACGCCTTGAATATAGCACGGACACAACGAAAGGAGGGGCAGCATGGCGGGCAGCAGAACAGAGAAGCACACAGCGGTATACCGAAACGTGAAGCGGTGCGAGTTTCATAATATCGGGGATTATATCGTAGTGACAAGCATTATAGGCGGTACAACCTTTTGTGCGTTTTTCGATTCGGGATTACACACGGAAGAGAGTATAAAAAGGCGTGGAAGTATTAAGTTACATTCCATTTATGCCAAACATTAAAAATTAAAAGCAGGAGGACAAGGAAGAATGAACGCAGTAGACCACAACAATGTAGTAATTTTTGATGATAGAGGGATTCCCTCTATTATGTGCAGATTCGTAAGACCAAAGGATACCGAAGAGGTCCCGGCAGTATTCAAAATCGGGGATAAGGTGGCAGATGCCATTTACATATCCAAGTACCCGAATATCGTAATTGACGGCAGAGCCTACAGTATGCCAATGGCAGACCCGACCGTAAATATCACATTTGACGGTGCGGTACAGGCTTGCAGATGCAAAGGGTTAGGTTGGCATCTTATGACCGCCGTAGAGTACGAATATCTGTTAAATCAGAGCAGAGAAAAAGGCACAATGCCACACGGTAACACCGATTGGGGCAAGGACTACTACCACAATGACGAACAGGGCAAGGTAAGTAATCTTGGAAGAACATACACAGGTACAGGACCGGTTACATGGAATCACGACCATACACCTTATGGAGTATCAGACCTTAACGGTAATGTATGGGAATGGTTGGCAGGATTAAGGATTAAGGACGGAGTAATAGAGTTTATCCCGGACAATAAAGCAGCATCCCCATACTGCGACCTGTCAAAGGATAGTGCCGAATGGCAGCAGGCGGAAACATCCAAGGGACCGGTAAGGGCAAATGTGGAATGTGGAGAAATCACAATTACGGATGCCGTGGCAGCAGATGATTACGAGCCGGATTATGACGGAGTACGAATTGAGAAATTAGAGGTTGAGTTATCAGAAATTCCACAGGTGCTTAAAGATTTGGGAATTATTCCGGATAAAAGAGCAGAGGAAGAGGGAAAGACCTATGTATACTTTGATGCCACCGAGGGCGAATATATGCCTATCCGTGGGTCGGCGTTCTGCAATACTTCTAATTCGGGTCCGTCCGCTCTCAACTTGGATGTCCCTCGTTCCGACTCGATCGGCATTGGTTTCCGCTCCGCTTTTTATGAGGTAAACGGAAAACTGATTACTGAATAACTGTTAAGGGGTGCGGTAGCACCCCTGTACTTGAAAGGCGGTAACTATGAAGCGAAGCGAATTAGAAAAGCACATAGGCGAGAGCGTGGAAGTAAAGCTATTTGACGGCGATACAATGCAGGGAGTTTTAAGGAAAACAGGCACGGAAGAGGTAAGAAATAACCCCAACCTGTACTTGAAAGGTGGGTATTACTTTTTATCTCACAAGGATACCTATGTATGTAAATCCTGTTTATTCCGGGTATCCCATATCAAGAGCCTAAAAGTGCTACAGGAGGAATAAAGTGAAACCAATAAAAAGAAAGTACAAGCCTACAATCGTATGCGATAAGTGCCATAAATCCATAGGAAAGACGAAACCGAGTTATAAAAAAGTCGGGGAAATCGAATACAGGTATTGGCGTTGCAGACATTGCAGTACCGTATATGTCATATCTGCCACGGATGCAGAGTTAAGGAAAAAGATACAGGAATATCAAGAGTTTGTAGACGAGTACAAAGACAAGGAAATGCCACAAGAGGAAATGCAAAAGGCACAGCTTATATTACAGACTAATGTAGAGCGTAGCCGTGAAATTAAAGAGCAGTACCCTCTTACGCTAAAGCCTTGGGAAAGGTAAGACAATGAAGTACAGAGGATTGACATACAACAGGGAAAAAGAATCTTACGAGTGGGTCTACGGTCTGCCGTCTTACGGATATGCAACGGATGAAGTGGCGGAGATTGGCACGGTCTACGGAGATTTTAAAGAGATATTTCCGGACACCTTGGGAGAACAGACACCTTACAGGGATAAGAACGGCAAAGAAATTTACACAGGCGATATTGTAGCCTTGGAAGTAGACGGACAGATAAGAGAATTTGTAGTAGACAAGGCAACAGTTGACAGGGAATATAATACGCTTCCGAACTTTGAGGGCGATACCGTAAAGGTTAGGCTTGCGGATGTGGTTATATTCCGTTGGATTGACCCCGAGGGTGTGATACATCAGCTTTTGCCGTGCGTGAATGAAGCAGGAGTATCCGACACGGCATTTATGGAGATTATCGGCACGGTTGCGGAAAGAGGGGTACAGGAAAGTGAGAGCAAAGGCGAAAAGCAGTAGTACACCGTACCCAATATGGGTAGAGGGCGAATATATAACAGAACCACCCATAAGACCGAGTGACGGGGCAGTACGCCCCGCAGGTCATTACATAGACAAAGGCGGTTATCCGGGTGCAAATGTGTATGAGGTAGATATAAATACCATGTGCAGACAGACGGATGCAGCCGACAGATTCGGGAAACCGATTTATGAGCAGGATATATTGCTTTATGAAACGGCGGAAGAAATAGGCTATTTCATAGTGCAGGACTTGGAAACAACGGTAGACATAGTAAACGGCGAGATTATAGAGGTCGGGGATTTGGATACCGAGAACATAAAGAACATTGGAAGCATGGTAGATTATTCGGATTTTGTGGAGGGTATCAGATACCACGCAGATAACGGCTTGGAGATACCGTATATTCCTTGTTTGGACGTGCAGGTAACGGCATTACCGTACTTTAAACTTAAATGCTTAAAATGCGGTCAAATATCGCTTAGTTGTGCGTATATGGCAAAGCATAAAGGTTGTGGAGGATATTACACGGTAGATTTTGCAACCAAGATTTACAGGGAAAGAGCAAAAGAAAAGGAACTTGCATAGTGGCTTATGCAAGTTCCCTGTTACCGCCTTATAGCGATAATTACACCTATTCAAATTATACTATAAGGCTTGCACAAAGTCAATAAAAAGCCTTGAAATCACACGCCAAAAGGCTATAAATGAGGGCGTGTTGAGGACCTTGTATGGGGTATTAACATCTAGGACATTCATAAAATTATATACTTATATAAGATTATACTTGTATAAGTATATGGTTTAGTAGGTGTACCCTTATGGACTTGTAGTATAAGGAGAATGAACGGTATGGCAAAGAAGAGAAAGAACTTTATCCGTGAGAAGAGGATATATTGCGGAGAGGAATACTTAGAGGTTGATATAGTAGCAGTTACGAATATGCCGGAAGCAGGCAAGGGAAAAAAGGGTAAATCCTCACAGGCTCAAAAGAACCTTAACGACAAGAGAAGTAAAAGAAGATTCGTACAGATTGCCAATACTAATTTTGGTACAAATGATTTTCATATATCAGCTACATACAACAATGAGCATTTGCCTATGTCCTTGGAGGAAGCGGAAAAGAATGTGCATAACTACTTAGACCGCATCAAAAGGAAAATGAAGAGGGAAACAGGCGAGGATTTAAAGTATATGCTTGTTACCGAATACACCCCGGAAGAGGAAGAGGGGCAGCTTACATTACAGGGGATTGAGGCGGACGATAAGACAACAAAAGCCGTAAGAATCCACCACCATATCATTATCAACAGCGGAGGGTTAGACCGTGACGATTTAGAGTTAATGTGGAGTACCACAAGGATAAATTGGAAAAAGGCAAACGACCCGGAATACAGAGCCAATGTAGATTATTACGGATTCGTAAACTGTGACAGATTACAGCCAAACGAAAACGGATTAGAGGGCATAGTAAATTACATAAACAAGCGTAAAAAAGGCTGTAAAAAATGGTCCACATCAATGAACCTTAAAAAGCCAAAGGTAAAGAAAAACGACCATAAATGGAGTTTTAGAAAACTCCGAGAGTATGCAAAGACCCCGGAAGATAAGGAAGTATGGAGAAAGTTATATAAGGGGTATGAGCCTACCAAGATAGATTTTGAGTACAACGACTATACGGGGTGGAATTGCTACCTACGATTGCGGAAAGTGAGGGATTAAATTGATTGCAACTATTGATTTTGAAACAACAGGATTAAAAGCAGGAGAGGACGAGGTATTACAGGTATCAATTATTGATGAAAACTATAATGTCTTGCTTAATGTTTATTGTAGACCGAACAATAAAGGCAGTTGGGAGGATGCACAGGCGGTACACGGCATTACTCCACTTATGGTAGCCAATGAGTTACCGTTTGAAAGATATGTACCTACGGTGCTTGATATTCTAAGCAAGGCGGACAAGGTAATAGCCTATAATGCAGCGTTTGAAGATAGTTACCTAAAGGCATACGGAATAGAGGTAGACCCGGAAAAATGGATTGACCCTATGATTATGTTTGCAGAAATCTATGGAGAATGGAACGAACGCAGAGGTAGTTACAAGTGGCAGAGCCTTACCAAGTGTGCAACATACTACGGTTACGAGTTTAAGGCTCACGATTCCTTAGAGGATGTAAAAGCAACCTTGTATTGCTACAAAAAAATGGAAGAGGACATAGAAAGGAGAAAGGGGAAATGCTGATAGGCGGAAAAGAGCACAAAACAGGACAGCGTATTAAGGTAATCAATGCAAAGTCAATATTGCATTACAAGTACGGAATGACAAGGGATTGCAACAAAGATATGACAGGAATAACGGGAGTTATCACGGCGGAATCAACTTATGATGAATACGCAAGGGCAAATTTGAGAGTAGACGAGCCATACAGCGAACATTACAGAAATGGAATGACAAGGCTATTTTGTGATGATGAAATAGAACTGTTAGAAGAATAGGCAGGGAGGAAAATATAATGCTGATATTACCGATTAAGAGTAAGTGGTTCAATATGATTCTTTCCGGGGATAAACAGGAGGAATACAGAGAGATTAAACCGTATTATACAACGAGGTTTAAGAAAATATTTGAAATGTACCCAAACTCAAATATTCCTACAGGACTTGATAAACAGTTAATAGGATTCAGAAACGGATACGGCAGCAGTAGACCACAGTTTACCGCCGTATGTTCGTTGGATATTAAGACAGGTAAGGAAGAATGGGGAGCAGAACCCGGAACAGAATACTACACGCTACACATACACGAAATCAGAGAAAGGAAAGATTGTTAAATGCAGCAGGCAATATTTACGGCACATTGCCCTTATGAGTTAGGCGATATTGTAGAGGTCGCAATAATTGAGGGAATGGCTATTACAGGGTATCCGAGAAGATTAGGCACGGCAGAAATGCAGATAACGGATATTATCACGGAACACAGCTTAAAGAATGGCACGGTATCATTTATTTACGAATTGGACGGTAAAAAGCGTATGCGGTTGATACCGTGGAATGAATTAACGAAAAGGAGTGAAAAACATTGATAAATCAAGGATTTGTGACCGATTCGGACACGGAAAAAGAATTAAAGAAGTGGCAGCAGGCAAGAACCACGGCAGTAGATGAAGATAAATTAAAACAGCAGTATAAAAACAGGCTCAACAATGCACAGGGGCAGCACTTTGAAAGAGAGATTTTAGCCGGGTGCAGAATGTACGAGAGCCACGGTATAGCAACTATTGATAAAACACCCGAACCATTCAGAGTAACAAGCAAGAACCACAGGACAGGAGAATTTACCGGGCGTTTCAGTACACACGCACAACCCGACTTTCAAGGGACCTTATACGGTGGGCGTTCGATAATGTTTGAAGCAAAGAGGACAAGCAAAGACAGGATAACCCGAAATGTGCTTACAGATACGCAAATGGACGTATTAGAAAAGCATAGCCGATTAGGGGCGTTATGTGGGGTGTGTATCTGTATACAGGATGATTTTTTCTTTATTCCGTGGAATGTATGGCGTGATATGAAAGAAATGTACGGCAGGCAGTACCTAAAGCCGGATGATATAGAGGAATACAAGGTTAAGTTTGACGGTGCGGTACATTTCTTGATGCACACCGAGGAATTGAAAGGAGCATACGAAAATGCAGAGCGAAAAAGATAAAATTATGGAACTGTTGACAATTACAGAGGTTAAAGAGGGCGGAGAGGTAATATTTACAGACCGTTCAATAGAAATCTTACAGGAGTTAGGGCAGCAGTACAAAGAAACACCGCTTTTCAAGAAATCAAGGCAGGATAACCCGGATTGGGAGGGGGATGCCAACGCAGGCTTATTATTCGTGTATATGTGTGAAAGATTGACGGAAGCACCAAGCAGAATACATACAATGATAGTTTGCAAGTTAATGATTCCTCTGATTTGGGAAAGGTTGGAAAAGGAGTTGCAGGACACGGCAGCAGTAGCGGATAAGAAGATTGAAGAGGAAACGGCACAGGGAGGGTTATTAAGTGCGACTTAACGGAATTATAGGGGCAGAGATTCCGTATTACAAGATGATGAATAAAGCAATGCCAGGACCGGCAAAGGACACCAAGAGGAAACCGAAGAACGGAAGACTTACGGAGATTGACCCAAAGACCAATAAACCGAGATTAAAAAGCGGTGTGCCGATAAGCCGGGCGGTAGAAGTCCTTTATATGTTTGAGAATACGGACGTATTGCCTTATCAGATTGAGGAAATGAAAGTAACCATAAGCAACCTACAGACAAGAGTTAAAAAGTTGGAGGATTGGCAGGAATGAAAACAGCAATAACAGTAATCTTAATTATCGTTGCCGTGGCAGCAGTATTATTTTTTCTTCCACTCATTATTATGTTTTTCTCTTATGTATTTGGTATTGATATGGACGAGGACGGCGGATTACATGAATGTATCGGGTGTCCGAATGAAAGCGATTATTGCACAGAAGAGTGCAGGATATACAAAAAGTATCAAAAGAGATTGGCAAGAATGGAAGAGGACAAAGAACAGGAAAGATACTTACAGGAATACGCCAAGAGAAAACAGGAGAAGAAAAACAGAAAGGAGGGCAAGCGTTGAAACAATTAACACTAGGTAGCCTGTTTGACGGTATAGGAGGTTTCTGCTATGCAGCAGGAATACCGAGCGGGATAGATACAGGATGCACCATTAAACCGTTATGGGCCGCAGAGGTAGAACCGAATTGCATTGACATAACAAGATACCGCTTTAAGGATGTAATGCACGTTGGGAGCGTTACGGAACTTAAAGGGGATGAAATACAACCCGTGGATATTATAACTTTTGGAAGTCCTTGCCAAGATTTGAGCATAGCAGGAAAGAGAAAAGGACTTAAAGGCAATCGTTCCGGGTTATTCACACACGCAATAAGAATTATAAGAGAAATGAGGTTAGCAACAAATGGAAAATATCCAACTTTCATTATTTGGGAGAATGTACCCGGAGCTTTTTCAAGTAACAACGGAGAGGATTTTAGAGCCGTGCTTGAAAAAGTCACAAACGCCAATATTCCAATGCCTGCAAGTGGCAAATGGGCAACCGCAGGAATGGTTAGAGGGGGAGAGGTTGACACCGCTTGGAGAGTCCTTGATGCTCAATATTGGGGAGTACCCCAGCGTAGAAAACGAATCTACCTTATCGGAGATTTTGGAGGACAACGTGCCGGAGAAATATTATTTAAGTCCGAAAGCGTGCTTGGGTATACTCCGAAGAGCAAAGAACAAAGGGCGGAAGCTGCCGGACAATCTACGAATAGCCTTAGAACAGAAAGTAGCCGAGGGGGGGGAGGTCTTAGGTCTTGATTTTGCACACGCTGACAGCGTGGTAAGAACTTATAAAGACATTACACCAACCTTAGTACAGAATATGGGGCGTGGCGGAGGTCAAACACCTTGTATTATGTACGAGCAAAGAACCATTGCCATAGACCAAGGCGGAGGTAAAAGCCAATGCGGTATAACAACGGAATTATCCCCAACACTCACATGTACGCACGGCGGAGAACCTGTAATATATTCTGAAAAAAGAAATGTTATCCCTTTAAGGGATGAAGTTACAAGAAATAAGGCAAGCAACGGATTAGGCGTTGGAAAGGTCGGGGGACCTTGCCCGACACTCACAACGGCAGACATTCACAGCGTATTTTACGAAGCCTACCAACACCACGGATACAGGGAAAGCGATACAAGCGGAACATTAACCGCAGGACAGAACAATACCGTAAGGGGAGATACCCCATTGATTGTAACCGATAAGAAAGCCTTTGAAGAGAATCAGCACGGAGGATACAGGGAAACACAGATTAACGGCACTTTAAGGGCAGCGGGGGGGGTCTTACGGCGGAGGGTCGGAAACTCTGATAACAGAGAGTACCAAGACAAAGGGGAATATCCCTAGCACTCCGAAGAAAAGCATTAAAGACCTGTTGAAGAAAGCAACACAGAAAGTTGTATACATAATCCGCAGGCTTACACCTGTTGAGGGAGAACGATTACAGGGATACCCGGACGATTGGACGAAATATGGAGCAGACGGCAATATTATAGCCGATACGGCACGATACAGGGCAATAGGCAACAGTATATGCGTATATTGTGCGGAAAGGCTCTATATAGGCATTATACGAATCCTACAGGAGGAAGAAAAGGACAATGAAAGAAAAGACGAGAGCCTTTTATAAGGCAGTATTTAAGTATTGGTGGCACGAAAGGGTATTGAAGTTCTTTAGAAAATAGGAGTTGGTACACATGAAGAAATGTAGCTTATGTGGAGAAAAGGCATTGGAGGGCATAGAGATATGCCCGGAATGTCTGAAAAGGGCAGCAGTTGCCCCAAAACAGATAAAGAGGTTACGACAGATAAGCAACATATTAAGCATAACGGCAGATACAGACACGAATATAAAAGCCTGTATGCAGAGCATAACAGAAATTGCGGACGATTTGGAAAGGGGCAGTTATGGCGAAGAAGAGAAGAAACAGGAAAGTAATACCGTTCCAACATGAAAGGACATTGACATATAACAAGGCAAAGCCGAACCGACAGGCAAGGAGATTAGGGATTAAACCCGAAGAACCAAAGAGAGAAGAGAAAAAGACGGTAAGCAAGGCAGCAGTATTAAGCCAAAAAGCAAAACAGGCAAGAGAAACACAAAGAAGAATCACACCGCCGGGAATGACATACGGCGAATATATGGAATATCTGAAAGATAAAAGGCAGCAGTTGGAAGAGAAGAAAAAGAACATACAGGAATGATACTTATATAAGTATACAAGTTGCACAAAAGATTGATGTACTTATATAAGTATATTTGTTGATTATCCCGGGTTGTAAATATACTTATATAAGTATATAATAGAATCATCAAAGGAAAGCAAAACGGAGGTAAGAAACAATGGTAGAGATTAAAGGATTCAATGAAGCATACAAAGCAATGTTAGCAAAGGAAACAGTTAAGAAAATACATAAAAAACACACCGACAATAGAGTAAAAGAACTTATTGCACAGGGAGTTGATAAGGAAATAGCCAAAGTAATGGCAAGCGTAGGACTATAAGATAGCCGAAACGGTAAGGGGCAACCGCCCCGAGCCGTCAAGACAGGTCGGCAACCTGTTTTCTGACGAGGGCAAGCCAATAGCCGTAGCAGGGATAGAGTGAAAAAATAGCAGTGGGTACGCCAACTAGAGAGCGTGCGGTAAGTCAACAGGTTTTTAGTAATTTTTTAATGTGAAAAATTGCAACGCCTATCACATAGCCGGGAAAGGCGGTGGATATATGCCGAGAAGTCCACCCGAAAAAGGCTATTGCACACCTTATAGAGTGCCTAAGCCTTTAGAGATTGTATAAAGTGTGCAATGCACACGCAGGAGGTAGCCTATGAAAAAAATACCAATGACACAGGAGGATAGGGATTATTTCAAAAGCGGAGTAAGAACCCTATGCGGTATCGAGGTAATACAAGCTAAAAACATCATAAACGACCCCGGATTAAAGGTAGTATTTACTTCCGAGGATTTGGACTTTATGAACAAAGAACTTGGCAGACAGGCAGGGGCGGTATTTGCCCGAATCCTTAGAGCGATTAAGAAAAAGGACTTTAAGGAAGCACAAAGAGTAATCACAGGAGGTAAAAGCAGATGAAAACTATTGCAATTATTAACATGAAAGGCGGATGTGCCAAAACAACAACAAGCGTAAATATGGGTTATATCTTGGCAGAGGATTACGACAAAAAGGTATTGATTATTGATAATGATAAGCAGGGTAATTTATCCAAGGCGTGCGGTGTATGGAATGATGAAGCACCAAGTTTTGCGGATGTACTCACAGGGGATAAGACATTAACGGATGTAATGCAGCTCGGAGCAAATGGAAACATTGCGGTAGTACCTGCCAATATGACACTTTTAACCGCAAACCTTGAGGTAATCAAGAACGAGGAAATAGACCAGGTAACAATATTGTCTAAGGAATTGGAAAAGGTAAAAGATGTATTTGATTACTGCATTATTGATTGTCCGCCGGATATAAATATATCTGTTATCAATGCCTTAGTGGCAGCAGACGAGGTTATCATACCGATTAAGATTGACGGTTACGCATTTGACGGTATGAAAGAGTTGGAAGAACAGATAAACAATGCAAAGCAGCTTAACCCAAAGTTGAAGTTTAGAGGATGCCTTGTAACAATGTTTTACAACCGTGATGTATGCAGACAGGGAGAGGAATACTTGCAGAATCAAAGATACCCGGTATTCAGAACACACATTAGAAGAACAGAAAAGGCGGACGAGGTTACATTTACTACGCAAAGCCTTATGCAGTATTCTCCGAGGTCGGGAGCAGCAAGAGATTATAAGACATTCGTTAAGGAGTATTTGGAGGGATAGAATGGTATACAGAAACAAGGAGGGATATGCTGACCCCACAGCCGGGGCAGCAATCCACGAAGCAGAACCAAAGGCAAAGAAAAAGGAATACAACCCGGAAGTGACAAACCTTGTAAGCGTATTAAAGCAGATGATAGATATTGCAGGGTATGAAATGGTCGGACGTATCGTATTGAGAGATAAGGATACAGGAAAGGAGTACAGGTAAGTATGAGCAAAACAGATATATCAAACGGAGTAAAGGATACTATGTGACACTTCCTTATGCAGGGAACGCATACCTTTACAAACGAGGATATAGAAGAGTTGACGGAAGCGGTAAACAGACTTATTAAAATGACAACACAGAAAACAGCAGGGCAAAGACCAAACACAACACACATAAATTGGGAAACCTTAGATATGGAATTTATGAGAATTGTATGCTACGCAACAACCCTTGTATTATCGGGAAGATTGGAAGAATTAAGAAAAGTGACCGAATCGGACACAATAAAGAAAACGGAGGTTTAAGATATGGCAGGATTTAATATTAACGATTTACTCAATGCAAAAAGCAAAGGGGCAGCAGTACAGGCAGAGGGACCGGCAGAACAGGAACAGGAATTTAAGGTAACTATGCTTGATGTGGAGGACTTAATGCCGAGCAAGGATAATTTTTATTCCACGGAAAACATAGACGAATTAGCAATGTCTATTGAATTGGTCGGACACATTGAGCAGAACTTGGTAGTAAAGCCGGAAGCACACGGAAAATACGAAGTAGTCGCAGGACACCGCCGTAGACTTGCAGCCTTGAAGTTGGTACAGGAGGGCAAAGAGGAATATAGAAAAGTGCCGTGCCTTATCAAAAAGGAATCAGACACAATCAAGGATAAGTTAAGTCTTATATTTACCAATGCAACGGCAAGACAGCTTACGGATTGGGAAAAAGTGCAGCAGGCAAAGGAATTAAAAGAAATCCTTACCGAGTATAAGAAAGCCTTACAGGAAGAAAACAAGGATAAGCCAAAAGAGGAAAGGGAGAAAATGGGGCGTATCCGTGATATTGTGGCACAGATGCTTAATACATCTACTACACAGGTTGGAAGAATGGAAGCCATTGAAAACAATTTATCACAGGAGTTTAAAGATGAATTGGAAAAAGGCAATATCAATATTTCTACCGCCCACGAACTTAGCCGACTTGATAAAGATGGGCAGAAGCAGGCTTACGAAAAATACGAAGAAAAAGGCGAGTTACATATAAGTGATGTGAAAGAAGAACCGAAAACGGAGATTACAGACGAACAGGCGGAACAGGTGCAGAAAGCAATTAAGGAAGCCTTAAAGGGAGAGGTAAACCGTGCGGTATTCAAAGTAAAAGGCAATGTGGCAGCAGTTGAAAAGGAATTGGTTAAGCATTTTTCAAAGACATTTACCGCCAAGACCTTAGAACTTAATGGAAAAGAATTTATTTACAGATTCCAAACGGAGGGAATGGCAATACAGATTAAGGAGGATTGGAGTACATATATTATCGAGTATTCCGACCTTGCAGAAATTGTTGCATTGATGATAGAAACGGAAGAATTAGCCTATGACGATTCCACAGAGGAAGCACCACAGGGACCGGCAGAGGAAGAGGATGCCGAGGGAACACAGGAAAGCGGTTTTATGAATGAGCCGGAAGAAACACAGGAGGACGAAGAGGAAAACGATAATTTACCGGGGCAGCAGGATATGAGCGATTACCCGGAATATGTACCCGAACCACAGGAAAAGGGATTATCCTTTACAGAGTGGATAAGCAAGAAATACGGAACAGGACAGTACAACATGATACAGAAAGAGGTACGAAAGGTTATTATGACAGAATCCGAAAACGGAAATATCTGCCCGGCAGAATGGGAAAACAGATTAACCAACGCCTTATCTGTATGGGTAATGAGCAAAACAGCAGAGTATCAGAAGTATTTACAGGGTTAGGCGGTGTGTATGAACCGTATCGAATACAAGGAGGGTATTATTTGGTGCGGAGAAGAAAAGGCAAGCAATCAATTATCTACATTGGTTGCCTACCTATCCGCACAAATTGGAAAAACAGAAAAAGAAACGTGCGATTTAATAAATCAATGTATGCAATCCTTTGATTTGCTTATGGAGAAAATAAAAGACCTTGCAGAGAGGTTAAAAGATATTTTCGATATAGCGGAATCGGATATTTGCGAATCTTGCGAAGCCAAGAGGACGAAGCACGGCAGCAGTTGTATAGCGGAAATCGAAGCTACAGGAAAAGCAAATATCAAATGGCGTGAAAAATACAGACCACCATAAAAGAAAGGATAGCATAAAATGAAGAATTGGGAAGTAGAAGCAATCTTAAAATTTTACAAAGATATTGACCTTGATATTAAGGTTACAGGCGAGTGGCTAGAGCAGTACGAAAGCGTGTATGATACCACAGGGGCAATTAACTATGACGGTATGCCACACGGAAGTAATACAAGCGATTCTACGGCTCTGCTTGCAATCAAAATAGCAGGTACAGATACCGCAGAAAGAATTAAGGAATTAAAGGGCAGAATACAGGAGTTAAAGAAGTTGAGAACGGAAATATCAAAAGAGATTTATTCCTTAACTCCGATTCACAAGGCTATAATATGCGGATTTTACTTACAGGGTCAAAAATGGGAACGCATAGCGGAACAGATTAGTTATTCTGTCCGACAGAGTAAAAATATAAGGTGCGTTGCCTTAGAGGTCTTAGGCGGAAAATTAGCAAGGAATAGAAACATATCACGAAGCAAAATTTTGAAAGAGGTTTTGCATTAAAGATTGCCCGCTATTGCCCGATTTTATGTAGTATAATACTAAGATGAAAAGCGAAGCAGGGCAGCAGGATTTTATTGTTAAATCCTGTTGCCTTTTCGTGTTATAAAAATTTGAATTTGCAAAAATGCGAAGATTCCGAAAGAACGGAAAGCCGAAAACCGGGAAAACAAACGAAAGGAGGTTTTGACTTGGCAAGACAGAAAGACGAAAACAGGGAAAAGGCGAAGCAACTTTTTTTGGATTCAGACGGCTTAATGAAGAATACAGAAATTGCGGAAGCCTTGGGGATTGATTCGGCAAAGGTGCGAAAATGGAAGTGCGTAGACAAGTGGAATGATGCACTTGAAAATAAACCCAAAAAGAGGGGCGGACAAAAAGGCAATAAAAACGCCAAGGGTCACGGGGCCCCTGTAAGAAATAAAAATGCAGAAACACACGGGGCATATTCCAAGGTGTATTTTGATGAATTATCAGAAGATGAAAAAGCGTTGATAGAATCAGTTACCCTTGATACAGGGGAAAATACATTAAGGGAATTACAAAGCCTTATAGCCAAAGAAAAAGATTTGGAAAAAAGGATAAAAGAATTAAACACGGATACCACAGGCAACCTATACACAGACAAGGTTGTAGAAATGCGTACCCCCGGAAAAGAGGGAGAGGATGCAGACCCATACGGTGCATACAATGAGGACGGCAAAGAAAAGACACAGGGACCGGCTCTAAGCGTGGCTATGGAAACAACTATTAAATCCTCTGCCTTTGAAAGGGCAATGAAGCTAGAGGACCAGCTTAATAAAGTACACGGCAGAATCATAAAGCTATTGGATACAATAAAGTCTTATGAGTTAGAGCAACGTCGTATCGCATTGGAAGAGAAGCGGTACGCATTGATGAAACAGAAGATAAGCGGGGAGTATGATGTAGACCCCGACACAGGAGAGATAGACGATAGCTACACAGAGGACAGTGAGGACGGCGAGGTATAGGCGTAGGCACACGGCAGCAGTAGCCACGCCACGCACCGCCACACGCTCACGCACACGCACGCACAGGCAGGCACGCACCGCACACAGCACCACAGGCGGACGCAGGCACACGCCACGGACGGCGAGGGTGCGTAGGTACTGTAAGCCGTCTGAACGGCGTGAGGGTGCCGTGACCCCAAACGCTTCCTAGATTCAAGGTCGAAAAAACGACTTCCAAAAATCCGCAAAATTTTTTAAGGGGGTAGGATTTTGAAACTCTATGATAAAAATGCGGTCGCAAAATTCTTAGATATGACCCCTAAAAATGTGGAGAGGTTGACACAGAAAGGAATTTTGCAGACGAAGCAAGGAAACCTGTACGCCTTGGCGGAAACCAATAGGGCGTACATAAAATATTTGAGGGACCGTAACCCGGAATCACAGGAAGCGGTAGACCTCAACGAGGAAAGAGCAAAGCTAACCAAAACCAAAAGGCTTAATGAAGAGTTAGACCTTGCGGTAAAGAAAGGCGAATTGCATAGGTCGGAGGACATAGAAAAAGTAATGACAGCTATGTTAATCAATTTTAAGAGCCGATTAAGTGCCATTCCGGCAGAGGAAGCGGACAAGTTGGCAGCAATGACGGACAAAGCAAAGATTTTTCTATATCTGAATGACAAAATAAAAGAAGCACTTAACGAGTTATCCGATTTTGAGGGTATGTTTAAGGAGGAAATAAAAGATGAAGAGGGAAACGATTGACCTTTTCAACAGAATATTTAAGGTCTTAGAGCCACCGCCCGACTTGACATTATCACAATGGGCGGACAGATACCGCCGTTTGTCCTCTGAATCGGGTAGCAAAGGCGGTAAGTGGAATACAGAAAAAGCACCTTGGCAGCGGGAAATTATGGATGCAATAACGGATATATCTGTTGAAAAAGTTGTAGTTATGAGTGCTGCACAAATGGGAAAAACGGATGCTTTTTTGCTTAATACAATAGGCTATTATATGCACTATGACCCATGCACCATATTGTGTATGCAGCCGACCTTATCCCTTGCGGAAACAATGAGCAAAGATAGGCTTATGCCAATGGTACGAGATACCCCGGCATTAAGGGATAAGATAAATGAGAAAAGCCGAACCGCAGGAAACACAATCTTTAAAAAAGCGTTTCCGGGCGGACGTATCACAATGTCAGGTGCAAACTCTCCAACAGAGTTACGAAGCCGACCAATCCGTATATTATTAGCGGACGAGATAGATGCTTACCCACCAACAGCAGGAGCGGAGGGGGACCCTCTGATACTTGCAGGGAAACGACTTACAACATATTGGAATCGAAAAGAGGTAGACACAAGCACGCCAACGATAAAAGGGGCAAGCCGTATAGAAATGGAGTACGAACATTCCACTATGGAAGAATGGAATGTGCCTTGCCCGAGTTGCGGAGAATTACAACCGTTGGAATGGAGTAATTTAATCTATAAAGTGGATGCAGACGGGGAAATAGAAAGTACAACCTATGTATGTGCGAAATGCGGAGTAGTACATACAGAAGTTGAGTGGAAAGAGCATTTTAATGAGGGGCGGTATGTGGCAAAATATCCAAACCGTAAAGTGCGAGGATTCCACTTTAATTCCTTGGCATCTACTTTTTTTGGTTGGGATAAGATTGTAAAAGGCTTTATCGAAGCGGACCAGGCATTAAAAAAAGGCAATATCGAACTTATGAAATCTTGGGTTAATACCGAATTGGGGCAGACTTGGGAGGAACAGGGCGAGAAAGCAAGTAAAGATGACCTGTTGAAGCGTAGGGAAAGATACCGTTGCGAAGTGCCGGACGAAGTTATAGCAATCACGGCAGGAATAGATACACAGGATGACCGCTTTGAGGTCGAGGTAGTAGGTTGGGGCGTGGAACACGAAAGCTACGGCATAATCTACAAGAGAATATACGGAGATTTGAAACAATCGGAAGTATGGAAGAACCTTGACGATTTTTTAAAGCAGACATTTAAAAAAGCAGACGGTACGGCAATGAGAATATCATGTGCCTGTATGGATTCGGGCGGACATTTTACCAATAAGGTATATAGATTCTGCAAGGCGAGAACTGCAAGAAAGATATTTGCAATAAAGGGAGGTAATGAGGGTACAGCAAGACCATACATATCAAAGCCGACAAAAAACAACAGGGAGCAGGCGTATTTATTTACCCTTGGAGTTGATACAGGTAAATCCCTTTTGTTGCAGAGGTTACAGATTGAGGAAGAGGGCCCAGGATACTGCCATTTCCCGAAAGACGAAAACGAATATATCCGAGGATATGACGAGGATTATTTTAAAGGTCTTACGGCAGAGAAACAGGTATTAAAATACAAAAAAGGCAGACCGTATTTTGTATGGGAACTTACAGGAGAAACAAAACGAAATGAGCCTTTAGATTGCAGAAACTACGCACAGGCAGCAATAGAAATTACAGGATTAACCCTAAAAGAGCCACCGAAGAAAAAAACAGAGGTGCAGGTAACACGAAAACAAACAAGACGTAGAGGAAATAGAAGCGGAGGTATAGCATAATGGCAGCAATAACACTTGAAGTCGCAAAAAAACACTTAGAAATGTGGTTGGAAGCGGAAAGCGAGGTAGCAATAAACCAATCATACACAATAGGCGGAAAGTCCTTTACAAGGGCAAATTTGGCAGAAATCCGCAAACAGATAGAATATTGGAGTAATAAAGTGGCGGAATTGGAGAATTTAGCAAAGAAAAAGGGCAGAAACAGGGTATACAGGATTGTACCGAGAGATTTATAGGCAAAAACAGCCGAAAAGGGCGGAAATACAAGCAAAACAGGAAAATAAAAGATTGCCCGCCATTGCCCGATTTTTTGTGATAATATATAAAATAGCAAAGCACCAAGGAGATATAGAAGTACCCAAGGTGCTTTTTTTGTACTCAAAATACGGAGAAAGGAGGTTGAGCCTTGAATTTTATTGATAAAGCCATAAAAGCAATATCCCCGGAAAGGGCATTAAAGCGAGAAGTGGCAAAAAAACGCCTTAGTATGATTAACAGCGGTTACGGAAACTACGGTGCAAGTGCCACAAAGAAAAGTCTTATAGGTTGGACGCACGGCGGAGGTAGCCACAGGGAGGATGTAGAGGACAATATAGACCCTTTAAGGCAGAGGTCTAGGGATTTGTTCTATGGTGGCTCAAATGTTGCCACAGGGGCAATAAAAAGGCTTAGAACCAATACTATAGGAATTGGGTTACACCTAAAAGCATCAATCAATGAGGAAGTATTAAAGATTGAGCCGGAGGAAGCAAGGGAGTTAGAGGAAACGATAGAAAGAGAATTTGCACATTGGGCGGATTCTACGAATTGTGACCTTGAAAGGATAGACAACTTTTATCAGTTGCAGCAGTTAGCATTTTTAAATGCGTTGCTTAGTGGCGATTCATTCGCACTAATGACAACAACCAAGAGAGTAGGGAGCGTTTACGACCTTAGAATACAAACCCTTGAAGCAGACAGGGTAAGCACCCCGGATAACGAAAGGGTAAACCCTCTGTTTTGTGAGGGTGTGGAAAAGAACAAAGCAGGAGAGGTTGTTGCCTACTATGTATCAAAGTTTCATCCGCTATCGTTTGCAGATAGAGAACCGAGAGAGTGGGTAAGGGTACTTGCATACGGAGAGAAAACAGGACGAAGAAATATATTACACATTATGAACAGGGAGCGAATCGGACAAGTCCGAGGAGTTCCCTTTTTAGCACCCGTAATTGACACAATAAAGCAGTTAGGACGATACACCGAAGCGGAAGTATTGGCAGCAGTCATTAACGGATTGTTTACCGTGTTCATTGAAAAAGAAAGTGCAAGTGATGATGTGCCGTTTGGGGAAAGCATCCCGGAAGAGATGCAGGTAGACCAAGAGGACGAAAACAGTATTGAGCTTGCACCCGGGGCAGTAATCGACCTTGGAGAGGGAGAAAAAGCCAATATGGTAAACCCGGGCAGACCAAACCCAAACTTTGACCCGTTTGTAATTGCGGTACTAAAGCAGATAGGGGCAGCCTTGGAAATTCCATACGAAATACTGATTATGGCTTTTTCAAGTAACTATTCCGCATCAAGGGCCGCAATTCTTGAATTTTTCAAGGTTGTAAAGATGTATCGGGCGTGGTTTGTAGCTGATTTTTGCCAACCAATCTATGAAGAATGGTTAAGCGAAGCGGTAGCAAAAGGAAGAATAAAAGCACCCGGATTTTTTACAGACCCGATTATAAAAGATGCCTATTGTTCGGCGGAGTGGACGGGACCGAGTGCCGGACAGCTTGACCCGACAAAAGAGGTTGAAGCTGCCGAGAAAAGGGTACAAGGTGGCTATTCCACAAGGGAAAGAGAAGCAAGGGAACTTACAGGCACGGACTTTTACAAAAATATCAAACAGCGAAAGCGTGAAGAGGAATTGTTAAAGGAGGTAACAGGAGGTGCAAAGACAGACACACAAACCGTTGAGAATATTAACGGACGTGAGGAATCAGACACAGAAAACAACCCCGACAATGACGGAGGGCAGACAGAGGAAGAAACCGAGGAATAAGAACGAAGTACAAAGGTTTTGGAACTTTGTGCCGGACGAAGAGAGAAACACGGCAGAAATGCTATTGTACGGCGAAATCTCCGAGTATTCGTGGTATGGGGATGAAATCACACCAAGCGTATTTAACCAAGAGTTAAAAGACTTGGGGGCGGTAGATGAAATAACCGTGCGTATCAATTCGGGCGGAGGGGATGTATTTGCAGCAGTAGCAATATATACCCGATTAAAAGAGCATAAGGCGAAAATATCGGTAAAAATTGACGGTTGGTGTGCAAGTGCAGCAACTATTATTGCTATGGCGGGCGATACCATAGAAATATCTGTAGGCGGTGTATTTATGATACACGACCCATTAGCCGGATTGATTGGATACTACAATACAACAGATTTGGAAAATATCGTTAAGGAATTGGAAACAATCAAACAATCTATTGTTAATTGCTATATGACCGTTACGGACAAGTCGGAGGAAGAGATAAAAAGCCTTATGACAAATGAGGGCGAATGGTTCACAGGCGAGGAAGCAGTAGAAGCAGGCTTTTGTACCGCTGTAATGTTTACAGATGTGGATACAGAGGTAGAAAATGCGGAAAAAGTAATTGTAAATTCCGTACCTATCGGCTTGGAGAGATTCAGCACGATACCAAAAGGATTATTAGGCTACGCCAATAGCCATAATAATAACTATAAAACCAATGGAAAAAACAAGGAGGGCAATAACATGACATTGGAAGAGTTTAAAAAGAACCACCCGGACGTAGCCAATGCGTATAAAACCGAGATTTTGGCAGGAGCAAAAGACAACGCCGGAGCGGACACACAGGCAGCAGTAGAAGCAGAAAGGGCAAGAAATAAGGCGATTGATGAAATCACATTGCCGGGATTTGAGGATTTGGCAAAAAAAGCAAAATATGAAGAGCCTGTAAGTGCGGAAGCGTTTGCAATGCAGATTGTAGCAGCACAGAAAAAGACAGGGCAGGCGTTTTTAAACGACCGTGAGGATGATGTAGATAAATCGGGAGTAAAAGACGTAACCCCAACTTCTAACAATGGCGGACAGGGAGAAGATAACGACCCATTCGGCGATATTATCGACCAGATGTATCCGCAGACAAAATAACAGGAGGTAAAGAACAATGGCAGGAAAAGAGAAGTTAGAAAGCTATTCCCCTAAAATGGTACACGCCGGGGATTTTCCCGTTGTGACCGATTCGGGCACAGTAGCAAGCGGAGAAACAATTCACGAACTTATGCCTATTACACTTGGGGCAGACGGAAAAATCAAGGCGGTAACAGCAGATACCGTAGCGGATGTATACGGACTTGCAGCAGAAAACGCAGAAGAGGGAGAAGAGGTAGTATATTACCTCACAGGCGAATTTTTCGGTAGTGCGATTGAAGTACCTGTAGGCAAAACGGCAGCAGACTTTAAAGCACCATTTAGAAAAATTGGTATTTTCCTCGTAGATACAGACAACGCAACAGCATAGAGAAAAGGAGATAAATAAAAATGGCAAATATCAGCATTTACGACCCTAGAACAATGGGGAAACTTGTAGAGCGTATGCCTAAAGTGCAGACGTTCATTAAGTCTACTTTTTTCCGAAATGTCGAAACATTCGACACACAGAAGATTGATGTAGATTTTAAGAAAGGAAATCGACAGCTTGCACCATTCGTACATAAAAAGATTGGTGGCGTTACTATCGACAATGAGGGATACGAAACAAACACCTACGAGCCACCGCTTGTAGCACCAAACAAAATTACAACCGTAGACGATATTTTAAAGCGTACACCGGGCGAAAGCCTTTACGGCGGTAAATCCCCGAATCAGAGAGCAGTAGAGAAAATGCAGAGGGATTTTACAGAACTTGACGAAATGATTACACGCCGTGAGGAATGGATGTGCTGTCAGGCTTTATTTACGGGTAAAATTCCTATCCTTGACAAGGACGGAAAAGAGTTACAGGCAGAGATTGATTTTCAGTTTACCAACAAAGTGACATTAAGCGGTGCTAACGCTTGGAACAAAAAGACAGGCGGTAAGATTAAACAGTTAAAAGAGTGGAGAAAGCAGGTACAGAAGAAAGGTTTTGTAAACTGTAATGTATGCCTTATGGGTGCGGATGCCTTAGAAGCGTTCTTAATAGATGAAGAGGTATTAAAGGTACTTGATACAAGACGTTTTGAAGCTGCCGTTATCACTCCTAAGGAGTTGCCGAATGGTGCTACCTATATCGGTACTATTCACGAAATTGCTATGGATATTTATACATACAATGAGTGGTACTTAGATAACTGGACTAATAAAGAAGAGCCGGAGGACAAGCCTTTACTTCCTGCCAATATCGTAGTTCTTCTTTCAACGGAAGCAAATTACTCCATGTATTACGGTGCTGTCGGAGTAACGGACGAAGCCGGTAAGACAATCGAGGTAGTAGAGGGTTCGAGAATCCCGGAACAGTGGGTAGAGCGTAGACCTCCTAGAAGATTTTTACAGTTAAATTCAGCACCTCTTTGTGTACCTCACGAAGTAGATTCTTGGTATGTTGCTACCGTCTGCTAAAGGCGGTGGTAGCCTATGAAGAATTTTAAGGAAATGCTTGATAAGGACCTGGACCGTACTTTTTACAATACGGAGGAATTTGCGGAATTGCAAAGAGTACGCATTGACGGAATAGACAGGAATGTACCTGTTGTATTTGATTCGGATGCAGCAGAAGCACGCCGACAAATGCTATCCGGGGACCATGCACAGGGTATATACCAAAAGTTGCTTGTAGTACGCATCCGATTATCTGATTTGGAAAAAGAACCAAGGCAGGGTATGAGAATGTGGATAGGCAGCGAACTGTATAAAATATCCGAGGTTACAACGGAATACAACGAACTTATTATTGAGTTGGTGGGGGAGGATGAGTAAATGATAGACATTGAAGTATCACAGGAAACCACCAACAGGCTACACGCTATTTTATCCGGCTTGGGAAAAGCGGACGAAAAAGTATTAAAACCTGCTATGCAAAGAGGATTGATAGCGGGGCGGACGGCTTTTAATAAGCAGATTAAGAGTGTGTACTATGTAAGTCCGGCGGTTATATCGAGGTATTCACATATTGGATATAAAAAGGTTGAAATGCGGAGTGACGGACTGATAGGGAGCATTGAGTACGCAGGTACGGTTATCCCACTTATTAAATACAATGTCACACCACAGAAAGCAACATACGGTAAAACACCTGTAAAGGCAGCGGTAAAGCGGAGTGAAAGCCAAGTAGAACTTGCAAAATCATTTACCGCACAGATGCCAAACGGTCACATAGGAATATATGAGCGTAAGAGTGATTCAAGCTATCCGATTAAACAGCTTTACGGTCCGTCCGTGCCAAGAATGGCGGAAAATGCCGTTGTATTAAAGACGGTCGAGGACAGGGTAAACGAAGTAATCAACAATCGTATGGAACATGAACTTGATAGAATTTTGAACGGAGGTAGTTAATGACAGCGATTGACCTATTAAATGCACTTAAAGCCTATACGGAAGATAAAGTAAAAGATATGCGGTTAATCACAAGAGTGCCGGAGAATGGAACAGACCCCGGAGAGCGACCGCCGTTAGTTTTTATCGGGAACTTGCCAAACAAGGAACAGGAAAAGAAAGCAGCACCCTACATACTTCTTAAATTGCTTACCAAAAAGGTAGATGATGAAGAGAATGTATGCAGGGTGCGTATTATTTGCGTTACATTTTCGGAGGATAAAAACGAGAATTATATGCAATGCCTTAACCTTGTCACAAAGATAGAAACAAGCCTGTTAGAGGATGTGGTAATAGATAAACATTATTCCTGTCAGAAGCCGATAGAAACAATTATCTATGATGAAAATATGGAATTGTACCAAGTTGGAGAACTTATGACAATTTGGGAGTTACCACAGATTCGCAGGGATGTAAGACAGTATTTAGAGTAAAGGAGGTTGGAAAGTATGCCAAGAGCGAGCAGAACAGCCACAAAGGCAGAAGAAACCGAACAGGCGGTAAATTCTACGGCAGAAACAGAAAAACCGCAGGAAACGGCAAATACGAATGCCACAGAGGAAAGATTTATTTATATCGGACCGACAACAAACACCGGGTTGGTAGAAAATACGATTTTTACAGGAAACAGGGAAACAGTTGAAAAGTATTTAGAACCGACCATTGAGAAGTTACCACAGGTAAGATTGCTTATTGTGGCAACGGAGAGCCTTGCGGTATGCAAACCAAAAGTAAAGACGGCAGGAACATTATTGAATAAATATTACAATGATGTTTTAAGTCTTATGAGAAAGCCAAAGGAGGACTAAGGTAAATGAGTAATTACTATCACGGAGCGAAAGCAAGTAAACAGGCTACAAGCGTTTCAACACCTGTTGTTGCGGACAGCAGTATACACCTCATTGTAGGTACTGCCCCGGTACATACAGTAGGCGGAAAAGTAAACGAGCCTGTATACGCTTCCAATTATGCGGAAGCGGTGGCAGCAATGGGATATAGTGACGAATGGGATAAATACGATATTTGCGAGGAAATCTATTCATCATTCAAGCTGTATTCTAATGGACCTATTATTATGGTTAATGTCCTTGACCCTGCAAAGCACCTTAAAGGAGCGGAAACGGTAGAAAAGACATTAGCCGGAGGAATCACAGAGTTACCGTATGAAGCGGTAAGCGATACGGTAGAGGTAAAAGGATATGACGGCGAGGATTCGCTTACAGAAACATACACAAGGGGCGAAGATTACGACCTTTTTTATACAGACGGAGTATTAAGATTAGAGCGTATCGAAAGTGGAAAAATCAAAGCGGACAACGCAAGACTTAATATTAAGTTTAATTCCGTTGACCCTAGCAAGGTCACAAAAAAGGAAATTATCGGAGGATATGACACAAATACCAATAAATCAAGTGGTTTTGAGTTGGTAGATTCCGTATATCCTAAGTACGGCGTTGTCCCTACACTCTTCCTTGCACCAAACTTTTCTACAGATTCGGAGGTAGCTGCAATTATGGCAGCAAAGGCGGAGAACATTAACGGATTATTTACAGGAAAAGCAATCATTGATGCAGACACAGAAACGGTAAAGGTATATTCGGATGTTCCAACGTGGAAGAGCAAGAACAATATCACACAGCCGTCACAGCTTGTTACATGGCCCAAGTATACGCTTGGCGGTAAAATCTACCATTCATCCGTACATCAGGCGGGCGTTATGTCAAAGACGGATGCTACAGAGGACTTAGGCGGAGGTTCGCCGTGCGAATCAGCAAGTAATAAGACTATTCAGATTGACGGAATGGCACTTGCAGACGGCACAGAGGTACTTTTAGACCTCGTAAAAGCGAATTACCTTAATTCAAACGGAATTATCACGGCATTAAACCTTACAGGCAGTTTTGTATCTTGGGGCAATGAAACAGCTTGCTACCCGGCAAATACAGATGTTACGGATTATTTCTATTGCGTAAGCCGTATGTTTAGCTGGGTAGCAAATTCCGTTATCCTCTCAATGTGGAGCAAGGTTGATAAGAAGTTAAATAAACGCCTTATCGAATCCGTTACACAGAGTATTAACATTTGGCTCAACGGCTTAATGGCGGAAGAGAAGATTTTAGGCGGTCGTGTTGAGTTCTTGGAGGAAGAAAACACCACAGCGGACTTATTGGCAGGCAAGGCAAAATTCCATATCTACCTTACACCGCCAAGTCCTGCAAAGGAACTTGATTTTGTATTAGAGTATGACGTAAGTTATCTCGAAAATATTTTTGCGTAGGAGGTAAAACAGGATGCCAAAGATTGACGAAACAGTAATCGGGTTTGCGGTGTACGAAGATGCAACGGAATATATCGGAATCTCCGAAGTTACATTGCCCGAAATTTCAAATATTACCGAAGAAATCAGCGGGGCCGGCATTGGCGGTAAAATCGAATCTGTAATTTTAGGTGCGATTGAAGCAATGAGCCTTACCCTCAATTTCAGAACGGTAACAAATAATGCGATTAAATTACATGAGCCTAGACAGCACAATATTGATTTAAGAGCAGCACAGCAGCAGAAAGACACCGTAAAGGGTACTACAGAGGTTGTATCTGTAAAACATATCCTTGTAGTAACCCCGAAGAAACTTAACCCCGGAAAAGTTGCCACGGCAGCGGCAGCAGAGGTAAGCGGAGAGTATGCAGTAAGTTATTATGCTACATACATTGACGGTAAGAAAAAGTTGGAGATTGACCCACTTAATTATATCTACTATGTAAACGGAAAAGATTACTTAGCGGATGTAAGAAAGGCACTTGGAAAATAAGCACGGGAAACCGTGCTTTTCCTGTATTTGGTAGAAAATTGGAGGATTAAACACAATGGAAGATGTAAAGCAGACAGCAGTAGCAACAGAAGAAAAGAAAACAAATGTGACCGAATCGGACACAGACGGATTAAATTATACCCATGTATTCAAGAAACCTTTTGAATTTGAGGGAAAGACATACGATAAGTTGACTTTTGATTTTGAGGGTCTTTTAGGTTCGGATATGATTGCCGTTGAAAATGAAATGGCAGCAGTTGGCGAGTATGTATTATCGCCGGAAATTTCAACATCTTTCCTGTCTAAAATGGCAGCGAGAGCAGCAGGCGTAGGAAGTGACCTTATCGAGCATTTACCTATCCGTGATTTTGGAAAAATCAAGAATAAGAGCAGAGATTTTTTAGTGACAACAGGCTTAACAGATTAAACCCCGGAACTTGGGTAAGAGAAAATGCACTTTTACTTTCAAGACAGACACACACAGGGGTTGATTATTGGGTAAGCCTTACAATCCGTGATTTAAGAGGGTGGATACGAAGCCTTAACGGATTGATAGAAAAAGAGAAAGCACAACAGCAGAACAACCAATAACATATCCGCCCTTGAAACACAGGGCGGATTTTAACAAAGAAAATAATCATAATTTACATAGATTCAGCACTTGCACAGGCGGGTGCTTTTATTATGCCCGAAAGGAGGTAAAGGCGTGGCGAGTGCAAGACAATTTCAATTTTTCTTTCAATTAACCGCAGCCTTGGGGCCGAACTTCTCTAAGACCTTTAAGACAGCAAACAGCACTATGACCCTTTTGGGCGATAATCTGAAAGAGGTTAGAAATAAGTTAAAGGATGTATCGGCGTATCAGAAACAGCAGACGGCAGTAGAGAGAAGCAAGCAGAGAGTTACAGACCTTGAAAAAGAACACGAAAGGTTACAGGCGGAGTATGATGCAACAGGCGGAGAATCCGAGAAACTTAAAAAGAAATTAGAAGCCAATACGGAAGCATTGGCAAAGGCAAGGGATAAGGCAGCAGACGAAACGGAAAAATTGGAGGAAATGGGGCAGGCACTCCAAGAAGCGGGCATAAATACAGACAACCTTGCTAAAAACACAGAGGAATTACAAAAGCAATATGACAGGTTGCAGAAATCACAGGAGAAAGTTGCAGCCATTAACGAAAAAATAGATAAGAATAACGCAGCGATAGCACAAACAAAGTCACAGTTGACAGGAACAATAGGAGCAATCGCAGCAGTAGGAACGGCGATATATGTCGGACCGGTTAAAAAGGCAGCCGAATTTCAAGAGCAGATGTCGGGAGTAAAGGCAATATCGGGAGCAACAACTGAGGAAATCGCCCAACTTTCAAACAAAGCTAAAGAAATGGGAGCATCAACAAAGTTTACCGCAACAGAAGCCGGACAGGCTATGGAATATATGGCTATGGCAGGTTGGAAAACCGAGGATATGTTAGGCGGTATCGAGGGTATTATGAACCTTGCAGCAGCTTCCGGGGAAGATTTGGCAGGTGTATCCGATATTGTAACGGATGCCTTAACGGCTTTTGGGTTGAGTGCATCAGATGCCGGGCATTTTTCAGACGTATTGGCACAGGCATCAAGCAATGCAAACACCAATGTAAGTATGATGGGGTCAACATTCCAAAAGGTCGCACCTGTAGCCGGAGCATTAGGGTATAGCGTAGAGGATATGTCTTTAGGTATTGGACTTATGGCAAATGCAAGTATTAAGGCAGAGGTCGCAGGTACAAGTTTAAAGACAGCATTAGCCAATATGGCGAAGCCGACAGATGCACAAGCGGCAGCAATGGAGAAATACGGCATAAGCCTTACAAATGCAGACGGCTCTATGAAGAGTTTCGGGGATGTAGTAAAGAACCTACGAAGCAGTTTGGGCGGATTGTCCGAAGCGGAACAGGTGGCAGCAGCAACAACGATTTTCGGAAAAGAAAGTTTTGCGGGTATGCTTGCTATCGTAAACGCATCAGAAGCCGATTTTAATAAACTTACAGATGCGGTATATAACTGTGACGGTGCAGCTAAACAAATGGCAGAAACCAAGTTGGATAACCTTAACGGAAGTATCACATTGGCACAATCTGCATTTGATGCTTTACAGGTGGAACTTGGAGAGTTGTTATTGCCGACCCTTACAGAGGGTGTGAAGAGGTTTACAGAAATAGTAAACGCAGTAACAAATTTTGTAAGAGAGAATCCGCAGGCAACAAAAACCATTGCCAAAGTTGCGGTTGCATTAGCGGGGTTAAAAGTCGGAGGACTTGCAGCAAAGCTAGGTTTCCTTGAAGTAAAAGGCGGAATACTCAATGTTCAAAAAGCCTTTGAAATAATCAAGGGAATCGGAATGAATAAGTACCTACAAAGCCTTACAGGCGGATTTTTGAATTTTAAGAATATCGGTAGCGGTATTCTTGGATATTTCACAAGCGTAAAGAACGCAGCCGGGGGCGTAAGCAGTGCATTAGGCGGAGTATTAAGCAACAGCACCTTGTTTACAAAGATTGGTAGTGTATTTAGCGGTATCGGTGGGAAAATCGGCGGTACTGTAATGGGAGCGGGTTCAAAACTACTTAACCTGTTTTTAAGTCCGTTTACACGAATGGGCGGTAAACTTGGCGGTATCCTGTCGGGAGTTGGAACAGTTATAGCAAATTCGCCTTTAGGAAAGGTTGGGAATCTCATAGGTGCAGGATTCGGGAAAATAACGAAGTTTATAGCACCTGTAGGAAATGCAATAAAAACCATGCTTGGACCGTTGGGGAATTTGGCAAGTTCCGTATTTGGTCCGCTTGGTGGAGTGGTAGGTAAGATTTTACCGATTGTTGGAGTAATCACAACAATTATTACTGTTATTCAGTTGGTAAAAAATCACTTACAGGAAATCAGAGCATTTATAGAAAAGACATTCGGAAGTGAAGCGTTGGCAATCTTTGACAAGATTGTAGCGGTTATTACGAATGTTGGAGATACCATTAAAAATATTTTCTCTGATAGCAATATCGGAGAAGCGAGAAACAAGATACAAGAGATTTTCGGGGATAAAGGCGTACAGGTATTTGATACGCTTGTAAATATCCTTGGAAAGGTAAAAACGGCGGTATCAGATGTAATAGCATTTGTGACAACCTATGTAGTTCCTGTTGCGGAACAGGTATTACAGGTAATTATAAATGATGTTGTGCCGGGTATTGTGAGTTTCATACAGGCAGCAGCACCTACGATAATGTCAATCATTCAAAGTATTGTTGATTTTGTCGGTGCGGTCATTCCAATTATTGCCGATTTTATAGCCGGATTGATGCCGATTATATCGGAACTTATCTCGTTTTTACAGACCTATGTATTACCGATTATATCGGAATTGTTCAATTTTATAACAAGTACCGTACTACCTGCTATATCGGCAGCGATTCAAGCAATTTTGCCTGTAGTTACTAATGTTTTATCGGTATTGCTTCCGGTAATTCAAACTGCCTTAACAACAATTTGGAACATAGTAGCACCAATCGTACAGGGAATTTTACAGGTGGTGCAAGCTGTAATGCCTGTAATCTTATCCGTGGTTCAATCTGTGATTGGTTCAGTGCAGGGCATAATACAAAATCTTATGACCGTGTTAAGCGGAATTATAGATTTTGTGACAGGCGTATTTACAGGTAATTGGTCGCAGGCTTGGAACGGAATTAAGTCTATCTTTTCGGGAGCGGTTGGAGGTCTTGGCGAAATTATCAAAGCACCATTACGAGCCGTTGTATCAGCGGTTAATACCGTGATTGGTGGACTTAATAAATTGAAAGTGCCGGATTGGGTTCCCGGACTTGGCGGAAAAGGAATTAACATACCTTTGATTCCGGGATTTGCAAAAGGTACAGACAGGACACCGGGTACATTTATAGCCGGAGAGAATGGACCGGAGTTGATTACAAACGCTGCCAACAGAAAAGTATTTACGGCAGCACAGACAGGACAGATATTTAACAATATCTCACAGGCACAGACGGCGGATAATGTATCCGCAAGAATGAGTGGGGCCGGCACAATCGTTATAAATGTTCAAAATTCGCCAAGCGTTGTAGTGAACGGAAACGGCGAAGCAAATAACATTAAGCAACAGTTAGAACAGTATGACGAAGCATTTTTAGAGAAGCTACGAGCAATCATTGTTGCAATTCTGAAAGAACAAAAAGAACAGGAGGACAGGGTAGTATATGCTTAATAACACTTATACAACGGTATCCGGGGATACTTGGGATATTGTAGCTTATAAAGCCTATGGCAATGAAATGTATATGGATACTCTTATTAAGGCGAATATTGAGTATAAAGATACCTATATTTTTCCAGCAGGGGTTGTATTGACCTTGCCGGAAATTGAATTAACGGTATCGGAATCCCTGCCACCGTGGAAACAGGGGGTAACGGTAAGTGAGTAATAAGAACTACGCAAGGCGTACCGTGGTAAAACTGTACTTTAAGGGTGCAGATATATCCAAGGAATTATCCAAGTATCTGTTATCCCTGTCCTTTACAGACAAAGAAGAGGACGAAACGGACGATATAAGCCTATCCTTGGACGATAGGGAGGGTAAATGGATTAAAGATTGGCTCAATACGAGCAAAGCGGTAAAAACGAAAACAGAAACGGTTACTACAGGCGGTGGAGAGATAAAGGTAGGTGCTATTGTGAAATTCAAGGGCGGACCGGTATATATATCCTCTATGGCAGCAGAACCGACAGTAAACAGGGGTGCAAGCACCTGTAAATGCACAATAGCGAATCACAACGCACACCCATATCATCTTATATCACAGGACGGACAAAGGGTATACGGTTGGTGCAATGCTTCAGACGTGGAGGGAGGACAGGCAACAACCACAACAAAAACGACCGTGATTAAGGAAAAGAAAGCATTTAAGGGTACGGAGATACACGCTATTGTAATACAAAAAAATCCGTATTCAGACGGAAAAGATAAGGTATTAGATTGCGGAAAATTTGAGATTGACAGCGTGAGTTATCAAGGACCACCGCAGAAATTAACCATAAAGGCTACATCAATACCGTACAGTACAAAGTTACGGCAGGAAAAGAAATCTAAGACTTGGGAGAATACCAATCTTAAAAATATAGCAGAAAAGATAGGCAAGGGTAACAGTATGAAAGTAATGTATCTTTCAAGCCACAACCCAAGCTACAAGAGAAAAGAGCAGGTAAACACGGCGGATATAGTTTTTTTGAAAAAGCTATGCAAAAATGCAGGTATTTCCTTAAAGGTTACATCAAAAACCATTGTTCTTTTTGACGAAGCAGATTATGAAAAGAAATCATCCGTTAAAAAGATAAAGGCAGGGAAAGGAAATATATTAAGCTATAGTTTTTCTACAAAAACGGCAGATACATCCTATTCAAAATGCCATGTATCATATACAGACCCGAACACAAAGAAAACTATTGAAGCTACATACACAGCACCGGGAGCAGACCCGGACGGACAGACATACGAATTTAAGCATAAGGTAACAAGCCAAGCGGAAGCGTTGGAGTTAGCAAAGTGCCAGTTGCGACAGAGAAATAAAGGCGAAACAACAGCGGAATTTACCTTAGTCGGGGATGTGGACTATGTGGCAGGCATAACCGTAACTGTATACGGATACGGAGAATTTGACGGAAAGTACATAGTAGAACAGGCACAACATAGTATCACAGGCGGATACAAGGTACAGATAAAGTTGCGTAGCGTGTTGGAGGGGTATTAAATGGCAGGATTCAGCAGTACAGATATGCAGGAACTAAAAGATATTGTAAGAATCGGACAGGTAAGTAAGGTAAACGCCGGAGAAATGACCGCAAGGGTACAGATTCCGGACCAGGGCATAGTTACAGGAGATTTAAGGATTGTAAAACGACCGCCAACCGTGGAATGTGAAACAGGATGCAAGATTAAAGTAAAACCTTGGATTCCAACCGTAGGGCAATGGGTATTGTGCATATTCAAGCCGGACGGAGAGGGGGACGGTTTTGTTATAGGAGGTATCTAATGGCAGAGATTGGAACACTTGGGGATATTGTCTTTAAGGTATCGGCAAATAAGGTAAGAACCTTTGACGATTTGAAGATAGACAGTAAAACCAATTATGCAAAACACACAAGGCATCTTAAAAAGCCGTTATTAGAGTTTCAATACAATGATGCAGACACGGCGAGCCTTACCATTTATCTATCCGCATTTCTTGGGGTAAATCCCAAGAAAATGCAGAACAAAATAGACAAGTACAGAAAGAAAGGAAAAATCCTTACGCTTGTTATCGGCGGTAAGAAATACGGCAGCCAATGGGTTATCACAGGACATACAAAAGATTATGAGAAATTCGATAATCAAGGAAACCTGTTGATAGCCAAAAGCACCTTATCGCTTGAACAGTACGCAAAGAGGTAGAAAGGCAGGCAGGAATGAGTTTTACGATAGATACCGCACAGGAACAGCCTATAAACCTTGCACCTCAAACACTATACGAGGAAGTAATACAAAATGTTTGGTTTTTGCTATCCTCGTTAGAATATGACATACCGCTTAACCGTGAGTTTGGATTAAATGCAGCTTACATAGATAAACCGATTACAACAGCAACGGCACTTGCAACGGCAGATATTTATGACAAAATCGGAGAATATGAGCCGAGAGCAGAGATTGTAAGTATAGATTTTACGACAGACTACGAAAGGGGCATATTAAAACCTAAAGTGGAGGTAGAAGTAAATGGCGAATATGACGAATACGACGAGGAATATACCGAGTGAGTTACCCGAGGTTGAGTTTGTGGATACCGATACGGAAGCACTTGTAAATAAACTGATAGCCGGATACGAAGAGATTACAGGCAGAACCTTATACCCTGCCGACCCTGTAAGAGCGTTTATCCTTTGGCTTGCAAGTGTAATCATACAGGAAAGGGTAAATATCAACGAATCGGCAAAACAGAACTTACCAAGATATGCCACAGGGCAAAATTTAGATTCATTAAGTGAAATATTCCATAACACATACAGGCTACAGCCTACGGCAGCAAGGACAACGCTTGGATTCAGTATTACAACGGCACTTGATAAGGAGTATGTGATAACGGATGAAATCGAGGTAACGGTAGACGGATACATAAACTTTGTGACAACGGGATACTTGACATTCCCAGCAGGAGAAACATACGCAGAGGTAGAAGCGGTATGCACGACATTAGGAGAGGACGGAAACGGCTTTACACCCGGACAGGTAAGCAGACTTGTTACAGAGGAATTTTTATATTTTAAGGAAGTGGCAAACACAACAGAAACAGCCGGGGGAAGCGGAGAAGAAAGCGATACCGCATATTACAACCGTATGAGAGAATCCGAAGAAAGCTACACTACCGCCGGACCGAGAGGGAGTTATATATATCACGCTAAGGCGGTATCCTCACAAATAAGTGATGTATCCGCAGAAAGTCCGCAGGACGGAGTAGCAGATATAAGGATAATGCTATATGGCGGAGAGTTGCCGAGCGAGGAACTTATAAAAGAGGTGCAGGCATATTTAAGTGCAGATGATATAAGACCTATGACGGATAAGGTAACGGTCGCAGCACCGACAACGGTTGATTTTGATATTGAATTAACATATTACATACCAAAAGACAAGGAAGCAAGCACCAAAGAAATCAAAAGGGCGGTTGATTTGGCGGTGGAAAGCTACGAATTATGGCAGACCTCTAAAATGGGGCGGGATATTAACCCGTCCTATTTTTATGCAATCCTTATGGATTCGGGCATAAAGAGGGCGGATATTAAAAAACCTGTATTCACGGAGATACCAAAGGGAAGCGTTGCGGTATTGAAAAAGTGTACCGTAACCTTTGGAGGGGTCGAAGATGAATAGTTTAAAAGATGCCGATTTTTACGCAACATTTCCGCCCGCCTTGAAAAAGGATGAAAAAATGGTTGCGTTGGGTCGGCTCATAGCGGACGAACTGCACCAAACAGTAGAGCAGACAAAAAAGAATATCATATATGCCAATATAAACGAGTTATCGGAAACGTGGCTTGATGTATTGGCGTATGACCTCCATGTAGATTGGTACGATTACGATTACCCGATAGAAGCGAAAAGGGCGATTATCCGGGATAGCGTAAGAGTGCATCAGAAATTAGGCACAAAGGCAGCCGTTGAAATGGCTTTGGGTGGAATACACCCAAAGAGTGAGATAGAAGAGTGGTTCGACTACGGAGGAAAGCCGTACAGATTCCGTATTGTACTTGATACGACAGAATCAAGGGTTGCAGCAGACTATGACGAGATTATAAAGACGGTTGACATATACAAGCGTTTAACGGCTCATTTAGACGGTCTTTATTACCAAGGGTCTATTACTGTGGTAGTAATGCCTAAAACGGAATTTTGGCTATATTCCGTGCCTATGACAGGGCAATTAAAGGCAGGAACAGAACCACACAGAAATACGGTTGGTGCGGTTGAAAATACGGTTATAGATGTAATGACACAGGCAGCGGGATATACGGCAAAATTTACACCGACAGGAACGAAGCCGGACAGGAATATTACATTTGCAACAAAGGATACCGAGATTGTGACCGAATCGGACACAATGGGATACCAATATACGAGCAATCAGACAGGACAGGCAAAAGCCGGAACGATACCGCAGAGAAACACGGCGGGAGGTGTAGCACAGGAGGGAATAACCGCACAGGCTACAGGGCAGGCATATAAGTTTGATTCAGAACTTGCAGGAACAAAGCCGGATAGAAATATACAGTATCAAACGGCAGATGTGGCAGCAGTTGGAGAAACAGAAGTGCAAGCCTATCCGTTTGAAAGCATATTTGTAGGAACAGCACCCGACAGGGCGGTAACTGTAAAGGACAGAGATATACAGACGGTGGCAGACACCGAAACAGAACAATACCCTTATGAAACAGATATGACAGGACAGAAGAAAACAGGTACAGAACCTTATACAAACACAAAACCCGGAATATCTGATAAGGGAATGGCAACCACGGCAGAAACCGAAAGCTACCAATACGAGGTAAAGCGTTGCGGTAAGAATCGGTTATAGCAAATAAAAGTAAAGGAGAGTAAAGAAATGCTGACAGAAAGAGCCTTAGAGAGTTTCAAGCAGTTTGTAGAAACCAACATTGCTTACGCTATGGTCGAGTATGGCGGTACTATGCACAAGGCGAAAATCTTAACAAGAGAACGTTTAAAAGACGGCAGGGTAGCGTTGAGTATTTCCATTACCCCGGAAGTATCGGGGACCACAACAATTACGAAAATTCAGTTGTACGATACGGCTAGTAAGTTGTGGGCGGAAAAGAGCGAAGCAATCAAATTAAAAGGTACACAACAGGGCGTGTTGTACCGATTCAGTTTTAATTTTAAGGAGGAATAGAGCAAATGGGATTATTTAAGATTTGGAAAGACCATGTAACGCAGTATTCCAACCGCTACAGGGAAGTGCAGAACGCAGACGGTACAATCACACACGAAGCCGTAGAGGGCGAAGTAGTGCAGGAGGGTACACCACAGAACGCACAGAACTTTAACGATTTGGAAGAGAGGGTATTATCAGCCGGGTTAATCGCCAATCTTGCAATGCTTAAACTTGGTGCAGCAGAAAGCAGGATTAAGGGATTACAGGGAGAGATTGTAGAAGCAACCCTTACCAATACAAAATCATACCCTTTTAACAATTCCAAAAAGACCCTTGCACTTACCACACCAAGGGGCAATTTGGACTATACCGTAAATGTTGAAGCGGAAGCAAAGGACGCAGGCGGTGTAGGAGAAATCCGTATTACGGATAAGCAGTTAAACGGATTCAAGATTGAGTATACCGGGGCCGCCAAGGAAGTAACGGTAAAATGCACAGTACAGGGAGGTTACGCATAATGGCAAATGTAATTATCAAAAGTGATGAAAGAAAGGCAAATACGGCAGCAGTATTACAGGCTTACGGAGTAAGAGGTAATGCCACAGCATCACAGAGAGAAGCAGCAGAACACATTGCGGTGCGTTCACAGGAAGCCTATAGAGAATTAAGAAGAATGGGAGGTAACAGATAATGGCAGCAGCAAAGATTATTGTAGTTGAGAAAAACGAGGGCGAGAAAATCGCCTATGACGTATCCACAACAAAAATTATTTTCGGGGATGATGATTTAATGGTAAACATCAAGAACCGAGAGCGTGACGAAGAGGTAACGCTTGATATTTGCAAGGACACACAGGACGGCTTAACCGTTGGCGTAAATACCGAAGCAAGGGAGTATGTGGCACAGGTCATTATCCCGGCAAGGGGATATGAGATTGTGGATACAGGAGAAAAGGACGAGGACGGAAAAACGATTACGAAGCGTGAACCTGTACCGTTTGATATGAAGAAATGTACGCTTGTATTATGGGCGTTAATTTAATTTTAAGGAGGATAAAATACAATGGCAAACTTTGACGATTTACAGGGTGCAGTAGCACAGTTTGGTGCAAACAACAAGGTAATTTTTGATGATACCGGGATGCCTAGCATCATGGTAGCAGTGCCAAAGGCAAAGTATAGTGATGTAATCACAGGCGGAACAGATGAAACATTACCGTTTTGGATTATGGACGGAGAGGAAAAGAGCGTAATTTATGTGTCTAAGTTCCTCAATATTGTAGAAAATGACCGTGCATATTCTTTAGGCGGATACCTGCCTAGAAACTATATCAACTTTGACCAGTCTGTAGCAGCTTGCAAAAAGAAAGGTGCAGGTTGGCACTTAAATCAGACAGGTGTATTTGCGTACCTTAACCTGTTATCACAGAAAATGGGTACTGTACCACACGGAAACACAAACTACGGCAAGGATTATTACCACCCTTACGAGAGGGGAACAATGCCACAGGGAGAATCACAGAGAACGCTTACAGGAAGCGGACAGCCTACATGGTATCACAATCACGATATGTCGGGCATTGCGGACATTAACGGCAACCTTTGGGAGTGGACCGGTGGATTACGCCTTATGGACGGAGAAATTCAGATTATCCCTTATGGTAACTCTATGAAACTTGATTGCGATATGTCGGCGGAAAGCACACTTTGGAAAGCGATTAAGCCGGACGGAACTTTAGTAGAGCCGGGAACAGCAGGCACATTAAAGTTAGACCAGGCAAGTGCATCCGCAGGAATCAGAGTAAATACAAAGGTTGAGTTCCCTACAAGTGGAGATACTTACAGAAATATTGCATTTAAGAGCCTTGGGGCAGCTTCCGGGGTAACTATTCCGAAGTTGCTTATAGCACTTGGATTATACCCGGACAGCGGTGTAACGGGATATGGCAACGACCAGATTTGGATGAGATGCCACGGCGAAAGGTTGCCTGTCCGTGGGTCGGCGTTCATCAATACTTCTAGTTCGGGTCCGTCCGCTCTCAGCTTGGATAACCCTCGTTCCCACTCGTACGGCGACATTGGTTTCCGCTCCGCTTTTGTTGAGTAACTGTAAACTGAACACTGAAAAACTGATAGGGCGTGCGATAGCACGCCCTTTATAGCAAATACATTACAGTTAGGCGGTTGCAAAAGTGGAAGAGATACAACAGGAAGAAAAGAAACATAACGGCAATGATATTTTTCATATCAAGGAAAAGATTTATGAAATGATATTGTACGGCAACCCTCAATTAAAGGACTTTCCGAAAACGGAGAGGTATGTACTTGCAGGCGATATAAGAAAGACAATGTATACAATGTTGGAAATGGCGGTGCGACTTGAAAAGAAGTACCACAAGAAAACCACATTGCAGGATTTGGATATTGAAGTTGATGTATTAAGAAATCTGCTAAGACTTGCAAAAGACCCGAACCTATACCCAAACCAAAAGCCTTGTTTGAATTTCCACACTTGGGAAGTATGGATGCGAAAGGTAGACGAAATCGGTCGAATGATAGGCGGTTATTCGGAATGGGTCAACAGCAGGGAAAGACAGAAATAAAAATACATAGGGAAATAATCACAAAGTTACGGTGGTTGCCTATCCGTGGGTCGGCGTTCAACAATACTTCTAATTCGGGTCCGTCCGCTCTCAACTTGAATAACCCTCGTTCCAACTCGAACGACAACATTGGTTTCCGCTCCGCTCTGCCCCTATGTCAAGAAGCCTTACGGTTACGACCGCAAGGACAGTACAAACAGGGTTAAAGGGGTTATTTTCCGTTCCTGTAGACAGGAAAAAGATTGAATTGCTGTAAAGACAGTTAGTAAGCGTAAGCCGAAAAGAAATATATTTGTCACGTCCGAAAGGGTTAAAAACTGATTAGGTTTGTACGGCACAAATTTACAAGAGGTATGCAATGCAAAGCATAAAGAATATATACGAAAAGATTTATGATTTTGAGAATTTACATAAGGCTTGGGAGGAAGCGAGAAAAGGAAAGAGGTACAGGGATGATGTATTGATTTTCAACCGCAACTACGAAGAGCAGTTAATAAATATTCAGAATCACTTAATTTATGAAACATACGAGGTAGGAAAGTATCACACCTTTTATGTTTACGAGCCGAAGAAAAGGCTCATTATGTCCTTGCCATTTAAGGACAGGATAGTACAATGGGCGATTTACAGGCAGTTATTTCCGTTGTACGAAAAGACATTTATCTTTGATTCCTACGCCTGTCGCAAGGGCAAGGGAACACATAAGGCAGCCGACAGGTTACAGTATTGGTTAAGGCAGACTGAAAGGAAGCCGGAACGGTACTATTATCTGAAAATGGATATATCAAAGTATTTCTACAGGGTAGACCACGATATTTTATTAAAGATTTTAGCACGCAGGATTAAAGACCAACGATTACTTAACCTGTTAGAAAAGATTATAAATTGCGAATCTATGAATTTTGGATTACCGCCCGGAAAAGAGCCGGACGAAGTGGCAGTATCGGACAGATTGAGCAACAAGGGGATGCCGATAGGCAACCTTACCTCACAGATGTTTGCAAACATTTACCTTAATGAGGTAGACCAATACGCAAAACATGAGTTGGGATTGCATTACTACATCCGATATATGGACGATATTATCATACTCCACCACGATAAAAAGTATTTGGCAGAGGTCAAAGAGTTGTTAAGGGCGTTCTTATCAGACGAATTAAGGTTAGATTTGAATAATAAAACGACTATCAGACCGTGTAGTATGGGCGTTGATTTTGTAGGCTTTAGAATATGGTCTACGCACCGCAGATTAAAGAAGAAAACGGCGGTAAAAATCAAACGTAATCTTAAAAATCAGATTGCAAAGGTAAAAGCAGGAGAAGAAAGAAAAGACAGGTTAGACCGTTCGGTAGCTTCATATCGTGGTATCCTGTCACATTTTAACAGTTACGGACTTAGGCAGAGCCTTAACACCCTGTTTAAGGAAAACGGTATGGTAGAGAAAAAAGAAGAGGTAAGTAGATGTACAGGAAATTGCAATAACTGCCCGAACTATACCGAAAGTTATTTTTGCGGATTTGCTACGCCATATTGCAAACTGCAAGGAAAGGAAATTACACACAATGTATATTGATTCAGCAGCAATTATAACTATTGCAAGCGTATTAGGGGCATTAACTGCCATTGGTGCGGTTGCATACAAGATTATCAAATGGTTTCAGGCACAGGAAAAGCAGACAACCGATATTGAGGATTTAAAGAAGCAGGAGAAAGAGGACATAAAGGCAATGGAAGATGAATTATGCTTACTCACTTATGCGGTATTGGCGTGTCTGAAAGGACTTAAAGAACAGGGATGTAACGGACCGGTCACGGAAGCCATAGGAAAGATTGAAAAACATATCAATCAAAAGGCACACGGACAGGAAACATAGGAGGAAAAACAGAATATGAAATATCTTATTTGCGGAATCCTTGGCATTGCTATAGGATTCTTTGTTTTTTATTTGCTATTTAGGATTGCGAACAAAGACAAGTTATGCAAGAAGCTACAGGACGGAAGTAAAAAGAAACTTCCGAAGCCGAACTTTACAAAACTTGTATTGGTCGCAGTCCTTTTTACTTACTTTGTGGGTTTGTATATCGGTATCAAAGTAACACTTATCGACTATTCACAATTCGGGGTGCTTGCCACATACATAGCAACCCCGACTACTACAGTAATTGCCTTGTATTGTTGGAAAGCCAAGGCAGAAAACATTATCAAAATCAAAAAGGGATACCCGGAGGAAACAAAGGATATTTCTGTTGATTTAAACAACATCAATATTTAAGGAGGTACGGCGTTATGGGAAAAACAATAACAGCCGGATTTATCAGCGATACAATTAACGGTATCGGGATAAATTCAAGTATCAAATGCAACAACGACAATCTGAACAACAACACAAGCCGAAGCGTAGCCTATGTGGTAATGCACTATACAGGCAATTCAAAGGATACGGCAAAGGCAAATGCAAATTATTTCGGCGGTGCGGGGCGTAATGCTTCCGCTCATTTTTTTGTAGATGATGCGGAAATTTACCAAAGCGTAGAGTTAAGGGATACCGCTTGGCATTGCGGGGCAAAGTCTTATAAACACGGCTCTTGCAGAAATGCGAACAGTATAGGTATTGAAATGTGTTGTACTGCTGGAAACTACAGAATTTCAGACAGGACAAAAGAAAACGCTGCATACCTTTGTGCATTTCTTTGTAAAATGCTTGGAATTGGTGCAGGTGGCGTTGATTCCTATGTATTACGCCATTATGACGTAACAGGAAAGAATTGCCCGGCTCAAATGGTAAGCAATCCTACAGAATGGCAGGAGTTCAAAAATAAGGTTAAGGGTATCTTAGGCGGTTCGGTATCCGCAGGAGGACAGCAGCATACCGCACAGCCGACAACGGACAATGTGGCAAGCTACAAAGTGAAGATTACCGCAGATGTATTAAATGTGCGTATCGGTCCGGGAACAGATTACGGAGTAGCCACACAGGTAAAACAGGGCGAGGTATACACAATCGTAGGCGAGGTAAGAAATGGTAACACCACTTGGGGCAAATTAAAGAGCGGTGCAGGCTACATAAGCCTTGGATATACGGAGCGAATAGCGGGAATGACCGCAAATACTCCACAGGATACAAGCTACAGGGTAAAAATCAATACCGCCGTTCTGAATGTCCGAAAAGGTCCCGGAACAAATTACCCGGTAACAACACAGGTAAAACAGGGCGAAGTATATACAATCGTTGGAGAGGAAAAGAACGGTAACACCACTTGGGGCAAATTAAAGAGCGGTGCAGGGTATATAAGCCTTGGATATACACAGAGAGCGTAGGAGGTACACTATGGCAGTAACAGCAGCACAGGTAAAAAAGGTTGTTAAGGTCGCGAGCGGTATTATCTACTCACAGGAGGGTAATTACGGAAGCGTAAACAGAAACGACAACAACCACGGAATGAGCATAGGTAAGTGCCAATGGAACGCATATTGGGGTAGAGCGTTGCCCCTCTTAAAGTCCATTGTTGAAAAGGACCAGGAACAGGCAAAAGAGATATTAGGGGATGCCCTGTATACAGAGATTGCCGGAAGTAGTGCGGATGCGTGGAACAGACAGGAGAGAGAAGCAACCGAAGAGGAAGCCAATGCAATATCTAAGTTGCTCACAACCAAGGACGGAAAGGAAGTACAGGACGATTTAGCGGATGCAGATATTACAGGATATGTAAAGAACGGCGTAAAAATCGGTTTAGTATCCTTAAAAGCACTTGCCTATTTTGCGGACTTAGAGAACCAAGGCGGTAGCGGTGCAAGTTCACGCATTGCCAAGACGGCAGCAGAAGCCACAGGAGGGGCGGAAAAGGTAGGACTTGAAGAAATACACGCCTACGCCTTAAAAGATGCCACAATGGGGCAATATGAAAGCCGTAGAAGCAAAGTATACGAAGCGATAAAGGGAAGCAACTTAACGGACGTATCACACACCAAGACAGAAGAGAAGCAGAACACACCGCAGAAGCCACAGGAAACGCCTACAGGAGTTTCAAAAGGCGATATAGTGACATTCACAGGCGGAGGGGTCTATATCTCTTCTACGGCAGAATATGCAGCCAAGGAAAAGGATGTGGTAAGCACCTGTAAGGTAACGGCAGTAAATGAGAAAGGCACACATAAATATCATTGCATTTCACAAGACGGTAAAGGCGTGTACGGTTGGGTCAATGCGGAATCTATCAAGGAGTTATCCTCTAAGGCACACAGCGACCCCGCAAGCGTTTCAAAAGGCGATATAGTAACATTCACAGGCGGAGGGGTTTACAAGTCCTCTACGGCGGAATATGCGAGCGTACAGAAGAATGTTACAAGCACCTGTAAGGTAACGGCAGTAAATACCAAAGGCACACACCCTTATCATTGCATTTCACAGGACGGTAAAGGCGTGTACGGTTGGGTTAATGCAGCAGATGTAAAATAGACCGATTCGGTCACAAAACGGAGGAAAATACTATGCAGATTTTAAAATGGTTACTTGTTAATTGGGATTCTGTATTGCTTATTGCTATGGTTGTAGCCTTGATTATTTATTTAATCAAGACAGGACAGACCAAAATCTTAAAGCAGATTGCAATTAAGTTTGTCACAGATGCAGAGGGAGAGTGTGGGGCCGGCACAGGGATTATTAAGCTGTCGGAAGTGGTTGCGAAAATGTACGCATATCTGCCGAGCGTGGTTAGAATCCTGTTTACAGAAAAGCAGTTGGTACAGATTGCGGAATCTGTATTAGCGGAAGCAAAAAAGAAATGGGAAGCTAACGAGAACCTTACAACCTACATTGAAAACAAACAGCAGACAACCCCGGCAGTGGTAACACTTGTAGAAAATACAAAATAACAGAATATGCAGTAAACAAAATGCCCCCTTGGCTTGATGAAGCCTTGGGGGTTATTTTTATATTCTGACAGGATAAGGCAGCAGTACAAGAGGGGTAATACCACATTCAGAAAGTTTATATATTTTATGAGAAATGCTAATGCCGTTATCAATCCATATCATAAAACTTTGTTTCTGCAATAATTCAGAGTGGTTTGTAAAGACACAACCGCAATTTATGAGATTATCAGCAACCCACTTTTCGCATTCGGCGAATTTCTTTTCTATTCGGCGGTTATTTTCAACCGTTACCGCCTTACGGTCATTCATATATTTTTCATATTTTCCAAAATCCATAATATCCACCTCTATAGTACCGGGGCAGCAGTACCGCAACCCCGGATAAGTATTTAGTTGAGTGGTTGAAGCCAAACCACATTATCAAAATTAAAAAAACCGCCGGAACGGATGATAGAAAGTAAAGCCTTTTTGCCACCACAAGGCATATACGGCTCTGTATCACCCTTAAAAGCAAAGAAGCCTTTAACCGGGTGCTTGAAACAGTAACCGCTTGGACGAGTATAACCAAGCGGATGTTTAAATTTAAGTTCGCCTTTAAGTCTGACAACCTCTAAAGCGTTGTTGATAGTGATTGTTTCTAGTGTTCTTTCCATAGTGAATACCTCCTAAAATGTGGATACTGTGTATAACTTTGTGGGTCTGTCTTATTCCCTGTTCCTTATGATGCTATTATATACTTATATAAGTATATACGCAACCCGGAATAATTACCAAAATACTTATATAAGTATATAAAGTTATTTGTGCATTTTATATACTTGTATAAGTATAATGAATGTGATATGATAAAGAAAAACCAACGAGCAAAGGAGGTGCAGCAGTTGGCGGAGGAAAAGACAGGCGGAACGCCTGCGACAAAGGCAAAAAATAAATACAATGCAAAGGCTTACGACCAATTTCTTGTAACAGTCCCGACAGGACAGAAAGCAGAGATTGACAAAGAAGCGAAGAAACAGGGATATAAGAGCCGTAACGAATTTATAGTTGCAGCAATCGAAGAGAAGAAAGCGAGGGGATAAAATGGATGAATTGTTGAATTGCTGCCCTAAGTGTGGAAGCACATTAGAGTTTAGCAATTTAATGCAGTATTCAGACGTTTACAAAATAACAAGAAGTGGGAAATTATCTAAAAAAAGAATAAGAAAAGAAGATTGCGGGCCTATGGAGTGCGGATATATTTCATGCACTAATTGCGATTTTGTGACAGATGCGGAATTAGACTATCGGGGGAAAGATGAAGAGATAAGGATATATCAGAAAGAAGATAAGTATTACTACAAAAAAATACTTATATAAGTATAAAAAACTGTTGACAATATACTTATATAAGTATATAATGTAATTGTAGCAAGGAGATAGCAGGAAAGGAGTTAAACAATGGAGGATAACAAAATGACAAACAACCAGTTCAAAGGGATAATAAAAATGATAATAGCACTGATAAGAAATGATACACCGAAAGAAGAGTTAATCGAATATCTCACAGAATTGATTAAGGAATAAAAAACTTAATAAGGGTCAACACAAGGGGCGAACTTCATAACATTCCTGCTAATCGCCCCGAGTGCTTTAAAATATATTAGCAGGAAAAAACAAAAAAATCAAGGTCGAATAGACCGAATCGGACACAAAGGAGGTTCAACATGAAAAAACAACACATTATAATCATTGCTGTAATTGTGGTCTTTTGGATAGGTCACGGGATAATTGCAAGCAATAACAGGCAAACAGAAAACACCACAACCGAAAATCAAACAGATGTTCGGGGGGGGGTACTGCTGAATTAGAAAAAACAGAAGTGCCGGAATCCGAGAAACAGGAGGAAACAACAGAGCAGAAAGAAACAACGGAAGCAATTACGGAAGAACCAACGGAAATAGTGGAACACAGAACAGGGGATAATATTGTAGGTATAAGCGATAAGGATATTACTACGATATATTCAACAAAGTACGATACTGTAAGGAATGATGTTACAGGTAATTGGAAATGTATTGTAATAGCAGAAAACAACTTTAATGTTGAAGATTATGCGTTATCGTGTTATAAAAACTACTTTGATTCTGATAAAACTATTTTGGCGGTTGAAAACTTAACCACAAAAACAAGCACGAGTATAAGTGTTGTATCCGGCTTGTTATATGTATCAGTGTATGAATATACCAAAGGCGAGGAACATGATGCCAAAGCAATGTTTGGCGGAACACATTTAGTAGATTACATTGTATACACAGACAACGGAGATATTGAAAAAGTAACCGATTCGGAATAAAAGACCGAGGGCAGCAGGCAATAACTGCTGCCCTTTTGGCGTAGGAGGTGCGATATGAAGAAATTTAAACAAATGAGTAAAAGTGACCGTATCAAAATGGAAGCACTTTTAAACGCCGGGTTGTCAAAGGCAGCAGTAGCAGAACAATTACATTTTCACAGAAGCACAATATATAGAGAATATGACAAAGGTAAGTATATGCACCGAAACTCTGACTATACAGAGGAAGAGCGTTATAGCAGTGATTTAGGACAAAAAGCACACGATTACGCCCAAGAGGGAAAAGGCAGAAGCCTAAAAATAGGAAATGATAGAAAATTAGCGGAATATATAGAAAACAAAATTGTAGATAATAGATTTAGCCCGGAAGCAGCATTAGCAGAGGTTGCACGTTCGGGGATTGAATTTAAGACAACAATAAGTGTTAGAACACTTTATAGATATATTGATAATGGAATTTTTTTGAAACTTACAAACAAGGATTTACCTATTAAAAGTAAAAAGAAAAAGCATAATAAGAAAGTACAGGTACAGAAAAGAGCCACCGCAGGAGAAAGCATAGAAAACAGACCAAAGGAAATAGAAAAACGAGAGATATTCGGACATTGGGAAATGGATACGGTAAAAGGAAAGAGAGGGGTCACAAAATCGTGTATGCTTGTATTAACGGAAAGAAAAACCCGTGATGAAATCGTTATTAAGCTGAAAGACCAAGGGGCAGCTTCGGTAGTAGATGCGTTAGACAGGTTAGAGAGAAAATGGGGGGATATGTTTTATAAGGTATTCAGAAGCATAACGGTTGATAATGGTGTAGAGTTTTCAGATTATGAGGGAATGGAGCGTTCTGCATTGAAAGAAGAAAAGAGGACTTTTGTATTTTACTGCCACCCGTATAGCAGTTGGGAGCGTGGCACGAATGAAAATAATAATAGGCTTATACGCAGGCATATACCAAAGGGGGTAGATTTTGAGGATACAACAGATGAAGAAATAAAATATATAGAAACATGGATTAACAATTACCCAAGGGGAATATTTGATTTTAAAACATCCGCAGAATTGTTTGATGAAGAGTTACAGAAATTGGCATAGAAAAGAATAAAAAACTTGTCGCAAAACTATTGACAAAATATAAGAAATTATTAGAAGAAAAGAATATGTTGCAAAGTGTTTCTGATAGATATGATCGTGTTGTGCGTGTCATGGGAATAGACACTGTGGAGGCTGCGGTACTGCAGGATATTCATAATCAGAAAGCACTGGAAGAAAAACGACGGATGGAACAAATGCCAAAAGGAAGCATTTACGAAAGATTAGCATGGGGTGCGAAAAAGAGCGAGATGGAGAATCAGCAGCGTAAGAAAAATAAAACAAAGAACAGAGGAATGGAGATATAAGTGCATGAAAAAACACATTTATGATGAAAAGAACGGATTAAGCTATACCTTGCATGGAGATTACTATTTGCCGGGTCTGGTGCTGAATGAGGAAGAACCGACATATGGGAAATATGGAATGTTGCGGAAACAATATCTGAAAGAGTATAGACCAGCAAGATATCAGTGCCTGTTATTGACTGGAAAGCTGACTGAACATCTGAATCAGATTGATCGGGATGCAAGAGAGCAGGTCGAAATGTTAATGAAGCAGATGGCAGAAGAACAGAGTGTGACAGAAACATTGAAGATACGGGATCAGATGAAGTGGGTCGGGTTGATGAATAATATCAGAACAAGTGCTGAAAAAATTGTACTGAAAGAGATCGTTTATATATAAGTTAAGAGGGCTGCCGAAAGGCGACTCTTTGTAAATGTAAGAGTGGAATTTCAGAATAGAACATGATAGAATGCTAAAAGATAAATCCGGATTTGCAGGGATAGATAATCAGAAGGAAATACTGAAAAAACAAGCATTTACGGGTATGATACGAATCGTATCACGTATGTGACCGAGCGATTCTATCATCATTTTATGTTTTTTGATAAGGTGAATGTGTCGAAAAGACAAACCCATATAGAAAGGACGTAGAATGATGAAAAAGAACGGAATGAAGAATTTACTATTTGGAGGAATATTCATTGCAACTTTTGTATTATGGACAGTTTTGATCCAGATGGTAGATGTGCAGCCTCATGGTCAAAACGGAACGAATATTGGATTTGCAACACTCAATTGCTGGTTTCACCGCTTCACAGGCGTACACATGATGATTTATTCGATTACTGATTGGATGGGGCTGGTGCCTGTCGTAGTATGCCTGATCTTTGCAGGTGTGGGACTAGTTCAGTTGATTAAGAAAAGAAGTCTTTTCAAGGTGGATCCGGATATCATTATTCTGGGTATTTATTATATTGTCGTGATCCTGGCATATATATTTTTTGAGATGATTCCAATCAATTACAGACCTATTTTAATTAACGGAGTAATGGAGGCATCTTATCCATCATCAACTACACTATTGGTATTGTGTGTGATGCCGACTTTGATCGAACAGACTCAGCGCAGGCTGTCAAGCATTGCAGTCAAAAAAGTGATAACGATTGTAACAATCGCTTTTTCGGCATTCATGGTTATTGGCAGATTGATTTCGGGAGTACATTGGCTCACGGATATTGTAGGTGGCGTATTGTTAAGCATTGGATTATTTTCTATTTATCAGGGAGCGGTTATACTGTCAATAAAGAATAAATAAAACGAGCAAGGGGTGGAGGTTTTGGAATTTCATGAAAAACTTCAGGAATTAAGAAAAAGCCGGGGAATGACACAAGAAGAACTGGCTGCGGCATTATTTGTATCTAGAACTGCAATTTCAAAATGGGAATCCGGAAGAGGATATCCGAGCATAGATTCATTAAAGGAAATATCTCGATATTTTTCTGTGTCGATTGATGATCTGTTATCTGGAGAACAGTTGATTTTGATTGCAGAAAAAGAAAACAAATCAAATCTCAATAGTGTATGTGACTTATTATGGGGATTTGTTGACTTGCTTTCTTTGATGCTTATTTTTCTTCCGCTGTATCCCAAGCCGGTCAATGGTTATATCTATTCGGTAAATCTTTTTGAGTATGTAGATAATAATAAATGGATTATTACCATTTATTGGATAATGTTCATCACTTTAACGATTATCGGGATTGTGAAAATATTGATGGTCTATTTCAAATTTGAAAAAGGCAAAAAGGTGATTACTGCATTGTCTATAGGATGCAGTGTTATCGATGTTTTGTTTTTGGCAATGATGAAAGAACCATATGCAATAATAGTTGCTTTTCTGCTATTACTGATCAAAAGTGGTCTCCTTTATAAACAAGCCAAGGCAGGCTGATCAGGTATTGTCCCCTACAACTTCAAGTTTGTCGAATTAAAAAATAGGAATAGTTATAATAGAAAGCTGTAAAAATTCACGTTGAATTTTACAGCTTTTTGTGTATAATATAAGTAGCAGAAACAATATAAAATCAAGGAAGGAGCTGAAAGAATATGGCAAGTATTTTACCAGTATCTGATTTGAGAAATTATAACGAAGTCCTGAAGAACTGCCATAAAGGCGAGCCTGTATATCTTACCAAGAATGGTAGAGGACGTTTTGTGGTTATGGATTTTGAAGATTATGAACGTGATCGTGCGGAAAAGAAGCTTTTAATGAAGCTGCAGGAAGCCGAAGAAGCAGTGAAAGACGGCGAGGGATGGCTGGAGTTAGATGAACTGAAGGCACTTGTGGGGGAATAAGATGTTAAAATTACGGATTAACCCGATTGTTGCAAAGGACCTGAAGAATATCCGGGATTACATCGCTGAAGATAGTGAAGAATATGCCGCAAAGACTATAAAGGAAATTTATGGTAAATTTGAGAATCTCCAGATGTTTCCGGGAATGGGTTCAGACCTTTCAAAGCGAGTCAGCTTTCGGACAGACTATAAATATGCGATATGGGAAGATTATGTGATTATCTACAAGGTAAGCAACGAGTATGTAGAAATTTATCGTGTCATCAATCGGTATCAGGATATTACAAGAATTTTTGATTGATAACAGAAATATGATAACAAATTGATAACACCGTTCAGTACAGTCCGTGGACTAAGGATAGTGGAACACATATAAAACCAGATAGAACCATAACGCCTATACAAAATTGTATAGTGACAAAAACTCATTTGCGAGTTTGAGTAAAAGGCTAAATCCCTATAAGGCTTGTATTTACAGGCTTTGTAGGGATTTTTTATGTGTAAATGGGTACGTTTTGGGTACAAGTTATAGTTATTATTTTTTTATGTCTTTATTTGAAAGTGCACTTTGGGGAGCAAGACCTGTATATTTGCCGATTTCATCTACTGTGGGATGTATCACAATACCTTTTAGAGCCAATAGTTTTACAGAGAGTCCCATAAATAAGTTTTGGTTTTTATAGGATAACAAAATTTCATAATCTTCATTTGTGATATCTGTTTCACCATGCATGGATTCATTGCGAAATTTATAAAGGGCATCAAGTGCTTTGTAAAGTCGAAAGGGAACATATTCAAGTTCAATTCCTCGTTTTTTAACAAAATTTTTCATGTCATACCAATTATAGTGTTTGTTCTCTGTATTTGGTAATTTAGAAAGCTGAATGATATTGTTAACTTCTCGTTCTATGATGGATAAATATTGTTTCATTAGTATACTGGGTGCTATAGTGAAACGTTCGTCTTTGGTGTAATATTCTTTTTCAATTACATCAGCCGATACTAAATCTAGAATAGAAGATTTTTCAAGTCCTGGATATTGAGTAAGGTATAACATATATAAGTCATTTATTTTATTGATGCTATGCCAATCAACGAATATAACATCTGGCTTTGTTTCAACTAGAGTAAGTGTAATTTCAATAACAGTATCATAAATATCTACAGTAATATCAATATTTGATATATATTGATTTAAACCTTCAGAAATAATACAATATGCAGTAGTCAAAAAAGCATTCATTGCTGTATAACAGCATGAAACAAAATCACTTTTCATAAGATATTCATGGTAATTACTTTGAATAAGCTCATGCAATACAGATCTTTCAATATCTGAAATTGGATCCAAATCTTTATACTGTGCAACTTTTGTTGGAACAATGGTACTTAAAAAATCATGATATTCCTTATGGGATAAACTAGCACGTAAAAGAGTCTGAATATGAGTGATAATCATTTTATCATCTTTTGAATCACGTTTTAATAATGCAGTAATCTGTTCGATTATGCAGAGGACAAAACTTCGTTCCCCATGCAAAGGATTGGATTTTCCAATAATTTCATCTGTGTAGTCAAAAAACATTTCATGAGTAATGCTAGCTATTTCATTGGATGTAATGTGTATAAATTTTTTCTGATCCATATTTCCCCCTGCCTAAAAGTATTAAGTTAATTTTTGCTGTTTAAGCCTATCTTATCCATCACCTCATCGTGTGCCTTCTGGATTTTTATGCGGTCCTGCCATGGCTCTGATTCCGGATAAATGTCCATCCAAAGGTTGAAGTCAGCTTCTGCTTGCAACAGGGCTTCTCCACGCTTCTTAACGTCCTTAATTTCGTTGCATTTTTCAACTTCGTCCATATACTCTTCATACCGCTCTAACCATGATCGCATCAAGGTTAATGATCCGAAACTAATGCCGACCATATCATTTCCGTCCTTGTCTTGGTATTCAAAAAGCTCACCACTGTATTGACGGAAAACCTGAAACAATCTATGCATGGCTTTCACGCCGTCAAAATCTGAATTGGCAAGAACCTCAGGATTAACAGCAAGTGCGGTTGCTATTTTCTCAAGGGATGATGGCTTGGGGTTCCTTCTGCCGCTTTCGTATGCACGAATATAAGCTTCGCTGGCACCAACCATTTCACCTAATTGCTTTTGTGTCAGATGGCGTTCCTGTCGGATACGTCTTATATTTTCACCAATGGTCATTGAGATTTCCTCCTAATTTAAGATACGAATATTTCAATATTAAATATAGGATAACATATCAAACAGAAAATTGAAAGAAAAAAGATATTGACACGAAACAAAAGTTACGATATTATAAAAACGAAACAAAATGATACTATACAGAAACAAAGAAAGGAAAGGACGGTATGAACGAAAAAATTTATTACAGTGCAGAAGACATCGCAAATATGCTCGGTGTGAGCATGGGAAAATCCTACAAAATCTTGCGTGAGATGAATAAGGAACTGTCTGAAAAAGGCTTCCTTACAATTGCAGGCAAGATTCCGGTGGAGTATTTTCGTGAGAAGTGGTATGGAGGAGCAAAGGAGGTGGGTGCATGAGTTGTAGCGCAAAACGAGATCCGAATGGCACATGGCATATTCAGTATCGTTGGACAGATTGGACAGGAACCAAGAAAAAATCTCAGAAGCGAGGTTTTAAAACAAAGAAAGAAGCTGAGGAGTGGTATGCACATTTCATAATGCAGCAAACTTCTGATCCGACCATGACATTGAACGATTTCTGGGAGATATACAAGGCAGACATGGAGAAGCGATTGCGGAAAACTACCATGAAACAGAAGGAATACGTGATGAAAGACAAGGTGCTTCCGTATTTTGGAAATACACCAATCAATGCAATCACAGCACCTATGATACGCAAATGGCAGGGAGAGATGATTGATAAGGGATTTAAGCCTACTTATCTGAAGACAATCAATAATCAGCTTAGCTCCATTCTCAACTATGCGGTGCGTTTTTCTGAATTGCGATCCAATCCATGCCACAAAGCAGGCAGTATGGGAAAAAGCAAAGCAGATGAACGACCATATTGGACATTGGAAGAATTCCAGAAATTTTCAGATGCGATCATGGATAAAAGAGATTCATGGATGGCATTTCAGATATTGTTCTGGACAGGTATGCGGATAGGAGAATTGCTGGCGTTACAAGTGAAAGATATTGATTTTGAGCAGGGAACCATAACTGTTGACGAATCTTTGACGAGGCTTGATGGAGAGAATCTGATTACGGCACCAAAGACGGAAAGCTCGGTTCGTGTGATTACGATACATAAGGAATTGCAGGAGAAACTTAAGGAATATATTGCGACATTGTATCATGTGAGACCGGGAACACGTCTTTTTGCTGGACGGACAAAGAGCTTCTTTGAGCACGAAATGGAGCGTGGAATAAAGATGTCGGGAGTAAAGAAAATTACAGTTCATTGTACCCGTCACAGTCATGCAAGTATGCTTGTGCAGATGGGATTCAGCCCAGTTGAGATTGCAAAACGGTTAGGGCATGGAAAGGTTACGACTACGATTGAAACCTATTGTCATCAGTCTATGGATGCGCAGGTAAAAATTGCAGATAGACTTGGAAAAGTGGAAAGAGGTGAGGAGAGTGGCATGTAAACGAGAGGACAGATTTCGGCATAACACAATCGCTTTCTGGCTAAGTGATGAAGAAAAAGCAGAGGTCGAAGCAAAAATTATATTGTCGGGAGTGCCGAAAGGTGAGTATTATCGGAAGGCTGTGCTGGGACAGGAGATTACGGTGGTGTCAGGCAGTTATATGTCATTTCGATTATCAAAGGTGTTGGAGCAGATCTGTGAAGAGTTGAACAATGAGAATTCAGAGAATGAACTGCTTTTTAAGGCTTTGGTAAAGGAATTGATAGCATTACAGAAAAATGCCCCTGCTGGTAACAGGGACATTACAGAATAAAAAGGATAAAGCCTTTCTATCCACAACAAATTTATTATAGCAAAGGCTTTCTCCGCAGGAAAGGAGAAATTTGTAATTTGAATATATTTTCAGAAGTGAAAGCGCATCTAACCGCAAGACAGGTGGCAGAAAGTTATGGACTGTATGTTCGTAGAAATGGCACTGCCTGTTGTCCGTTCCATGATGACAGACATCCGAGCATGAAGGTGGATAAAAATTATCACTGCTTTGCATGTGGGGCGAGCGGAGATGCGATTGATTACACGGCAAGAATGTATGGATTATCCCAGTATGATGCAGCAAAGAAATTGATAGAGGATTTTAATTTGCCAATTCATACAGAAACAATAAGTAAGAAAGAAAAAGAGAGACTTCACAGGGAAAAAGAGGAACGCATGCGCATTATCCGGATCAAGAAAAGATTTTCAAGATGGCGTAGGAAAACGGTAGATTTGTTAAAAGAAGCACTGGTTCAGATTGATGACAGTGGACAGGTATTTTGTGCTAAGGCACCAGATGTAATGTTTTCTGATGATTATGCCATGATGCTTCATGCAGAGCCAATCATTAATTTTTGGCTTGATATTCTCTGTATGGGTAGTGAGCAGGAGCAAAAAGAATTATTTATACAGGGCGGAAAAGAGGTGGAGAATATTGCAGGAAATGTCAGCAAATGGCACAGAAGTATCGTGGAGCGATGTCGGGAAAGTGCTTGATGATGAAATGAGCAGTATTGAGGATATCCGGACTGATCTTGTAAGAAATGATAAGGGAAATGTTTGCCAAAGTATTGATAATTGTATGACAGTTTTCCAAAGAGATTCTTTGTTGAAAAGTGCAATCAGGGAAAATGAGCTTTCAGGAAAAATCGATATTGTTGGTGAGATGGGGTGGGAAAGAACATCTTGCAGCGTGACGGATACAGATGTTTATCAGCTTCATTGGTATCTGGAAAAACAGTATGGATTAAAAAATGAGAGAAACATTAACAAAGCGTTGAATATCGTTGCAAGTGAGAACCGGTATCATCCGATTAGAAAGTATCTGGAACAGCTTGTATGGGATGGCAAGTATCGAATTGGGAAGTTGCTTCCTAAATATCTGGGAGCTGAAGATGATGCCTATACCAAGGAAATCATGCAGCTTCTTATGTTGGCAGCGATACATAGGATATATGAGCCGGGCTGTAAGTATGAAATTATGGTGTGTCTGGTAGGGGGACAGGGCGCAGGGAAGTCAACATTTTTCCGATTCCTTGCAATCAATGATGAATGGTTTTCGGATGATCTGAAACGTATGGATGATGACAATGTGTATCGGAAGATGCAGGGACACTGGATTATTGAAATGTCTGAGATGATGGCTACTGTGAATGCAAAAAGTATTGAAGATATCAAGTCATTTATCAGCAGGCAGAAAGAAACTTATAAAATTCCATATGAAACGCATCCGGAAGACAGACCAAGACAATGTGTATTTGTTGGTACTTCCAATAGTATGGATTTCCTTCCTCTTGATCGAACCGGTAATCGTAGATTTGCACCGATACTTGTACACCCGGACAGGGTGGAGAAGCATATTCTGGAGGACGAGAAAGAGGCAAGAAATTATATCATTCAGGCATGGGCAGAGGCAATGGAGCTGTATCGAAGCGGTCAGCATGAATTGAAGTTGTCCAAAGATACAGAAATCTATCTGCGTCAGATGCAGAAAGAATTTATGCCGGAGGATGCAAAAGTTGGAATTATCCAGTTGTGGCTGGATGAACTGACACAGGATTATGTGTGCAGCACCATGATCTATAAGGAAGCATTTGACCATGAATATGATACACCGAAGGACTGGGAATTAAAGGAAATCAATAATGTCATGAACAACAGTATTTCCGGATGGGAGAAAATATCATCCCACCGATTTGCGGAATATGGCATACAGAGAGGCTGGCGCAGAGTAGTAGATAAAGATGGATTTCATAAATTACCAGAATACGCAGAAACACCATTTGACAAAAAATAAGTTTTTTGATCCCCGTTTACAAATTCTGTTTACAGCCTGTGTATGCGAGATGGTAAACAATTCTGTTTACGAAGAAACACAGTGAATACGCATGATGCAGAAGTTGTAAACAGTGTAAACAGGGAAAACGGCAAAAGAGTATTGTGACGACAGGAGCATGGACGCTCCTGTTGATGGATGAAATAATCGTCGGAGTATAAAGAAAATGGAGGTAATGCATAATGACAACAGGACGACTTGGATATAATAGCGTAAATGACAGATATGGACTGCTTGTGTCAGATCTGTGGGTGCACAGCGGCTTTCACTGTGGGGAGGGGCTTGAGGTCATGGTAGATGGCAAATGGGTACCGACTCGCATGGAAATGTGCTGGAACGATGATGGCAGTCATGACTGGTATCTCGTTGGCACTCCTTATTTCGGTGATCTGGAATATGTCAGAGCAAGGATATAAGGAGTGACATTGGATAATCGTGGCACTGGCGGCAGATGTGTACTTACATGTGCGTTGCCAGCGTTGTGGTTATCCCCAAGAAGCCATCGGCGCATGAGAGCCCTCGGAGAACGCCTAGTTTTGATGCGTAGTGTCAAAACTAATAAGGCGTTACTTCTGACAGAAGTAACAAGACTTTAGCTAGTTTGAGAGTAAGAGATTGGAGGTGAAAAGCAGTGGGAAAGACGATATCATTTGTAAAAGGCAGAGGGCATATCAGCCACAACAACAGAGCTTTTATCAGCAATAACGTAGTGCCGGAGCGGACGGACTGGAACCGGACTTATGTGAAAGAGAGCATAGAAACAGCTTACGATACCTGTTTTGGACAGGCACTAAAGGACTACAATGCCAGGCAGAAACGAAAAGGCCGACAGAAGCATGACTATATCACGGAGATCAGAAATTCCAAAAATAAAGAGAAAGTATTTTATGAGAATGTGGTGCAGATCGGCTCGAAAAATGATACAGCAGTTGCAGATAAAAACGGCTGCATGACAGAAGAAGCCGTAAAGGCGGCGAAGGTTCTTGAGAAATACGCACAGACATTTCAGGAGAGAAATCCAAATCTGTATCTGTTCAACTGTGTGCTGCACATGGACGAGGCGACACCGCATTTGCACATGGATTATATCCCGGTGGCGCACGGATACAAGTCCGGCATGGAGACACGGAACAGCCTGACGAAGGCGTTGCAGCAGATGGAATTTGATAAGGCAAAGAGCCGGAATGAGAATGAAACCGTTGCATGGCAGAAGAGGAACGTGAATATCTGACGGAGCTTTGCCGGGAGCCGGGAATAGAGATAGACGTTCTCGGAATCAGCCGAGATAATCTGACCTTGCCGGAGTACAAGGTGGCTATGCGAAAAGTTGAGAGTCTGGAAGAGCAGGCAGATAAGATCAAGGAAAATAATATGGAGCAGAGGCATGAAAATATACAGTTAAAAGTTGAAGCCCGGAAACTAAATGCCGATGTGGAACAGTTGGAGGAACGTGCGGTAGAACTTGCCGGACAGATAGAGCAGCTCGAAGCAAAGGAGAAAGTGCAACAGGATAGAATAGATAAATACGGCATCAGAGCCGATGGGATTGATAAGATATCAAAGGAAGTGTCAGCAGAGGTCAAGAATGTTAAGGCTGCGGCAACACCCGTCAAATCCATATTCGGCGGCGAGGAGTATGTTAAGGTCAAGAAGTCCGAATGGAGCCGGATCGTGGCGACATTTGAGAAAGCACTTACAAGAAACAAACTGCTGGATAAGTATGAGGCAAAGATAGCCGAGCTTGAGAAGACCGTGGACTATCTGAAAACACGGGTAGAGAAATTCACAAATTGTATAAAAGAAATGAAGAAATTTCTGACGGAGAAGAACCTGCTGCATGAGTTCCTGAATCTGACGAGAAAACCGGAACAGGAAACGATACAGGACAGGATAGACAGGAAGAATGCAGAGGCAAGAGCAAAGAATGAGCAGACAGACCGGGATGGTCGGAGAAAGAGAGGTATTTATGAACATAATATATAGCATGGAAGGGAATTATTTAATTCCAGATATATTTGCAAACGAGGAGCCAGAGCAGGCACTAACTAAGTATGGTATGCTCCGAGAGAGTTTTCTGAAAAATCATCATAAGGGCATTTACACAGGAAAGCTGCTGGCTGGCACATTGAAAGAGCACTGTCTTGATATACAGGTTCAGGCAGAAAATATGACAGAACAGCTCACAAAGCAGCTAATGGCGGTAGAAGGTATTAGTGAGGATTTGAAAAGCCGTAATCAGATGGAATGGGTACGCAGGATGAATTCGATAAGAAATAGAGTGGATGAAATTGTGATGACAGAGATTGTGTATAAGATATAATCGATTACCTGTTCAAATCAGTAAGGCATACAAGATCCAAGGGTGAGATAATGAGTTTGGTTGAAAGGGGTGAGCTGGCATGGCACAGATTGATATGGAAAATCTAACAAAAGAAGCACGGATGACATATATATCCGCGGATTTTATTGAACAGACTGAGGAGCAATTACATGCTGCTGAGACAGAAATCCGGGATAATATGGATAAGATGAAAGATATGTCATCAGTTGAACGGTTTCGGGTTGAGTGGGGGATATATGACAGGTATATAGTTAGCTAAATGGGGATATTGAAAAAATGTATGCGCCTTGTAGCTGTGCTGGTATGCTAGCTGCGAGGCACTTTTGTAATACATTGTATCATCAGGTTGCTTTTGTTCGCCCCGTAGAATATAATGATATATGAAAGTAGAGGTAAATGATATGGGTTACATGACAGCAAATCAAGCTGCAAAAAAATGGAATATTTCTCAACGCAGAGTACAAATATTATGCTCTGAAAATCGGATAAAAGGTACATTTAAATTGGGAGAAGCTTGGGCAATTCCAGAGAATGCGGAAAAACCAGAGGATAATAGAAAGGTAAAAAAACAAAATGAAAACAAGTCTAAATGCCATTGATTTATTTTGCGGATGTGGAGGTTTATCTTATGGATTTGAAAAGGCAGGCTACAATATTTTGCTGGGAATAGATAATGATGCCAAAGCCTTAGAAACATTTGAATTAAATCACAAAGGGTCAAAATCAATTTGTGGAGATATAACAGAATTAACATATGAAAAGGATATAAAACCATTAATTGGAAATAAAACAATAGATGTCATTATAGGTGGACCTCCTTGTCAGGGCATGTCACTTTCGGGACCGAGAAAATTTGATGATCCTAGAAATAAGCTTTATTTGACATATATACGTTTAGTGGAAGAGATCAAGCCGAAAGCATTTGTAATTGAAAATGTTCCAGGGCTTGTAAGCTTATTTGGTGGACAGATCAAAGATAATATTATCCAGAAATTTACTGATCTGGGCTATGAAATCCAATATAGAGTATTATGTGCATCAGATTATGGGGTGCCGCAAAATAGGAAACGTGTAGTGTTTGTGGGAATGAAACATGGACAATATGAATATCCGAAAGCTAACCCCGAAACTGTAAGTTGTAGAATGGCATTGTCGGATCTTCCAACATTAGAGAGCGAATTAGGTTGTGAGAATGCGCCATATCTCACAGATGCACAAAACGATTATCAAAAACTAATGAGAAAAAAATCAAGTGTGGTTAGAAATCATATTGCTGCAAATCATTCTGAAAAAGTCAAAAAAATAATATCTTTGGTTCCAGATGGTGGAAACTATAAGGATTTGCCAGAAGAATATAGAAATAGTAGAAATTTCCATGTTGCATGGACAAGATTTGCAAGTGATAAACCTGCACCTACTATTGATACAGGGCATAGACATCATTTTCATTATAAATATAATCGAGTACCAACGGTTAGGGAGTGTGCAAGATTACAATCGTTTCCAGATGACTTTATTTTTTTAGGGAACAAAACACAACAGTTTAGACAAGTGGGAAATGCAGTTCCACCGCTTATGGCACAGCGTATTGCAGAACAATTAACAAAAGCGTTAGGAGATGAAAATAATGGCTGAATATCAAATACCAAAAGAGTATTATTTTAGATTGCATCATGTCAGACCTCGCTTTAAAGGGGATATAGAAAATGTTTTAATATATGTTGCAGAGGAAATTTCAAGGGTCGGTGAGAAAGCAACGGATGAATTTGTTGCTGATGTAAATGCTGCCCTGTTTCGATATCCGGGAAATGTACATAGGGAACTAAAAACAATAAATAATTGGAGAACAGAGATTTCAGCATTGTTTGGATTTATACAACATACGGAGATAACAGACAAACCGGGTAGACGAGCAATAGAGTTAGCTAATAATCAAGATTTAGTTGAGTGTTTTAAAGTATTTCTATATAATTTTCAATATCCGGGTGCACATATAAAGCCTAGGGCGGTATTGGAGCAGATAGAGCAAGGCATAAAATTCAAACCTGCACAATATGTTTTGCAATTATTAAGATATGCTAATAGAAAAGGTGGAAATTCTATTGGGATAACTAAACCGGAAGCGTGTCATTGTATATTTAATGATTTACGTGTGACTAGAGATCACGAAGGCGTTGAGAATACTTGGAAGAGGATTTCAGATAATCGAAAGAATAAAATGACGTATGATCAAACTGGCGATGTGGTACGTTATGCAGGCGATATTTTGGATTACATGGAGATTGCAAATCTTTTGAAGACTTATGACAGTAGAACATACTATCTTAATACGTTGGAAGAAGAATCGATTATAAAATTTTGTGAATCTAATGAGTGGTTTGATGGATATGACAATATGATACAAAGTCGTCATGGAAGTTTGGAGACTGTGAAAGCTTGTAGTGACGGCTGGTTTGCATATGTCAATAGAGATATGAAGAATACGGATTTTTCAACAGATATTTTGGCATATATTGCAAATGATGCGGAAGAATTAGAGCAGCTAAAAGAAAATGCAAGAAATGCCAAAGATGCTGGATTAGCAGACTTTATTGAAAGAGATGATGTGATTGAAAAGCGTATTGCTACATATTATGATATGCTGACAACGAAAGACATAGGTGACATAGGTGAAAGTCTAGTTCATGGACATGAGTGCATGAGAATTAAATTAGGTGGTCGTGAGGATTTGATTCATTTGATCAAGCGAATACCTACGCAATTTGCTGTTGGATATGACATTAGTTCGGTAGAGTTGGATGAGCGAAAGAGATATATTGAAGTCAAAACGACTATTAGTTCAAAACCATTACATTTTAACAGAATTCATTTGACAAAAAATGAGTGGAATACAGCGAGCAGTACTCATGATAGATATTTTGTATATCGTTTGCTTCTTAGTAAATCGGAGCGAAAATTGTTTTTGTTACAAGATCCGGTAGGACTTTATAAACAAGATAAAATTGATATGGTACCTGCAGATGGAGCGGATATAACATTTGATCCCAAGCAAGTGGGACAATTTGAGGAGTTGTTAACATGGAAAAATTAAAAGTAGCATCATTGTTTTGCGGATGTGGTGGAACGGATGTTGGATTGTTGGGTGATTTTGATTTCTTGGGTAAACATTATGAGGCTAATGGTATGGAGATAGTTTATGCCAATGATATTGATGATAATGCTTGTAATATTTTTAAAGAAAATTTTGGAATTACGCCTGATAACCGCGATATCAGAGAGGTAAAGTCGGAAGAAATTCCAGAGTTTGATATTTTGACAGGTGGTTTCCCCTGTCAGTCGTTTTCTATTATTGCACAGAATCCCAAACGTCTCGGCGTAAAGGATGAAAGAGGAAAGCTGTTTTTTGAGATGTGCAGGATATTAAGGGAAAGACAACCTAAATGTTTTATTGCAGAGAATGTAAAGGGTATTCTTACTGCAAATAAAAAAAGTGCATTCCCGTTAATCATGAAAGAATTTGAAGAAAGTGGGTATGATGTTCAGTACCGTATTTTGAATTCAGCCAATTACGGAGTGCCACAAAAGCGAGAACGTGTGATTATTGTTGGATTTAGAAAAGATTTAAATATAGATTTTTCATTTCCAGATGTAGAGATAGAAGATGAAAATAATTTTGCACCATTAAAAAAGGTTATTGAGAAAAAAGTGGATGAAAAATATTTCTTTAGTGAACGTGCTGTGGCTGGAATGATGAAAAAAAGAGAGAGTATGAACAAGGGAAGGGCGCAAGATATTAATAAGCCTTGTAATACAGTGGGGGCACATTTGGCAAAGGTGTCTTTGAATAGTACAGATCCGGTACTTATGGAAAAAAATAGGTACCGGAGATTTACACCTAGAGAAGTGGCGAGAATACAGTCTTTTCCAGATGATTTTGAACTCGTTGGAAGCGAGGCTGCTCAGTATAGAGCCTTGGGAAATGCTATTCCACCGGTGATGTTTTGGTATGTGGCAAAGGCGGTAAAAGAGGAACTAATAGTTTAACGATATATATGGAAATATGACATCGGATTAAAGAATAATAGTGACAATGGACATTTAGTTAATATTACTAAGAGGATTATTTATGGAAGAAAAAAGAGTGTTATCATTTATACATATTTCTGATATACATTTTAGAAAAGAGAGCGGAGACCCATATGATATTGACAATGAATTGAGAAAAGCTATGTTGACTGATTTAGAATATAAAGCGAAAAAGGAATTGGTCAATGTGTGTGGGGTACTGGTATGTGGTGATTTGGCGTTTAGTGGGCAAGAAAGTGAATTTAGTGTAGCCAAAAATTTCTTGAATGACGTGACAAAAATATTTGGAATATCATTAAAGGATGTTTTTTGTGTCGCAGGAAATCATGATGTTGATCAATCTATTGCACGTAATTCAAGAATATTAGAGTGTATACAAGATGATTTGGTATTAATAGATAAGAACGAACCAGATTATCTTGATGCGGAAATTAGAAAAATCCAAAATGATCAGTTCATAAAGGGCGTATTATATGAACCGCTTTCAGCTTACAATAAATGCGTAAAAGAAATGGCTAGTGATTATTCAATCGAAGAACCAACATGGCAATCTCTAATGATGCTAAGTGAAAAATATACGTTAGCTATTTATGGAATGAATTCTGTTTTGGTATCTAATCATAAGGATCATTTAGATAAAGATGGAAATAAACTTATTGATGCGGAACGAAAAATGGTTATCAATAGAAAACAGATTCCAGATTATTGCGAAAATGTTATTTATCTTTCTTTGTGTCACCATCCACCAGAGTGTTGGAACAATGACAATCTAGAAGCATTTATGGATTCAAGAGTTAGAATTCAGTTATATGGACATAAGCATATTCAACATATTGAAGTTAATGATAAAAGAGTGCGGATTGGTTCAGGAGCTCTGCATCCAGAAAGGGGTTGGGAATGGAACCCAAGATATAATTGGCTTGAGATATGGATTGAGGAAGATACACTATTTGTTAAGATTTATCCTAGGGTATTTGAAGATACTAATGGAATATTTATATCGGATGTTAAATCCTGCGATATGGATAAAGAATATCGATTGATCGAGATGCAGCTTTCAGATAATGCGAACGAAAAAGCAAAGAGAAAGTCTGAGATGCTAGAACAAAGAGAAGTACGCAGTACTGACATAATTACTAAGGAAATTATTTATCGTTTTTCAATTTTATCAGATTCTGATAAAAAAAGATTGCTTCGGTCATTTCAGAAGATAGATTATACTATTGAACAAGATTTATATATATTGTTGCAACAACTAAGAAATAACAATCTTGAAATGGATTTTTTAAATGCAATGAAAAAATAATATTATCAAAGGAGAAGAAGAATGAGCAGGGAATTGGCAAAATGGATGAGAACAGCAGGTATTGCTATTACTAATGAAATTGTAAATTTAAGAGAAGAGGGAATCGATAACTTCCTTAAAAAGAAAATGACTAAGGAAGATGCAAAAGAAATTACAAAGCTTTATTTTACGGGAAAATGTAAGGAAGATTTTTTTGAATCTCTAGTAGATACTTTCTATGAAGTCGATAATACATTCTCTGACGATATGAAGCAAGAAATAACGGTGTTGGCAGGTATAATAATTTTTGAAATGATAGAAAGAGGAAAATCGAAAGACATTATAGAATTAATTGAAATGTATGCACAAACATATTTATTTTTGGGTTATAGTTCTGTGGTTGATGATATTTCAATAATGTTACAAAAAGATTTAGAGAATAGGATGCTTGCCTTGCGTGAGGACTTATCATTTGAAAATAAATCACCTATAAATGGTTTGGGAAAAGAGTTTTGCTTTTCAATAAAAGAGGATGAAACGGAAGAATATAATGCCGCTGTTATTGAAAAATTAGATATTGTTGTTAAAAAGGTAAATGAGTTGTCAAATCAACTTAATAGTATTAAAAAAATCACATTACACCATGAATCGATTATATATGAAGATTTACAATTGTTATGGTGGCTGATGACAGAATGCTCCGACGATAAGGAGACAAGATACTTAAATATTGAGCCACATTTTGCGGCTATTTTGGCAGGAAAAGATTTGGCGCAACGTGTATCAGTCTTTCCTGGACCATATTCTGCAAAGGCATTGCTGAGAAAAGTACTAGAATTTAGTGAAAAAGAGCCAGGATCATCATTGGAAAAATATATTGATTCAGTAGATGATGATATTATAATGGACTTATTAGAAAAAAATGATATAGAGATTCATACACCGATTTTATTTGCTTTGAAAAAAAAGATGGAAAATGGCGAAAATTGTTGGAGACAAGCTTTTAATAAGGAATATTGTTTAAAAAAAGAAAGTTTTTCGGCAGTAGAAGTGGCTTATGAAATGTATATAGAGTGTCTGATCTGTAATGTTTTACATTAAACCATTGGAAAGCAGGTGATATATGTTGGATAATATGAATGATTTAGAAATTGACAATGTTGACAATTTGGAACAAGACATTTTTAATGATTCGGATAAGGACTTAGAAGTTAATTTTGAAGGCGAGAAAGTTGAAGCAGATGATTATATGCTTTCTCTTGGAAAAGCATTAAATGAAAAAGAATTATATCGATTGTCATCAAAAGTACCAACGCGTATTATTTATGTACTAGGACCTGTGAGAAGCGGAAAAACAACTTTTGAGTCGATGTTATATGCTTTCTTTTTAAAAAATATTGATAAAAAAATATTATTTGCTGGTTCAGAAACATTAGTGGGATTTGAGGAGAGATTAAATTATTTGCGTATTAAATCCGGTAATTCAGATGCACAGATGGAGAGAACAAATAAAGATGAAAGAAGATGTTTTTTGCATTTGAACTTATTAGACGTAAAATTAAATTATCATTACAATTTGGTTTTTTCGGATATATCGGGCGAAACATTTGAAAATTGTAATTCTAATAGAGCTAATATGGAGCAGGATTTACCATGTTTAGATATGGCGAAAAATATTGTTTTGTTTATGGATGGGGAGTCGTTATTAGATAATAGTGAACGTCAAGGGAGTGTTATGAAGATTAAGTGTTTCTTAAAGACATTTAAATCTTCTAGATTTTATAATGGAAAACCTAATATTGACATTGTCATAAGTAAAAATGATGTTATTTATGATAAAACGAAACAGGATAAGAATGATTTTATTGACAATATAGAAAATCAATTTAGAAGTTTTGAAAAAGATTTTTTTATAAATTATTTTAGAATTGAAGCAATAAATGGTTCATGTATAAGGGATACTGAAAATAGCATAGAATTAATAGACTTGCTTAAGTATTGGATAACCAACAGAAATGAAGAAATGAAAGAAATAAGCAATAAAGTGGCTAAAGATATACATAACGATTTTAATAGGTTTGGAGAAAGGTATTAAGATGGTAACAAAAAGCTATATTATAGGATTGCCTGCTAGTGGAAAGACTACTTTTTTGGGCGCATTAGGATATTCGTTATTGAGCAACACTGTTGAGGAAAATGTGTATGAAATAGATTCGATAGACAATCTTGACTATATAAAGAGTTTAGCTAATACATGGTCACAATGTAAGGAAATGGACCGGACAAAAAGAAATAGTTATGTTAATACTAAGCTGCAATTGAAAGACAAAGATAATAATAAATTGGAGTTATATATTCCGGATCAGTCTGGAGAAGAATTTGAGTATATAGTAAATAACAGAAGTATGAATAATACAATGTATAATGAAATAGCGGTTTGTGATAATATTTTTTTATTTGTAAATCCAAGTAAGATTTCAAATGATTTGTTTATAAAGGATTTGGCACCAGAATATAGAAATGTTTCACAAGAAAAAGTTAGTGCTTTAGATAATAGTATTATGCACGAACAAACGCAATATGTATCTATTTTACAAGATGTTTATGCATTACGGAAATGCAGAACTAAAATAAAAATTGTTATTTCAGCTTGGGATGAATACGAAACAGAAATGTCACCAAGCGAATTGTTGAAAAATAGATTACCATTGCTTTGGCAATATCTCACAGCAAATTATGAAATTTATGAATGTGAATATTGGGGAATAAGTGCTCAAGGTGGAGACTTAACGAATCAAGAAGAAAAAGAAAAATTGCAAGGCATGAGTAATGCAATTGAAAGAATTATCGTTGTTAATGATAATAAACAGGTGACACATGATATATCTATTTTATTAAAATAAATGGAGTTTAAATATGGATGAAATAAAGATAGAACAACTACTCTGTGGTTATGATAATGGACATAGAGTGTTAAGCACATCTCTCAAGAAGCAGTTAGTTCAACAAAAAGATGTTGAGATTTTGAGTGATGCATCTGGAAATGGAAAATTTAATAATTATATTAGTTGTTTTCCTCTTGTAGAAGACGGTTATTATGTATTTTCAAAAACGTGGTATGCTGAAGAAATGAAAAGACCAGGATGCGTGTGGACGCATATGTTACTAATACGTTTTGAAGATATTGAGTGCAATATGGGTTATATAAACTTGCAATCATTATTTCATCGTCCGAATATAGGAAACAATTATGATGAATATAAAAGTACACTTTTTTTGAAAAAAGAACAGGCATGCTTTGATTCATCATACTATTATTATGTTATTTATACTCTGTTTTATAGTAATAAAAAGGCATTAATTGAAACTGATTCATCGGAGGAGTATGAATTAACAATTTTAGATGTTTTAACAAAATTACCTAAACAGATATTAATGGGGCTATCTATATGTACATGTGCTTGTTCAAATAGATATATTGATAATGAGGTGTTTTCATATCAAGCTACATATCCAGGAAATGCTAAACAGCTATCGAGAGATATAGAGGATCCGATTTTTTATAAAGGTAAAAATGAGATTGAGGAATATCCTTTATGGGTAAAGTATATTTCTGAAAAATTTATAGAAAATAGACAAGAAGAATTGTATAAATATTGTATAGTATATCAAAATTATGACAGGAATTTCATAAGGGAATTTTCGAAATTATTATATGCGGTCAAAGAATTTCGTACAAAAGTAAATTTAGGTACTTTTGTGCAATTATCAGAAAAATTAGATATAGAAACTGAAATAAAAGTCAAAACGTTAGAATCGTTGTTTATTAAAGATACGGGAGAAATGGATGAATGGTTTAGTGAGAATAGTATTATAAATCAATTAGTATTGGAAATGGGAAAAAAAGAAGGAGTATTTGTGAAAAAAAGGCTTAAAGACAATTCTATTAAAAAACAAGCGAAGAGGATATATAAAGAGAAAAATAAAGAACGAATATATTGCATATTCGAAAAATTTATTCATAAAGAATTAAATAGCAATGCTGAAAGTATTGTAAAAGAAATTATAGGATTACTTAAGCCGAGTGATTTATTTGAGTTGTTTGATATGAACAAAAATATATGTAGTGTGTTAGTGAGTACTGATTCCCGTTTTTTGCTTTGTAAAGATATTTGGGAAAAAGATCGAAATTATCAAATGGAAATGTTAAGTTGTGTTAGAGGCAGGCAAGTACCATATTGTAAGGATATTTTGTCTTGCATACTTGATAATACAAAAGAGAATATAAGCAATGAAGTATATGAAATCTTTGGAAAGGAGTTGATCAATTATTTATTTTATTACTGTAAAAATGGCTTTATGCATGAAGAAAAGCAAATTAATATTTGGGTACCTTATTTAACAAAAGATAAAGAAAAATATATTGATTATTTACCTCAGGTTTCCAATATTGACATTTTGTTTGTACTTATGGAAAATGTAGATAGTTATGCTATTAGTTCATATCCTGAGTTAGGAGCTTGGATTTCTGTTTGTGAAAAAAATTTATCACAAATTAGAAAAAAAGAATATTTATCGTCCATTTTTTTGTTGCCAATTGTTTTGAAGTATGATAAAACACCGGATGAAGTAATAAATTTTGTATATGAGGTTATTTATCATAGGTTAGAAAAATCGGAGTTAGATTATGAATGTTGGAAGAAAATGGATCCATTGTTGCCACAGGTTGCTATAGAGCAAAGTTGGGATAAATGTTTACGACTTAGGATGGCATTTAATAGATAAAGCTGATGACTATATAGTGATTTACTGGGTACAATTTGGGTACAGTAGTTTTGAAACCATATTGACGAGGTGCAAAAAAGCATCAAAATGATACGGTTTTGATACTTGATAACATAAGATTAACAAGAAAAATCGAACCCGAAAAAGAGTTTGAATAAGAGCCACAAGTCTTGGAACTCGCTAAACAAGCGGCTTCCGAGACTTTTTCTTTTGCTCTGCTACTAATTTGCAACTAATAGCAATTACTCTATTTCACATCGTTTTGTTTTTTTAGATAGCTTTTCTTTGAGGCATGTGAAAAAATGATGAAAAAGTATTTGCGATGGTATTTGTATCTTGTATAATAATTTTACAATGATATTTTTAATTCAGCAGATAATTTTTACCGAAAAGTATGCTGCTCATTAAAAACAATGACAAATGGGTATTTTTATATCCGAATCTACAAATGATAATCAGGAGGTTTTTTATGGATAAACACATAGAAAAAGCAATGCAGTTAAGAAATAATGAGAGGTGTCCGAACTGCGCGGAAACGATAATGATGACCTATGCAGATGAGCTTGGTTTGTCGGAGAGCCAGATGAAGGCACTTGGTACAAATTTTGGCGGAGGAATGAAGTCAGGCAGTACATGTGGAGCTGTGACAGGAGCACTGATGGTACTCGGAGCATTGGGAATCTCAGATCCTCATATTGTAGGAGAGTTCCAGAGAAAGATGAAAGAGAATCATAATGGTATGATTAATTGCTTTGATCTGTTAAGGGCAAATGCACAGGCGGGTGGTCAGAAGAAACCGCACTGTGACGGCATGATCAAAGAAGCCATTGAACTGATAGAAGAATATAGGTAATACCCTGGGAGGAGAAACGTTATATGAGAGGAAAAAGAGGACTTTTAACAGGCTTAGTTATTTTATTAGTATTCGGTATATTTGCATTTCAGGGAGCCGATATAGAGACTTATGCAAAAGGTACAACTTCGAAATGGACGGTAACTACGAGTAAAAAAACTTATGCTTATACAGGAAAGAAAATTAAACCTAAAGTTACAGTAAAGTATAAGGGGAAGAAATTAAAACCGAAGAATTATAAGATTACATATCCTAAAAATCCGGTCAAACCGGGTAAATATAAAATCAAAGTAACCTTAAAAGGCAAATATAAAGGTAAAAAAATAAAAGGAAGTAAGACGATAGAATATAGTGTAGCACTTCCTACTATAAAAGGTTTGAAAAGCACATTTTACAGAAATGATACTTATGGTGATACGTTAGATTTCGATTGGAATATGAATAGTGCTACTATGAAAATGGATGGGTATGAGCTTGAGGTAAGAAACAATGGAACCATAGGGGATAAGGTAACGAAAAAAAAGATAGAAACTTATTATGGCGGTTTCTATCTATATGTCAGTGAATATGGAATAACATATACATTCCGCATACGTACCTATAAAAAAATAGGCGGAAAAACATATTATTCCAAGTGGTCGAAGGTAACGAAAAAGGTACCGATACCTGATTATCATATGACGACTAAAACAGTAAACGGAATAGATCTTGCTTACAAAACGGATGAGTTTCCTTTTTTTAAATATACAGATTATGCGAATTATAATGATGAAGCAAACAAAACCTCAAAGGATTTTGCACAGTGCTATTTCCCGATTTTTATTAAACAGAAGTTGAAAAACGATGTTGTAATTCATACAGAGTATAATGGAAAATGTGGATTTAACAGCTTTTCAAATACACAATATATCCCAGACAGAAAAAATGTCCAGGCAGCGACAAACATATCGGTGGTATATTATGATGAAATGCCAGTGGGAGACAAAATGCAGCAGACGCTTTATAAGCAAGGATATATTGGGTATATACTTGTAAATGTAAGCTGTCTGCTGGATAAAAAGCAATCGGTAGATGTGTATTTTGGTGATACGAAGGTTGTAACATTGGTGTCGAATGGATTTTCAAATTCTGTAGAATTTAATCGTAAAAAATATTGGGAATATGATCCGTTTTTAGAGCCTGTGTATAACTATGATAGAGAGGTGCGTTTGAAAGGTATTTTAAAAGATGTTGCCCAATGCGCACCCGATATGACAGATTATGAAACATATACAGCACTTAATTATTGGATCGGTAGTCATAGTTATTCAGAGTATACATGCTGGGGTGCGGCAACGGTAGCAAATGCCATGACAGAACTTGGTTATCCCTATATAATATTGTCCTGTTCATATGATGGGGAAAATGGTTTTTATAATGATTATAGCCGGTATTATTCTGCTGCAAGTAAAAAGCCGCATAATGCAAGTGGAGGACATGTGGTGACACTGATTTTTATGGGGCAGGGTAAGTTTGTAGAATGTGAGGTTCAGGGGTATGCATCGGACAGTTCAGAATTTAAGTTTGATCCTACAGGCTGGCATAAACCAACTTATAGTACATTAACTTCTGCATCATGTAAGTTCGCTTTGAATGAATATAATACGATCGAAGAGTTAATGAAGGGTGATTATTATGTAGATATCAATAAGTATGATCCATATGACTGGCATACATGGTCCACTCATTTAGAGTAATAGTGCAAATAGATAAAAGTACTTGCATATTTATCTGCATTTATATATAATGGAAAAACATCGAAAATAATTGAAAAGACAAGGTATATATCAGGACGAGGCTAAAAGTCTGTCCGGATATATACCTTTTTTATATTATTTTCAATGGAGGTGTTGATATGGCATACAAATTTACAGAAAAAAGAAACAACATTCAGGAACAGACCACATATGTGCTCTACATGATCGTCAGCAGTTATTTTCACAAAAGCATCTGTAATTCCCGAACATTGGAGACATCGTTGTATCTTCATTATCTGGAGATGCCGAAGAGCCAGCAGGAAAATCTGGAGAAGCAGGTGATCCGAAGATCGGAACAGGATCTTGGGGAAGTCATGTCTGTGCTTTCTCAGATGAATTGTGAGGTCGTGTTTACCCACAGGGATAACCGATACTATCTCGATTTCGAGACCGGGTTCGAGACGGTGTCTGTGGTGGTGGATCAGATGGGACACTACGTCATATATGTGTTGATGTAGGTGATACCAGAAAGGCAGTCGCCAGATGCCTGCGGAAATGCAGGGGTCTGGCGATTTGCAGTATTTATATAGTGAATGGAAATGTTTTGTAGATGACCGCTTATTTGGACATTACACTTGTTACTATTGAATCATCATTGTGAAGATCAAAGGAGATTAATTTATGAGCAAAAGAGAACCAATCAAAACTATAAAAGAAGCAATTATTTCATATTGGGCAAAGCATCAGGACGAATGCGGATTAAGTGTAGACTGGGCTGAAGCGGGTGAAAGATGTTGGAGATGCGGGTGTGAGCGTTCATTGGATCGATGCCACATTATACCGGATTCATTAGGTGGAAAAGATGAACCGGAGAATTTGGTGCTTTTGTGCAAGAGATGCCATGCAGATGGTCCGAATGTTGCAGATCCGGAGATTATGTGGGACTGGATAAGAGCCTATGGGGTTTCGTTTTATGATACATTTTGGGGATGTGAGGGAATGCGCGAATATAAATTTATATATGGGTATAAATTTCGGAGCGCATTAAGATATATTCTGGATCATTTAGAAAATGAGCTGGATGAAAGAAAAATGCAGGAATATATAAGTAAAGAAATCAAGTCCCTTGCAGACAGATCAAGTGTGCATTTTGGACAAAATTACTGGAATACAGCAACATATGTAGGAAATCTTAGAATGATTATTAAGTCATTAGCAGAAAAGCAGGGGATTAATATTAAAGAAATAGATAAAGAACTACAGCAAAATAAATCCTCATGGTGGCTGGAAGTATTTTAGAGAAAGCAGCATAGTTCCTCTAAAGCGTGGGACTTTTCCCTTTTCACCTATTTTATATATTTTACATATGCGACAAACAATGCATAGCTGGAAAAGTCCGTGTAAGTGATGCTTGAAAAATAGTCGCCAGATATCTGCAGGAATGCAGGTGTCTGGCGATTTGCATATGCTGTCAGTTTAAAAATGGTAGTATGACTATACGAAATGTGTTATAATGCAAAAGAAGTAATAAGGGGTGGGTTAGTCTAATAGCCAAATCTGGCAAGAATTACCTAAAGAAATAAATAATCTTATACTTTGCGAATAAAGGACAATTTATATTATATATTGTCGAATAAAAGTAGTGAGGCACAAATGGATACAAGAAAAGAAATGATAGTTATACAGGGTGTAATAAAAACATGCAAGGTAGCATTATGTGAATACAATAGAGAAATGTATTCCTGGAATGTTTGGTATAACGATGGAAGGTTTTCTATATATAGGTATGATGAAGTGGAAAAATTAACAAATCCCAAGGTTTTAAATCCTGTTGAATACCGCATTAGCAGGAATGGTAAGGAATTCTTTAATATAGAAGAAATCTATGTTTTTAATGGTAGAGAAGAGGAATATTGGCATATTTGTTTCAAAAAAGAAATACAAGGCGATTATTTTCGGAGAGATCTTAGCATAGATAAATCCATTTTAAGTCAGGGTAATGAAGCAAATAAATTTGAGTATATGAAGCAGATTGCAGAATTGAGTGATCTCAGAAATAATAGAACAGGTGATAAATTACTGGTAAAGAAATATGAGAAAATATCCTTCATAAGCCCATATGTAGCATTATCCCATTACTTGAATCCGGCTAATTATAAAATAAAAAAGGGAAATTATACTCCAATCTTTCCGTTTGGGTGTAATAACAGTCAGTATACAGCAGTGAAAAAGGCGATGGAGAATCAGATCAGTGTCATTCAGGGACCTCCTGGTACTGGCAAGACTCAGACAATTTTGAACATAATTGCAAATATTTTAATGGATGGAAAAACAGTTCAGATTGTTTCTGGAAATAATTCAGCTACTGAAAATGTATATGAGAAATTGAGTTTTCCAGAGTATAATATGGGATTTATTGCAGCACGATTAGGTAATTCCGAAAATAAAAAACGTTTTATAGAACAACAAAGCATTGACTATCCTGACTTTTCATCATGGAGAGTACATACGGATATTCTTGCGTTACAGAGAAAAATACACGAAGATTCTGTTAAATTAAGGACTGTATTTGATAAACAGGAAAGATTGGCTGTATTAAGACAAGAACTTTCACAGATGCTTATAGAACAGGAATATTTTAATCAATATGTACAGGAAAAGAATATCTATATAGCAAAAATAAAGTTCCGGAAAAAGATATCATCGAAAAAATGGATCGAATTATGGCAGGAGTGGCAGATGGCTGTAGAGGAAAAACAGAAAATCAGTTTATGGATTAAATTGAAGTCATTATTTATGTATGGGATAGGAGATTGGAAATTTTATAAACAGGATATCACAAATGTAATTACAATATTTCAGGTTATGTATTATTATGCAAGAAAAGAAGAATTAACAAGTGAAATATTAGAAATAGAAACCTATTTAAAAAATACGGATCAGAATTTATTAAATAATCTATGTAGTGAATCTATGTTGGTTTTAAAAAATCAGATAGCAAAAAGATATGGAAATAACACGGAACGTAGAATATTTACGGAAGATGATTTATGGAAAAATTCGGAGGAGGTATTAGCGGAATATCCTGTCGTATTGAGTACAACATTTTCAGCCAGAAACAGTCTGAATTCGAAAATAATATATGATTATCTTATTATGGATGAAGCTTCACAGGTTGATATCGCAACAGGAGTATTAGCCCTTTCGTGTGCACGGAATGTTGTAATTGTTGGAGATACGAAGCAGTTGCCTAATGTTGTCCCAAATGATATAAAAAACAGAGCAGATGCTATATTTAATAATTTTAAAATTGATGAGGGATATCGGTATACCAAGAGTTTTTTGCAATCTGTTTTAGAAATTATACCAAATGTTACACAAACGATGTTGCGTGAGCACTACAGGTGTCATCCGAAGATAATTAATTTCTGTAATCAAAAATTTTATCATGGTGAATTGTTAATTATGACAGAGGATCATGGTGAGGAAGATGTGTTGTCAGTTGTTAAAACAGTTGTAGGAAATCATGCGAGAGATCATTATAGTCAGAGACAGATTGATGTTATAAAAAATGAAATTATTCCGCAGCGTAATCTTGATTTACAGAAAACAGGCATTATAACGCCATACAGAAACCAAATGGAAGCATTGTGTAATGAAATTTTAGATACAGATATTGCAACGGTACATAAATTTCAAGGACGGGAAAAGGAGAATATAATAATTTCTACCGTTGATGATGAGATTTCAGATTTTGTTGATGATCCATATTTGCTTAATGTTGCTGTATCGCGAGCAAAAAAGAGACTGATATTAGTGGTAACAGGAAATGAACAAACACGGGAGCGTAACATAACAGATTTGGTTGCTTATATTCAATACAATAATTTTGAAGTTACAGATAGCAAAATTTATTCTATATTTGATTATTTGTACAAGCAATATACAGAAGCAAGAAAGTTATATTTGAAGAATCATCCAAAAGTGTCAAAGTACGATTCTGAAAACTTAATGTATAGTTTAATTGAGGATATTCTTGCTGAAAATAAATATGCAAGTTTGGATGTCGTTTGCCACTTCCCTTTGAATAAACTAATAAGAAGTTCAGAGTTGTTAAGTGATGAAGAAAGGCGATATGTTGCCCAGTCTGGTACGCATGTAGATTTCCTTATATATAGCAGACTTGGTAAAAAGCCGATACTTGCTATCGAAGTCGATGGATATGAATATCATCAGGCAGAATCCAAACAGGCTTTCAGAGATTCAAAGAAAAATCATATATTTGAGTTGTATAAAATTCCATTATTGCGGTTTTGTACAAATGGAAGTGGAGAAAAGCAACAGATTATTGAAAAGTTGGAAGAAGTGATGGGATAGGATTACTTTATCTTCCCCTCCACCTTCTTCATATGTCTTACATACACGATAAACAGTGCGCATCCGGTAAATATCCATGAAGCCGCATATACATTCAGCAGCCAGTCAAATGTTGACCGCAGACGGAAGACTGTTCCAAGCCAGATCAAGCGGAAAACAACCGTTCCTAAGATGGTGAAGATTGCAGGTTCCACTGATTTGCCCATACCACGGAGAGCGGCACTTTCAACCTCGTAAGTAGTGGTTAGACCTTCCAATGAGCAGACATGATACATACGGATCAAAGCATAGGCAGCGACTGCTGTACTTTTTGTGTAGATTCCGACGAAAAAGTCACTCCATACGATAAAGATAACTGCGAGAATCTCTGTGAAGACAATGCCAAACAGCATATTTAACCAGAACACCTTCTTGCAGCGTTTGATGTTTCCTGCGCCATAGTTCTGGCTGGTGAAGGTGACCGTTGCCTGTGCAAATGCATTTGCAATGTCATAGGTAAAATATTCAAAATTAAGCGCAAGAGAAGAACCTGCAATCGCAAATTTGCCAAATGAATTAATACCACTCTGGATAAAAACATTCGAGATCGAGAAAATGGTTCCCTGGATACCGGATGGAATACCGATCTGAAGGATCTTGCGCAGATACGGGCGTACAATCTTCATCCGGTTGAACCGGAATGCAAATTCATCATCTCTGCGGTAAAGGTATACCATGACCATAACAGCACTGATAACATTAGAGATTACAGTGGAAATGGCAACACCGGCAACACCCAGATGAAAGCAGATGACGAGGATCAGATTCAGGATGACATTTACGATACCGGAGATGATAAGATAGAACATTGGTCGTCTGGTATCACCGAAGCTTCGCAGAATGGCAGCTCCAAAATTATAAACGGTCATAAACGGAATGCTTAAGAAATAGATGCGGATATATAACAGTGCTTCGGCAAGCACACCGGACGGAGTACCGGATAATTCCAGAATGATCCGGGCAGAGGCAAAGCCGAGGATCATAAGCCCAAGTCCGAGGATTGTGCCAAATGTCAGGATCGTATGTACCATATCGTTGATCTTGTCACGCTGTTTCTGACCGATCAGATTAGCGAGGACGGCATTTGGTCCCACAGCCAGACCGACGATCAGGTTGACAAAGATGCCGACCAGAGCCACACAGCTTCCGACTGCAGCGAGCGCATTATCTCCGGCAAATCTGCCGACAACAGCGACATCTGCGGAGTTGAATAATTGCTGTAAAATGCTGCTGAATGCAAGCGGCAGTGAAAAAAGGATCAGCTTGCCAACCAATCCCCCGTTTAACATATCCATTTCTTTTGACTTTATCGTTTTCATATCTATAATCCCAAAGTAGTATTTTGAAATGTTTATTTCACACATTAGAAGCAGAATCTATTTAAACACCATCGACAAATGTCGTCAAGACGGATATTATAAAAAATATAAATTTTTCTGTAACGTTTTTCCGGGAGCGTTGTCATATAAGTGATGGGAGGTGAATAAGCAAATTGGTACCAATAGAAGAAATCTACAATAACTATTATACAGACTTGTATCGGTATGTTTTCGCGTTAAGCAAAAACGCGCATATAGCGGAAGATATTACGCAGGAGACATTTATGAAAGCCATAAAGGCAGTAGACCGATTCAAGGGTGACTGCGATATACGCGTGTGGTTGTGCCAGATTGCAAAGAATACTTACTTTACTTATGTGAAAAAACAGAAACGGGAAACGACTGAACCGGATGAGACACTGACAGAACGGGCCTCGGATCACGATTTTGTCAAAGATACTGTGGACAGGGAACAGGCGATGAAGATTCATCAACTGGTTCATAACCTGAGTGAACCGTATAAGGAAGTATTCAATCTGAGAGTATTTGGCGAACTGCCATTTCGGGAAATTGCAGTAATATTTGGAAAAACAGAGAGCTGGGCGCGAGTGACGTATCATCGTGCAAGGCTGTTGATCATGAATGAAATGGAGGAATTATCTTGAAAAAAGAATGTGAAATGATAAATGATCTGCTTCCTTTATATATAGATGGGGTTTGCAGCGAAGAAAGTAAAAAATTAGTAGAAGAACATATGAAGACCTGCGATTCTTGCAGAAAAACTGCGGAGCAGATGAAGTCAGACCTTGCCTTGCCGATGAAGGACAGTGCGGATGTAAAAGGATTTCGTAAATTTGTAAATAAAAAGGTCTGGGGACGGGCTTTGATCATTATTGTGATATTTGCTGTTTTGTGGGTAGTCGGTAACTGGGCGGTTACTTCACACTGGTCGGAGGTATGGCCGGAGATCGGTGCAGAGGGTATTCAGGAAAATGTGGAAGTGGTCGAGATGGATGGAGCGTTATATCTGCATCAGTCTGCTCTCTTAGGAAGCGGACAGATCGTGACGATCAGTACAGGAGAGGAACTGGAAAATGGAATTGTAAGATTTTATCTCGGTGAACAGGGACTGACTTCCCTTGATCCAACCGGTCAGAGCAGATCATGGCAATTGACAGAGAGCTATCATGCACTTGGTGGACACCGGGAAGGTGCCACTATAACATCAGCATTTGCATCCGGTGATGAGGAAGAGACAGAGAGTTTGCCAGTGATCCGGAAGGTAGTTTACTGTCATAAGGATGGAACAGAAGTAACTGTTTTATGGGAAGAAGGACAGGAGCCCAAGATTTTAGAGGCGCAGAAATAATTTCATATTTGGCGAAAGTCAGCATAGAAAGCGGTCTTTGAGAATAATTTTATTCTACAGACTGCTTTTTTCTATATTAGAAAAGTTTTCCTTGTAAAGTAAAACAAGGGGTGCACTTCATGGTAAAAAAGTTAATTGATTGGAAATTCCTATTGAAAATATAATATTAAATATTATTAATGTGATATTAATGTCAGATTTAACATTTTTTTCAAACGTTGTGATATACTGAAACAGATATTGGCAAAGACATGGTAAAGAAACAGTAAAAATGCTTCATGCATAAGGCAGTGAAATTGGAAATGAGGACGTATGGAGAGTAAGAAAAAATGGATATTTAATATAATTTTTTTGCTTCTGATCTTTGCAGCAACTCTTTATGGTGTGTTTCATGGCAAGGATATGGGGCGGATCATCGAAATAATTAAAACTGTGAACCCGTTTTGGTTGATTCCCGGCGTTATCTGTGTAATAATCTTCATATGGGGAGAATCTATCATTATTCATTATCTGATGCATTCACTTGGTATAAAGGTAAAGAAATGGACCTGCTTTTTATTTTCATCCGTTGGCTTTTTCTTTAGCTGCATTACTCCGTCTGCATCGGGTGGTCAGCCGGCACAGGTTTACTATATGAAGAAAGAAGATATACCGATTCCGATCTCAACAATGGTATTGTTGATCATAACCATTATCTATAAGATGGTACTGGTACTGCTTGGTATTGCATTGGTGATCTTCGGGCAGGGATTTATACATCGGTATTTATCGGATGCAATCTTCTGGTTTTATCTCGGAATGGGATTAAATGTGGTGTGTGTAGCGATTATGGTTGTATTTGCATTTCATCCGAATTTTGCGAAGTCAATTATGATCAAAGGGCATATTTTGTTAGAAAGAATCCATATATTAAAACATAGAAAGTCAAGAGCAAAGAAGCTGGTTCAGTCGATGGATCAGTATCGGGGAGCTGCTGTTTATTTGCAGGAAAATAAAAAGGTGCTGATCGTTGTATTTCTTATTACGATGGTGCAGCGGTTTGCGTTGTTTGCAGCAACCTGGTTCGTATATCTTGCATTTGGATTAAAAGGAACATCGGCGCTTACCGTGATACTTCTTCAGGGCTCAATCGCGGTTGCAGTTGATATGCTGCCGCTTCCGGGCGGAATGGGAATCAGTGAGAAGATATTCCTTGATATCTTCCTTCCGGTATTTGGAAGTATGCTTCTCCTTCCGGGTATGGTATTGTCCCGTGGCCTGGGGTATTATACAGAACTGATCCTCAGTGCGATATTTACGATTGTTGCAAATTTTACTATTGGAAGAAAAAAGAAAAGTGTGGTAGAGAAATGTTAGGTGTTTATGATTATACAGTAATTCTTACATATATCAGTCTGATGGTGTCCATCGGTGGTATGTTATTTTCGTTAAATGGCGACTGCCGGATGGCGCTTGTATGTCTGGCAATTTCCGGTTTGTGCGATATGTTTGATGGCAAGGTTGCACGGACCAAGAAAGATCGTACAGAGGTTGAAAAACGATTTGGAATCCAGATTGATTCTCTGGCGGATATTGTCTGCTTTGGAGTTTCACCGGCAATCCTTTGCTACCGCATGGGAATGCGTGGATTGACTGGTGTTGCGATCCTGTTATTCTATGTGCTGGCAGGCCTCATCCGTCTGGCATGGTTCAATGTTTCTGAGGAAGTCAGACAGGATGAGACAGAGGAAAAACGTAAATATTATCAGGGACTTCCGATCACATCTATGGCTGTGCTTCTGCCACTTCTGGCAGTATTTAAGCCGATGCTTGGCAAGCGGGAATTTATGCTCAGCCTTCATGCGCTGGTACTGCTGGTCGGTTTGCTGTTTATTACAAATTTCAAATTCCGTAAACCAAAGAACCGCACACTGGCGATCATCGTTTGCGTTGTAACGTTGGCTGTACTTCGGATGCTCCATATATGGTAGGAGAAGATTGGAGAAAAGAAAATGAGTATCATATATATAGATCGAAAAGGACATAAAAGACAGGGCGAGACCGGTCAGGATCGCCTGCTTGCATTTATCTATGGACATGCAGTGACGAGGTGTCTGATCCGTCCCTTTCTGTCACCGGTAGTGTCCCGCATAGGCGGGGCATTTTTGGATACCCGGATTTCAGGACTGGCAGTTCCGGGGTTTGTAAAGAAGAATGGCATTGATCTGTCCTTATATGAGAAACGGATATTTGATTCATATAATGATTTTTTCACTCGAAAGATCAGAGCAGAAGAACGACCGGTTAATCCGGATGCAAATGCGCTGGTCAGCCCAAGTGATGGAAAGGTCAGTGTGTATAAGATCCATGAAAACGGACATTTTCTTATTAAACACACCGAGTATACATTGGAACAGTTGTTGCAGGACAAGAAGCTGGCTAAGAGGTATCTGGACGGACATATTTATGTGATCCGATTGACGGTAGATGATTATCACAGGTATTGCTATGCAGCAGATGGAAGAAAATCCGAACAGCGTAAGATAGCAGGAATTCTGCATACGGTGAACCCGGTTGCAAATGATGTCTGTCCGATCTACAAGATGAATTCCAGAGAGTATTGTCTGATAAAGACGGAGCAGTTTGGAACGCTTCTTCAGATGGAAGTCGGGGCATTGATGGTTGGTAAGATCAGTAATAATCAGCAAGGCTTGGGATTTGTTCATAAGGGTGTTGAAAAAGGACGATTTGAATTCGGCGGTTCAACGATCATTCTGTTGACACAGAAGAATGTCGTGATACCGGATCGGGATTTATTGGAACATACCGGATCAGGAATGGAAACACTGGTGAAAATGGGAGAGCAGATTGGACGATCAGCGAACCGTTTGGATGCATAATTGGATATGCAGATATATATCGAAAGAATAGTCAGGTGATCATAAATGAAACCAAGATCAGAAGCAAGTAAAAACCTATATCAGATGATGCTTGACCGGGGCTATCCGGTGGAATTCTGCGAGGTTATAACACAGAATCTGAATACAGATTTTACAGCCGGTCGTATGATCGGCTATTTGTCACATTATCAGACCCTTCCCATGGAGGAGATCGTAGATGAGATGCTCGCGATCCTTACAGACCGCAACCGCATCATGCAGAAAAAAGAACTGGAGCGTAACAACGCCAAGTGGAATGAATACCTGGCAAATGGCATTCCTAATGACGAGGAGTAATGCCGAGATTCAGATATTTTATATTTATAATAATACCCCTATTGATATAACATGAACGAGATTTCGTTGTGAGAATGCACATTGCCAGTAAATGCGGGTGCGTGTTTGAGCCCAAAGGGCGAGTTTGCACAGGAGCATTTACGAATCAGGCATGTGCATCGAACAGAAATCGTAGTGTGTTATTCAATAGGGGTATTGTTATAAATAGAAGTATCTGAATCTCGCATTATCCCTGTTTTAGCCGATTCCGCCTAATGCGATTCCAAGTATTAAAACCAGAATGCAGATAGGGCAATAGACATATTTACAGATTGGCAGGAATTTGTCGGTGAACTTCTTTTCACGTCCAAGGTTTACCTGCTCCTCTACATATTTCTTACCGCATACCCAGAAAAACATGATTCCGGCAAGTCCTGCACCAAGCGGGCAGATATAGATGGACAGAACATCCATCCAGCCGGATACGATTCCCTGAATACAGATGGATACGATCACGCCGATTCCTGCGATCACGCCACAGGATAACTTACGATTTAATCCGAGCTTTTCCTGAATCGTTGCGATCGGAGCTTCGTACAGATTGATCAATGAGGACAAGCCCGCAAAGAATACTGCAACGAAGAAGATCATGGCGATGATATGTCCGCCCGGCATAGATTTGAACAGGGCAGGCAGATAGATGAACATAAGTCCGGGACCACCCTGGTCTAACTGTGCACCGGTCGTTGCCATAACCGGAATGATAACGAGGGCGGCAAGTAATGCAGCGATCGTATCAAATAAAGCAACCTGTCCGGCAGCTTCCGGTATATTTTCTTCGTCCGGCAGATAAGAGCCATAGATCAGTGTCCCATTTCCTGCAACAGACAGGGAGAAAAATGCCTGGCCAAGTGCGTAGATCCATGTCTTTGGATCGGCGAGAACCTTTGGCTCGATCCGGAAGATATATTTATATCCTTCGGCAGCACCCGGCTGGCAGGCGGTATAGATCGCAAGAATGATAAACAGGATAAAGAACAGAGGCATCAGGATCTTATTTGCCTTTTCGATTCCGTTTCCGATACCAAACATCAGAATGATAATGCCGACAGCGAGTGCAATGATCTGCCACAGGTTATTGCCGAATGCAGAAGCGGTTGAACCAAATGCGGCACCAAAGGATTCTACATTTTCCGGTGCAAGTGTTGAACCGGTAAATGCACCGATCATATATTTTAAGATCCAGCCCATTACGACAGTATAGCCGATCGCCATGGCAAGTGCGCCGAGTACCGGTATAAATCCAAGAATTTCGCCAAGCTTTCGTTTGTCCTTTGTTCCACAGGCATAGCCGAAAGCGTCGACCGGACCGGATTTCGTAGCACGACCGAAACTCATTTCACCGATCACACCGGTGAATCCGATCAGAATAACGAATATGAAGTAAGGGATCAGATAAGAGCCTCCGCCATAGAGGGATACTCTGGTTGGGAACATCCAGATATTACCCATGCCGACCGCTGAGCCGATACAGGCGAGGACAAATCCCCATTTGTTGTTAAATGATTCACGTTTTTTCATCTTTTGATAACTCCTCCAAACAAATTACATACCCATATACTATACAGGAAAATGTGGGATTACGCCAGCAGACTTTTCAAAAGTTTTCATGGTGTGGCAGAAAAGAATGTTGTTATTGTCATATTACCGTAGAATTTATATAATGAAAAAGGATGAGAAAATTCTCTGGGATGCACGAATTATCCCAACTGCAGATATACAAAAAAGATGAAATGACAGGAGGAAATACATGAAGATAAGAGATATTATAGGGCAGGAGAAAGCAACATTGTCATTTGAGGTTTTTCCACCGAAGAAGGATACAGATTTTGCAAGTGTGGAAGCTGCGGCACTTGGAATTGCGGCATTACGGCCGAGTTATATGAGTGTTACATATGGAGCGGGTGGCAGCACAAAAGGACATACGATCAAGCTTGCAAATGAGATTCAAGAAAAATACGGAGTTCCGACGATTGCGCATCTGACCTGTGTATGCGCAAATAAAGACAGCATCCGGACAGCACTTTCTGAAATGAAAAATGCAGGGATTGAAAATATCCTGGCACTTCGTGGGGATATTCCAAAGAATTATGATGGACAGGTATTTACTGATTTTGCTCACGCATCGGAGCTGGTAAAATTAATAAAAGAGAGCGGAGACTTCTGTGTGGGCGGAGCTTGTTATCCGGAGGTTCATCCGGATTCTGCAAACAAGCAGGATGATATTGCAAACCTGAAAAAGAAAGTGGAAGCGGGATGTGAATATCTGACTACACAGATGTTTTTTGATAACAATATTTTCTTTAATTTCATGTATCGTATCAGAGAAGCAGGGATTGCTGTGCCGGTGATTCCGGGAATCATGCCGATCACGAAGCGGGTTCAGGTGAAAAATGCCGTCAAATTATCCGGCTGCAATGTGCCAGAACGTTTCAAGAATATTGTTGACCGGTTTGGAGATACCGAAGCTGCAATGAAGCAGGCAGGTATTGCTTATGCGACTGATCAGATCATAGATCTTCTGGCAAATGGCGTAAAGCACATTCATGTATATTCCATGAACAAGCCGGAGGTGGCAGCAGGAATTCAGGCAAATCTGTCTGATATTTTGCTGGTTTAAAAGATGTACGATTTTTTGTGCATATAAAACTGTAATATAAAGCCATAAACGGGTTGACTGTATAAAAATACAGGAAATTCAAAGAAAATCGGAACTTTATAGGACAGAACAAATGTACAGGAGATCGGAATTATGATAAAAGGATATTTTGTAACGGAAGGTTATATGGGATATGTAGATGGAAGATACCAGCTTTTTGCGGATGAAACAGATTATATTGAATACATGGAAGAATAGAATCTGGAAGCGTCATTCTTGCAGAGACATTTCTGTATAATCAGCTACTCACTATATATAACTCGCTGTGGTTTCTATTCCATGCACATGCCTGATTCGTAAATGCTCCTGTGCAACTCGCCTTCGGCTCATACAAGCACTCGCATTTACTGGCAATGTGCATGTCATAACGAAATCCTCGCTGATGTTATATTATAGTGAATAGCTGGTTATACGGAAATGCTTTTGCAAGAATGCCGCTTTTTATAATTCTTTTATAATTGAACCATTGTTTTATGCGAATGCTAATAGTAACATGTGTAGTATATGAAAATAATAAGAATATAATTTTGAACTTGATGAGTGCAAGATTGCAAAATTGAGAAAACAGGAAAGGATGATGGTTATAGATGTGTACAGCAGCGACGTATAAAACGAAGGATTTTTATTTTGGCAGAACGTTAGATTATGAATTTTCTTATGGGGATGAGATTACGGTGACACCGAGAAAGTTCCCGTTTGAGTTTCGTCATATGGGAAAGAGGTATTCTCATTATGCGATCATTGGCATGGCGCATGTGGCAGGTGGATATCCGCTTTATTATGATGCGATCAATGAAAAGGGTGTTGGTATGGCGGGACTTAATTTTGTTGGAAATGCAGTTTATCAGACAGTAGAAGCTGGTAGGGATAATGTTGCACAGTTTGAATTTATCCCGTGGATACTTGGACAGTGTGCGGATCTGGACGAGGTACGGGCATTGCTTGACCGGATGAATCTGGTCGGAACACCTTTCAGCGAACAGCTTCCATCGGCACAGTTACACTGGATCATAGCAGATCGAAATGCTGCGATCACAGTTGAGTGTATGGCGGATGGAATGCATATACATGAGAATCCGGTCGGAGTTCTCACGAACAATCCACCATTTGAGACACAGATGTTTTTATTGAATAATTATCAGGGCTTATCTCCGAAGCAGCCGGAAAATACTTTCGCAGAGCAGCTGCAGTTACAGTCTTACAGCAGGGGCATGGGTGCACTTGGTTTGCCGGGTGATCTGTCGTCAGCGTCACGATTTGCGAAGGTCGCATTTACAAAAATGAATTCGAAATCCGGTGACAGCGAGGCAGAGAGTATCAGCCAGTTCTTCCATATTCTCGGATCGGTCGATCAGCAGCGTGGATGCTGTGAAGTGGCAGATGGCAAATATGAGATCACACTCTATACTTCCTGCTGTAATGCAGATAAAGGAATTTATTATTATACAACATACGACAACCACCAGATCACAGGTGTGGATATGCACCATTGTGATCTGGACGGTTCCGAGCTTTTTAGATATCCACTGGTTCAGGGAGAACAGATCCACTGGATGAATTGATATACCTATTTGGTAGAATGTAAACTGGTGAGAGGAAAAATGTCATAAGGACATTGCGAGGTGAAAACACGGAATGAATTATTATATCAGTGATCTGCATTTCTGCTGTGCCAGTCAGCTTGCAGGCAGCGGAAGCGGATATGATGAGAGAGATTATAAGACACTGGAAGAAATGCATACCGATATGCTTGCCAGATGGAACCGGAAGGTGACAAATGGTGATACGGTCTATATCCTTGGCGACCTCAGTAAGCGGGGAAAAAGTGAAGAATTGATTGCACTCGTTGCGCAGTTAAAAGGACATAAGATTCTTGTGCATGGGAACCATGATGATCTGTCAGATTACAGGCTCCGGCAGTTATTTGAGGAGGTTTGTAATTACAAAGAGATTACAGACAACATTCGAGGAAATGCATATAAGCTGGTGCTTTGTCATTATCCAATCCTGTTCTGGAATGGTCAGCATAGAGGGAATATCCTGTTGTATGGGCATACACACCGATCCCCGGAGGATGTGTTTTTTCAGGACTGCATAAAGCGGCTGAATGAACGCAAGGATCTTCATGAGGAAGACCAGGATTTCCTAGCGATCAATGTCGGTTGTATGCAACCGTATATGAATTATGAGCCACAGTCATTGAAGGAACTGTTAGAAGCAAGAGGAATCGAGATCCCGGAAAAAAAGAAAAAAGGAAGGTAATTTCAGATGAAAAGTACATTAATTAAAGACACAACAAAATCAGAACGAATTGCACTTGTAAAACAGTGGGAGGAAGAAGAAGGCTGTGAGAATTCCGGTATGAATTTGATGGAATATTTCAGAGATTACATTGATGGCAAGAAAGAAATTGCAGAAGTAAATGCTGCATTTCGCACAAATTATGTAGTAGAAACACCGGAGACAGAAGAAAAGCCTATGTGTGGCATGGGCGGAAGAAGATTTTAAGTGTATAATTATTATTCTTATCAAAATGACCGGAACGGCAAAAAAATAAAAATTTGCCGCTCTGGTCATTGCCTTTTATTATAAAAGATGTTATCCTATTAATGACTATATCGGCAAAAAAATAAAAATTTGCCGAACGAGACAATGAAACGGTTAGAAAAAGAGGAAAGGAGGATTCCAATTACAGATTGGATTGTATGGAAGAATGAAAAATATGGATTTATTGATAAGAATACCTGATGGAATAATATCAAGAAAAGAATTGATGCAGCTTGTGATTGAGGTACAACCGGAGTTTCGTGAAGGACAGATGAAGCGATTAATAGAATATTGGATTCGAATGTCAGAGATAGAAAGAGTTGGTCGTGATAAATACAAGAAGTGTACATCAGGAGAACATCTGAAAAAATATACAAATATCTATACAGACAGATCAAAAAAAATAATAGATGAGATGGAGCAGAAATTTCCATTGGTGGATTATAGAATATGGGAACTTCGATGGTTGAATGAATTTTTTAATCATCAGGTAGGATATAATTATATTTTTTTAGAAGTTGAACATACAGGATGTGAATTTGTGTTTGATCAGTTAATAGTTGAAAATAAAAAGATTCTTTTTAAGCCAAGTGTAGAAGATGTATTGCGTTATGCAACATATGAAACAATATTGCTAGATCGTCTTGTCAGTGAGTCTCCGAAAGGGGAAAGTTCGGCGTATGGTCTTTCACTGGAAAAGCTGGTAGTTGATTTGTTTGCCAATAAAAAATTGAAGCAGATGCTTTCATTTTCTGATTATCCACAGGCCTTGGAAAATATGTTTTCCATGTACAAAATTGATGAAACAAAGTTATTTCGATATGCACGGAGGCGTAATAAAGAAATTGAAATTCGGGATTTTATAAAAGATAACACGAACATACAACTGATTGTATAGGAGATTGGATGCTTACAAAGGATAATTATACATTAGAACATATAAATGAATTGAGAAAAAATAAAAATACGGATACTTTTATTTTAGAGAGAAGCATCTATGCGTTTGGTTTGCTGGAGGCTCTTTGCAAGGTAAAGATGCCGTTTATATTTAAGGGTGGAACCAGTTTAATGTTGTTACTTGAACATCCAAGAAGATTATCGACAGATGTTGATATAATCGTTCCACAAGGAACGGATGTGGAAAGTTATTTGAAGAAAGTAAAAGATGTCTTTCCTTTTGAGAAAGTCGTGCAACAGGAGAGAATTGGAAAAAATGGTATCGCAAAGAAACACTATAAATTTTATTATAAATCTCCGGTGAAAAATGATACTTTGTTTTATATACTTTTAGATATCCTCTTTGAAGAGAATCATTATGCAAGGATTGTAAGTAAACCTATTAAAAATGATCTTTTAAATACACAGGGGGAAGATTTAGAAGTTGTATTGCCATCGGTAGATTGTATTCTGGGTGATAAATTAACAGCATTTGCGCCACATACGACGGGTATACCATTGGGAATAGGAAAAGAACTTGAGATAATCAAACAAATGTATGATGTAGCTGCGTTGATCGATGTATTTGATGATTTTGAAGATGTTTATAATTCTTATATGGCTATCGTTGAAACGGAGATAAATTATAGAGGGTTAGATATATCGGCAAATGAGGTATTAATGGATACAATAGATACTGCTGCCTGTATTGCTGGCAGAGGACAGATCGGTAATGAATATCCAATGTATCTGGCAGGAATAAAAAGTATTTCCACACATATATATGATGAAAGATATTCTGCTGAGAAGGCGGTGCAATCTGCCTGTAAAACAATGTATCTTGCTGCTTGTATTTTGCGAAAATCAAATTTTGAAAAAGTTATAGACTGTAATTTATATCTGGATTGTAATATAGGTAAATCAAACTATTCGAAGCTCTCAAAATTACGAAAGTTTAATGCAGAAGCATTTGCATATGTGGTAAAAACGGTAGAATTGTTGGAAAAATAAAAACATCGAGAGGAGCAATATCCGATGGCAGCAAATAAATGGAAACGGGAAGAAAATGGTAATGCTGTTTTGCAGGATATTGTGATAGAATGATAGAAATAAAATACAAAAACGCAACAGGATGGAATGAGTTTATGCAGAATGTATATAAGCAGATCGCGGACAATTTGATCGCATGGTATCCGGAACATGCCAGAGATCTTCCATGGAGAAAAGATAAAGAACCGTATCATGTATGGTTGTCGGAGATCATGCTGCAGCAGACGAGAGTGGAAGCAGTAAAAGAATATTACAGAACGTTTTTGCAGGAGCTTCCGACGATCGAGGCGCTGGCAGAGGTAGATGATGACCGCCTGATGAAACTTTGGGAAGGACTTGGATATTATAACCGTGCAAGAAATCTGAAAAAGGCAGCAGGAGAAGTGGTGATAGAATGGCAGGGAAACTTCCCTGCAGAATACGATGAGATCCTGAGCCTGCCGGGAATCGGAGAATATACGGCGGGAGCAATCGGCTCGATCTGCTTTGATCTGCCAACTCCTGCGGTGGATGGAAATGTTCTCCGGGTATATACCAGAGTGATGGAAGATTCGTCAAATATCGACAAGCAGGCAGTAAAGAAGAAAATCCGGGAGGAGCTTCTGCAGGTGTATCGGTATGGACATTGCGATATGCTGACACAGAGTCTGATGGAGGTTGGAGCAACAATCTGTCTGCCAAATGGTGCGCCAAAATGTGAGGTGTGTCCACTACAGGAATTGTGTAAAGCTCATAAGCATGATTCCTGGCAGCAGTATCCGGTTCGTGAAGCAAAGAAGAAACGGAAGGTGGAAGAAAAAGCGGTGCTGATGCTTCGGTATGAAGATAAGGTTGCGATACGGAAGCGGACAGAGAAAGGGTTGTTACATGGATTGTGGGAATTCCCGAATCTTCCCGGAAGCTACAGCACACAGGAGATCCTTTCGTATGTAACGTCAAAAAATCTCCACCCAAAAGAAATCTGGATGGAGACAACATATACACATATTTTTTCCCATGTAGAATGGCATATGAAAGCCTTTTATATGGAATGTATGGAACAGCAGGCGAAAGATCTTCGTTGGGTTACATTAGAAGAGCTGAAGCAGGAGATTGCGATTCCGTCAGCATTTGCACCGTTTAAAGATCTTTTAAATTCCGGTGTCTGATGACCGGGCGTTAATAAAATCCAGAAGCAGACGTTTTACCTGAGTATATTTCTTTTCCGGGATTGGGATTACAAAGCCATCGGACATTGTAAGTTTAAAACGTTCAATTGATGATGCGAAATCAGGATTGATCAAATAACTCTGGTGGCAACGCAGGAAATAATCCGGGAAGCGTTTTTCCAGAGAAAGCAGACTTTCTGTAATCTCGTAGGAATTGGAGGTTGTATGGATATTGGAGTGTCTGCCATGGGATTCTATGTACAGGATCTGATTCCGATTCAGAAAAAGCAGAGATTTATCTGTACCCTTAAACGACAAACGTTCCGAGCGGGATACGCCGGCAAGCGGCATTCTGCGGAATTTGGAATCGTAATGCACCGGATAGATGGTATCTCGTTCATCGTAAGAGATAGCATTTGAGATATGGCAGAGCCGAATCTGAGGAACTCCGTTGTTCATGATCCAGGACAGATGAATCCTCTGATTAACCCGATTCATGCTGTTATCAGGCCATATCGTATCAACCATAAAGAACATAATGATCTCAACTACCCGGTTGCTGGTCGTAGCAAGAGGGGTAATAACCAGATCATGAAGAACAAATTTTAATTTGTGCTGTTCAGACAGAAATGTGTTGATCAACGCTTTTTTTGTGCGGATCACCTGTTTTTCGGCAGGACCGATCCACAGAATATCTTCATGGCATGCATCGAGAAATGGCGTAAAGTTGTTGTCATAATATTGTGTCAATATCTCGCCGGAAAGAGAAACAAAATCCTGAATTGTCATGGGGTGCTCCTTTCTTTTTTTCTATTTTAATCAGAACTATATAAAAATACAACCCGCAAATTGGACAGTGTGTGTATGTTTGATTCGATTAGAAGAGGTAAAAAAGATAAAAATAAATGAAATAAATGGCAAATACTATCCGTTTGGTTAGTGTACAAAAAGTGGTGCAGGGTGATATAATTTGACTATGATCGATAATAGATCAGTGCATTTGGGAATTTAGTATAAAGAAAAGAGCGTGAGACCGATGTGGGGATATCGGTGATGACCGGCAGATTAGGGACTGCCGGTTTTTCCTTTTTATACAGCATGATTTTTCAAAAAGTGATTTGTGAAGTAATATACGATTAAGTGATAATTAATTCTCAATATAATAGAAACAGAATTGACATATACCCCTGTGGGGTATATATTAAATGCGACATAATAAATACGAAAGAAGGAATTGAGATGATAAAGACAACTTTAAAAATTGATGGCATGATGTGTGGTATGTGTGAAGCCCACATGAATGATTTGATCCGTAAGAATTTCAAGGTAAAAAAGGTAACTTCTTCTGCCAAGAGCGGAGAAACGGTGATCATCAGCGAGGACAATATCGATACTGAGGCTGCAAAGAAGGCAATCAAGGATATCGGTTATGAGATGCTTTCCGCAACCAGTGAGCCATATGAGAAAAAAGGCTTATTCCATTTTGGCAAGTAGCAAAAATTTCGCAATCAAAATAAACTGTTTATAAGCAGTATAACATTAGACAGATATATCCACTCTGAAAATATCAATGCATTTTCTATTCGATACACATGTCTGATTCACAAATGCTCCTGTGTGAACTCGCCCTTTGGGCTCAGACATACACCCGCATTTGTTGACAATGTGTATCTTATAACGAAAAATGCATTGAATTCTTTTCCGGGTGGATATATTTGTCTAATGATTAAATGTATGCATACAGGCAGTTTATTTTGATTGCGAAGTTTTTTGTAAATTTCAAATTGCATATAAAGATAGAATTTTGTCGAAAGAGATAGTATAATCAGGCTAACGCTTTTGATAGGAGATATGGAAATGTTAGTATGTGATTATATTGTAAAACAGATTGATGGAGAATATGCGCATCTGCAGAATCTGGATGGTTCCGAAGAAGATAAGCTGGTTGCAAGAGCCTTGCTGCCGAATGGAATCGCAGAGGGAACGAAGCTGCACTACGAGCTGTTACAGTATGAGATTATACAGTAAGCAGAGCTGGAGGAGAGCATAAGAATATGAACTGGAATCGAAAAGAACTGAGAAAAGGCGCGTGGAACACGGTGTTTAAGCGTGGAACGATGGCGTGGCTTGCACTGGTTGCAGTCTGCTTCATCTTTGCATTTTTAGGTGTCGATGAATTTGCACAGTCGACATTTGTAAATGGGATTGACAAGGCAATCGGACTGGATACTTCGCATGTAGCAAGTAACGTGGAAATCTTAAAAGACTATGCTGTAAATACACCGATTGTAAAGGATGTTCCGTTTATACATTCGGATTTTGTGATCGGACTGATCGATGTTGCTTCCAAGAGTCAGACATGGATCATTAAGCTGTTAGGCGCAAATGCCGCCTATCTGGAACGTAATACCGGAGAAGTGATCATTGCACTTCTATTATCCGCATTTATTATGATGATCGTGCATTTCTTTATTCAGAGTGCAGCCATCGTTGGAAAGAATCGGTATGCGATGGAGTGCCGGTACAGTGATAAAGTATCAATCAACCGTATGTTTGCACCATTTCATTTTAAACATTTATTGAGATTGATCTGGACGATGTTCGTATATAAGGTGGTTCTGTTCTTATGGAATCTTACGATCGTCGGTGGTATATACAAATTCTATCAGTACCGGATGATTCCGTATCTGGTCGCAGAGAATCAGACACTTAGCTGGAAAGAGGCAAAAGCTTTATCCAAAGAAATGACAAATGGATACAAATGGAAGATGTTCGTAACAGATCTGTCATGCATTCCTGTTATGCTGTTAAAGCTTGTTCCGATTGCCGGTCTGTTAGTAGCAGTACCGTTTGATGTAGAGATCGACGTGGAGATGTATTTTCATCTTAGAAAGAGAATAGACAGTGAAGCATTTGTTGAGCGTGCATTTGACGGAGCACCATACTGTAAAGGTATAGAAACTGCTGTGCCGGTATATCTCTTGCAGGATGCAGCAGTAGAAGTACCAAAGGGAATCAAGATCAAGAGTGAATACCGGTTGACGGATTTCATCTTTTTCTTCTTCTCATTCTGTTTTGTCGGCTGGGTGTGGGAGGTTATGCTCCATATCGTCAGAGATCATAAGCTTGTAAATCGTGGAACAATGTATGGACCGTGGCTTCCAATCTATGGTGTCGGAGGTGTCGTTATCATCTTCCTGTTAGACCGGTTTAAGGCAGATAAATTGAAATTATTCTTGATGTCTATGGGTATCTGTGGCGTGCTCGAATATATCGCAAGCTGGATCCTGGATTTCTTCTTTAATTCCCACTACTGGAATTATAAGAAATTCTTCCTGAATTTAAATGGAAGGATCTGTCTGGTCGGCTTACTTGCATTTGGCATCGGAAGTCTGTTCGGTGTCTATATCGCGGCGCCGAAGCTCGGCCGCTTTATGCATAAGAAGAGCCGGAAAACACAGATCCTGATCTGCGCTGTCTTAAGCACAGCCTTTATCATCGACTTGATTTGCTGTGCGTTATTTGGCTTCAATGCCGGATCCGGCGTAGGTGGAACTTATAATTAGTAAGGAAAAAACATGTATCTTTTTTATTATAAATAGTTGTTTAGCTATAGTAATATTACATAATTAATAGCTAAAGAATTATCATGGAAAAGGATAGATGTTTTTTTGTTTTATAATTGACATGACGGTCTATGTGATGTAGACTGGTCTATATAATATAGACTGGAGGAAGATAATGGAAACATTAACGGAAATGGAGTATAGATTGATGGTAGTAATCTGGGAAAAACAAAATTTAACATCTATGGAGTTAGTTAATATATGTATGACTAAGTTTGCATGGAAAAAATCAACAACTTATACGATGTTAAAAAAGCTAGAAAAAAAAGGTATGATTAAAAACGATTCTACAGTACTTCAAATATTAGTTTCAAAAAAAGAATATGAAAATCAAGAAAAAAGAAAAGTGATAAAAAAATATTTTAAAAATTCATTGCCGGATTTTTTTGTTGCTTTTGCACATGAAAAAAAACTTAGTAAAGAAGATATAGATGAATTAGAACACATAATTGCTGAATATAAGGAGAATTTGGATGACTGATATTTTTCGATTTTATGTTGGCTCGTTTCTTTCAACAACAATTATCATAGTGATATTTTTGTTAATAAGATGGTTGTTTCGTAAAAAATCTAATGTACAAATTTGTTTCATTTGGATAATTTTATTATTTAGATTGCTTTTTCCAGTATCTTTAGAAACTGACTGGGGAGTGAGTGATCCAGTTTATGAAGTAGTAAATCATGAGAGCAGAACAATAGACATCAAATCTACTACAGATAATTTAAATGTAGATCAGGAAAATAATGAATTAAGCAATAAAAATAGTAATGATCGTTATGTAAGAAAAAGTGAATGTATATGGTACATAGGAATAGGAATCATGGGATTTTATTACATAATACAGTGTATATTGGTTTATAAAAAAGGAAGAGGGGCTAGATTATTAGAAAATTATAACAATGTCAGAGAATGGAAAGACTCTACAGGAGCATGTGTAATAGGCTTACTGAAACCATGTATTTATCTGCCAAACAATTTACCTGATGACATAAAAAAAGTAATAATATGTCATGAGCAGACACATATTCAACGGCGAGATTATTTGGTTGTTTTTTTATATTATATAGCATTGATGTTAAATTGGTATAATCCTTTGGCGTGGATAGTGTATATTGTGATGCTTCAAGATATAGAATGTGCATGTGATGAACAAGCATTGAGAAATGCAACATTGAATGAAAGAAAAAAGTATGCCTATTCACTGATTCAATTTTATAGTGGAACCTATGAAAGAGATTCATTTAAATATATACTTGGTTTTTCAAAAAAAGCTATAAAAAAGAGGGTGAAAGATATAGGAATTAACAAAAAAAAATCTAAGAAAATTACTATTTTAATATTGGTTTGTTGCTGTGCTATATTGGTAACTGGGGCATGTTTTTATCAGTTGGAAAATTATAAAGAAGAGATGCAGCAGATAGGAGAGAATATAATAGGAAGTGATTTGCCTAAATTTATATATGCAGATGATAACTATGTAGAGTTTTATGATTACCATGGAATATATATATATGATATTCAAAATTCTAATATATATAGATATATAACTTTTTCAGAGATGGGATTGGTTTCACAGATACAAGGAGAAAATGCTATACAGGTGTATGCAGAGCAGAATGGAAGAAAATTATATATTTTATCGGGAAAAAATCAATATGTATATGATATGGGAAAAAACAAAATTAGGCAATATGATAATGCAGTGATTGTAACTAATATGTTTCATTTTGAAAAAAATCTAGAAGATGAAGATAATAGTATTGGTGGCATATATTTATATAATGATAGAAAAATATATTGGTCATATGTTATTGGTGGAACTGGATTATATAAGGATTTGGAGTTGAATATAGAAAAGGGGGGAAAGAAAACAGTTTATACTATATTTAAATAATAAAGTGATATAAGAAAGAGGCTGGATTTACTTGACAATATAGTTAAGTAAATCCAGCGTTTATTATTTCAGAAAAAGCATGCGGAAGATCAGTCGGAGAAATGGACCGTAGTAAAAGCTGCCAGAAGAAAGCAACCGGGAAGTTTAAGAGGGGATTTTTTATATTAGTGATTCTGGTCCCGCCAGTTTTTTGGGGAGACACCATATATATTTTTAAAAGCTCTTGAGAAATGCAGTTGGTTTGGATAGCCGACTGCATTTCCTATATCTGCAATTGATAATTTAGTCATTTTCAGCAACTCTGTTGCTTTGGACATCCGATAATTTATCAGGAATTCCTGTGGCGTTTTGCCAATGGAATCATGAAATATCTTTCCCAGATAGCTGCGGTTGATGCCGCAACAGGCAGCTATATCTTCGATAGAGATGTCATAAGGAAAATTCTGCTCTACGAAGTT
>JABLTS010002652.1_pt1 | contig 146903 bp, 116 predicted proteins | sample 7160081 | NCBI WGS metagenome assembly JABLTS01 (sample SAMN14651231, study PRJNA627086) | human gut metagenome | isolation source: feces | host: Homo sapiens | reverse complement strand
GATACCATATAATAGGTGTCTTCTACGCGGATCACGTCCGGATCTGGATAATCCAATCTTGTTATAGGATTTACATTCATTGTTTATTCCTTTCTATTTTATCTCCATATTCTTTCTTTGTTCTATTCTATTCAAGAACCACCGCATTGTGGACGGCCTCCTTTGCATCCTTGCCCCAGAAAAACAGTGTTTACAAAATATAATCTGTATTTAATTATTTAAACTGAGCCAGACGTTCCTCTACCTGAGCCATCATCTGCTCATACTTTGCAAGCTTGTCCTTTTCCTCCTGAACCTTTTCAGGCTTTGCATTGTTTAAGAATTTCTCATTTGAGAGCATGCCCCTTGAGCGCGCAAGCTCCTTTGTGAGCTTATCCTTTTCTTTATTGAGTCTTTCCTTTTCCTTCTCGAAATCAACAAGGTCCTCAAGCGGCAGGTATGCAACCGCATCAGGTATCACTACTGATACAGCGTCATCTCCAATACCGGCCTTGCCCTGCTGTACTGTAATCTCGCTGGTAAATGCAAGATTTACATATACCTCCTTGTTGTCCTCGAATACCTTTCTAACTGCCTCATCATCACTTGTGATGAAAAGCTTTGCCTTTCTTGAAGGTGGAACATCCATCTGTGTACGGACATTTCTGATACCCTTTACGAGGTCCTTGCAGTGCTCGATTGCTGCTTCCTCAGCCGGGAAATTCCACTCTTCCTTGTACTCAGGCCATTTAGAGAGCATGATAGTCTCCTCGTCTGACTGAAGTGTGCAGAAGATTTCCTCTGTGATAAACGGCATATATGGATGAAGGAGCTTCAGTGCATTTACAAGTACTGTCTTAAGCGTCCAAAGTGCTGCATTTGCTGACTCTGGGTTTTCATCCTTCTTGTAGGTACGAACCTTTGCAATCTCGATATACCAGTCACAGAACTCGTCCCAGATGAAGTCGTATACCTTTTGTACTGCAATTCCAAGCTCGAACTTGTCCATGTTTTCTGTTGCATCCTTTGCAAGTGTATTTACCCTTGAAAGAATCCACTTGTCTGCTGCATGAAGTTCATCAAGCTTTGGCTCTCTAAGCTCTACACCTTCAAGGTTCATCATGATAAATCTTGATGCATTCCATACCTTGTTGGCGAAGTTTCTTGAAGCCTCAACTCTCTCCCAGTAGAAACGCATGTCATTTCCCGGTGCATTTCCTGTGATAAGTGTCAGACGAAGTGCATCTGCACCATACTTGTCGATAACCTCAAGCGGATCAATTCCGTTTCCGAGTGATTTACTCATCTTGCGGCCCTGAGAATCTCTTACGAGTCCGTGGAAAAGCACCGTGTGGAATGGTGCCTTGCCCATCTGCTCATAGCCTGAGAAAATCATTCTGATTACCCAGAAGAAAATGATATCGTAGCCTGTTACAAGCACATCGTTTGGATAGAAATAATCCAGATCCTCTGTCTTTTCAGGCCAGCCGAGTGTTGAGAATGGCCAGAGCGCTGATGAGAACCATGTATCAAGTGTATCAGGATCCTGTGTCCAGTGCTCCTTGCCACACTTAGGACATTTGCCAGGCTTTTCTATTGAAACTACCATCTCTCCACAGTCATCACAGTACCATGCAGGTATTCTGTGTCCCCACCAGAGCTGACGGCTGATGCACCAGTCGCGGATATTGTCTGTCCAGTTGAAGTATGTCTTGTCCATTCTTGAAGGAAGAAGCTTGATTTCTCCGTTCTTTACTCCCTCAACCGCAGGCTTGATCATCTCGTCCATCTTGACGAACCACTGCTGCTTGATCATTGGCTCAACTGTTGTGTGACAGCGGTCATGCACACCTACATTGTGTGAGTGTGGTACAACCTTTACTAAAAGGCCCTGCTCCTTAAGGTCCTCAACCAGTGCCTTTCTGCACTCGTATCTGTCCATTCCGGCATATTTTCCGGCCTTTTCATTCATTGTGGCATCATCATTGATTACAACGATTTCCTCTAAGCTGTGGCGTTTTCCTACCTCGAAATCGTTAGGGTCGTGTGCAGGTGTAATCTTTACACAGCCTGTTCCAAACTCTTTATCTACGTATGAATCTGCGATTACCGGAATTTCCCTGTCTGTGCATGGAAGCTTCAAGGTCTTTCCGATGATATCCTGATAACGCTCATCATCAGGGTTTACAGCTACGGCTGTATCTCCGAAAAGTGTCTCAGGACGTGTTGTTGCTATCTCTACGAATCTGCCTTCCTCGCCAACTACAGGATAGTTAATGTGCCAGAAGAAGCCGTCCTGCTCCTCATGCTCTACCTCTGCATCTGAAATAGATGTCTTACATACCGGACACCAGTTTACGATTCTTGAGCCCTTATAAATCCAGCCCTTCTTATAAAGCTTTGTAAATACCTCCTGTACTGCGTGTGAGCATCCCTCATCCATGGTAAATCTCTCACGCTGCCAGTCTGCTGATGATCCAAGCTTACGAAGCTGCTTTACGATACGTCCGCCGTACTCTTTTCTCCAGTCCCAGCATTTCTCGAGGAACTCTTCTCTTGTAAGGTCTGCCTTGTTGATTCCCTGCTCTTTAAGTGCCTGGATGACCTTTACCTCTGTTGCGATGGATGCGTGGTCTGTTCCCGGCTGCCAGAGTGCATTGTAGCCCTGCATTCTCTTGTATCTGATAAGGATATCCTGCATGGTGTTGTCAAGGGCATGTCCCATGTGCAGCTGTCCTGTGATGTTTGGTGGTGGCATCACGATTGTGAATGGTTTTTTGCTGCGGTCTACCTCAGCATGGAAGTAGCCATTGTCTTCCCACTTTTTGTAAAGACGGTCCTCGATGTCCTTTGGATCGTAGGTTTTGTTTAGTTCTTTGCTCATGTTTTCCTCCTTTTATATGAATGACGCAAAAGCTTTGGGGGCTTTGTTGTGTCAGGTCGCGCATTATGTATGGAATTATGTTCATGATTACGCTGCCAAGACACTGTAAAAATTATGATTAGGGATTGCTTAGACCATGACGCAACCGGCTTTTAGCGCCGTCCATGGCGCTAACGCCTCGCCCGCACGTCCATGTGCGTGCGTTGCTGGGCTGTGTACATAATTTTAACAGTCTCTAGGCAGCTCCATAAATCACATAATTCCATACATAATGCGCGGCCTGATAATTCAGGCTGTGAGCTTTTGCTGTTTTTCTTTTCATCTGGCGACCGATTAGATTGCATGCGCAATCTGCCGGTCTTACAGTTTTAGTACATGCCATGACGAAAATAGCATAGTAGCAAATAAATTTGCGCTATATGTGCACATCTCAGTCTACAAAAAACGCCCCTCCGGTCTACGACCGGAAGGGCGAATAAGCGCTGTACCACCTTCGTTTACATCAGAGCGACATATACACTAAAATATATGACATATACGCTCGAATGCCTCTTGTCCTGTAACGTGGACGAATCGGAAGAACTTATGTCAAATCTCGTTATATATAGATTTAACTTTCTGGGTTCTTCGGCTCAAAAGCTACCTTCCATGATTTCTGTCTTAAGCACCTTTCAGCCTGCCCAAAATGTATCACCATCTTACGGGCCGGATGCTCTCTCTGAAAGCTTTCGTCATGTACTCCTCTTTCTTATGCCTTTAAATATTTGCCTGTTTCTTTCTACAATATTAAAGTGCATTGGGTGATTTGTCAATATGATTTTTCAATCATCATAATGACCTTTACATGAAACAATATAAATTATCTCATCTTTTTCATAATAAACAATTCGATTAGTGTCATCAATGCGTCTGCTCCACATACCACTAAGATTTTCCTTTAATGGTTCCGGTTTACCTATACCCTCAAACGTACTTCGCTGAATATCCTTGATAAGTCCATTAATTCTTTTCAGTGTTTTCTTATCCTGCGTCTGCCAGTATAAATAATCGCTCCATGCCCTATCTTCCCATAGTAACCTCATTAGTCCTCCTCTATCAAATCATGCTCTGCGAAGTGAGCTTTGCCATCCTTAATATCGCGCACGATATTTTCCAAATAACGGATATTGCTATCAGAATAAAACGGATCTACCGATACCTCAAAAGGAATACGCTTTTCTCTGCCTACTTTTTTTGCAAAAACGGTGAACGCTGCACTCATAGAAAGACCTAATTCCGAACACACCTGTTCCATGCTTTTTTTTACATCTGCATCCAATTTAAAATTAACATTAACTGACTGTGACATATACAACACTCCTTTCTTGCTTATAGTATATGCAACAGCAAAGAAAATATCAATAAGATTTCTTTATTTTTTCTTTACTTATATTCAACATTCTTAGTTGCGACTATATCCACACCGGTTGCTGCAACATCGCTTAGCAGTACATCACCTATATGCACCGGTGCCTCTACCGTGATTTGGTTGATACACTCCATCACATCCATTATCTTTTCCTTTGGAATATCCTGTGCCGTCTTTACGGATACCATCGGTATTGTGCCATTTTTCACACAGACTGTACTTGTCACAATTCGTGTCGGATGTGTCACTTCCTTTGCTCCGTAGTCTGCTCCGCGCTTGCAGGTATTTCCGGTTACTGTGACATTTTCTCCATCTATTGTCACCTTAAGGGCACAGCCCAGAGGGCAGCCTATACATGTCAAATTTCTTTCTTCCATGATACTATGCCTCCTCAATCTTTATCGTAATTGTGCGGGGATTGTCTGTTTCGATGAGCTCCTTCTTCTTAAGCACTACCTGCTCCATCTCACCCGGTGCCATAACAGGACGCTTACGGTGCTGCAGCTGTTTATCATCCAGATATACTGCAATATAGCAATTCTTATACACGGCTCCCACTCGAAACCTTACCGTCACAGTATCATCCATTTGTGCAGTATTTATAGTACTTGGAACAGTGTATCGTACTCCGCCTGTAGCGGTTATCGATATTTCTTTGCCATCGCAACTCTTATCACCGCCATTTTTTACATACTCTGCGGCATGGCGGCCTGCTGCTGTCGCTTCCTCTGACACATAATCCACGAGGTCATGCACATGAAGCACATTTCCGCAGGCAAATACACCGGGCACATTTGTCTCAAGGCTTTCGTTTACGACCGGTCCGCTTGTTACCGGATTGAGCTCTACACCTGCTGTTTTTGAAATCTCATTTTCCGGAATGAGTCCGCATGAGAGTAAAAGCGTGTCGCACTCGTAAAACTCCTCTGTTCCCTCAATCGGCTTGTTGTGCTCGTCCACCTGTGCAAGAGTGATGCCCTCCACACGCTCCCTGCCCTTTATATCAACCACTGTGTGGCTGAGCTTAAGCGGAATTTCAAAATCATCCAGGCACTGCACGATATTACGCTTCAAGCCTCCCGAATACGGCATGAGCTCTGCAACCACCTGCACCTTGGCACCCTCTAAGGTCATTCTCCTAGCCATGATAAGACCGATGTCTCCTGAACCGAGTATTACTACCTTTCGTCCTGGCATGTAGCCCTCTATATTCACCAGTCTCTGAGCTGTGCCCGCCGAGAAAATTCCTGCCGGTCTGTAGCCGGGTATGTTAAGAGCACCCCTTGCTCTCTCCCTGCAGCCCATCGCAAGTATTACGGTCTTTGCGGCGATATGGAAAAGTCCGTCTGTGCGGTTCATAGCTGTAACTATTTTATCGTTTGCCTCATCTTTTATCTTTACATCATGCCTGTCATCTGCCCCATTTTCGAACTCGTCACCTGTCGAGATGTCCATGACCATCGTATTCAGCCTGTACTCTATGCCAAGCTCTTTGACCTCTTTGATAAATCTGCCGGCATATTCAGGTCCTGTGAGCTCCTCCTTAAAGGTGTGCAGGCCAAAGCCGTTGTGTATACACTGATTTAAGATACCGCCAAGCTCACAGTCTCTTTCCAGTATAAGTATTTTATCTATTCCATTTTTCTTAGCGGAAGCTGCTGCCGCAAGACCTGCCGGGCCTCCTCCTACTATCACAATATCGTAAAACTCCATATTGTCCCCCTATGTTAATCTGATATTAATACAATATCAATCTATCATTACCTGTCTCTTTGAAGTAAGACAGACTATCCGCGATTCTTGCTCATTCCAACAACTATCTTTGACTTTCCACCGCTTTTAGTGATGTCAAGCTGCGAAATTTTCTTCTCTCTGGCGATAATCTCCATAGTTCTCGGAGAACAGAAACCTGCCTGACATCTGCCCATTCCGGCTCTGGTGCGTCTCTTCACACCATCAAGTGACTTTGCGCCCAGCGGTCTGTTTACCGCATCCATTATCTCGCCCTCCGTAATCATCTCACAGCGGCAGATTATATTGCCATACTCAGGCTTTTCTTTTATCAGCTTTTTATACTCATCCTCTGAAAGTTTCTTTGGATTTAAAATACCTTTTCTTGTCTCGATGAAATCCGCATTTTTAGAAGGATTAAAAAGCCCCTCAACTATTGCTGCCACTCTCTCACCGATAGCCGGCGCACTTGATAAGCCCGGTGACTCTATACCTGCGCAGTCAACAAAATACGGTGCGTCAGAAAGCTCCTCGATGATAAACTCATGTCCGTCCTCATGTGCACGGTTTCCCGCAAACGAGGTTATGACCTGACGCATAGGAAGTGACGGCACCGAACGTGTGCCGGATGTCACAACATGCTCTAAGCCTGTTCTCGTTGTATTTGTACCATCCTTGTCCTCATGGTCATCTGCTGTAGGTCCGATTAGGATATTTCCGTGTACTGTCGGGGTTACAAGCACACCTTTGCCGTATTTGCCCGGAAGCTGGAAAATAGTCTTGTCAACGATACCTCCCGCAGCCCTGTCTAAAAGCTCGTACTCTCCGCGCCTTGGTGTGATATGGATTTTTTTTTCACTTACCATGTTGTGGAACACGTCAGCATATACACCGGCTGCATTTACAACGCAGCGTGCATGAATTTCTCCATTTTGAGTAATGAGAATATAGCCTGCCTGCTCCTTTTGAATCTCCTTCACCTCGGTGTTAAATAAAAACTCCACACCGTTTGCCGCAGCATTCTCAGCAAATGCAATATTCATACCAAACGGACATACAATGCCTCCTGTCGGGCAGTAAATAGCTGCCACCACCTCATCAGACAGATTCTGCTCCATCTCATGTGCTTTCTTTGAATCAAGAATTTCAAGTCCCGGTACCCCGTTTGCAATCCCCTGATTATAAAGCTCCTTAAGCCTTGGCATATCGTCATCGCTAAAGCACACTATCAGTGAGCCGTTTCTTCTAAACTCAAAATCAAGCTTCTTCGAAAGCTCATCCATCATCTCATTTCCACGAAGATTCATCTGTGCCATAAGTGTACCGGTCTTACAATCAATTCCGGAATGGACAATAGCACTGTTTGCCTTTGAGGTGCCACAGCACACGTCCTCCTCCTTTTCCACCACACAGATGGACAGGTTATATTTCGAAAGCTCTCTGGCACAGGCGCTTCCCGATACTCCCGCTCCTATAATTACTACATCATACATGTTATTTTCTCCTACCAATTTCCATGCATTGTTTAATTGCCGTATCACTAAGCTCATTTAAAACAATGCAAGCATAAGCTATTATTCATCCTTCGCCCAGTTAAATGCGCAGGCGACAGCCTTTTTCCACATTTTAAGCTTCTTTTCTCTCAAATCAGCCGCTATCTCCGGCTCAAACACACGGTCAATAGACCAGTTTCTCTTTATATCATCCATGCTCTCCCAGTAGCCCACCGCAAGCCCTGCGAGGTACGCTGCGCCCATGGCTGTTGTCTCCACGCACACAGGCCTGTTGACCGGTGCATTGCTGATATCAGCCTGCATCTGCATGAGCAGATTATTGGCACTGGCGCCGCCGTCCACCTTAAGTGATGTGAGATTGATGCCCGAATCAGCCTTCATTGCCTCAAGCACATCATTTACCTGAAATGCCATTGATTCCAGAGTCGCTCTTATAACATGGTACTTGTTTACACCTCTCGTAAGCCCCACAATGGTTCCTCTGGCATACTGGTCCCAGTACGGTGCTCCAAGCCCTGTAAATGCCGGCACCACGTAGCAGCCGTTTGTGTCTTTTACCTTTCTCGCCATGTATTCTGAATCTGTTGAAGAATCGATAAATTTCATCTCATCGCGTAGCCACTGGATAGAGGCTCCTGCCACAAATATTGATCCCTCCAGCGCATATACCACCTTGCCGTCTATGCCCCAGGCTATAGTGGTAACAAGTCCGTTCTTTGAGGATACCGGCATCTCACCTGTGTTCATCAGCAGAAAACAGCCTGTACCGTATGTATTTTTGGCTTCTCCTGCCCTAAAGCAGGTCTGGCCAAAAAGCGCAGCCTGCTGGTCTCCTGCCGCTCCCGCGATAGGGATCGGGCCCCCGAAAAACACAGGATTCACCTCACCATATACACAGCTTGACGGCATTGGCTTTGGAAGCATGCTCTTTGGTATATCAAGCTCCTTAAGTATCTCATCATCCCACTTTAAGGTATTGATATTAAACATCATGGTTCTTGAAGCATTGGAATAATCCGTGACATGCACCTGTCCCTGAGTGAGCTTCCATATAAGCCATGTCTCGACTGTTCCAAACAAAAGCTCGCCTCTTTCGGCTCTCTCCCTCGCTCCCGGCACATTGTCAAGGAGCCACTTGAGCTTAGTTGCCGAAAAATAAGCATCTATCACAAGCCCTGTCTTTTTTCTGAAGGTCTCGGTAAGCCCCTTCTCCTTCAGTGAATCCGCATACTCTGCCGTGCGCCTGCACTGCCATACTATCGCGTGATAAACCGGCTCTCCCGTATTTTTGTCCCACACAATCGTGGTCTCTCTCTGGTTAGTAATGCCTATCGCACATATGTCGGCTGCCGTAGCCTGTATATTGGCCATTGCCTCCTTTGCCACCTCAAGCTGTGTGGCCCAGATTTCCTCTGCATCGTGCTCCACCCAGCCCGGCTTCGGGAAAAACTGCGTAAATTCCTTCTGTGCCACACTGCACATCTCGCCCTTCTCATTGAAAAGTATACATCTGTTGCTGGTCGTGCCCGCATCTAATGCCATAATATACTTTGCCATGTAAAAATCCTCCAACTCTCTATATTTCCAGCCTTTTTCCTTCTATCCTGCTACAGCTCTTCCTCTACCATGCTCTTCTCTCTGTTGAACGCATCATAGATACATGGAATTACTATAAGCGTAAGGATGGTTCCGTATACGAGACCTCCTATTATTGCGATTGCCATCGGCTTTATCATATCTGAGCCATCTCCGATACCTATCGCCGATGTAAACATTGCGAGTATGGTGGTCATCGCTGTCATCAGTATTGGACGAAGCCTTGTACGGCCTGCGTCTATGATTGCCTCATGCTTGCTCATGCCCTCTCTCCTGGCCTGATTGATGTAATCAATGAGCACGATTCCATTATTTACAATGAGGCCTGCCAGCATGATAAAGCCAAGCATTGATATGATTCCGAGCTCATTTCCCGTGATGAAAAGAGCTATAAAGCCTCCTGTAAACGCAAGAGGTATACAGAACATGATAATAAACGGTGAAAGCAATGACTGGAACTGCGCCACCATGATAAGATAGATAAATATCACTGCAAGCACAAGCATAAGTCCAAGCTGACTCATTGACTCATTTATTGTCTCATCCTCGCCCTCCATGTCTATTGAATAGCCATCAGGAATGCTAAGTTTATCAATTTTAGATTTAATTTTATTGCTTAGTAATGTTACATTATGGTTTTCATCAACCGCACCTGATACTGTAATATATCTTGTCTGAGCATCTCGATGAATGGTACTCAGTGTCTGTTCCTGCGAAATAGTGCAGATATCACTGAGCGGAATCTCCTTTTCACTGCCATCATTATCCTTATAGGTAAATGTAAGGTTTTTGATGTCGTCCACAGTCACATCAGACTGCTCTGCAGATTGTAGGTATACCTCATAGTCCTTTATGTCGGTCGTAATGGTTGTTGCACTCTTTTGAGATGATATCTCACCGGATACGAGCTGGTATACCTGAGCCACCGTATAGCCATACTTTGCTGCTTTTTCCTTATCCACAGTTATCTTAAGCTCATTGATTGTATCTCCAAGACCGTCATCTATATCTGTCACGCCCTTTGTGTCCTTAAGGATATCTGCCACATCACCTGCAAGCTTCTGCAGCTTGTCTATATCATTACCCTTAATCCTGACAGAGAGACCACTTCCGAAAAACTCTGATGAGTCCATAGCCTGTGAAGATGCTGTTACCTTGCAGTCCAGATTCTTTGTGCGTTTTTCAATTTCATCTATTACCTTATCCGATGAAACATCCGACTTCTCATCAAGCAATATATACATGCTCACGCTGTCGCTTCCTGAGCTCATCAGGTTCATGGTCGAGCTGCCGCCTGCTGTAGCTCCTATTGTGTCTATGCCCTTTATATCAGATATTTTGTCCATGACCTTATCAGACAGCTCTGTAAGCTGCTTGAAGTCGAGCTTTTCGTCATCCTTTGCCTCTATGGTAAGTGAAATCTGATTTGACTCCATGTCCATATCCATAAATGTCATTCCCCTTGATATGCAAAGTGCGCCACTGCCGACTAAAAGCACTACTGCCGCAATAAATACCACCGGCTTAAATCTAAGACATATGCCGAGCACATTTGCATACCAATCCTTAAAACGGTCAAACCATGGATGCTTTATATCCTTCGTCTTTTTTAGCATGCCTGAAGCAATTGCCGGTACAAATGTGAGTGCCACAACAAGAGATGCCATAAGAGTAAACGCTACCGTAAGTGCCAGGTCTACAAAGAGCTGTCTCGTGATTCCATCAGTAAAAATGATTGGCGCGTACACACTTACCGTGGTAAGTGTAGAGGCAAAAATGGCTCCTGCCACCTGATTTGCACCCTCAACAGCCGCCTTCTTTACCGAATATCCCTCTCCCCTTAATCTGTAGATATTCTCGATTACTACTATTGAATTATCCACCAGCATTCCTATTCCTAGCACAAGTCCCGACATTGAAATGATATTTAAGGTGATATCCGTAAAATACATAAGCACCACTGCCACAATAACCGATAGCGGTATAGATGCTGCGATAACAAGTGTTGGCTTTATATCCTTTAAGAACAAAAGCAATACGAAAATGGCAAGTATTGCTCCCACTATCATATTCTGCATCACACTTTTTACAACCATGTCGATGTATACGCCCTGATTCATGAGCACTGTGGTGTGTAATCCGTCATTTTCCTTTTCCAGCGAATCAAGCTTGTCCAAAAGACGGTCTGTGACGTCTCCTGTAGAGTAGCCGGTCTGCTTCTCCATGGAGAGCATTATTCCGGGATTACCGTTGACTATCGCATATGTCTCATCCGAGTTGTCAGTCATCTCAACATCTGCCACATCACCGACATGAATAGGAGCTATTCCATCAAGCTTCATATCCATAAGCACTAGATTTGTTAAATCATCAATTGATTTTATCTCATCTCCCACCTGTACTATGTACTGCGTGCCATTTGAATCATTTACATAGCCTGCAGGCATATCAAAATTCTGAGCGACGAGCAGCTGCGAGAGTGAGTCAATTGTTAAAACTGCATTTAAGTTTGACTTGTCAAGCGCATCATCCTTACTCTTTTCAAGCTCCTTCTTTGAGCTGTCAAGAGATGCCGCTGCTGTTGCAAGCTGTGCTGACTGCTGTCCTATGCTTATCGAGCTTATAGCTGCCTGACTGTTTAGATTATCATAAGCATCTAAAAGTGCTGTCTCTCCTTGTGCTATCCGGTCAAGCCCGCTTTGGCACTGCTCTATACCTGTATTCACCTGAATGAGAGTCTGTGCTATCGCTGACGCTGCCGCAGGCAGATCATCTGCTGTGTTTACCTTGATTCCAAGCGTCGAGAGACCTGAAAACTGTGTTGCAATCTGCTTATTAACCTGCTCAAGTTGCGCTTTGAGTGCTGTGCCCGCTTCACCCGGTGCATTTGCGCCCTCTTTGAGTGACGGAATTGTCTTTGTATATGTATCACTATTCATGAAGTCTGAAAGAGCTGACTGAATTGTTTCAAGCTGGCTCTTCTGCTCATTTAAGCTTGAAAGTGTACTCTCTAGCTGAGTCTTCTGCTCTGCAAGCTTTGCCTTTTGCTCCTTTAGCGTATCCACTCCCGCGCTCATCTGATCCGATGCCGATGTGATTGCGTTTTGTCCGCTCTCTATCTTTGCGCTTGCATCATCCATCTGACTTTTTGCATCGTCAAATTTCTTTGAAACGGCATTATTTATTTTCTCATTGAGCGCATCTATCTTGGCCTGATTCATCGTGACCTGTATCTGCTCGGTGAGCTCACCTGTTGCAGTCACTGATGCGACTCCTTCTGTACTCTCAATTGCAGGCTTTAGTGTGTTTTCCACAAAGTCTGTGATTTCCGACTTGCTTTTCCCATCCATATCCACAGCAGTCATCATGATTGGAAGCATGTCCGGATTTATCTTCATAATGGTCGGAGTACCCACTCCATCCTTCCAGCCAGCCTTGACCTGATCTATTTTCTGCTGCATCTCTATCACTACAGAATCCATGTTGGCATTCTGCTCATACTCGCATGTCACTAGAGAATAGCTGTTATATGACATTGAGCTTACGTTTTTGATATTGGACGTAGTTGCCATAGCTGCTTCAAGCGGCGCGGTGACATCGCTCTCCACCTCCTGTGGACTTGCTCCCATATCTGTTGTCACGATAAGTGCATACTGAAAGCTCATATCCGGCAGCAGATCTGTCGTCATCCTGCCAAGCGATACAACACCGAGTACTATTACCAGCAGTACTCCTACAAGTACAGTAAAAGGCTTTTTTACACTATATCTGGATATCATCTGACCCCTCCTTCTTCTTTTCTTTGATAATGTCCTGCCTTAGTTTGATAGACAATGTGATTACTGCGATTTTCACAATAAATTTAATTCGCTGTTATACTTTTATTATACAATGTGTCGGATTGCAACTCAATTGGTTTATACTTTTTTAAGAGATTTTGACAATAAAAAGACACCCAATTATACGATTAATATAATTCGATGTCCTTAAATGTCTTTTAATCTCTTTTAAGATTTTTTATTTATTTCAGCTTCAAATGCCCTCTTCCTCAATCTCATCCTCATCATCATTGATACCTGCAACAGCACTTGTAACGGCTCCGATTACAGCGACAAGCGCAAAGATGATAACTAAAAAAATAACTATAAAGAATGCTACTAAAAAACCTGTATCTGTCATATAATTTACCCCCATAGCTGTCTCACAGCTTCTTTAAAATATAGTTTTAGTTTAACACACTTGTCTGTAAATAACAATATCGTAAAGGGCTAAATTATTGACTAAATATTGACTAAAATATTGATTTATGAAATTGCTCAGTCCTTGATCTGCATACCGTTTGCATCCATATGATAGCCTTCAGTCATGATCAGCTTTGATACCGGAACTATCTCATAGCCCATGTCCTGCAGCTTCGTGAGCATCTCATCAAGTGCCTGCGATGTGTATTTGGCGCCAAGATGGCAGAGTATTATCGAGCCACAATCCAGGCTTTTGTGATTGCACACTGTATCTATGATGTTTTGCACACCATAGTTTTTCCAGTCGAGCGAATCCACATCCCACTGGATTGGATAATAGTCACAACCATACACTGTGTCAATCAGTTCATTGTTGTACGAGCCGTATGGCGGTCTGAATACCTTCATATCCTTTCCGGTCAGCTCCTTGACCTTTTTGTGCACATCCATTATCTCTGTCTTCATCTCGCCTGCAGTGATTGTTGCCATATCATAGTGGTGCTCACTGTGATTTCCAGGCTCATGCCCTTTTTCAACCAGCGTCTTTACACATTCAGGGTTATCACTCACAAAACCTCCTGTCATAAAAAATGTAGCCTTTACGTTGTGCTTGTCAAGTGTCTCCATCATACTGTCAAAATCCTCTGCTCCCCAGGCACAGTCAAATGAAAGGGCTATCTTTTTTTCTGTTGTCTGAACCGAATATACAGGCAGCTTTCTGTCTCCGAACTGACTCACAGCACTGCTAAGTGTCTCCATCACCTCTATATTTTTCAGCTGCGATATGTCATACTCTCTGCCATATAAAGCGCCTGTAATAAGAAGCGCCGACAGCAGCACTCCAAAAAGGAATCTGTGTCGGCGTTTCTTTCGTTTTGTCCCATTATGTAGTTTTGTATTTTGCATGTATGCTCTGTATTCACTCATGCTATATACTATTCTTTATTATCACAAATTATGAATAATGAAATAACTCTATTTCAGTTCTTCTGCCCTTCCGATAAACTCAAGCACTACCTCAATCGACTGATGCGCAGCCTTCTCCGCAAAGGTCTGGTAGTCTGTCTCGCCGCCGTCGCCGTCTGATATTGAGCGAAGAATGGCAAATGGCACCTTGTTCACATAGCACACATGACCGATGCTGCCGCCCTCCATCTCTGCTGCGATTGCATCAAAGGTATTCGAAATATAATCCTTCTGCTCCTTTGTGGCAATAAACTGATCTCCTGTTGCGATATTGCCCTTTTTGTAGTGGATATTCCTGTCAGCTAAGCATGAGCACATAAGCTCCACCATTTTTGTATCTGCCGGAAGCAGAATCATGTTGATGCCTGAGAGAAGTCCCTTCGGATCTCCGATTGGCGATGTATCCATATCGTGCTGCAGCACGTTTGTGGCTACTGCCACATCAAGCACATTTAAATCCTTTGTCAAAGTTCCTGCCACTCCGATATTGACAATCATATCTACATCATATTTCAAAATCATGGCCTCTGCACATATTGCCGCAAATACCTTTCCTATTCCGCATTTTGCCGCAACAACATACTGATCACCGATTTTGCCCTCAACAAACTCCACTCCGCTGTAAACCTCTGTCTGTGTGTCTGTCATCTGAGCCTTTAAGTCATCGACCTCCATCTGCATTGCACCAATTACACCTATTGTCATTTTATTTCTCCATTCCTGCTATCTTGCTATTATATTTTTAGTCCTCGTTTACTGTGGATAAGTAAACTCCATATTTGTCTGGCTCTCAAGCACATTAAGATATGCACGGCACTCCTTCTTTGCCTCGTCAAGTGACAGATTCTCGTAATGTCCGCACTCTATGGCTGATGCACCAAACACCGGTCCATCATACTCAAGTATCTGTTTTAAGACCTCTTTTGTGATTTCAAAAACCTTTCCCGGCTCGACATCCCTCACAACGAGATAGAAGCCTGTCTGACAGCCCATCGGTCCAAAATATACCACATCATCTGCAATCTCAGAGTTTCTCACACATGTTGCAAACATATGCTCCACTGAGTGCATAGCTGAATTGGACATATAATCGCCTGCATTAGGTTTTCTTGTACGAAGGTCGTATGTGACGATTTCTTCGTCTTTTCTTGAAATATAAAATCCAGGTTTAAGAATATTATGATTGATTGTAAAGCTTTTAATTCTTTCCATAAAAATGTTTCTCCTTACTTAGTTGCTGCCTCAAACTGCTTCAGATAATCCTCAAATACATTGAGTGCATCATCCACAGGCTTTGGTGTGCTCATATCGACACCGGCACTCTTTAGCAGCTCGATTGGATTCTTCGAGCATCCACCGCACAGGAAATTTCCTATATACTTATCCACAGCAGGCTTTCCCTCCTCAAGTATCTTTTTTGAAAAAGCAACTGCTGCCGAATAGCCCGTCGAGTACTGATATACATAGTACGGTGTGTAAAAATGCGGTATGCGCATCCACTCATATGATATCTCATCATCCACGCGCATATCCGGTCCGTAGTACTGCACATTCAGCTCATGCCATAGCTCATTTAGCACATCCTTGGTAACCGGCTCGCCCTTTTGCATTTTCCGGTGAGCTATATGCTCAAACTCTGCAAACTGCGCCTGCCTGAAAAGTGTCGTCCTGAATCCGTCCAGAAAATGTGTCATGAGATATTTTCTCTCATTCTCATCCTCACAATGCTCAAGCATATAGTGCATTAGAAGCGACTCATTGCAGGTGGATGCAACCTCTGCCACAAAAATCAGGTATCCCGCGTAGGTGATGCTCTGATGCTTATTTGAATAGTATGTATGCATCGCATGTCCCATCTCATGAGCCAGCGTAAACACACTGTCCAGATTGTCGGCATAGTTCAAAAGCACATACGGATGAGTGCCGTAAGCGCCCCATGAATACGCACCGCTTCTCTTGTTCTCATTCTCATATACATCTATCCAGCCACTCTCCATGCCAGCCTTAAGTGTGCTGACATACTCATCGCCCATAGGCTCAAGCGCCTTTGCCACAAGCTTTTTCGCCTCATCATAGGTGTAGGTGGTCTGTACATTGTCCACAATCGGTGCAAACAAATCATACATATGCAGATGCTCCACACCTAAAAGCTTCTTCCTAAGCGCCATGTACCTGTGCAGAGCCGGCAGATGTGCGTGAACTGTCTCAATCAAATTGTCATAGACACTCTCCGGAATATCGCCATCGGATAAATACATGGTCCTTGCGCTGTCATATTTTCTTACCCTTGCATAAAAAGTGTCATTTTTCAGCTTGCTGATGTACATCATGGAAACAGTATTGCTCCACTTCTTGTACGAATCATAGACTCCACGGAACACCTGCTTGCGCAGGCTTCTGTCCTTGCTGCTTAAAAAATCTATGAAATTGCCGTGCGTGATACGGATTTTATTTCCCTCAACATCAGTGATATACGGGAATTTGATATCCGCGTTGTTGAACATGCTGAATATATTCTCCGGTGCTGCAGCCATCTCACCGCACTGCGCCAGGATATTCTCCTCTGCAGCCGATAAAGTATGCGCTTTCTGGCGCATTATCTCATCAATCGCACGCTTATAGTGCATAAGCTCATTGCTCTCACTGTAAAAGCTCTCAAGCCTTTTATCATCTATCTGCAAAATCTCCGGACTCGCAAATGCCAGCGCACCTGATGCCTGAACAGTCAGTGTCTCTGCCTTTGACACATATGCCTGATATTTCGACACAGCAGTGTCCTGATGCGAGCGCTCATTCGCATAGACCACTATACGCTCCAAATAATAAGACAGCTCATCCTGCTTCTTAAAAAAATCAAGCAGCGTTGCTGCACTGTCTGCCAGATGTCCCTTAAATCCGGATATCTTTTCTGCAAGCTGTGACGCTTTTTCACACTCAGCCTCCCACAGCTCATCTGTCTCATACATATCCTCAAGCTTCCATTTGTACTCGTCTGAGATTTCATCTCTCTTTTGAAGCCTTTTCTCACTCATTTTGTGTTACCTTCTATCTTACTTTTCTTGTTCTCGGTGGTTCTGAATAGTTACCTTGTTTTCAACTCTTCAGAACCACCCACGCACATTCGCAAAACCGCACGATGTTTTTTATAAAACTACCCACACATCTGCTCTGCAAAATGCATATAGACGTGTGGGATATATGTGAATTATAACAATTAAGCTCTACTTTGTAATTAAAGTGCCCATACCACCTGAAACTGTCTTGCCCTCTTTGTTGAGCTTTGTGATAAGCACCGAACGGATGGCAGAGTCACCGATAAAGTCGATAGCCGCCTCAATCTTTGGAGCCATGGTACCCTCATCAAACTCGCCTGCTGCAAGGTACTTCTTTGCCTCATCAACAGTCATGGTATCAAGTGGCTTCTCATCCTCCTTGCCATAGTTCAGGCAGACCTTGTCAACGCTTGTAAGTATAACAAGTCTGTCAGCATCAAGAGTATCTGCAAGCTTTCCGGCTGCAAGATCCTTCTCGATAACAGCGCTTGCGCCCTGAAGCTTGTTATCCTGTGCTAAAACAGGAATTCCGCCGCCACCGCATGCGATAACAACCTGATCCGCATCGACAAGAGCCTTAATAGCATCCTTTTCCACTATATCAACAGGCTTTGGAGCTGCCACAACTCTTCTGTAGCCTCCCTCAACCTGTGTCACATGGTTGCCCTTCTTCTCTTCTTCCTCAGCCTCAGCCTCTGTCATAACACGGCCGATGATCTTTGTCGGATGATAAAAAGCCTCATCATATGGGTCAACAACCACCTGTGTAAGTATTGTAGAAACGGTCTTGTAAATTCCTCTGCCAAGAAGCTCTGTACGGATAGCATTCTGTAAATCATATCCTATATAGCCCTGGCTCATTGCAGAGCAGACTGCTGTAGGTGTAGCTGTATACTCAGGATAAATCCTGCAAAACTCAGACATAGCGGTGTGAATCATGCCCACCTGCGGTCCGTTGCTATGTGTGATAACAACCTCATAATCGTCCCTGATAAAATCTGCAACTGCCTTTGCTGTATGCTTTGTAGCCTCGTGCTGCTCCGGAAGAGTTGTTCCAAGAGCATCATGTCCGAGTGCAATAACTATTTTTTTCTTCTTCATGCCGACCTCCTATGCTGCATCCGCTCAATGTGTATTATATCTCATAATCATAAACCGATGTGTATACTATGATAAATCTACATATAAACCATCAATTTTGAAGAATTCCTATGCGGTGCAAAAGTAAAATTATTTATATACATTATCTAATATTTTAGGGAATTTGTCTAGTACTTTGAACCGATTTGAACAACATTTCCGCCACAGCGTAAGGGACGTAAGCGAAAAAAGAATGCTCCTACTACCATGTAGCGAAGCATTCTTACACATATATTGAACTATTTTATTTCTATTTATTCTTTAATTCACCCATATATTTTTTTGCATCTTTAAGAAAACTGATTGTTATCAAAACAATAACTATGCCTATCGGAAATGCAGCAACTATACTTACAGACTGCAAGTTACTCATAGAGCTCTCAGCAAATAACAGGGCAATTGGTAAAAGTATAAGCAGTATGCACCACATCAGCTGAATGAGTTTGTGCGGCTGCTCATCCTCACCTAATTTCCTGTAGCTGTAACATGATACAGTTAAAGCAATAGAATCAAATGATGTAGCATAAAAAGCTATCATTGTCACTAAAACTATTATCATTATTAAAGGTGCACACGGCAATGTCTTAAGAATAGTAACTATCAACTCATATAAATCACCACTCTTGTTGTACTGCGCAATAAAATCTGCTGCTCCTGACATCTGTTTTCCCATTGAATAGTTACCTAAGATGATAAAGCTGATGAGCGTAGAGCCAACACCAAATCCATATCCTCCAAGAATTGTCTGTCTGATAGTTCTTCCTCTTGATATATTTCCAATAAAGAAAGGAGCTGCTACACACCAGACCATCCAGTAGGCCCAGTAATATATGGTCCAGTCCTGAGGAAAGTTGGTTTTACGTAATGGATCGGTATATGTAGATAATCCTATAAAATTCTGCACCATAGTGCCAAGAGATGACAATCCGGTCTCAAGAATATATCTTGTTTCACCGCCAAACAGCAGTACAATAGCAAGCAGTCCAAAGAAGAAATAGATACAGACTTTTGCCAAAATGCTTATTCCCTTAAATCCATGTAATAATGAATATGTATAAACTATACATGTAATTATAAGGATAATGATATTGATTGCTGTTCTGCTAAGCGATATATGGAACACATCTCCAATAATTGTTGCCATAAGAGGTGTTGCAACACTAAATGTGGTTGCTGTTCCTGCTAAAAGTGCAAATACAGCTAACAGGTCTATAATACGTCCGGCAAAACCATCTGTGTGTTTTCCAAGAACAGGTCTGCATGCTTCCGAATATTTCTGACGGTTTCTTTTCCTTACATGAAGCATAAAACCAAATGCTACAGCTAAAACAAGATAAAATGCCCATGGAATAAAGCTCCAGTGAAACAGAGGAAATACACCGGCCCATTCCTGTATGCTTCCAAGCTCCTTAATGTGGGGATTGGTCGCATACATAATCCACTCCGAAAATGAGTAGAATAAAATATCTGCTGCCAGACCACATGTGAACATCATACATCCCCATGAAAAGAATGAGTACTTTGGTTTTTCATCCGGCTCTCCAAGAACAATATCTCCATACTTCGAACCAGCTATAAATATAGATATCAAAAATATGCCTAAACCTATAATCAGGTAATAAATACCAAACGTATCTCCAAAGAAAAATCTCACCTGACTGAGTATGGCATTTGACTGCTCAGGTAATGCGAAAAATAATATACACAATGCTACAATTATACCTAATGGCACAAGTGTGATAATCCAATCAATTTTTTTCTCTTTCATAATACTAATCCTCCATATATTTCTTATAGCTGCTATCTATCTCAGCAAGCTCCTGTAAATTGTCGATTTCAATAATATCGCCTTTTTGCATCTCATATATGCCAAGCTGATATTCATCCGGATAGCAGAACATTGCAACGTCATCCCAGTATATCTGAGTATTTTTTTTGTTCTCAAATTCCATTTCAAGATGTTTTTTCAGTTTGCGCCCATCTGCCGCAGTCCATCTGGAGATGCTATAAAGCTGCCATCCATGACTTCCGCCACTCCTGCTGCAGGATGTTACAATTCCATCTTCTACTGTCTGAAGCCACTCATCTGTTTCATCATCAGTCCATACACTGTTATAACCCGAGCGTTCGAATTCTTTTGATAGAATTTCAGGATTATATATAATCTGGTCGCCATCAAGAATAATTGCATCCTCAATATGATCTCTTGCAACATATAGTGATGAAATATTATTACAGCTTTCATAATAAGGATTTTCAATTATAGTAACTCCCGGATATTCATTCTCTAATTCATAAAACTGTTCCTTTAAATATCCGGCAACAATATAAATCTCCGTTATTCCATTATCATGTAAGCCTTCAATAACCGTATCTATCATACGCTTTCCATTCACCCTTACCAATGGCTTCGGAGTGGTCAGCGTTACAGGTCTCATACGATTTCCCAGTCCTGCTGCCATAATAATCGCGCGTTTTACTTCATGCATTCTTAATTATCCTCCAATTTCTGCATTTCATCCTGTACTACTTTGTAATAATCCTTTGCATATCTGTACTGTCTAAGTGAATATTCACCAAAATCAACGCCCAGATTTCTCTTATACTCACACCAGTTACTCCATAAAAGTCCGCATACTGCAATATAACAATAAATCTTTATTCGGGTTTCAGCTGAACACCCTTCTGTGAAATATGCATCAATTAACTTATCCACATGCTCCCTGTCATACATGGAATATATGCAGAACATGGCTATATCTACGTGAGGATCCTGCATCCCTGCATATTCCCAGTCAATAAGTCTGATGTCCTCATTTCCATCTTCATTCTTAACAAAAAGGAAATTATCCGGAACAGCATCAATATGCGTAAGAACCTTTTCATTTACATGAGCTTCTATATACGGTCTGAGTGAAAGGACATTTTCCTTAGTCTGCCTGTAATGTCTGTATGCAGAAGGCGAACCATCCCACAGGCTCTCATAAAACTCAAGCTGACCGAATATATCAAATTCATGATTTACTTTAAGCTTCATATCATGAAATTCTCTGAGACGCTTCATGCATTTACAAACATCATCATTATTTTCCGGATCACATACTCTCGCATTTTCTAAAAACGCAGTGATTTTATATCCATTATCCGGATTTATATAAGCGATATCATCACATATATGTCTGCCATCAATAGTATTATAAACCATTGCTTCATTACGTCTGTTTATCAGCTGATCCGTTCCCTCTCCCGGAATTCTCATGATATATTTTTTCCCTTTACATGAGAACAGGAATGAGCGGTTTGTCATGCCCTTTTTCAATACCGTAATATCTACAATATCGTCTGCTGATACAGATAAAGCATCGCAGATAACCTGTATTGCATCAGTTTTCAGATGATTTGAATCGCTGTCCATCTCTCTGAGCTGCTCATATGTGTTAATTTCAACCACATCCCACGAATGTACTACCCTGGCAGTAATAAACATTCTGTCCTTATCATACAGTGCAGTCTCCCAGAAGGCACCATCATTAGCCGAATTACTACACAGTGTTTCAATTCTGCCTTTGACAATTTGTGCATCATCATCAAGCAGGTAGCTAATTCCTATCATAGCATTGCCGCCGGCAGCCTTCGGTATGGTAACCAGTTCCATTTTTCTGTTAACACGCACCGTGCTGTCATCATCAATCAAATCACTGACCATATACCAGGAATATAATTCATGGTGATGATACGGATTCTTGTCACACCATATATCACACGGTATGATATATGTATTTGATAAATGATTCAAAACCTTCTTTACTGAATATAGATTATTCTTAGTCGTATACTCTTCATTGACAACGAGCTCCACCCCAAAATCATCGATAAGATACTCATACCTCTCCTTCATAAAGCCGACAACTACATATATTTCATAAATTCCCACTTCATGAAGCTGTCTGATAGTCCGCTCTATAAGTACTTCTCCATTTACCTCTAATAGTCCCTTTGGAGTCTCGGTATTTATAGGTACCATTCGCATTCCATAACCAGCTGCCAGAATTACTGCATTCTTCGGAGCCTTTTCTTTGAATTCTTTAAATGCCTTAGGTGTAACAGCACATTTTTCATTTATATAACCTTCATTCATCAATTCTTTTATTGATTTGTTTACAACTCCCAGAGAATGACCGGATAACTCTGATATTTCTCTTTGATTGTTAACTGATTGATGATATAACGTGTTCAGTATATCTTTCTCTTGTTTGTTCATGTTCGCCTCTCCTTATGTTTTTATGAACATTCATAATACTACACCTTTTTATTTAAAAAATCAACCCTTAACTATATTTTTCATAACAAAAAACGCGCCACACTGGCGCGTTTTTGTACTCATAAATATAAATGAATTATTTACTGCTGAATATCCTTTGCAGAGCTTAAGGTTACTTCAACCTTGTTCTCTTCGTACTGTCTGCCACTCTGACGGGCAACAGTAAGAGTAACCTTATCTCCGGCCTTGTAGCTCTTTAACGCTGACTGCAGCTCTGTCATAGAAGAAATCTTTGTGCTGTCAACAGCAGTGATGATATCTCCCTCCTGTAAGCCGGCATTTGCGGCACCTGAACCAGCTGAAACAGATGAAACATACACACCCTGTGGGAAGCCGTAGGCTACCATCTCAGATGAAACATCGCCACCCTTTATTCCAAGGTATGCCTGATTCTCGTTTGTATACTTTCCATCCTGGATGAGACTCTCAATAATAGGCTTTGCAACCGACATAGGAATTGCATATCCGATACCCTCAACCTCAGTTGAAGAATATTTTACAGAGTTTATACCGATAACCTCGCCATTTTCATTCAAGAGTGCTCCACCACTGTTTCCAGGGTTTATTGCTGCATCTGTCTGGATAAGCTTGTTGTTGGTAACAGTCTCACCTGTCTGTGAATCCTGTGTAGTAACAGTTCTGTTAAGCGCACTTACTATACCTGTTGTGACAGACTGTCCGTATCCAAGTGCATTACCGATAGCAATTGCAGGACTTCCAACAGCTACACTTTCAGAATCTCCGATTGTAGCAATCTTGATATTTGAGTAAGTATCTTTTCCAAGGTCTGCTTTCTTTACACGTACAACTGCAAGATCATCGTCAGGATCCGTTCCTCTGATTTCCGCCTTTACCACAGAATCATCATCAAACTGTACTGTAAGCTCCTCTGAATCTGCCACAACATGGTTGTTTGTAGCAATGTAGAGATAATCATCATCCTCACTCACAATAATACCTGAGCCACAGCTCTGAGACTGCTGTGACTGCTTTCCGAAAAAGCTGTTGTAGGTGACTGTTCCTGTATTTGTGATAGCAACGATGCTAGGCATTACCTCATCGACAACTGATGATACATCTGTCAGATCCTTTGCATTCCCTGAGGATGTCTGCTTAGTCCCACCGGATGTTGTAGTGGTAAGCTTTGCACTTGCAGTAGAAGAATTTGAAATAGCTCTCGTGCCAATATAGCTTACTCCTGTGAAAACGCCGCCTCCGACGAGTCCGAAGATAAGAGCTGCCGCTACTGTCTTTGCTGCAAATGGTCCAAATGCACCAGGCTTTCTAGGTGCTCTCTGTTTCTTAGGCTTTGCAGTCTGCTGGTATGCCTGACCATTCATATTCATCCGGCTATATGAGTTGTCTGTCGAACCGGCTGATGCGCCGCCATATGCATTATTATTTGTGCCTGAATTATACGACTGATTAGAATAAGGCTGGTTTGCATATGACTGATTTGCATATGACTGGTTTGTATTTGGCTGTCCTGCTGCAGAAGCCTGCGAATATGGATTGTAGCTCTGTGAATAGCTTTCAGCTGATGTATTATTAGTCTGTGCAGCCTTCTGTGACTCATCCGGATTGTAAGGATTACCCGACATTGTGAAATTTACATTGTTTGTATTGTTATTTGTACTGTTAGTATTATTTGTATTATTTGTGTCATTCATATTTCCATAATTGTTATCCATAATAATTTCTCCTTTCGTTTATATTTAGAAGTATACTGTCAATCTGTGTTTAATTTGTGACGGGATTATTTATTTTTTCATAAATCAGTTAACTATTTATAGTCTATGTTCCCCATTGCAGGCCACTATGCGATTATAAAAATAACTGCTCATCGGCAGATGCACCTATGAGTCTGCGATAAATAGAAATTGCAGAATATCAATACATCCCTGCTAATGAACAGTTACCATAAATCATATATTAAATTTCAATTCCGTTCTTCTCAAGAAGAGCTCTCGCTGTTTCAACCGAATCTGTACCTGTCGCATTCTTTACAGGTGCAAACTCCTTCTCTCTGTCTACCTCAAATGGCAGGCTATTGTCCATCATGTATACCATATCGAGGATGAGTGTCTCGAACTTGTATGCATTCGGAGTCTCAGGCTTATGCTCTGTACCATTCTCATCAATGTAAGGCACCTTCTTCTCTACCACATGAAGTGGAAGGCTCTTCTCTGCGATAGCCATGAGCTTGTCCACGCGGAATAAATAGTTTAAGATAACACCAAAGCCATACTGCAATGAACCATTCTCGTTCTTTGCCTCTGCCATCTCAGGAGTAAGCTCGTAATACTCAACAATCGAAGGCTTGCCATTCTCAAGACACATAGCACCAACTCTCTCATATGGATCACATTTTCTGACCACCTTAGAGCCGCTGACACAGCCGGACTCGATTGTAGCACCTACAAATACAGGATCTGCAATCTGCTGAAGCACATTGTCCACAGCAAATACATTGAGCCACTCAACACCCTTATCCTTCAAATCCTTGTCAAGACCGGCATTGATGAGTGACTTGAACCATCCACCGTTTCCGTTTGGTGACATGGCAAGTGAATCCTCAGATTTCATGAGCAGATTTCCATCAAAATCAACTGCCGGAACCATCTCCTGCACGAAAAACTTCACATAGTCCTTGTTGTATCCAAAATAGTCGTGCTCTTCAAAGAACTCTCTTGTCATGCCATCATTTATCTCACTTGTCATAACATACAGAGGCACCCATGTACCGGTCTGATTTGTAACCTTCATGAGGTTTGCGACAAGCTGCTCAAAGATATAGAGTTCCTTTGTCTTTCCAATATTGAACATGCCCTTAGCCTTGTCAAAGCCAAGACGTGTACCCTGTCCACCGGCAAGAAGAATTGCACCAACCTTGCCATTCTTTACAGCATCAAGACCTGTTGCAAGGTATTTGTCCTTATTTGCCTCTATCTCTGAAAGCTCCATAGCAGCAAGCGGTGAAAATGTACCTCTCTGCTGCTCCTTGTTGTGAATCATATCAAGGTATGACCAGTCCATGTGCTCAAGCTGGCTCTCAAGCTTAGCCGGAACTTCCTCTGTTAAGAATTTCTTTAAGTATTTCTGGTTTGTTGCCGTGATTTTTTCTTTGATTTCCGGTTTCATAATAAATAATCTCCCTAATAGCTAACTTTAATTATTTAATTATTTAATCATCCGAATCATCTGATGACGATTTTTTTTCTGAACCATTTTCAGATTCTGACTGGCTCTTTTTCAGGGCATCCTGCTTGTCCTTATTTTTTTTCTTTGCCCCTTCGGTTCCATCAGAGCCAACAGTATCATTGTACTGCGTGAGATCAAATGCTGATGTCTTAGATGTAACACCTGTCTTTTTAGCAATCTTATCACTTACTGTCTGAACTGTCTCTGTTGGCTGATAATCAGTCTCATTAAACATGAACTGATGAAGCTCAGAAACATTCTGTGCCAGGTCTATAGGAATTACGGTATCGCCAGTAGTTGACAGATTCATTGTAGTCAGCTCAAATGGGAAGCCTGTTGTCTCCTTCATCTGATATTTTGTAACAGCTGTTGCATACTGGATAATCTCTTTAGCTGTAAAATTAGTACTTATCTGACTCATAATATCCTTGCACATCTCTGTTAGAGATCCTAAATCTGACTGTTTAGCCTTGTCAAGCATAGCCTGAAGCACAATTCTCTGACGGGATGCTCTTAAGAAATCATCACCTGAGGTGCTTCTGATACGTGCATAGCATGTAGCCTGAGTTCCATCAAGATGCTGCATACCATCCTCCTCAAGATAAGGAGTATTATATCCTGTAGTATAATCAACCTCAGGAATCAGATAATTGATTTCCTTCATCTCCGCCTTAGTAATCTCAAGATCAAGGCCACCGATATCATCTATAGCATCTACAAGAGCCTTCCAGTCAACACAGACATACTTGGTTATATTCAAATCCAAATTTGAATTAAGCATAGCTACAGCCCTCTTTGCTCCACCATTTGCATAAGCGGCATTTGCCTTTGCAAACTTTCCATTACCTATAGGCAGATACGTATCTCTGTAGACAGAAACAAGCTGAACCTCCTTAGTATCATAATTCAGACTAGCGATCATGATACAATCGGAATGCCCCTCATTGTATGAACCATTACTTCTGTTGTCCAGACCAAACAACGCTACATTGAGATATCCATGCATATTGGCAAGAACATCCTCATCAATATCCTCATTGATTCCGGCCTCACTATCTGTCAGCGCATCCTCATATTTAACCTGTCCGAGTGTCTTATTATAAGCCCAAACCACTAACAGAACAATTAACAGTAGCAGGATTTCAAATACAAAGAGTATAATCTTCTTACGTCCACTTCTTCTCTTTTTTCTTCTTCTCTTCTTTGCCATGTTATTTTTCCTTTTTTCTATGAATGTAAAGCCACGCGTCTGCGTAGTCCTGACGTTCCTTCTCTGACATATTGGTATACTTTCCAAACTCCAGATTCGTCAGACGCATCTGCGGTCTGCCACACTTGAAGCATTCAACCTCTTTCCTTCTTGAAACCATACGTATCCAGCCACAATCCGGGCAAATGTATATTTTCATCATAGTCTTTATTCAAACTGTCCGAGAACCTCAGCTGACAAAGCATCAAGCTTAGCCTGTGAATCTTCAAGAGACACTCCTTTAACTCCGAAATAGAATTTAATCTTAGGCTCTGTACCAGAAGGGCGTACACAGCACCAAGCGTTATCGTTAAGTTCGTAGTAAAGTACATTAGAAGAAGGAAGACCTGTCGGCTCAACCTTTCCTGTTGTCATATCTTTTCTTGTGTCATTCTTGTAATCACGGATAGCAAGCACCTGATAATCACCAAACTTCTTTGGCTCAGCGGCACGTGCCTTTGTCATAATCTCATTTATCTGTGCGGCACCATCAATGCCCTTTAAGGTCATTGTGGAAATGCCCTCTCTGTAGTAGCCATACTTCTCGTACATGTCAATCATGCCATCCCAGAGAGTCTTGCCCTGTGACTTGTAGAAGGCAGCTACCTCACACAGCATACAAACTGCTGCAGGAGCATCCTTGTCCCTTGCATATGTGCCAGGCAGACATCCGTAGCTCTCCTCCATACCGAATACATAGTTGTTGCAGCCGGTCTTTTCAAATTTGAGCATCTGCTCTCCGATATACTTGAAACCTGTTAAAACCTCGATATGCTTTACACCATATGCTGCCGCAATTGCCTTACCCATATCTGTAGAAACAATTGACTCAACAAATGCAGGATTCTCAGGCAGAGTACCATTGGCACTCTTCTGGCTTAAAATATACTCACCGATAAGCATAGCTGACATATTTCCTGTAAATGTCACATACTCACCTGTCTTTGTATCCTTGCAGTATACACCGAGTCTGTCGGCATCAGGGTCAGTTGCTAAAACGATATCAGCATCTTTTTCCTTTGCAAGCTCAAGTGCAAGCTTCCATGCATCAGGATTCTCAGGATTTGGATAAGGACATGTAGGGAAATTGCCGTCAGGTACTGCCTGGCTTGGCTCAATGTATACATTCTCAAAGCCCATATCCTTAAGTACTCTCTGTACAGGACGAAGACCTGTGCCGTGGAGTGGTGTGTAAACAATCTTGATATCCTTTGCCATAGCCTTGATAATCTCCGGATGGATAGAAAGCTTGCGGAGCTCTCCGAAATATCCCTCCTCAACCTCATCAGAGATGACATTGTAAAGACCAGCCTCAATAGCAGCAGCTTTGTCCATAGTCTTTACCTGATCAAATGATGTAACCTTTGCCACCTCAGCCATGATGCTTGTATCATGAGGTGGAGTAACCTGTGCACCATCCTCCCAGTATACCTTGTATCCATTGTACTCACGAGGATTGTGGCTTGCTGTGATAACAACACCGGCTATTGTACCGAGTGTCCTTACTGCGTATGACAGCTCCGGAACAGGTGCGAGCTGTGGGAATACATATGTCTTGATTCCGTTAGCTGCAAGACAGAGTGCTGTGGCATCTGTGAACTCATCATGCATATTACGTGAGTCATGTGCGATTGCAACACCTCTCTTTACTGCGTCCTCTCCCTGTGAAAGTATGTAATTAGCCAGTCCCTGTGTAGCCTGACGGACTGTGTATATATTCATCCTGTTGGTGCCGGCTCCTATTACACCACGAAGACCTGCTGTACCAAACTCAAGTGTGCGATAGAATCTGTCCTCTATCTCCTTATCATCACCTGCGATAGCCTTAAGCTCTGCCTTTGTGGCCTCATCAAAATATGGGTCTGTACACCATTTCTCGTACTCCGCTCTAAAATCCATTTATATTAACCTCCTGTGTCAGCTAGTAATAAGCCTATTAATGTTAACTATACCGATTTTACCACATTAACGTGCATTTGAAAAGTTTTAGTTCCTTAATATTTTTTTAAATACAAGGCTCCTCATCCAAAGTGGCATCATACAGACAACAAACTGTGCCGCAACCGTAACAAAATAATCGGCCGCACTTATGGTCCCTGTCTTTAAAATACGCTTTCTTCCTGCCTTGTATTTAAGGAAATAATCAAAGCCGCCACGCCTCTTCAGCATATTATCACCGGTTCTGGCATACACAAGAGTCTCACCTATATTTGCCATACGACAGTGATTTCTGATCATATTCGCCCAAAGAAGAGAATCCTCCATAAGCAGACAGTCCTGATAATTGCCCGCAGCAAGCACCGCAGATCTTTTGTACATCACAGTCATGTGATTGAACGCATCGCGCTTTCTCTGATACTGCTTTATCACATAATTTCCGAGAGGCACTGTCCTCTCTGATATAATATTATGCATATCATCGGAAAACTCACTGATGTAGCCGCCTATGATATCAAGCCCCGGATTTTCCGAAAAAGCATTCAGCTGTCTCTCAAACCGGTCAGACACACATATATCATCCGTATCCATTCTGGCCACAAGCTCATTAGAGCAATGCTTTATGCCTTCAGCAAGTGCAAGACCGAGCCCGCTGTTTTTTTCAAGCTTTACCGTAACAAAATTTATTTCCGAAGGCCTGCATTCATAATCACTGATTGCCTCATAAAGCTCATCTGTCAGCCGGCCATCCTCCACCAGCACTATCTCATCCGGTAAAACAGTCTGTGAATATATGCTTTCCATACACTCCCTGAAATACTCAGGCTTTTCCTTGTAATAAATTGACAATAAGACTGAAAATTTGACTTTATTCATAAGTATCATCCTCCCAGACAAGCAGACTAATGTATTACCGCAAGCACAGTCTCTATGCACAGTCTAATATCATTTATCAGTGAAAATCTCTTAAGATACTTAAGATTGTACCTCATCTTGCCCGGCAGCACCTTGTGGATATATGTGTAATCCACATCATCAGAAGCCTCAAGAAGCCTGTCCTCATCCTTATACCTGATGCTTGCCTCACTTGTGATTCCGGCAGGCATCAGAAGTGTTGCCATCATCGCAGGTGTATATGCCATGACATACTTCTCCACCTCAGGTCTTGTGCCAACAAAGCTCATATCACCACATAGCACATTTATGAGCTGCGGAATCTCATCAAGCCTGTACTTTCTGATGACAGCGCCGACTCTTGTGATTCTTGAATCCCCACCGACAGTCACGAGTGAGCCCTTTTTGTCAGCGTCATTCACCATGGTTCTGAACTTGAATATGCGAAACTTCCTGCCATACTGCGTGATACGCTCCTGTCTGAAAAAAACAGGTCCTCTGCTATCCACCTTTATCCAGACAGCAAGGACCAGTATAACAGGCGAAAGCAACACAAGAAGAACAGCGGACATAATCACATCAAAAATGCGTTTGAATACCATGCTTGTCCTCTTTCTGCTCAGATGCCTGTAATATTTAAGTGTAAAATCATTTTTCATGAATGTAGGAATCTCTCCCCATGTTCTCCATCTACTCATGTAAAATCTCCAATAAATTATTAATTATATACTCCACATCCTCATCGCTAAGCTTTGTGTTAAGAGGAAGTGTAATCTCATTCTCATACTGATGATAAGCGTTTGGAAAATCGGCTATATCAAAGCCCATATTCTTATATGCTGTCATCATCGGAAGCGGCTTGAAATGCACATTTGTGGCGATACCTCGCTCCGCCATCTGCACTATAAGCGCATTGCGCCTGTCCACGCCGATGCCCGGTATGCGAAGCAGATACAAATGTCCGCTCGATGTATGCCTGTCTGTAAAATGAGGCACAGTCAAGAGACCAAGCGGCTTAAATGCCTTGTCATAGCGCTCTATAATATCACGGCGCCTCTTGAGAAGCCCCTCATATCTGTCAAGCTGTACCAGACCAATGGCAGCCTGGATATCAGTCATATTGCACTTATACGAAGGAGCCACAATATCATACTCCCAGTTGCCCAGACCATTCTTGTGCAAAGCATCCTTTGTCTGTCCGTGGAGTGAAAGCAGCATAAACTGCTTGTAGATATACTCGTCATCAAAGCCCTCTATAGGTCTCCAGGTGAGTGCTCCTCCCTCTGCGGTGGTCAGATTCTTGACCGCATGGAACGAAAAGCTTGTAAAATCAGCCACATTACCACACATAATCCGCTCACCTGCTCTCATGTAAGAAGCACCAAAAGCATGAGCTGAGTCAGCCGCCACAATCACACGTCCGATTGCCCTCTGCACATCATTTGACGGATGAAAAAGAGCCTTCTTTCTCTCCACAATATCAAAAATCCTGTCATAGTCGCAAGGCACACCTGCAATATCAACCGGCACGATAACCTTTGTCTTTTCTGTAATAGCAGCTTCCAGGGCATCGTAATCCATCTCAAATGAATCAGGTGCTACGTCTATAAACTTAAGTGTTGCACCTACATGCACCGCAGGGCTTGCTGATGCAGTATATGTGTATGCACTTGTGATGACCTCATCACCTGCACCTATTCCTAGGAATCTAAGTATCGACTCAAGACACGCAGTAGCAGAGCCAAGTGCCACAGCCTTATCCGTGCCGCATAGCTTAGCAATCCTCTTCTCAAACTCCTTGGTTCTTGGACCTGTTGTAATCCATCCGCTTCGCAGCGCATCAGCAACAGCTGACACCTCTGCCTCTGTTATATCAGGTGGTGAAAATGAAATCTGTCTCTTTTCCATAGTTATGTTCCTCTCTTCCGGCATAAAATATGCCAAACATCCAGCTTTTACAGTCTATATTATGAGCTTCAAAAGATATTTAGTCCTCCAGGTCAGGATGATATGTCTTTACCACAGAGGCAACTATCTGCTTGATATCCTTTGCTTCTGAGGTGCATGCCTTCTCGAGCATCTCAAGCTGCTTCTCAAAGAGCTCATCATCCATCTCAATAGGCTCACCCACATGAATCAGCTTGTTCGGAGTCTCCTTGAGACCTTCCTCGCTCATCAGCATCTCCTCGTATAGCTTCTCGCCCGGACGCAGGCCTGTGTATACAATCTGAATATCCACATCCGGCTCCAGTCCTGAAAGCCTGATAAGGTTTCTTGCCATATCATCAATCTTGACCGGCTCGCCCATGTCGAGCACGAAAATCTCTCCTCCGTGAGCATAGAGCCCAGCCTGCAGCACAAGTGCCACCGCCTCCGGAATTGTCATAAAGTACCTGATAATACGCTTGTCCGTCACCGTAACAGGACCGCCATCCTCTATCTGCTTCTTAAACAGCGGTATAACACTACCATTGCTGCCAAGCACGTTTCCAAAACGCACAGCGACAAAATCAGTCTCCGTCTGCCTGTTCATCATCTGTATAACCATCTCACACAGACGCTTTGACGCACCCATGATATTGGTCGGATTAACCGCCTTATCCGTAGATATAAGCACGAACTTCTTCACATGGTACTCTGCTGCAATCTTTGAGAGCTTTAATGTGCCAAGCACATTGTTTTTTATTGCCTCATTCGGGCTTTCCTCCATCAGCGGTACATGCTTATGTGCTGCCGCATGATAAATAATCTCCGGATGATATGTCTGGAATACATAGTGCAGCCTGTTAGTATTGCGCACCGAGCCAATCAGCGTCTCCACCCTTACATAAGGATATTTGCGCTTCAGCTCCTGCTGTATATCGTATGCATTATTCTCGTAAATATCAAAAATGATAAGAAGCTTCGGATCCTCCCTGGCTATCTGACGGCAAAGCTCACTACCGATTGAGCCACCGCCACCTGTAACCATGACCACCTTGCCCTGTAAAAATGAATGAATACCGTCATTATCCACAACAACCGGATCTCTTCCAAGCAAATCCTCAATGCTTACCGGACGCAGATTGGAAACCGACACTCTTCCGTCCACCATCTGATAGATTCCAGGAACCACAGACACATCACAGCCTGTGTCCTTACAAATATTGAGTATATCCTTCCTGTCCTTACCGGATGTAGAAGGTACAGCATACACAATTTTCGTGATATCATACTTCTCAACCATCTCCGGAATGTCATTTCGGTTGCCGACAATAGGCACGCCGTCTATAAAACGCCCCAGCTTCGCCGGATTGTCATCTATGATGCAGCAGGCCTTTGTGTGCAGATGTGAGCTCATGATAAGCTCCCTGATAAGCATCCTGCCCGCATTTCCTGCTCCGATAATCATGACTCTCTCATCACCGTTTGCAGAGCCTCTCTGCTCCAGCATCTTCTGACCTGTCCTGATAAATCTGTACGCAAAACGGCACGCTGTGCACAGTGCAAAGCTGAGCATCAGCCCGATAATCCAGAAGGCATACGGCATCTTGATCTCATACACCTCATGAATGATAACACTCACAACTGTAAGCACCAGAAAGGCACCAATAATATGCATAAATTCATTGATGCTCGCAAAACGCCATATACTGTGGTACAGCCTGAAAATATAAAACACCACAAGTGAAATCACCATAAACAATGGCACAATGTGCAGATAACCCTCCAAAAATGAGAGCGGAATATGCGAATATGAAAACTCAAACCTGATCATCAAAGCGAAAAAGAATGAGATTGCAATGATGCACATATCAATAAAAGCAAGCACCAATGCCCTGAAAACCCATTGCTTGTCATTGCCCATGTATGCGTCCGGCTTCTCCGGACCATCGTATTTTGTTTTGTCTTTTCGATTATTTGTATCTTTTTTCATGTCAAGTCTATTACTCATATAGGATTTTCTCCTTCTGTCCCACACTGCAAAAAGCAGCTTCTATATCCCTATGTAAATCAACTTCTCATAAACTGCGTTTAAATTTACGCTTTATTATACCATATACACACTATTATAGTTCTTATTATTTTATTAAATATACCACATTTAGCGATTTTTGAAAACAAACAGCTTGCTTATCACATAGTTTAGCACAACCACAACCACCTGTGCTACCAGCTTCACCCACATGCTTGGATAGTCCAGAAGCGTGATAAAAATAAAGATAATAGTCTCTTCAATAACCAGCGTGATGAATCTGCCACTGAAAAAAGCAAACATCTGTACTAAAAATGCCGTCTTGGTGGGCGTTGCAGCCTTAAACACCCACTTCTTGTTGGTAACATATGAAAATAGAACAGCAAACACCCATGCCAGAGCGTTCGCAATCAGCTCATTGATACCAAAGAATACATTAAAAATGGCATATGCACCTATGCTGATCACAAAGGTCATATTGCCAAAAACCGTGTATAAAACAAGCTCCTTAAACTCCTCTTTCCTGTTTCGTATTATAATATTATCCATTTCTCCACCTATGTGACAGGCTTAAGCCCCTGTCGTAATTTATACGTGTAAGTTGATAGTAATGTTAATTTGCGATTTTTATATAATAACTGCATAGCCAAAATAAGTCAATATGTGATATGATATCTGCATGAAAAAGAAAACACAAAAAAACAAGAGTATAAAACTAAACTACATATATAATGTGAGTTACCAGATACTCACACTGATCACACCGCTTATCACAGCGCCGTACCTCTCGAGGGTGCTTAAGGCAGACGGAATAGGTGCATACAGCTATACCTACTCACTGGTATCATACTTTATCATGTTTGCCGCACTGGGCACTGTAAACTACGGAAACAGGGAAATATCATACCTGCAGGAGGACAGAGCAAAACGCACAAAAACCTTCTGGGAGATTGAGCTTCTATCCGTCATCAGCGTGATTATGTGTCTGTGCGCATATATGGTATTCACACTTGCATTTGGGCACTCACCGCTCAAAAAGCACCTGCTATTGATTGAAGCCGTGTACCTGATATCGGTTGCTTCTGATATCTCCTGGCTGTTTCAGGGACTTGAGGAATTTGGCAAAATAGTCGGTCGAAACGTGATTTTTAAAATCATAAACATTGCTTTTATCTTCATCGCCGTACGCTCAGAGAGTGATTTGCTCATATATGTGGCAGGAGTATGTCTATTAGAGCTTTTTGCCAATATATCCATCTGGTTTTACCTGCCTCAATATGTTGACAAACCAAAGCTTAAGGAGCTTAAGCCATTTTCTCATCTAAGGGCTACTCTCACACTATTTGTACCTACTATAGCTACAACCATATACACAGCGCTTGACAAAACCATGCTCAACAACATAACCGGCAGCATGACAGAAAACGGCTACTATGAGCAAGCCAACAAGATATCCAAAATGGTTCTCATGCTCGTAACCTCACTCGGTACTGTAATGCTTCCAAGAATAGGAAGAGCCTTCAGTGAAAATAAAAAAGACGAAGTAAAAGCCCTCCTTTATAAGAGCTTTCAATTCGTCTGGTTTATAGGTCTTGCCCTGTGCTTTGGCCTGATAGGCATCGCGCGCAATTTCTCGCCATGGTTTTTTGGTCCGGGATATGAAAAGGTGCCATATCTCATCATGATAATGGCTACACTGTTGCCGATTATAGGCTTAAGCAATGTAATCGGTATACAGTACCTGGTAACAACCAAGCGTGAAAGCCTGCTGACACGCTCAGTATGTATCGGAGCCGCAGCCAATTTTGTCATGAATATGATTCTCATACATCAGCTCTATTCATACGGTGCAGCCATAGCCTCTGTCATCTCGGAGGTAATAATAACTGCCGTACAGCTTTACTTCATACGAAATGAGCTTAGCATCCCAAAAATATTTTCTCTATCGTGGAAATATCTCATATCAGCAGTCTGTATGCTTATAGTACTGCTGCTCATGGATGCAAGGCTGTCAGTCAGCTTCATGCACACAATGATTATGATTGTGACCGGATTTATAGTCTATATGGTTCTGCTTGTACTGATGCGTGACGAGATGGTATGGGAAGGTATAAGGCTCATCAAAGCCAGAATCAAATGCCACTAAATAATACCATTCTGCAACTCTTAATTCCCCGGCAGCTTCACTTATTTGGCTGCCTCATACTCTCCAACCACCTGTGCCTCTCTTCTGTCAGTATATTCTCTTGCCATTTTCAGAGCTTTTTTAGTCCTCTTCACAGACTTTTTCCATCTTGAAAGCTCTGATTTTGCCGTATCAGACTTTATACCATATTGATTCACAGCCATATTGCCAATATATGCCGTAAGCTTTTGGGCACCATAAGCATTCAGGTGCTCAAAATCAGCGAAGTCATGGGAATCATCTATCCCTGCAATGCTCTCATAATCAGTACTCATGTCAAGAAAATCGTATCCATACTCCTTCGTTATACTTTCAATCTGCTCAAGGCCCGACTTGTCAGCTGCCTGTGTCTCATGAGGTGGCTGCAGCAACAGCACATGCTCTATGCCAAGCTTATTGCAGTACGAAAGCAGCTCCTTAAGATATGCTCTGCATTCATCAGTCAGCACATAGGCTTCTTTAGTGGGCTGTCCGATATTTGCCAGATTGTCACGGCCTCCGGTGATGCCTGTTTTTGAATAAAAGCCCTTCAGATAGCCTCCACCACTGAGCCTCATATAGGCACGAGTGACAAATGAGGTATACACCGCCTCAGGGTCCTTCCAGTTGCCATGATACTTCTCCAATGGAAAATAAATGGTATCCGATATGTTATCCTTCACCTTTTCATCATCCTTATTGATATTTTTGGGAATAGTCTTTACTGTGTCAAGCTTGTTCTGTGACATAGGCATATTGTCAATCCACTTTCTCAGATAAACCTCATCCGTCAGATTCCAATTGCCCTGACTAAATGCTGCAGCACTGATTACAAGAAGCTTCGGCTTCTGTCTCTTCACAATCTCCGTGATGATGGACTTGTACATATTGCAGGGAACAGCTCCTATTGAAAGATTGCACGACTTAAGGCCATACTCCTCCCACGCCAGAGCCGGCGCATAGCCCGTGTATACCTCACTTGGTCCAATCATGACCATATCAAGGCTGTTCTTTGGCTCTGCATAAAAACCATATATATTTTCAATATCGCTGCTGTCAATGGCAATAAATGCCTTTGATACAATTTGCATGAGCAATAGGAGAACTATCGCAAATGCCGGGATTTTAATAAATTTCATGGTGTTTCCTTTTCTATTGAAACTCTTCGTTTTTATATTTTTCAGTACACACTATATAGTATATCGGATTAGTATTAAAAAACAACACCCTGATTTCTATTTGTCATTTTCTGACATCAAGCTGTTTACCCGGATAGAATATAAAATCAATAAACCTGAATTTCTTTATGATACACTCATACAATATCCAGCATATAGCAGTGCTTCCTGCAAATCCGCATATACACTGCAGCACCATATTGGTTATACCAGCCCTGTCCAATATAATCCTGATTCCACCTACAATTATCACATTCATCGCATAAAACGGCATGCTGTCACGGCCGATAGTCTGCACCCACTTAGGGAAATCACAATACCCTGACAGAAAATAGCTTACTGCAAATATAAATACTGTCACTATACAGGCGATAAGCCGTTCAAACAGACTGCTGCAAAGGGGATTGCTGCTCATTTCATCCTGTAATACTATGCCTGATACCTCAACAATAACACTCATAACAGCAAAGCTCAGCACAGCATATCTATTATCCAGTTTATCAAGCCACTTCTTAATCAGGCATCCCAGATAAAAGTACATCTGGAAGCCGGCTATGTAATTAAAACCCTCATAGTGAAACCTGCCATAGCTTGTCAAAGCAAATATAAAAAACAGTACAAATAAAAGCTCCATTTTATAATTAAAATGTGGCAGAAGCCTCGCAAACACATAATCAGCCATATACGCAACACAATATATGAGAAACAGTGCGTATAAATACCATAAAAACTCTATCGGCTTCCAAGGTATGCTTATCAGGCTGCTAACGTCAATCGGCTCTCTTATCAAATTTGAAAGAGCAAATTTAATCATCCAGTAAATAACTGAAATCATCGCGTAAGGCAGCAGGATATTAAATGCTTTATGACCTATCCGGCTAAAAATGGCTTGTGAAGCATTCCTTACATATTCCCTGTATAAGAAGCCTGAGACTGCGATAAAGCAAGGCATGTGAAAGCTGTATATTACATTTGCAATACCATTCATTGTATCATCAAATGAATACAGGTCTGTCAGGCCCAATGTAGTGTGACCTAAAATCACAAATAAAATAAGGATGCCCTTTATGAAATCAATTGTTTTATCTCGGGTGGTGTTGGTTTGCATGTTGTGTCCTCAAATTTATAAACTGCTAATTTTCTCTTCTATCAAATTTGCCGACACCTTGACATTTGCCTTTTTATAAAGCTTTATGTATTCAGGATTTGCTCTTATATTTGGCACATTCGTTCTGTTTGATGTAACAATTCTTGCATATTTATTGCAATTATGAATATCTTCTTTCATCATATCAATTGTTTGGTTTATTTGCTGCAACGCATGTGCCAAATCTGTTCCCTTCAGTTCGACAAATATTGCTTTCATTCCAATGGTGTCTAATACTAAATTATCACATTTGATTGTGTTTTTATCCTGTACCATCGCACCATCTACATGAAATACAGCCATATTGTTTCGTAAATCATTGTGTAGTAAATATTTTTTTCTATTCTCAGATATTGATATATTTTTTCTATCATCAAAGGATATCAAGCAGTCTCCGTCACAAGAACTCGACATAATTGGATTTTTATCAACTAATTCTTTAAAACAAACTTTTCTATTACATTCCATTACGTTCCTCCAACTGAAGTAACAAATCCAGCGAATTATTAATGTCCTCAGAAATACTATCAATCCTATCCGCTTTAATCATATAGGTATCCCTATCCATGATATCAACAGCAATATGATTTCTCAACAAATATGATGAAACAGCATTTGCTTTAATTCTATAATCACGATCTATTATAGAACTATTTCCACTAGCATCTCCTTCTACATGCGATGAATACATTAAAAGATTTGCGGATGACAGCATATATGGGCTATGCGTAGTAATAACTACCTGACTTGAAGTAGCATTAATCATTAATATAATCAACTCTAACATCTCTTTCTGAGCTGTAGGGAACAAATGTGCCTCTGGTTCTTCAATCACCATATAAACTCTTTGATTATTTAATATAATAGAAAAAATCAGTAAAACAATCCAAAGAGCCTCCTGCTGTCCTGAAGATGCCTGTATCAGCTTAACAAATTTATCCTTAGAATAATATATCTTTTCCCCATATTTATCACTGATATAATCGCCCTTTAATATTTTTCTAACAAGGACCGTAGCCTTTTTCACTCTCTCAAAATCGATATTAATCGAACTAAGTTTTTTCTTATCCTCAATAATATCTTCCAGTCTCTGCGAATACTGATTCTGTAAAGCCCTTATCCTCTCTATAAAATCATTCATTATTACATCATATTTATTTGGGGTAGAGGCATGAAAAAACTCTGAATTAGTCGAGAGCATGCTTCTTCCAGCCGGTACAAAAATGGACGTATAATCCTGACCGAAAATATGGCTTATCTCATGATTAATCATCTTGTTCATACTCTCCTTTTGAGAAGACCAAGAAGCAAAATCAATTCCTGATAGAAAATCATTAGGCAGACTCATAGTTGCATAATACTCAGATAATTTTTGAATAAAATATTCACATTCTTCCCTAAGCTTGTTTGAAAATACAATATTAGCATATCCTAATTTAAGCTTAATCGTTACATGCTCTTTATTATCAAACTCATAGCGGATTGTAAATGGCTCCATATGTTTTGTAGTTCCAAAATACTCTACAAACTTTGTACGCAACACCTTAATAAATCCCGTAAAAGGGGTCTGATGCCCTGAAGCAATAATATTATCCTGATTCATAACATAATGTTTAAATTCATCAGAAATACTTTTACAGAAAAATATAGTCTTTGCAATGGTACTTTTACCGCTAGCCTGTTCACCTATCAGTATCATTAAATTTTCATCTACGTCCTGCTCGAAGGACTTTATTGGTCCTAAATTTTCAATTAAAATTCTGCTCAATGTTGATCTCCTTAAACTAATACAATTCTGATTACTCTCTTTTATCTTTTGCCACTAATTCCAGGTTCTCAGTAATCTCCAAAAGTTTCTTAATAGCATATGTATTCTTTACTGTTTTCTTATTTTTTAAATACTCTATAATAATAATTGGTATCATCAGAATTAAAACCAATATAAATATATTCATGCTTACGTTGAAAACCAATCCTGAATTTTGTTCATTGTTAAAAATAGTATATATTGCTATAATAACAGCCAGAAACACTGGTATTATTATATTGCATATAATTGTTTTTAAATCAAATTTATCTGGTGTACTCAAATATTCCAGCTTTATTTGCAATACCACTTTTAAATCATTAAGTTCATGTTTTTCAAGTTTTTTCAAATCATTCTGTATGTCTTTTTTCCATGCTGTATATTCGCCATTCTTTATTGCATTATGTCGAAATGTTTTTAGGGCTTTATCTATATCAAAATTCATTTTAACGCTGTCTTTTACTCCTTTTGTGCTCTCTACCTTTTTCTCTTTATCAATGCATTTTTCATTTGTTAACTGACTATAGTATATATCACCTTCTATTTCCATAGGAATATTAAATCCAAATTTATTCTGTAATACATTTGCGTATTTATCTGCACTAACTGCGAAATATTTCTTTCCATCATTTTTTGCTATTGAAAGAACCATAATAATTATTTCTTTTAATATTCTTGTATTATCATATTTACAATACATTGAAAAAATATCACAACGAAGAATTGGATTCAAATTAATATAAATTAGATCATCTATTTCTTTATATATAACACGCCCTAACAAATTGTCGCTTCCTTGTTCAACATATATTGAAATATATTCTTTTTCTTGTTCTATCTTAAGATTTCTAATTTTTACCGGATTTACTATTAACCTAATCATCATGATAATATCACAAAATATAGGTAGTAATGCGATTACAGTTCCTATTAAGTTTTGACAATCAAAAAAACTTTTAATTCTATCAATAAGAAGATTGTATTCGTCACTAGCCTTAGCTTCCGCAATAACGAAATCACATATAATAGTAGAACCAAATGTAACCATACATGGCAATACTATTGATGCAATTTTAATAGCATATTTATTTTCTTTTTGTTGTTTCTCAAATAAATCCACAGAAAAACCAATAATAAAAATTAAAAACTCAAAACATGCCATATTACTCAATATAGTTTTTGCGGGAAAACTATACCTGACATTTATTAACAAAAAACCACATGATAATACAATTCTTCTTATCCATCGTTTTATGATAACATTCTGTTTTATAGTATTTAAGAAATTTTGCATTTTTCCTCCCCTCCCAAAAAAATTTTTATTAAAGGATACTCATTCCTCTCAGCGATTGATGCAATGCCTGCTGGTCAGTATCTTATCATTAATTCCATGTAACTTATTTGTGTATTCATATATTCTAGCTCTCGAATAACAATATGGAAAATATATTTCTATATTGTTATTAAATACTTACAAAATTATCAGTATTAACAAACATCACCGCGAATCCACCCAACTCCTGGTTTTCTCTCTAATTCACGATTTAATGAAGCGAATACATTATACGCTAATTCATCTGATTCTAAAAATTTTTTCTATTGGAACACTTTCATCAATAATAAATGCTAATATTGGCTTTTTTAATTCCTTTGCATATAAAAATTCTTTTTGAGTATAACTTATCCCACTGTCAATTCCATTTTCAATTTCTGTTCCATATCGATTGCCAATAATAAGAACATAATAATCTGAACATTCTATTGTTTCTTTAATGATATTCCATTGGTTTTCATCTGAAGCATTAAACATTTCCATGCCTACCGGAAAGTGTTGCAGCCGTAATATAGTATCTCTCACCTTTTGTCTTTGTTCAATCAAATCTATTATTCTTTCCAAAAAGAAAAATCTTTCATAGCCTGTCTCCCCATTAAAAACTTTATTCAATCAATGTATCCTCTTCCATATATTTAGTCTTCTAATGAATATAAAACTTTGCCATTACCAACAAAATATAAATGCGTCTTTATGTTATGCTAATCCACTTCACTAAAATTCCGATAATCTTTCCACACGCTTTTTCAATATACTTATTAAACAACCATGCCAACATAACAATCAACACTAACGAAATAAAAAAAGAAACTCCTGCCGACATTTGGTAACGCTCCGACGCACCATAAACCTTCATAAATATAAATGACGTGACAGAAAAAATTACAGGAATATGAATCAAATATATTCCAAATGAAATCTTTCCAAGCCACAATAATACTTTACTTTCTAATATCTTGATTAAAAATCTACAATTATATATACCAAATACAAATAATGCCGCTCCCAAAATATGGCATTTAACATAGCCAATTGTATTAAAATAATGATATATATTATTAGGTGTCACACCTGACGGATATCCTCCAAAAAGCAGACCTGCTACAACAAATATCAAACCCAAAAATATTTGCAATTTATATTTCATATCATAGTAAGCCATTATATAAGCAATAAATACTCCTATCACAAATAGTAAATAATAATCCTGCCTATTATAAAAAAGCAATCCTGCAACAAATAACACAATTAGCGCTCTTGGTTTTTTATTATTAACAATCATTGCAAGAATATATGTAATATATGAACCAATAAATATATATGGAAGCATCCAGAATGCTGTTGAAAATGTAGTATCTCCGCTTATCCAAACCGATACAAATGAGCTTAACAATAAACTACTTAATGATGCTTTGCTCAAATAATAATTGGCCAACCAACTCGATCCAACTACATCATTTATTCTTGTATTGTAGAACATATTCGAATTCATCATTAAAAATACTATAATCGATATAACAAATACTGGAAGTGATAATCTCAAATACCTTTTAACCATATCTTCAGATACTTTACTTATACTATCTGAACCAAAAATTTTATAACTCTGTACCAAACCACTCAACAAGCAAAAAACACATACCCAAAAATTACCATTAAACAAAACGCTTAACGGACATTGTGATAAGATAATATCTATTCCATTATTCATATGAGAAATAACATTCTCACCATAATATGATGCTGGAAAAAAACCAACAGTAAAATGATGAAAAAAAATCATCATACATGCAAAGCCTCTTAATCCATCTATCCAATAAATTCTTTTACTACATTTTATCATCAATTAAACCCTTCTTCCGCTTTCCAAGTAATATTGTCTTCAATAGAATTTGAGGATGTTATAAATAGACCACATCCTCTGTTTAAATTTATTATACTTATGAAGCTCTTCTGCCTTCTTTTTTCAAAATCCAATATAATGCATATAGTAATTCTTTAAATTATTTCCACAAGCTTTTCTTAAATCCGGATATCTGTTCTTGTACGATATTACATTAAATGCATCATTTCCTAAACGTCCCTCATTCATTCCAAATGAAACAAAATGTGCCAATGCCATTTGTCCATTTGTTCCATATGTATTTTTAATATCTGGATATTTGTTTATATAATAATCTGCATTAAATACATCCGTATAATCTACTCCATTATATAAATATCTTGTATCAACATTAACAACTGAATCACTTGTAACAATATCATATTTCTTATCAAACGTTAAACTTGCACCATTCATACAAAATAAATTATTAGGTGTATAAGCTGCATGGCCAAATTCAACCTGCTGAGAATTTACAATTTTTCCGTTCTACACAAACTGCACTGTATAAAGAAATACAATCTTAAAGTTTTCTTAAGAAATGTAAAAAAATGTATCCAATTTCGGACGCATTTTTTTACATTCAATAAATATAATTCATCATTTTTATTAAATCATACTCCTTAAAATACTTTTTCATTTTACTCATAAATCTTCCTTTCTACTTTTATTTATAATATCACCACATTTTATAATCCAAATGACTCTCTTTCTAAATCAAAATTCACATTGTATGAATAATCACCTAGTTCAATAACACTGGACCATTTTTTTTCTAAATATAATTCATCCATCGTTTCAAGGCTACTAGGCTCAAAATCACATTTCATTTCTGCATATGCAGTAAACAGAACCAGTAGATTATGTTCTCTCACTTTAAGACACAAATCAATATCTTCTCCTCTATTAGTAATATTTTCATCAAATCCCCCTATCTTTTCAAACAATTCTTTTGAAATCATCATGCAATCTCTTGAGACAGCCGACAAATCACATTGTGCCAATAACCTAGCTTCGTATCCGTGTTCACCTTTTTTTGCGCCCGCAAAAGCTCTACCAGCGAAACCATTCAAACCGATAATATATCCGGCATGAACTATTTCATCTAAAGAATTATATATTATCGGTGAAGTAATACCAACTTCATCTCGCATGCAATTAGATAATAAAATCTCAATCCAATTTTCTGTTATGACTTCCATTCCATCATGCACAAAAACTATATATTTGCCTTTTGAATGCTGAACAGCTTCATTAAGTAATCTTGAATTACTTACATTTTTATCTTTAGTCAAATTAATAAATTCTATATTTTTATAACTTGACTTTTTACGAATTTCGTGTTCAAAATCATCATTCTTATTATTTTCACATATTCTTATTATTGACACCAAACATTCTTCTTTTACCGGATAAAAGACTTTATAATATCCATAATTATCAGCCCTTTTAACTGTAACATCAGCCACTTTTTGTTCTTTTAAATACAGTTCCAAAGCTTTTTTTCCGGCCTCATAGCAATATAATTTACTTTCAGGATTCATCGCTGTTGATGCTGGATGACATCTCCAATTATATACGCATTTTGATACATGCTCGATTCTTTTTGCAACTGCTGTGCACCTTAAAATAAAATCGTAATCCTGTGAACCATCACATTCGCTTCTAAAACCACCAACCCTATCTACAATTTTCTTATCCGTTACAAAAAAGTGACATATATAATTACAACTTCTCAATAAGTCTAAATTGAAGTCTGGTTTAAAATGAGGGTCAAAATATGTTTTTAAATCTAATGACACCTTGTCCTCATCAGTGTAAACAACATCAACTTCCTTATTTCTATTTATAGCATTTACAACTTCAAACAGCGCATCTGGTGTGAGCAAATCATCATGATCTAACAACGCAATAAAATCTCCATTTGCCAATTCCAATGCACCATTTGTATTTCCAGAGATTCCATAATTTTCATCCAATTTTTTATAAATTATTCTAGAATCCTTTTGATGGTATTCTTCTAATATAGGGATAACACTATCATCCATGCTACCATCACCAATACACAATTCCCAATTTGAATACGTCTGATTTATGACAGAATCTAACATTTCTCTTAAGAATTTATCCGGAGTCCTATATGTAGGAACAATTATACTAATTTTTGGCATCTTATTAAATAATGTCTGCTTTTGTTTTTCTAATTCTTTTTTCCCCGGAGTATTCCATTTACGCCATTCACTATATACTATTTCCTTACTACCAACTCTCTGATTATATATATTGAAAAACGCTTTTATTCCCTTATTTTTTAAATAATAAATATCATCCTTTATTCTCTGACTGCTTATACATTTCCACATTATTTTTTTTGAGGGATAACTATAAGCTCTTTCTCTCTCCTGCCTTAACAATTCAGAAACTTCAATACTTTCACTTTTTGCCAATCCATTGCCACTATATTCAATAACATACTCAAGTGAATCATTGCATTCCCATTCAATAGCGTATGCATAATTCACATTCTTTGAATCATTAAGTAGTTCCGACAAATCTTTTCTTGAAAATCTTTTTTCCTTATGCTCTATAATACATCCATGATCATCCTTAACACAGATATCTATTGGCTTAAAACGCAATGGCATGTATTCCACATATCCCCATCCGATCAATTTGATTTGATTCTTATCTTCTATCAATTTCTCTATATATGTGTATATAACACTTGGCTTATACATATACTTTTTAATATCACTAAACGAATACTCTATTAGATTAATATCAGTTCCATCAAGATTTAACAGAACATCAATACTATTTATGTTTTCATCACACTCAATAACTATTTCAAAATTATAGTAATTCAGTTCTTGATTCCATTTAACTACAGTCTTAGATTTTAACTCATCATTATTAGTAATAACTTTAAAACGATCTTTTAGTCCATCCCAATCACTAATCCAGCCAATTAAATACAGTTTTCTTTCATCAGTATAGTCAATTCTATCAATATTATATTCCCAAATAACTCCATCAACTATTTTATGATAAGGAAGTGTCCATATATTCTCATCTAATTTCAAAACATTATTAGTATGATTACATGAACACACTTTCTTTTTCCTTCTATTGCCATTTATACTATATATAATTGAGTATTCTTCTCTGTCTTTTTTTTCCCATCCAATTTCATACCCAAAGACACTTTGTGCATCATAACGATTTTGCACTAATTTTATAATATCTTTCCTATATACTCTATGTTTTTTAATATCAACAGGATTTTGTTCTGCATCAAAGACTTCAATCTCAACTTCACTACACTCTCCACCATTGTCAATGCCAAATGCCCATCCAACAACTCTCATTAGATTCTCAGATTCATAAACACAATCAATTTGGCAGTTAATCTTATTTTCAACTTTCATTGATAAAGTTATATCATTTAGTTTATCCATTTTATGCATAAAATCTTCTCCTATGTATATTTAAAGAATTATACTATCATAATTCCAATGTTACAATATTGCTACCTTTTAATTTTAAGCAATACTTTAATTATATATTAATAATTCTTATTTTACAATGTAATTATTCTATTTATAGTTTCTTTTTTATTTTCAGATATTTTTATAATAATAAAATAACATATTGATTCTGTGTATGTCTATTGCTATAATACTTTAATCAACATTTAAGGAGATTTCATATGTCATTAAACTATAAGCTTCCGGCATTAGATATGAAAAAAACCGTCTTTTGGAATATGGCCGGCAGCGTGTGCAATGCTGCAAACACCATACTAATGACCATGGTAATAACCCGCATATGTGGCGCCGCAATTGCCGGAATATATACACTCGCCCTTGCAGTAGCTGAGATGCTCGGTCCCATCAGTACATTTCAGGTCAGAAATTATCAGGCCAGTGATGTCAAAAGGGTTTTTAATTTTCATGAATATCTATACTCCAGATTCATCAGTATCCTGCTTACCCTTTTCATCTGTATTGGATGGATATTTATACATGGCTATTCCAATGACAAAGCACTCCTCATACTGCTTTGTACTGTATTCAAATTTTTGGAGGCATATGAGGATGTCTACTATGGTCAGTTGCAGGTAAATAACAGATTAGATATTGTCGGACGTATATTTGCTCTTAGAGTGGTTTTTGCCACCATTGTTTTTATTGTATTACTCGCTTTTACAAAGAACATATTTATTTCTTATTCCGTATATATTGTTTTTTCTATTGTATGGACCTTGCTTATCACGCTGCCATATGCCAACAATTTCATTTGTAAAGATGTGACAAGACTACACAATATCCTAAAACTGCTAAAGGAATGCCTGCCTCTGTGTATCACACAGTTTTTACTGGCATATATCATATCCTGTCCTAAATATGCTTTGGACAAATTTTATTCTTCCGAGATACAGACATATTTCACCACCATTTTCATGCCGGCTTCTATTGTAAATCTGTTTACTTTAATAATATACAGACTTTATATCACCAAAATGGCGGATGATTGGAACTCCGGTAATATCAGCGCGTTTCTGAAATATACCGAAAGAATAGTTCTTATTACTTTCTTTATTGGAATACTTGCTACTATAGTAGGATGGTTTATAGGACTTCCTATTTTGGCATGGTTCTATGGTCTGCCGGAAATAATGAACTATAAAGCTGCTCTAATCATCATACTGATAGGTGGCACATTTAATGCATTGACCGGCTGGTTCAACACTGTATTCACTATTATACGAAAGCAGCAAATAATACTGTATATAAACCTGTTTGCATTTGTCATTTCACTGTTAATTATTAATCCTTTAGCAAAACAATTCCGTATGAACGGAGCTGCTTTCGGGTATGCCCTGATTATGTTTATATTATCATTTATTCAGACTCTAACATTTATCTATTTTATTTTTTCACTGCAAAAAAAGCAGAAGAGCAACTAACCTTGTTCTTCTGCTTTTTATCTTAATAAACCACTACATGTGTTCCTGCAGGTATATTATCATATATCCACTTTGCATTTGCAATTTCAAGTCTTACACATCCATGCGACAACGGTATACCTACTCTTCCATCCTGCAGTGTTCCATTCTTGTGATACAGCACACTGTGGAACAGATAATTTCCCCTAAACTGTGTGAAATAGAAGCATCTTGAATTTCCGGAATCAAAGTAGTAGCCTTTAGCTGCCACATTAAATTCTCCTGGAACTGTCGGTGTAGAAGCCTTTCCCGGTGCACATGACCAAATATATCTCTGTGACCACTTCCCCTTACTTCCTGAGTACACTCCGACCACGCATGAAGCTCTGTCTACCAGGATTAAATAATTTGTTGAACTTCTATATCCCTGTGCATATCTATCCATACGCGCTGTATCTATCCATCTTCCATCTGTCTGCAGATAATACCAGCAATTATCTACAAATTGCCAGCCTGTGAGCATTACTCCGCTTCCGTTCATATAAAACCAGTTGCCATTCACATATTGCCAGCCTGTGGTCATGGCTCCACCGGCATTCATATAATACCATTGTTCATCAACATACTGCCAGCCTGTGGTCATTACTCCATTTGTATTCATATAATACCAGCCGCCACCCACCAGCTGCCAGCCTGTGGTCATTACTCCATTTGTATTCATATAGTACCAGCTGCCATTAATAAGCTGCCAACCTGTGGTCGCATAACCATTTGCATCTAAATAGTATACTGAACCATCTATATTCTGCCAGCCGGAAGCTCTATTACCAGACGCATCTGTATAATACATATGTCCGGTTCCATCATTATTCCACATTGGTTGAATGACCGGCTCGGGATTATCAGGCTCAATATCACCTGATTCGGTGTCATTGTTTTCCAAGTTTTTTGTATCGGCATTAGCATCGCTGCCATCTGCACCATAACCCACTTCATCTGCACAAATTTCACTAGCTGTTTCATCTGCCTGACTCACATCAGCCATTACATTTACATTAAACAAGCCAACCGTAAGCATCATTGCTGAAACAAAAGAAATCAGTTTTTTCATATTGCACCCTCCTTTTTAATACATCCATGCACCACTTGAATTCATAAAGTACCAGATTCCGTTAACCATTCGCCAACCGGTAGCCATAGCACCGCTTCCATCCAGATAATACCAATATCCATTGATAAACTGCCAACCTGTATTCATTACACCTCCGGCATTCATGTAATACCAGTATCCATTTATAAACTGCCAGCCCGTGGTCATGGCTCCGCTTCCATTCATATAGAACCAATTGCCATTCAGATACTGCCAACCTGTGGTCATGGCTCCACCACTATTCATATAATACCAGCTGCCACCAACCAACTGCCAGCCCGTAATCATGGCTCCACTTCCGTTCATATAGAACCAATTACCATCCAGATACTGCCAGCCTGTAACCATTGCACCACTGCCAGCCAAATAATACCAACTGCCATCAATGTACTGCCAGCCTATAGCCATTGTGCCTCTGCCGTTCATATAATACCAGTTGCCATTGACAAGCTGCCAGCCTGTCTGCATGACTCCATTCGCATTCATATAGTACCAGCTGTCATTTATAAACTGCCAGCCCGTGGTCATGACTCCATTCGTTCCCAAATAATACCAATTGCCATTTATAAACTGCCAACCGATTTGCATAACCCCATCTTTATCAAGATAATAATAAACACCACCTACATTTTTCCAGCCATATGCCTTATTACCTTTCTCAAAGAAATACCATTTACCATCATTGCTCAACTGATTCCAGCTACATAATCTGGCACAGTTATCAAAATAATACTGCCTGCCATCAATTGTATAATACCCCGGATTTGCCTGCTTGAAGCTGACCGTAGTTGTATCCGCTCCTAAATCTGCCACAACTGCCGCCGAATTACTGAATGTAGAGTACAGCTTTACATTTGGTAAATCGCTTCGCATATCAGAGTCAAAGTTATAAGAAGGTCCTGTAACAACCACGTCCTTTGGATTTAACGATGTGAGGAAATACTTTGAATAGCTCTCTTTCAATCCGTGATGAGGCAGCTTCAACAAATCCAGCTGTACCCTCTTTCCTGTGTTAGCTACTGATTCATCAATTTTTATGTTATCTTTTGTCTCATCATCGCCCGAACCATCTGTATTTTTATCCTGATTTTCCCCGGTATTCTCTGAAGTCCCATTTTTTTCATTGTTTTCTGTATTCTCAGAATCTCCCGGTTTCTCTGTTTTATCCTTATCAATGCCTGCTGTATCCCATAATTTGTCAACCAACTGATTTGCAAGCTTCGCAGTATCTCCATCTCTTGGCCCTATATCAGATGTAAGAAAAGCATTTTTGCCATATGCTTGAACCAGAACAGTCAGTGCATTATCGTTCTCATCATCTGTCGGAATGATGTTTCCACCAGCATCCCTGTCTCTCTCATAGTTCATAATGCTGATTTTCATCTCACCCATTGTAAAGCTTCTGTAAGCTCTATTTTCTTCCAAATCCAAATCGGTAATTATCTGAACATTCTTCTCTTTGGCCTTATTAACGATACAGTCGTAAACATATTGATTATCCCAAAGGCGGTCTTTCGACGATATATATGAATCATCATATCTGTTGATATACAATCTATCAACCGGGAAATCATTTAATATCTCATCGCCCGTTCCAATATGATCACTATGGGAATGTGTTGCTAAATAGAAATCAAGTTTCTTTACTCCGCAGACATCCTTTAAATAGTGAATAACCTGCTGGTCGTAGCCTATGCCAGTTGTCACACCGCTTCTCAGCTGATACTGGAGACTGTTTGGATAATCCCAGTCCTCACCCGAATCCACAAGTCCAAAGTGACCATTGCTCTCAAGCAATATTGCATCTGAATATCCATACAATGAAATAAAATGTATTTTGGCATTTCCACTTTCATCTGCTTCAGTTAGCATCCTTGAGCTTCCTACTACAATACAAAGGATTAATATCGAAATATTTATTTTTAAAAAATTATGTAATAATTTCTTCATTTACTCTTTTACTTCTTTCCTAACAAATCCACTTTCCACTCTGATCCATCAGATACCAAATACCATCAATCAGTTGCCAGCCGGTCAGCATTTGTCCACCATCTGCAAAATAATACCACTTGCCGTCAATAACCTGCCAGCCGGTCAGCATATTTCCACTCGGTGTGAAGTAATACCATGTATTACCCATATATCTCCAACCGGTCAGCATCTGTCCACCGGTAGAAAATAAATACCAGCTTCCATCGACCTCTTCCCAGCCTACTGACATTGCACCACCGGCGTTCAAATAATACCATGCACCATCATATATCCAGCCTGTAACCATATTTCCGCTGACTGTAAGATAGAACCATGAATTGCCAATACGCTGCCAGCCGGTCAGCATATTTCCATTTTCTGTGAGGTAATACCAATTTCCATCAATTTCCTGCCAACCTATCTGCATTACTCCCTCTTCTGAGAAATAATACCATGAACCACTTATGCACCTCCAACCTCTTGACTTCTGGCTATTAGAATTCAGATAATACCATGCACCATCAACATTAACCCATTTGTCTCTGCCATAAAAATTGTTAGCGAAATCCAAATCAACATTTCCTTTTATACCATTAATTCTTGTTGTAGAGCTGCACTGCCATATACCTCTTGGAATATTAGTGTCATAGTGAGAGTTATATCTGGCAATCCACTTTTCCTCACCGGCAATCTGACTCACATCTATATAATTTTTATACCAGTTCTCATTGCAATATACCATAGGTGTATAGCCTGCTTTTCTGATCTCATCACAAAAAGCCTTTGCAATAGCACCAAGTGTCTCCTTTGACAGGTCTGTCTGGGATTTGTCCTCCAAGTCAATTGCAACCGGATAACTGATGATATGTCCCTTCAACTCATTAATCACATACTGTGCATCTGATATAGCGTTATCCACGCTTCTCGCTTTACTGTATATATATGCTCCTACCGGCATTCCGGCTGCATTTGCATTAGTCGCATATTCATTAAAACGTTTATCAGTAAAATGATGATAAGTATCTGAATAATAGCTTGCGGAAACTCTGAGTATAGCAAAGTCTATTCCATCACTCTTCACAGCATTCCAATCAATATCCTTCTGATAATAAGATACATCAATTCCCTTCACCTTGCCATCGGCATATGTAGAAGCCACATAGGCTCCATTAGAATTGTAATACCACCAGCCGCCACTATTCTTCTGCCAGCCGGTCAGCATTTCTCCACTGTCAGCAAAATAATACCAGTTCGAATCAATCAAATGCGAGCCTGTTAACATATAGCCACTGGTATTTAAATAATACCAATCATCTCCCAGCTTTAGCCATCCCGTTGCGTATGTTCCATCAGGATATTTAAACCACCATCCATTACTGTCACTCTGCCAGCCACTGCCTCCGGCCTGTGCCAAAACCTCATCTTCCTCTGCATCTACTGAATAAGGCACTGCCTCATCATCATAGTCACCTGCTTCGTCACATTCTTTACCCATTGACGAACCTGCTGTATACTCTTCCTGTGTAGCCAACACTGGGTTGGCAGATGTAACCAATGTTCCTGTCAATACCAATGCACCAAACATCACTTTAGTTTTCTCTAATAATCTTTTTCTCAATGTATTATTTCCTTTCTAAACTTTTTAATTTTATTGTAGCACATAAGCACTATATTGTGACATAGAAATTAAAAACTACCATATTGCACAAAAAATAATACAACGCAGCTGTATAAAATCAAAAATCGCATAAAAATGGGACTACACATTATATGTAGTCCCAATAAATAATTATGCAATTATTTGATGCTAAAGGAATCAGCTATTATGCCCAAACACCATTTAATCCTACCCAGTATCCATCTGGAGTATATGTATTTGTAAGCATTATGCCTTTCTCAATATAGTACCAAGAGCCATTGTAAAGTAACCATCCATCATGACCCTTGCCATCGGCATCAGCAAAATACCATGTTGTAGAAGTAACCCTATTTCCATTTGTATAAGAACGCTCATACCAGCCTGTTACCATAGCGCCTGTTCCATCAAATATGTATCTGTCGGCCTTTTCCAAGGCATCATTGTACTTATTATAATCAGTAGAGCCATCTGCTTTCTTATAATTCTCACTATTGACACACTTGCTTGATGTGTTTTGAAGCATCCTGCTATTATCAATATAATACCACTTACCGCCATTAGCAATCCAGCCTGTGTATTTGCTTCCATCAGCATTGAAATACATCCAGCCTGTTCCCTGTTCAGTAGCATTCTTGTATGAGCAATCATACCAGCCTGTCACCATCTTACCATCTCTTCCGAGGTAGTAAATATCCTTATTTGGTTCAGCAGTAGTGCCTTCCCAACCATTTGTTACCATATCTCCCCATGAATCGAGATAATACCAGCTACCTGCATACTGAAGCCATCCCTTAGTAACTGTTCCGTCCGGATTAGCGTAGCACCAATCACCCATATCCGGGCCATACTGATACCATCCTGTAATCATAGCGCCATCATTGCCTAAACGATATGTAACATTATTAGTCTCATCATTAACTCTAGTTCCGGCTGCCATTGTACTATCAGAATAGAGATAATACCATTTGCCACCATAGTTTAACCATGTGCCAACTGTATATGTATAGCCATAGTCGCTGGTTTTCTCAGCTACATATGGAGTTCCATCCGCGTTTGCATAGAACCATGCAGATGTCTCGTCTGAACCATCCTCTGTATAATATGTCCATCTATCATGTGTCCATCCGCTTACCCATTTACCTGAAGGTGTGAATACCTGCTTCTGACCATTAATCTCAACAGTTCCTGTAGCCATCTCACCATCCTCATCGAAATGATACCAAACACCATTGATGAACTGCCAGCCTGTAGACATAACTCCGCTGTTATCAAAATGATACCATGCCTCTGTAGAATTTGTGCCCTCATAAGTTGTTCTCATCCAGCCTGTTGTCATGTAGCCATTAGCATCAAAATGATATGTAGCTCCATCAATCTCAACAAACTCGTTTGCAGGATATGATCCGTCAGAATACTGGAACCACCAGCCAAGTCCAAACTGCCATGAGCCTTCCTTTGTTGTCTGCTGTGTTTCCTCTGTCTCAGGTACCTCAGTAGCTGTAGCTCCTGCTAATGTCTCTTCCTCTGCCGGCTGTGCTTCCGGAGCCTCAGGTGCTGCTGCCTCAGTATCCTCTGCCGGAGTCTCAGGTGCCGCTTCCTCAGTATCCTCTGATGGCTGTGCTTCCGGAGCCTCAGGTGTTACCTCCTCAGTATCCTCTGCCGGAGTCTCAGGTGCTGCCTCCTCAGTATCTTCTGCTGTTGTATCTGGTACTGCTTCCTCAGTATCCTCTGTAGAAGTTGTCTGCTGTGCTTCTGTTGTAGCAACATCAGATAATTCAATTGCAGGTGCAGGAATTTCTGCAGCACTTGCCATTGTTGGTGCAACCATTGACATTGCTGTAACAATAGCTGCTGTTAACAAGAACTTATTTTTCATAAATAGTTCTCCTCCTTTCTTTTTTCTATAATTTTACTCCTTTTGTCGAATAATGCAAGTATTTTTATTACTTTTTACTCATTTTTCTTATTATTCACCAAAATCAAGCACCTCTGCCAGATGATTATGTCGCTCTTCCGGCTTCGGTAGCTTCATATAATCATGATATACAGTAGTGAGGTATGAATCCAGATTATCTGGTGCCGGAAATACAGTATCCTCAAATCGGATATCCTTTAGTGGGAATATCACATCTGTTCTCACGAGCACGCTCTCTGTATCCATAGCGCTATAATCTGTCAGATAATTTTGCGATGCATTGTATGCTGTTGCAGTCTTCAGATATTTATCGTACAGCTTGAGTTTATTAATTCTAAAAACCTTCATCAGAAAATGAATAAATTTGCAGCCAAAACCTACTACCGCTCTTTTTACTCTGCTATAACCATTAGGAAATACAGGTTCATCAATCTCACTCAATATAATAAGTCTCGAATAAAACCATGCCTTTCGTGTAACCTTTTTGCGCATCGCAATATCATCAGGTACATAGTCCAATGGAAATACATCGACAAAGATTCCCTGCTCATAGCCTTCTGTTGTACCTGCTTTTTCCTTAAATCTGGTTCCTTTTTTCGATACCTTAGCAAAACAAGATGAATATTTAGGAGTATTATAAATATCCAATAAATCATATTTCTGTGGCATGGCATGAGGCATAATCTGTATAAATCTGTTGTATTCCTCTCTTCTCATACATATGTCAATATCATCATCCCACGGTATAAAACCTCCATGTCTGACTGCACCGAGTGCTGTACCATATGCTATAAAGTACTCAATATCGTTTTCTTTGCAAACTTTATCAATGTCCTTCAGTATTTCAAGTATTGTCAGCTGAAGCTTTCTCAAAATTTCCGAATCATAATCAGCCATTAAAATAATTCCTCCTGCTACGTCAATTCAATCACTTTGTCTGAGACTATATCCCATGTATAGTTACTCTTTAGCTTATCATAGCATTTTATGCAAGCCATTGTCCGCTCATCATCCTTATCAATTATCTCTGTCAAAGCGTCATATACCCTCTGTTTTTCATTATTCTTGATAATCATGCCATAATCTCTGCTTGTAATCATCTCCTTGGAGCCGCCTCTCTCCGTTGTAATTACATAGCAGCCACACGCCACAGCCTCAAGCACCGATGTTGAAAAGCCCTCTGAAAACGATGGCAGACAGAATATATCACTATCAGAAAGCACACTTATAATGTCTTCAAATGCAAGTCTTCCCAAAGGAATAATATGCTCTGCTTCATGTTCCTTTACATATTCGTTTAAATCGCCATCACCGGCCAGAAACAAATACACATCGTCTCTTTGAGCACAGAGCTGTTCTACTGATTCAATCAAAGGAATTATTCCTTTTTCCTCCAGTAATCTGCCTGTAAATGCAATCACCGTTGCACTTGATGGTATATTGTATATCTGTCTGAAGTCAGCTTTTTTATTTTTCTTAATCAGCTCAATAGCATCAAGATCTATAGCATTATAAAGTACGCCATTCGCATTTATTCCAAAATGTTTCAGCCATTCGCAGCTGGCTTCTGATACACCATAGTATTCTTTACAGTAATGATAGTCTATTCTTGTAATAAAGTGCTCCCACGCACCACCTACTGCATCCAATATTCTGTTATGAACAGACAGGTGACTCGTTCCATGATCAATAACAATCGCTCTTTGCTTATGCCGCTTAGCATATCTCACGCCACAAATTGAATGAAGATAAAACCTGGTATTAACAATCACCATGTCATATTGTTCCTTCTCAATCTTCTTATAAAGTCTTCTGTATGTACCTGTCCAGAATTTTAGCACAGGATACCGTCCATCTAACAGATTAATAGATGGCAGACGAAACACCTTTATCTTATCGATAACCTCATAATTAGTTTTACTGCTTACATCTGAAGTAACTACTGTGACTTCATTACCTTTCTCAATCAATTTCTGAGCCAAATTGTATGTGTATCGTTCCACTCCACCTAAATGTGGAAGAAACTGAGCTGCAAAAATACAATACTTCTTCATTAGCTTCTATTGCTCCTCATCTTCTAATCTGCTGATTGTTTTGCCAATAGCAATCTCCTGAACCAGCTCATCAATCTTATTTTCAAGTTGAGAGCACTTTATAGATACCAAAAACTGATGAATCAGCAATACAAAAATTATAAATAAAAATATAAAGTTCGTTGTCGAATATATGCCAAGCACCTTCGCTGCCAGTGTTGCGATCTGTGGAAAAATACTCAAAATAAGCAATATTACACCAAATAATATCCAGAAAATAGTATTCTCAATCTGAACTTTTGCATTTCTAACCTTCTTTACAATTCCACCAAGCGTAAATAATGATACTAATATTAAAACACATCTGAAAGTAATCGTCATTTTTCTATCCTCTTTTTCTAAAATTCTGAATTACTATAATCGAAATCAACATCCTAACCATATAGCTAATAGATTTAAACGCATTCAGGTAGCTTTCACCTGTGGTTCTCTCATCCATGGTGGCCTGTACCTCTGCAACAGATGCACCATTTTTTATGAGGAATGAAACTGTATCAGGCTCCGGACCATAATTAATGTTTGTAGCACACTCTTTTATCATTTTTGAATTAAACATTCTCATTCCGGATGTCGGATCCTTAACGCGCTTGCCTGTAGTGATTTTTATAGCTGTTGATATCAATCTGCTGCCCAACATTCTCATTGAGAGGGGTTTTTTCTTTTCTGCAAATCTCGATGCAATTACAATATCAACTCCACTCTCGGATATCTTCTTCATATCGCTAATAAACTCCGGTCTATGCTGTCCGTCTGCATCAAACTGGACTGCGTATTTATATCCCATCTTGTAAGCATATTTCATACCGGCCCTAAATCCACCAGCAAGGCCAAGATTGATAGGCAAATCAATAAGATTAAAATTATTCTGTTCGCATATTTTCTTCGTATTGTCTTTTGAGCCATCATTAACTACGACATAATCAAACTCCGAATAATTTTCTTCAAGATTCTTTACAACATTTTCTATACTGCCTTCTTCATTATAAGCTGGAATAATAATTAAAACATCTTGTCGTTTATGCATTATACTACCTCTTAATACTCTAATATCTATTTATCATTAAACTATATAAATTATATATATATACACAACTAAGGCTCATTATGGCCAGTGCAAAAATACAATTCTTTATCTTTTCGCCTATCGACAGCTTATTGTAAAACAGACAATACAATCCCGGAAACAGTACCGGAATCAGATATCTGCTCTGACAGCCTAAAATAGTATCGCTTCCAACTGCTGTAAAATCGAGATACAGCGCTGTAGCAACAGCCATAACAGTCAGAAGACAGCTAACACAGGTTACACTCCTATATACTATTGCCGATTTTACGGTGCATGCAAACTTTCTTTCATTATCAATGATTGCAATAACAATCACTATAATCATCACAGCTACTCCAAATCGGCCAATTCCATAATATGACATATTTGTGGTATAGCTTGGTATCAAATCTATAGAAAAATACTGCCACAGAAATCTGAACAGTACCTCAATATACCTTATCGGATGTGAGAAAATATATATCAACTGCGCAGTTGAATTTATATCACTTCCACCTCTCATATCACCGCCTGACACATTTGCAGATACATTATAAAGTATCGGAAGTACAAACGTACATAATCCGGCAAACATTCCCGCAAGAGCAATAAGCCTTGATTTTACTGCTTTTTCAATTTTCTCTGATGGTATAAGTAAAAACGGAATAAATACAACCACATATATAGCTTTAGGCAAAATTGCTAAAAAAGCAATACCTACAATCTTAGCAAAATCAAATGTGCCTATCTTCTCCTCACTCTCCATCATGCCATAAAGTTTTGCAAATGCAAGACACAGCCATGAGGTCACCCACCAATCATAGGCATAATTGCTTGTAAGAAAAATATTTGTCGGAATCAAAGCAATTGCAGCACAAAACATCTTGCCGTTTTTTTTCAGACTTTTTACAGCCCAGGCAAAAATAAATGCATAAAATAATACATTGAACATCTTGCCCATTCTGAAAATATCTGCAAATGGTAGTCCTGCCAATCTGGCAACATATATTCCAAAAGCTACCGGAACGTAGGCAATTGACCAAATACTTATTCCACTGCCATTGATTGCAACCTCTTTCACTCCATCCTGTAAGTATCTGTTTCCTACAGAAATCGAATCATTTCTTTCATCTCTGATGAATATATCCTGCTGATATATATTCTGCGCATATTTATCAATCAGGCGTATTTCCTCTGCCTCTGCATAATCGGTCATGCCATCCGCTAAATACAACGCCCTTGCATAATGTATCTCATCATCCCATGACACTCCCACCTCAATAGGAGTAGCATATACATTTATTGCACCCAATATAATAATCACAGTAAATAATATAAGATGAAGCTCTTGTATAAAATTTTTCCACAATACAGCAATAATGACTAATATTTCCAAAATCCCCCATATAGCAAATCTTCTATATGGATTTACATATGAATATCCTACTGCATATACAATACCCCGCTCAAAAACATAAGCAATCACTGCACTCATTGCAGTGCCTGCTATAAAAAAAACTATTTTCCGTTTCAGTCTTTCTTCATCCTTCAGTTGTGAAAATATGATGTAAACAGGGTCACTATATGCAATTATCCCGGCAACAATCAAATTAAGAATATATGCAATCAGATATTTGAGTATATTAAAGCTATGAACCGGCTTCATTGAAATATATTCCACATTCTTTATCTCAAAATCGCCGTCTACATCCAACCTGAAATTGTTCCATTGAGCTATCCCACTGTACTCAATGCTGTCTTCTTTCTCCGCAGCCACTGAATTTCTATCCATGGCATCAATATTATTATCAAAAGCAAATAATTGTATCGGTCCCACTTTTTTAGTAAATGTAATCTTTACGCCGTTAATTTCCTTATTTAACGTTTCAAAATTAAACTGTATATGAGGATCATCGCCATCTAAAACATATTGGTTATCATTCTGTGTATAATTTTTTATATCAGATACATATTTTTCCCAATTTTTGATTTGACCGGTTGTTTTTTCATACTTTACATTTCTGTATTGATTGATGTATATAGTAGATACAAACGCTAAAATCAGAAAACACACAACAAATATTATGATTCTCCTGTTTCTTTTTTTTAACACTTTTCTTCCTCTTATTTATTATTCCTTAATTCCAAAATCAGATCTGTCTAAAGACAAATTACAGTTATAATATGGATCGCCATCCTTCAAAATTTCAGACCATCTCTCCTCAAAAAGTTTAATTTCACCTTGAAAACGCTTGATCTTTTCAGGAGTATCTTCCATTCCTCTTGATTTCGACTCATAGTGATACAATTCTGCATACGGATTAAACACAACCAGTTTTCTAAGTTTACGTATTTTCATGCAATAGTCTACATCATTAAACGCCACCTTAAAAGCTTCTGTCAATCCTCCTACTTTCTCATATAATGTTTTTTTCGTCATCATACATGCAGCCGTAACAGCACTATAATCTTGTGCACATACTAATCTGCCAAAATACCCCGGCTCACTTCTGTCAAATCCAATAAAGGTATGTCCTGCAATTCCTCCAAATCCCACTACAACTCCACCATGTTGAACAGTATCATCGTTATAATACAATTTTGCACCAACAATTCCTACATCCTCTCTCATACAATATCCCAACAATTCTGAAATACAATCATTATTAATTATTTCGGTATCATTGTTCAAAAGCAGCAAATACTCTCCCGATGCATTTTTAACTCCGATATTATTTATAGCAGAATAATTAAATTCACCTTCATAATATACAATTTTAACTTTTGAATTCTTTTTTTGCAGTTTCCTATAATATTCAAACGTCTCTTGACAACTGTTATTTTCAACAATTACAAACTCATAGTTACGATATGTTGATTTATTCTCTATAGATTCTATGCATTTATTTAAATCATCTATATGGTCTTTATTTGGAATAATTATTGAAACTAAAGGTTTTTCTATCCAATGATATTTCGTCCTATATGTCCCATAAAATGGTCCCATCTCAGTTGTTGCCGGGATACCAATTCTTTTGTAATGTGCTTCCACCGCTTTTTTTCCTGCTTCAAAAGCATATAGCTTACTTTCAGGATTCTCTGCAGTAGAATTTTCATGACATCTCCAGTGATATAATATTTTAGGAATATGATATATTTCACCTGTTTTTTCCACGCATCTTAAAATATAGTCATGATCCTGTGCACCATCATATTCTTTATTTAAAAGTCCAACTTCGTTTACTATATTTTTCTTAACCACAAATAAATGACAGATATAATTAATTGAACATAATAAATCAATATTAAAATTCGATTTAAAATGTGGATCAAATCTCTTTTTCCCTGACATATTAATTTTATCTTCATCTGTATAAATTATTTCAATTTTATCATCATTATTCAAAGCCTTGACACATTCAAACAAAGCATCAGGTGCAAATGTATCATCATGATCACCAAAAACAATAAAATCTCCAGTTGCTATTTTAACAGCAGCATTTGTATTCTCGGATATTCCTGCATTTTTTTCAAGTTCAACAACCTTTATTCTATTATCTTTATTTGCGTATTCTTTTAAAATAGCGTTTAAAGGTGAACTCTCATCTACAGAGTTTTTACTTCCATCTGCAAGACATAATTCCCAATTGGAATATGTCTGATTCAAAATAGAATTAATCATTTCATCCAAATACTTTAAAGGAGTATTATATAATGGAACAACAATACTAAATTTATAATTTTTTTTAAATTCAGTCTTACGCTGATTATTTAATTCCTCTTCATCAGGTTCATGTTTTTTTATCCAACGTTCATATTTAAATGAATTTTCTTTAAACAACTTACGCTTAATCTTTCTAAGAGTATTTTTTATGCCAAGCCGAACAAACGATCTTATCACTTTTGCAATCAAGCTTCTATTTTTCGAAGAATCCTGTACAATTCCATTTCCAACTTTATAATCCACTTCCATATTCGATGTATATAATTTAATATCAAAATGTGCTTTTTTATCCATGTGAACAAATGCCTTAATTCCGACTTTTTCATCTTGATTAATCTCCGAATATTCTTTAATGACATCCTTTCTATATAAACGTTCTACTTCAGAATCCAATTTTTTTCCGCCCTTTTTAAATTGAATTTGAACTTTCTCATTGGAAATAGCCCACCCTTGTATTGAGAAGCCATTCCCTTTCCATTTTACAGAATCTATATTATAGTTAATTATATTTTGTAACTTTTTTAATTTACTTATTGCATAATTCCAACTAACCTTGGTACCATTTTGTAATTCGATTTCTAAATTTATCAGATTTTTTTCCTCCCATTTTTCTGGAAGGAATATTTCTAATATAATTTCTTCTTCAATATAATATATACCAATCGCTTTATATCTCTCTTTTATTTCATTTCCACAATTTGTTTTAAATAGACAATCAACCCTATCTGCATCAATATTTACAACTACATTCTCACATTTCACACTACCATCACAAACGATACCATGAATATAAATTTTATTTGAATTATACAAATCAAATCGTATAATGCGTGTTAAAAAATTTGCTTTACTCATTATAAACCTCATCTATTTACATTGCATCTTCATTGACTTCTCTTACAATACCGGTTATTTCAACACTTGAAACACCATAGCTAAACGATATATCAATCCACGGGTCATCTTTTCCAAAATAAAAAACATCGTCAACCCGTTTTCCATTGGTAGCTATAATATTTACATAAGCATTATCTGCAACAATTTTTAATTGACTTAATGAAATCGTTGTGTTCTCTACCGGATCATATCTCACATGCTGACATTTTGTCGGAAATTCATACACTTGTCTAAATTTTCTACCATCCAACGGCATAACCTGAGTAAACGTTGCCCTCTCATTAAAACCAGTTCCATCATCAAAGTAAAGCTTTGATAATTCATCATTCTCACTCTTCTTAAATTGATACGCATCGCATACTTCTTTTGCCGCTCCAATCATCTTTAATTTTCCATGTTCAAGCCAAACAACTGTATCACACATTTCTCTAATCTGGGATATCATATGTGATACAAATAGTACAGTTGTTCCACCACTCATCAATTCTAGCATTCTTTTCTTACTCTTTTCCTGAAAATCCGCATCTCCTACAGCCAATATCTCATCAACAATCAATACTTCCGGATTGACAACTGTTGCCACAGAAAACGCTAATCTCATAAGCATTCCCGAAGAGTAATTCCTAATTGGTTGTTCTATAAACTCACCCAACTCAGAAAACTCAAGTATTTCATCAAACTTTTCATCCAAAAATTCTTTTGAGTATCCTAGAATCGCACCATTAAGATATATATTTTCTCTGCCACTAAGATCCATATCAAATCCGCTTCCAAGCTCAAGCATTGGAACAATATTACCATGTGCTACAACACTTCCATCCGTAGGCTTCATAATTCCAGAAATAACCTTCAATATTGTACTTTTTCCGGCGCCATTGTGACCCACAATCCCCACTACTTCACCTTTTTTCACATTAAAGCTCACATCTTTAAGCGCCCAAAATTCTTCATATTTAAGTTTTCCTTTCACTTTTTGAATCATGTACTCTTTCAAGCTATTCAATTTGTCATTTGCCATTCGAAAGCATATAGACACATCTTTTACTTCTATCATGTTCATAGGTCATACTCCTTAATGCTTACAGATTGAAAATAAACTTGTCCTCGTTCTTTTTGAAGAACCAAAAACCAAGCATAAATGGTATAATTGATAACAAAATACAATACAAATAATGCTGTGGTGATGGAGACACTCCATCTATCAGTATACTTCTCATAAAATATATAAACTGATACATTGGATTGCAATGAAAAGCTTTCAGTAATATTGGAGAAGTAATTATATTTTCTGTGTAGAAAATTGGTGTCGCATAAAGCCACACAGTGCTCAAAACATTCCATATAAACTGGGTATCTTTAAAAAACACCATTGCAGTACAAAGAAAATAACTCATTCCCAAGCTAAACATCATCATACATATGATAGGAAATGGCAATAATACAAATACAGGTCTAGGCCATAATCCAGTAACAAATGTCACGAAAAGCAATGGAATAAGTGAAAATCCTAAATTCACTAATGATGACATTGCTCTTGATAAAGGATAAATATATTTTGGTACATACACTTTAGTTATCAAAGAGGCGTTAGATGTTATTGCAGAAATCCCCATTGCACAACATTCATTGAAAAAGTTGAACAAAACTATTCCGCTAAGCAAATAAACAGGATAATTTGCAACACCTGAACTAAATATTGTAGAAAAAACTACATACTGAACCAACATCATTAAAAGAGGATTTAAAAAACTCCAGCATACACCAAGTACAGAGCGCTTATACTTCGTTTTAAAATCTCTTTTTACCAACTGACTAATCAAGAATTTATAATGTGAAACAGAATCTAAAAATGAAATAATAATCGTTTTTTTGCCAGCCTTCCACATGTTTAATGATATGCCAAAATAGGCAATAATAATAATTCCTATTAATCCCATTATCAACCAATAGTAATTTCCAAACCATATTTTGTTCATTCCTTCTACTGAAAGACATAATTCCCCATCAAGTCCTTCTTCATTTAAATATACACGTGTACTATCATCGTATGTTTTTGTTATCTCTCCTTTAGCCATCTTAACTGAATCCCCATAATAAAAAGAAATCGGAGTATCATTATCTATGGATTTACATATTAATTTCAGTAAAAACCTGGTATCTGTAACTCTGATTTTTTGGGGAAAATTTATATAATATGGTTGATTATCACTAAAGTCAGACATATCAACATTAATATCCGCAATTTTTTTGTCTTTTGTATCTGTTATTATTACTTCCAATTCACCTTTTACCGTTTTACCAAAAGTTGCTGGAATTACAGTTATTCCCTCTAGATACTCACTATCAATATTAAACAACTGCTTAATCGTATCTCCCTCAGCAAACTCTCCTACAACCTGAGACTGTGAGACAGTATCACTCTGAGTTTCCTGGTAGTGAAACTGCTTACTTGACACTAAATATACTAAACATATAGAAGCAAAATAAACCAACAATGTTATTCCAAATACTTTTTTTATAAATTTTTCTTCCATAACAATTAAATTCTTTCCTAATCTAAAATAATATTTGTCACTAAATGCCTAAAAATTATACTCTCTACTTATACTTTTGTCAAATCATCCCCACACAGCCTGTCCCAGCCGTCTCATGGTCCCGGTCTTATACATATCATTTTCCTTATAAAACCGTTGTCTCACGCGTCTGGATTCACCCTCCAGTGCCGCATACCTTACTGCCAGACTGTCAGTGGGCAGATTATATGTTTTTGAAAATTCTCTCGCCTGAAGCCGTCCCAGCCTCATGCTCTCCTGTATCTGTTTTTTCTGCCATACACGGCGCACAATATATGAGAGTTTATTTATCCCAAGCGCTCCCAGGCTGTTGTCTCCATGCTGTCTGTACAGTATGGTTGGCTCATCTATGAATGCTGTTTGGCCAAACTGTGCGGCTACAAGTGCTGCCCACCAGTCATGCATTATTGTGTTGTCTATATCGGTAATGTGAAGCATCTTATCTCTTAAAGCCCTGTTTATCATCATTGTACAGCCTGTCACAGAATTCTGCAATATAAACTGGTTGATTGTACGCTTGTGGCAGTCAAGACTCTGGTATTCGCTCATCGTGTCCGCTATTGTATTCAGCTCGCTATCTACCACGCGAAGCTCCGTATATACCAGGCATGGAATATCTGCTTTGTCCTCAATAGTCAGCATCTTATCATATGTCAGCTCTATCTTCTTTTCCAGCCATACATCGTCCTGATCACAAGTCATATAGTATGGCGCTTCCACCTGACCAAACATATAGAAAAAGTTGTACTTTGCGCCGCCGGTTGATTTACCATCTATCAGATGTATCTTGTCGGGGTATTTTTCCACATAGCTTTCTACAGCAGCTATCGTGTTGTCTGTAGAGCCATCATCGTGTATATATAGCTCCCAGTCCTTGCATGTCTGCGACAGGATAGAGTCTATCTGCTGACATATATATTTCTCTCCATTGTATGTAGCCATTAGAATGGCTATCTTGTCTGTGCTATGCATTCTTCCTCTTCCACTTTCTTCCGGCCCTGTTGCCCAAAAACTTTGCCGCACTGTCAAATATGCAGTGCACTGCTGCCCCAATCTTGAACTGCTTTAAGAGCTGTTTTTCTATGAAAAGCACCATCCTGATACCCTCACCTGTGGTACCGTCACACTTTATCTCATCCTTATAGGTCTCCATAAAGACCGCTACATCAAAGTTGCGCTTGTACTGCTGCTTAAATGTATAGTTGTGTGAGTGATACACCTGTGCTGTGGCACAATAGCCTATCTTGTAGCCTGCCCTAAGTGCCCTGGCTGCCATCAGCATATCCTCATTTGTGAGCAGTGGGTTTTCAAAGCCACCTATGTCTTCAAAGAAATCACGTCTGTAGGCTGAGCATACATCTGAGAAGAAATATGCCTTTATTCCAAGTCGTGGTATATCCTCTTTGCTTCTGACGAAGCTTTCTGCCGGATAATTAAACTCCCTGACTAATGCCTCGTCAGGCTTTGCATCCTTTCTTGGGAGCTGTCTCGCTGATATCATGACAACATCTTCGTTTTCAAAGCCTGCCAGCATATTTTCCACATAGTGTTCATCTGAAGGCAGTGCATCCTGCGACAGAAACATCACTATATCACCCTTTGACATGGCTACAGCATAGTTTCTCGTGCCACCATGATCAAATTCGCTTCTCTTGACCTTTAGTGTCCTAAAGCCTGCCTGCTCTGCCATGCGCACTGTGGCATCCTCGGATTCTGAGTCTATCACTATTATCTCATCAGGCTTACGTGTCTGCCTGCCCAATATATCTATCAGACCGGGCATATACTCTGCAGCGTTGAGAGTAGGTATTATGAGACTTATTGTTATACTATTTAACTCCAATTTCTTCATCATATTTCTCACATATGTTCTGATTATTGTGCTCCATCCTCCCTGATTACAGAGAAAACGGTTCTGAAAAGTATCTTTATATCCATCCAAAGCGAGCAGTGCTCCACATAGTACATCTCCATCCTCTGGCGCTCTCCGCTCTCATAGGTGGCATTGTTTCTGGCATATGCCTGCCAGTAGCCTGTCAGTCCCGGCTTTACGCTCAGAAGCTTTGCGATGTCCTTACCGTATATCTCGGTTTCCTTCTCCACGATTGGACGCGGTCCCACTATGGAGAGCTCGCCCTTAAGTATGTTGATTAGCTGTGGCAGCTCATCAAGGCTGGTCTTTCGCAGGAAGCCTCCTATTTTTGTGATTCGAGGATCATTGTCTATCTTGAATTCCTTTACATACTGCTCCAGCTGTTCAGGTGTCAGTATCTTTTCCAGATCACCTGCGTTCGTCTTCATACTCCTGAACTTGTATACAGATATTTTCTTTCCCTTATAGCCGACTCTTGTGTGCCCATAGAACACGCTGCCGCCATCACTCATTCTGATTATCACAGCGAGTATGATAAACACCGGTGACAGTACTATAAGTCCAAGCAGTGAGGCAACAATATCCACCAGACGCTTTATAAATCTGTATACCGGCTTTCCGCTGTCTTCAGTGACCGGATATGCCTGTATGTCATAGCTTAAAGGCTCTCTATCCTTCACTAGCTCGCTCAAGCATCTCATCTCATCAACCAGCTGTGCCGGCATGACAAGCTCTCTCTTTGACACAGACCTGCACAGAGGACATACTGCCCTGAAAATAATCCTCAGATCAAGGCCCACCGTCCAGTTCAGTATATATTCCTGGTCGTACTCACTTTGCTCCTCCTCGGTAAGCAGCCTGTGTTCCCTGCTGTATACCTGCCAGAAACCTATGATTCCGGGCTTTACCGATAGACTTTTTCTGTGAAATGCAGAGTATTCTATAAACTCCGGCAGTGATGGAGCAGGATTTCCCACCATGCTCATATCTCCCCACAGCACATTCCAGGCTGATGGCAGATTTTCAAGCCTTAATGCCCTAAGCATTCTTCCAACCGGTGTAAATCTCGGGTCTTTTCCCTTCTTTCCATCCAGTATCCATTTGTCATATCTATCCATCGCATCCATGTACATGGCGCGAAATTTATAGTAATAAAATCTTCGTCCGTTTTTGCCGACTCTGACAAGCGATATGAGCACCGGTCCATGGTCGCCTGTGACTATTTTGCCTATAAATGCAGCAAGCCACACAGGCACTATAAGTATGCTTCCTGCCACGCCAAACAGCAGATCCATCAGCTTTTTAATAAGCAGATGCCTTACACGGTATGTCTTATTCTTCCATGTGACCACTGCATATTTTCCAAGGAAATCCATATAGTGCTCACCGACCTTGGCCTCATACTCGTTGACATTCAGGTGCACTGTCTTGCCCATCTCATTGAGCACTGTAACAAACTCTCTCTGCTTAAACGGATAGTTGTCCGGCAGATGTACAAACACTGAGTCTATCTCTGCTGTTGATATCACCTGAAGCAGGTTATCGGCAGTTGCGACGACCTCTATCTTGTCTACTATCTCACCGACCATATCACAGTCCAGTATTGCAATATTCGATATACGAAAATCCCAGTTTCTTGTAGTCTTTATCTTTTTTATCACTCGCTCCACCTGGTCCGAGGTTGTGACAAGCATGATTTTCTCATTGGCCCCTGAGCGGTGATATTCCTTTGTCACCAGTCTTTTCAGCAACTGTCTGACTATCACAGTAAATATAGTACTCAGTATGAAGGTCATACCCATCTGCCCTCTGGAGAAATATTCACTTGTTTTTGTGAAATATACACAGCCGACTGTGATTGCACCCACATATACATACATCTTCAGGACATTGTATATTTCAGGAAAAAGCTTTCGGTTTATCAGATTATCATCTGCAAATGCCACGAAATGTACTACCACATATGCCACGAGCTCCACCAGAAACAGTGTAAGATAATGCTCTGTATGGTTTATAAGTCCCGTTCTAAAGAAACCGAACTTGTACCAGTTTGCAATCAGATAAGATGTAAACATCACAATTATATCAAGAAGTACCTCAAGGTACTGGATTATCCATTTTTTTGAGTTCATATCTTTCTCCCGGTTTTTTCCTCATCAGCAGTATCTATACCGGCAAGCAGTACAAGCATGAAAGGATTATATGCCAGCTCCAGCAGATGGTGTTCCATAAAGGAGTGCACTCCAATCATGACTATTGCCGCAAAAAGCACATATTGCTTTGCTCCTATTGCCTTGTGACCAATAAATATTAATAATATCAGCACTACAGCAAACACTATTATTCCATACTCAAACAGCATCCTAAGATACATATCATCTATAAAGAAATACTTTGCAGGGTCTATCCCGGTCGGGTCTGCAACACCTCCCCAGCCCTGTTCCTCTATAAACTGTCCAAATGGCTTGATGCTATACTCACTCCACACTTTATGGCTCACCATCAGCCTTTGAGACAGTACCGAGTCTATTTTACCCATTATAGCATTGCTCTCACTATAAAAATAGCTGAGTGTAAGAAAAAGACTCGCCCACACTATCGGCAGATATTTAAATATCTCACACACCCTGCGCGCCAGATTTTTCCTCTCAAGCAGATAAATCAGACCCATCAAAACCAAAAATCCTATCAGGCAGACTGTTCCAGTAAATGCGCCTGCTTTTATATATATAAATACTGAAGCTGCTATTATGATAAGCCATCTGAGCCATGCCAGATATCTGTATTTTTCGTTTTCCCATACTCTCTTCCATATACCAAGGCAGCTCACCACCAATATCAGATAAAATATATGTGCCGCAAAGTCCGTCGGATATATGATGCCGTATGAATGTCTGGCTGCTGCTGCATTTCTAGGTGAATAGCCTATCACATCCGCTATCACACCTGTCTGACTGGCTATAGCTGCCACTATAAGCATGACCGATACCACCGCCGTATATACCTTTAGTATATTGTCAAACCTCACATTTTTTGCCCCGACAATAAGTAGTACCGGCTGTAGCAGCTCATAATAACCGGTCTGTAAACCTACTATTCCAAATATAAGAATAACTACGGCAATTGCAAGCTGCTCTTTTCTGCTGTAGTATCCTGAAAAAAGAATCTTGGCTCCCGTATACAAAACCATCGCTGCAAGAAAAAGTTTAAAGGTGCCCACCAGTACCTGCTGCGAAAACATGGTAGTCTCGTATACGCATTTTGCGAGCACAATGCCATACAATATAAAGTATACTACATCCCATCTGTTATTTTTCTGTGTTGAAATTGATTTATTTTTGTCCATAAAAGATATTTTAACATATTTGTAACATATTTGCCACTTATTATTGTATATCCATATTAAATCTATATTAAATTTCTATACCAAAATAAGCTATGAACAGTATAAACCATCCATAGCTTATTGCAAGTTTTATTTATTCTAGAACTTAAATGTATTCTCCAGTGTCTCCCACTTCTGATCCTTATCACTTAAATTGATTGGTGTGCCATCCTCAAGTGTGTATACGCTTCCGTCGGCGCTTCCCGGATACTCTCCGACAAGCTGTGGCCACTCGATGCCGATTGCAGGATCATTCCATGCAAGTCCGCTCTCGTCTCCAAGGTGCCAGAAATCTGTTACCTTGTAGCAGAACTCTGCTACATCTGAGAGTACTAAAAATCCGTGTGCAAAGCCCTCCGGTATAAGGAACTGCTTCTTGTTCTCCTCTGTGAGCTCTACTCCAAACCACTTGCCATATGTCTTTGAATCGCTTCTTAAGTCTACAGCCACATCAAATACTGAGCCTTTTACTGCACGCACAAGCTTTGCCTGTGGGTATTCCTTCTGGAAATGAAGACCACGGAGCACTCCCTTTGTGGAGCATGACTGATTATCCTGTACGAATACTCTGTCAATGCCTGCCTCCTGCATGTCCTTTGAATTGTATGTCTCCATAAAGTATCCACGGTTGTCTCCGTGTACTGTAGGCTCGATGATGCAAAGTCCTTCGATTCCACCTACGTTTTTTTGTACTTTAATCTGTCCCATGATTTCTATGTCCTTTCTAAAACGTTATCTCCTGAAGATATCTGTGCAGCGCATCCTGCCATGTAGGGAGTGGCTTAAATCCATTCTCCACGAGCTTGCTCTTGTCCAGTCTGCTGTTAAACGGACGTGCTGCCTTTGACACACCATACTCTGCTGTTGTAACAGGTGCGACTGTGAGTCTGTCCTCAGAATACTCTGTATGACCAAGCTCCACCGCCTGTTTGAAGATTTCCTTTGTGAAATCATACCAGCTGATATATCCGCCCTCGTTCGTAGCGTGATAGTAACCGTATTTATCGGTCTCTATCATATCTACGAGCAGTCTTGAAAGGTCGAGTGTGTATGTCGGTGTACCAATCTGGTCACTTACTACTGTGAGCCTGTCATGTGTCTTGCCGACATTCAGCATTGTCTTGATAAAGTTCTTGCCGTTCACTCCAAATACCCATGCTATACGCACGATAAAGTACTTCTCAAGGGTATTTGCCACTGCAAGCTCTCCGTCGAGCTTTGTCTGTCCGTATACATTGAGAGGTGCATAGTCCTTGCAGTCAGGCTGCCATGGTGTGGTGCCCTGTCCGTCAAATACATAGTCTGTGCTGATATATACCATCTTGGCATCTATCTTCTTGCAGGCATCCGCGATATTCTGAGTGCCATCTGCGTTGATTGCATGCACCTTTGCTTTTTTATCATCATCCTCGGCCAGATCTACTGCTGTCCATGCTGCACAGTGTACTACCACGTCAGGCTTAAGCTCCGTGATTGTCTTTTCCACTGCATCACGGTCTGTGATGTCGAGTGAGACATATGGCATCTTTGTAACTGCTGTGCCATCATCTGCTCCGCTGTACTTTGGTGCTATATCTGTTCCGATTCCTTCGTAACCGCGTGCTGCAAGGTCGTTCATTACGTCGTGTCCGAGCTGACCTGCAACTCCTGTAACAAATACTTTCATTTTGTGGGTCTCCTTTTTACAAATATTGGTAAACACGCATTCCGATTCTTCAAGGTTTACGAATAGCAGTTATCTATTCGCATACATCTTCTCGTAATAGTTCTGGTACTCTCCACTGATGATTGTCTCCCACCACTCACGGTTGTCAAGGTACCATTTGATTGTCTTCTTGATGCCGTCCTCGAACTTGGTCTCTGGGAGCCATCCGAGCTCGTTGTGAATCTTTGTAGGGTCGATTGCGTAACGCATATCATGGCCCTTACGGTCTCCTACGAATGTGATAAGGCTCTCCGGCTTATTGAGCTCCTTGCAGATAATCTTTACGATTTCAAGGTTTGTCTTCTCATTGTGTCCACCTACGTTATAAACCTCTCCTACACGTCCGTTGTGGATGATAAGGTCGATTGCCTTGCAGTGATCCTCTACATAGAGCCAGTCACGCACGTTCTCGCCTGTTCCGTATACCGGGAGTGGCTTATCATTAAGTGCATTTGCAATCATAAGTGGGATAAGCTTCTCCGGGAAATGGTATGGTCCGTAGTTGTTTGAGCAACGGCTGATTGTTACAGGAAGTCCGTATGTGCGGTGGTAAGCAAGCACGAGTAAGTCTGCTGCTGCCTTTGATGATGAATATGGACTTGATGTATGGATTGGTGTATCCTCATGGAAGAAAAGGTCAGGGCGGTCAAGTGGCAGATCTCCGTATACCTCATCTGTTGATACCTGGTGATATCTTTTAATACCATACTTACGGCATGCGTCCATAAGTACTGATGTTCCGATGATATTTGTATCAAGGAATACCTGTGGGTTTTCGATTGAACGGTCAACGTGTGACTCTGCTGCGAAGTTTACAACCATATCAGGATGCTCTTCCTCAAATAATTTGTATACGGCGTCACGGTCTGTGATGCTCTCCTTTACGAAACGGAAGTTTGGATTGTCCATTACAGGCTCAAGTGTTGAGAGATTTCCTGCATATGTGAGACAGTCTAAGCATACGATACGGTAATCCGGATATTTGTTAAGCATGTGAAATACGAAGTTGCTTCCGATAAATCCTGCTCCACCTGTTACGATAATTGTCATTTTGATTTCCTCCTGATTCCCGCTTTTTGCAAGCGAGATTTAAATTATTTCTATTAACTTAATCTACCAGCTAACTAACGCAATGTCGATTTTACTATAATTAGTACAGTTGCTCGCGGTATTTTCCATCAAGTACATCCTTTAAGTACTGTCCGTACTGGTTCTTCTTTACGAGCTCATATGTCTTTAATACTTCATCCTTTGTAATCCAGCCGTTTAAGTAAGCGATTTCCTCAAGACATGCTATCTTGCGGTGCTGATGTGTCTCGACTGTCTTGACAAAGTTTGTGGCATCTACAAGACTCTCATGTGTTCCTGTATCAAGCCATGTGAAGCCCTGTCCTAAAAGCTCTACATTGAGGGCTTTTTTCTCAAGATAGATTCTGTTAAGGTCTGTTATCTCAAGCTCTCCTCTTGCTGATGGCTTAAGGTTCTTTGCGTACTCTACTACGTTGTTGTCGTAGAAATAAAGACCTGTGACACAGTAATTGCTCTTTGGATGCTCCGGCTTTTCCTCGATTGAAATAGCCTTTCCCTCTTTATCGAACTCTACGATACCGAATCTCTCAGGGTCATCTACATAGTATCCGAATACTGTGGCGCCCTTACCACTCTCTGCGTTTTCAACTGCTGCCTTGAGTCTCTTGTTGAGTCCGTGTCCTGCGAAGATGTTGTCTCCGAGAACCATGGCTACTGTATCATCACCGATAAATTTCTCACCGATAACGAATGCCTGTGCCAGTCCGTCCGGGCTAGGCTGTACCTCGTAGGTGAGGTTGACACCAAACTGATGTCCGTCTCCTAAGAGCTCCTTGAATCTTGGTGTATCCTGTGGTGTTGAAATGATCAGAATATCTCTGATTCCTGCATTCATAAGCACTGACATAGGATAGTAGATCATTGGCTTGTCATAAATTGGAAGTAACTGCTTTGATGTTACCATTGTGAGTGGGTAAAGACGTGTGCCTGAACCTCCCGCTAATATAATACCTTTCATGTTGTTCTCCTTCAAACTGAAACTACGTGCTGCACTTGATGCTTTCGGTCTGTAGAATACACTGACCTGATTCATCATTTACCTGCATTATAAAAGGTGCCCCAAGGGCACCTTCAAGTACTTTTTTATATTTTTAGCATTTTTCACAAAATATATGCTTATAATATCCTGTTTTTTGAATCATTTTCGTGCAATAAATACACCTGCATCCTTTGTGATATGGAACCCTCCCTCTGTCTTCTTTCTGACAAATGCCGCAAATTCCTTATAGCGGTCCACAATATACCTGTTCTGGTTGCCGTGGCACGAGAGCACATACTCTATCACAGGCTCTGCTTTTTCTACCACAAGCTCATCCTCGTATCCATGCCAGCTTACCTCACCAAAGTATTTTCCAAGTATTGCCTCACCATTTTCTTTACCAAATTGCTCATACAGCCTTTCCGCTGACAGCTCTATACGGTCATCAAACTGCTGCACCAGGTCGTTTATTTCCTTCATATGCCGTGAGCTGTATGTACTGCACACAAACACGCCACCTGGCTTTAGCACCCTTAGGATTTCACTGCACACGGCATCCAGATTATCACAATAGAACAGTACATGGTCTGCTATCACGCAGTCATACGATGCATCCGGCTTATATAGCCTGTGGGCATCCATCACCTCATATGTGAAGCGCTTGTCATCTGCGCCTACATTTCTCGTCGCATCCCTTACCATGCCATACGATATATCAGTCAGGGTTATCTGCATATCTGCCGGTATCCTGTCTATGTTCTGTGTCCAGAGAGAGGCATCACCACAGCCAACCTCAAGCACCTTTTCCCCCTCAAAAAAGCTGCACTCATCAAATACCCAGCTAAACCAGCTCACCGGATTCATCGAGAAATCCCTGTGCAGATTAATTCTGGCTGATATATTTGAAGCATCCCTGTACTGCTGCTTTAGCTTTTGTTCCATCTCGTTTATATTGACCAGCTCCAGCATATGGCTCCAGTCCACGCTTCGCCCCTCGTCTATTACCTCTGAAGCCTCCTGCAATGCCGATTTCATAAGCTTCATCTGCTCTATCCTCTCCTCCACGAGACCAAGCTGCATGTGAAGCGACTCAGACATGACATTGCTGTCCGTGTTTCTGAGTGTCATCTCCTTGATATCATCCAGGGAAAAGCCCAGATATTTGAGGAACAGTATCTGCTGTAGACGCGCAAAGTCGTCATCATTATAGAATCTGGCTCCGTTTTCGTTTACGTAGGATGGTTTTAAAATATTGTGCTCGTCATAGTACCTGACGGTCTTTTTTGTAATATGCGCTTTTTTTGCAAATTCTCCTGAGGAGTAGTAGCCGGGTAGTTTCATATTCTCTAATTGCCTCCTTGATAGCCCATATACTCTATGATATAATCATTGGGTAGTCGAAAAAAGCTCGGGTGTTAATTCTGATAAATCCCTCTAGTTTTACAGAAGGGGGATGATGTTACTATGAATACAATTGAAGTACTTACATTGTTACTAGTAGTTTTTGCAGCATTGTCGTATATAGACAACCACAAAAAGAAATAGCACCCCAACCGCCTAAAGTGAGGGTGCTAATCTTTATACTAATCAATCACTGAGGGCAAATCGGAATAACATCCGATTACCTTTGAGTAGATTATACAATAGAGTGGTTGATAAATCAATCACTCTTTTAAAAATCTATCTAAATTAATTTGGAGAACACAATGAAATACGATTATTTAATAGTAGGTTCCGGTCTCTACGGATCCATCTTCGCCCATGAGGCAAAGTCCAAGGGCAAATCAGTGCTTGTTGTGGACAAGCGTCCTAACATAGCAGGAAATGTTTACACCGAAAAGCAGGAGGGCATAAATGTACACATGTACGGAGCCCACATATTCCACACCAATGACAAGAGGGTCTGGAACTACATCACACAGTTTGCTGAGTTCAACCGTTTCACAAACAGCCCTGTGGCAAACTACAAGGGTGAGCTTTACTCTATGCCATTTAACATGTACACCTTCAACAAGATGTGGGGTGTGGTGACACCGGAGGAGGCTGCTGCAAAGATTGAGGAGCAGAAAAAGGAAATCACCGGTGAGCCAAAAAATCTCGAGGAGCAGGCTATCTCACTCGTTGGCCGTGATATCTATGAGAAGCTCGTGAAGGGCTATACTGAGAAGCAGTGGGGCCGTGACTGCAGGGAGCTTCCGGCTTTCATCATAAAGCGTCTTCCGGTGAGACTTACCTTTGACAACAATTACTTCAACGCTCTTTACCAGGGTATTCCAATCGGTGGATACACAAAGATGGTTGAAAATCTGCTCGACGGCATTGAGGTCAGATTGAATACCGACTACCTTGAGCACAAGGCTGAGCTTGATGCTCTTGCTGACAAGGTGGTATACACAGGTCCAATTGACGCATACTTTGGCTTTAAGCTAGGTACTTTAGAATATCGCTCAGTGCGCTTTGAGAATGAGACCCTCGATATTCCTAACTTCCAGGGCAATGCCGCTGTCAACTATACTGACCGTGAGACTCCATGGACACGTATCATCGAGCACAAGTGGTTCGAGTTCGGTAAGGATGAGGATGGAAATGATCTGCCAAAGACTATTATCAGCCGTGAGTACTCTTCTGAGTGGAAGGCCGGCGATGAGCCTTACTACCCTGTAAACGATGAGAAAAACGGACAGCTCTATGCCAAGTATAAGGAGCTTGCCGATAAGGAGACCGGTGTTATATTCGGTGGCCGTCTCGGCGAGTACAAGTACTATGATATGGATACTACCATTGCTTCTGTACTTGATATGTGTGAGAAGGAGCTTGGCTAATAGTTAAGCTTCCCATAAAATGCTTTGTTTATGTCATGCAAAACCGCCCATAGCATATTTTGCCACGGGCGGTTTTATTTACATTATTTTTTTCCGGCCAGATTTATCTCAGCCGCAGGAATATGCTCCCTAAGACACTCATATCCATACTCCTTCGAATATGCATATATAGCCGGAAGCTGTCTTGACAGAAAGAGCGCCGGTGCTTCTGTCACAGAGTACGCACCACAGTGCCCAAACTCAAGAACATCACCAAGCTCAAGCTTCTTAAGCTTCACCTCGCGTACCAGCACATCTGCCACTGTACAGAGGCTTCCGCAGAGTGTATAGTCTGTGTCCGGCAGTTCTGTGAATTCCACACCGGCAGCTCTATATATACTAATCGGTGGCACCTGCATTGCCATCCTCTGCCCGAAGTAATTCAGGTGGTGGATTCCTCCATCCAGAATCGCATAATTGGCATCGCCTGTCGATTTAAGATCCTTTACCTGTGTGTAGTATTTACCGCATGAGGCTGCAAGGAAACGTCCCATCTCAATGCCAAGCGGATATTCCTCGGCAAATTCTCTAAGCACCTCTGCTGCCTCATCAAGTGATTGTTTTTCCTTTTCCTGCCAGTCTTCCTCAAAATACTCCACACAAAGCCCAGGGCCATACTCTACAAGCTGTGGCTCAAAGCTGTATTTGTCCTTTAACATGGTCAGTGCAGACTTTATTTTTTCCAAGTCCTTATTTATTTTGCGAAGACTCTTCTGTGTGCCGGAATAGTAGTGGATGCCCATTACCGCAATGCCCTTAAACTCATCCGGATGCGAAATGATATATTCAATATCCTCAAGCGACATGCCAAACTGGTTGCCACTTGTCAGGCGCAGTATGACATGTGCTTTCGTTTCGGCAAACTCGGCTTCATGCGCACCTTCCTGTATACATTCAAGCATCACTTCTGATATCAGCGCCGCATGTCTTATGCTTTCACAGGTCAGTATGCCGGCGCCATATGAAACTGCTCGCTCTATATCGCATTTTTCCTTCATCACACCTGAATAAATGATGCTCTCCGGCTTCACGCCAAGTGCTATACATATCTCAAGCTCTCCCGGGCTGCACACCTCCACATGGTCTAAGCCCTCCGGCAGCCTGTGAAGCAGAAACGGATTTGCCTTTATCGAAAAGCAAAGCGGTATCCTACGTCCTCCTTTACAATCAAGAGCAGCCCTTATCATGGCTGCTCTTTTCGCAAACTCGTCCGTATCAAATACATAGTACGGTGTCTGTCTCATATGCTTTATTCCTCCACAAGCTCTTTCACAAGCTTCTCGATTGCATCAACTGAGTTGAAATTCTCAGGAACCAGATCCTTTGGTCTGATTGTGATGTCAAACTCATCAGTCAACTCCGATACGAGTGAAACTATATCAAATGACTCAAGAATTTTGTCATCGATGAGCTTTGTCTCCTTCTCAAAATCCACATCCGGTCTTAATTCCTCTAAAATCTCTAAAATTGTGTCTCTCATTTTACATTTCCTCCAGTTTTTTCATATCATATTTTCCGTTTGGAAGCTTAGGAAGCTGCTCCAGCTTCTTGATCTTCCTTGGCACCATAAAGCCCGGGAGCTCGTCCCTCAACGCCAGCGCAAGGCTTCTCCTATCACAGTCACCTGTGTAGAAAAGTATCAGCACCTCTTTTGCTTTATTATATATAACGCAGCTTTCTGCGACTCCCTCGACCACATTGGCGGCATGCTCCACCTCGTCAAGCTCCACACGGTGTCCCATGTGCTTTATCTGGCGGTCCATACGTCCACAGAAATGAAGTATGCCGTCCTCATCGAGCCTTCCGTAATCCCCTGTGCGGTACATCCGCTCAGGATAAGCCCTGTTGAGTGGATTGAGTGTAAATGCCGCAGCTGTCCTCTCCGGATCATTATAATAACCCAGCGCCAGGATTGGTCCACATACACATATCTCGCCCTGTTCTCCTACAGCCGGCTCATTTCCATGCTCATCTATCAGGAAAACCCTGTAATTGTCATAGGCTTTTCCTATAGGAAGCACCTCGTCCTCTTCCACTGTATGATCCACACTATAATACGTGCACGAAGCAGTTGCCTCTGTCGGCCCATACTGGTTCACAAAATGCGCTTCCGGCAGATTTTCCTGCCATTTCCTAAGCACCCTGCACGGCATCACTGAGCCTGAGAAGCAGATTTTTCTGAGACTCTTAAGCCCTACTTCCTCAAATGCCCCAAGCGATGTGAGGATGGTAAATGCCGAAACACTCCAGCCGACACTGCTGACCTTCTTATCATTCATGTAATCAAACAGGGCATTTGGCTCCATAAAATACTCTTTTGGAATAATCGCTGTGCTGCAACCGGTCTTTAGCGGCAGATAAATGTCCCTGATTGCCGCAATATAGTCAAGCGGCGACTGATTGCCTAGCACATCACTTTCCTCTATATGCATCACATCACAATATGCATTGATGTATGTCATAAGTGACAGATGTGATGTCATGACTCCCTTCGGATTGCCGGTGGAGCCTGATGTGTAGATAATGTACAGCGGGTCTGTCATGGACATCTGTCGGCGGACTGTTGCGAGCTTCTCCAGTGCGCTGTCATCTGTTTTTCCTGCACAGCCTGCCACAACACCACCATCTGTATCGTTCTCACTATCCGTCACAGCGTCTCCTGATGATTCACTGATTTTACAATTACTATCAGCGCACGCCACCTGCTCGAAGTGCGATATATCCTCAGCAATAAATATCTGCGGTCTATCGAAGCCTTCTGCCTTTGCCAGCTCATCCACTATGCTCTCCACATGCTCACGACTTTCCCTGTCCGCAACAATAGCCCTTGGACACAGATTTTCAAGAATTTTTTCAATTCTCTTGTCAGGAAGCGATGCATCAATCGGTGCATACGGTCTGCCTGCATATACCACACCCAGGAAGTATGCCGGTGTCACCATTTTTCTTCCGGCAAATACTGCAACAGGGGTTCTGTCCACTCCAAGCTGTTCTACCAGATATGCTCCTGTATTTCTTGCTATATCATACACCTGCGCAAACGTAATGCTGCATTCAGTATCCGAAAATGCAGGCTTGTCAGGGTATTTTTCTACTGTGGTCTCAAGCCACTCCAGTACGTTTTTCATCTTAGTCCTCTTTCATGCATTAATAAACGTTGCCGAAAAAATTATAGCACATAACATTCGAAAAAAATGTCATATGCTATCGAATTAAGAAATCTTAAGAAAGCCTTAATTTTTTTCTGTAGGTTTTTCTATATTTGATTCTCCTATTAAATATATCGGTCTGTCCTTTGCCTCGAGATATAGCTTCGACAGATAAAGTCCCAAAATGCCTATGCTAAGCAGTTGTATCCCACCTATAAAAAGTATGATAACAACGGTCGAAGCCCAGCCGGCTACCGGATCTCCGAATACAAGTCTCCTGATAATGATAAAGAGCATTGCAATTATTGCGACAATAAAGCTGAACACTCCGGCTATTGAAGCCATGTATAGCGGCGCGTTGGAAAATGCCACTATTCCGTCAAGGCTATACAAAAAGAGCTGCCAGAATGACCACTTTGTCTCACCTGCCACTCTGTTTACATTCTCAAACTCAAGCCACTTCACCTTAAAGCCTACCCAGCCAAACAATCCCTTTGAAAACCTGTTGTATTCCTTAAGCGAAAGCAGTGCATCCACGTATTTCCTGTTCATCAGCCTGTAGTCACGTGCCCCATCAACCATATTTGCCTTTGATATTCTGCTCATAAGCCTGTAAAATTTTCTGGCAAAAAAAGATCTAATCGCTGGTTCACCTTTGCGTGTCACTCGTCTTGTACCGACAGCATCATAACCTTCTTCCATAAGAGCCTTGTACATCTCAGGCAGCATATCCGGCGGATCTTGAAGGTCAGCATCCATTATCGCCACATATTCCCCCACAGCATGCTGCAAGCCTGCATACATGGCTGCCTCCTTGCCAAAATTGCGTGAAAAGGATATGTATTTCACACCGGAATCATTTACAGCAAGCTCCTTTGCGACATCGAGTGTCCCGTCCATAGAACCGTCATCCACTATAATCAGTTCATAGGACAATCCCGCTGTCTCACTCTCTTGACTCATCTGATTAAACACCTGAGTTATTTTATTATAAAAAAGAGGCAGAGCCTCTTTCTCGTTAAAGCATGGTACCACAATGCTTATCTTATTTTTTTCCATACCAGCCACCCTGCATATAATATCAAATAAATAAAAAATCCGATTGCTGCTCCTGCCGTATTTGTCACAAAATCATCAAGCTGACAATATCCCCTGCCGGTAACCAGCTGCGTGTACTCAATTGCTGCGCTTATAAGAGCACCAACAGGTATTGTAAACCATCTCATCCAATTTTTAAAAACCAGTGGAAATAAAAGCCCAAATGGTATAAACAATACTATATTTTCTATAAAATAAGCGTGCATCTGAAGTGTCATGCCCCAATTGCTCCACAGCACCATATCGGCAACGCCGGTTCTGCTTCCCGGCTCCCTTGAATAATACACTATCATTATAAGCGTATACATATAGGCCACAAAGGTGCCGCAGAACAGCATATGCCAGATTTTGCCCACTATCTTTTTTCTTCTCTCATCTGCCTGTGATACCTCTCTCATTGTGAAAAGATATCTCAGCAGACACACAAAAATATACATCGCAATGCAGATTAAAGCCAAATATACCGCTGACGGAAGATATTTGAACTTTTCCTGTATGTCTCTTATTATATAATCCTTTAAACTCAATGTCCTTTTTTATGCTCCTTGTAGGCGCGAATGAACTCCAGCTGTCGTTCATCGTCCTTTTTCTGTTCGTCATCAGACATATGACTCACTTTAATAATTATACACAATATTATGCCAATTACAATAATACCGGCACATAATATAAAAATAATTAAGATTTCAGGCATAGACTATTTCCTCCGGCAGAATTTAATTACTATTCTCTCTACAGATTAAATTATATCCACTTAATTCATCTTAATTCACTCATTTATTAACCCTGATAACAGCAAAAGCTGCATGATATCCTCACACAGCTTTTGTATATTACGTGTATTATCTTTGGCATTAACCTTTATTTCAACTTTGCAACAACCATATCCACATATTTCTGACAGATTTCCTCACTCTCTGCTTCAACCATAACACGGATAACAGGCTCTGTACCCGACTCACGCACCAGAATACGACCTGTATCGCCGAGCTCTGCAGTAACCTGGTCGACAGCCGCCTGAACCTCCGGATTGGCAAGTGCCTCAGCCTTGTCAGCTACGCGCACATTCTGGAGTACCTGTGGGTAGATGCTAAGCCCCTCACAGAGCTGGCTCATCTTCTGTTTTCTCGCCATCATGACCTCCATCATCTTAAGACTGGTAAGGATACCATCACCTGTTGAAGCATACTTAGAGAAGATGATATGTCCTGACTGCTCTCCGCCGATGCGGCAGCCATTCTGCTGCATATACTCGTATACATATTTATCACCTACTGCAGTCTTTGCGTAGCCGATTCCAATCTCATCAAAGGCCTTGTAGAGTCCAAAGTTTGACATAACGGTTGTGACAACAGTATTATTATCGAGCTTTCCTCTCTCTTTCATGTACTTTCCATAGATGTAGAGGATGTGGTCTCCAGTGATCACATTTCCAAGCTCGTCTACACAGAGACATCTGTCTGCATCTCCATCATATGCGAAGCCTACATCAAGTCCATTGTCCACCACGTATTTCTGTAAGCCCTCAATATGTGTAGAGCCTGCATTGTTGTTGATATTTAGACCGTTTGGCTCATTGTTGATGACATAGCACTTTGCTCCGAGTGCCTCAAAAATTGATTTTGCCATGTTCCATGAGCTTCCGTTGGCACAGTCAAGACCAACCTTCATGCCCTTGAATGAGTAAACACCAAGCGATATGAGGTATCCCATGTAACGGTTACGGCCTGCAACATAATCCACTGTACATCCGATAGCATCCTTATGTGCATAAGGCAATTCCTTCCACTCCTGACCAAACAGACGTAGCTTGCCGTCTATATAGTCCTCGACAAGGAGAATTGTCTCCTCATCCATCTTCTCTCCATTGCTGTTGATAAGCTTGATTCCATTGTCATAGTATGGATTATGGCTTGCCGAAATCATGATACCACAGTCAAAATCATCGGTTCTTGCTACATATGCCACTGATGGAGTTGTGGTAACGTGTAATAGATATGCATCTGCTCCCGATGCTGTAAGTCCTGATACAAGGGAGTACTCAAACATGTAGCTTGAACGTCTTGTATCCTTTCCTATTACTATCTTCGCCGGCTCGTCGAGCTGCTTCTGCTTCTTAAGCTCTCCATAATACCAGCCTAAAAATCTACCAATCTGATATGCATGTTCTGCTGTTAAATTGACATTAGCCTCTCCACGGAAGCCGTCTGTTCCAAAGTATTTTCCCATTGTCGTCCCCTTGTGAATAAATTTTTCTTATATTATACACTTAATAAATGTGTTTGTGTAGTAAAATAAGCTTATTTGTTAAATTATTCGACTTCATAAAATCAATTGTTTATAAATGTGATAAAATTAATATATGTATATAAATCAAAGCTACATAGATATCTTATGACACTCCATATAATATCTCTTCTCATTCGCTTCTCCGATTGAGAATGTCTTTCTGGGAAGCACCCCGCCCGCATTTATTGCAGGGAACAATGTGCTCTTGTCTATCGACTGAAGAAAGATTCCACATCCCTTAGTCTCCTTAACCAGTCCGTGAAGTGCCTCATCACCATGGATATAGTCTATTTCCACATTGTCATGTATCTCAAGATACTTATCTAAAATACCCTGGAGTATCTCAACCGGGAGGCGGTCACCTCTATTCGTGATATTAATTCCGGAATTCTTTATTGAGGTAGCGCCTGATTCAACATACTCAAATACTATCTCATCACCCTCAGTGCTCTCAAGTCCTTGTTTTGTGATTTCAGCTTCGAAAAACGACAGCATGTCCTTTACATCAATATTTGTAAGCAGTCTGTGAATAGGCTTAAACTCAAGCGCCTCACTGTGCAGATTACAGATTTCCACAAGAGCATGCCTTGCAGGATGAGTTTTCAACTGCTCCTCTGTGAATTTTCCTGATTTTTTGATATTTTCCCAACAGGTCTTCGCTGTTGCAAGCGAATGGTTTCCATCACCTACTGCAAACAAAAAGCCTCCACAGCTATTCTGTTTTGCTGCAAATGCCTCTGTCACCTGCTTTGCTGCCTCACCCTCGACAGCATAGCCGCGAATATGTCCGCCTCCCTGCATGAGCTCTGTATCGTAAAGCTTACGAAGAGTATCCCTGATGGCATACACATACTCGATTATTCCATGCTTTACAGCTGCTATATTTACTGCATCTTCCTGTGTAGCCCCCTGGCATCCATCAAGCTTTTGTCTGTCTATAGGATCATCAACAAGCAGCATAACATGTGGCAGCTCAATAGCTGCATTCTCTCTTATTTTCACTCTCGGAGGTATACGTGAGATTACTGTTCCCTCTGTTGCTCTGATGAGAGTCTTCTTTTTCGGGTCGAAATCATAGTCATCCAGATCAATAAGTCCTACTATTCCAAGACGCACCCCTGACTCCGTAGTACGCTCAACAAGCACATAGCCATCTGCCACCACTTGCTTTAAGGTTCCATCTGTGAGATATGTCTCCATAGTGGTATTAATATATTTGATTCTCTCATCATCCGTCATTGAAGCATATTTTGTTTTCCTGCCGGTTTCTTTGTCATTTTTGACACCATCCCCTGATGAATTGCAATCATTCTCCTGATTCTCAATTGTTCCCAGATATATTTCGGGAAACACCACATTAAGCGTTGACGGTACATCAGCCACATACTTTTCCACAGCCTCCCAATAATCTGCCTGGCTTGTAAACTGGTCACATGCAATAACTGACCATTTTTTCATATCTATACAATCGTTTGGCAAAAGAATATTTGCCGGATTGAAACAATTTGACATATCAACAATTCTCCTTTAAATATACAAAATATATAACAGAAATCCGCTATACTCTATAGTATAACGGATTTACTTTTATTTGCATATATTAAATTCCTTTTGTTGTTAGAATTCTTCCCACTGCATCATCTAATTTTTCTGCCGGTATCTCGCCACTGTTAACTGCAGACAACACTGCATTATAACTGCTCTCAAAGCCTGTTGAAACATAAAGCATGCTCATTCCTGCCTTAACAGCTGCCACAGCCGCCTCATCCTGTGTACATACCTTATTAAGAGATGCGTCTGATAAATCATCTGTAATCAAAAGGCCATTAAAACCCATGGTAGTTCTCATATAGTTTACGGCACCTGCTGATGTAGAGCATGGCGTGGTTTCCTCTCCTGTCACACTCTGACAAATCACATTTCCCATCATGACTGCCGGAACACCTGCTTCAATTGCCTTCTGATATGGCACAAAATCAGATGCCTCAAGATCCTCCAGCTTATCTGTCATCCAGAGCATTCCTGTCGCCGAATCTGTAGTAGCCTTTCCTTTTCCGGGAAAGCTCTTTGCTACAGAATTGATTCCTGCACCATTATAGCTGCTTACCTGTGCTGCAACACAGTCACCTACAGTCGCTGACTCGCTGCCAAATGCATATATATCGTTATCTGCATTATCACCATATGCTATATCTGCTGTCGGCCCAAAATTCATATTAAGGCCATTGGTAGCCATATATGAACCTATCTTTCCTGCACTGCTGCCCGCTGCGTCAGCATCTCCAAGCTGTGATGGTGCCTGCTGTGCCTCATATCCATTAGCTGAAGCAAGAGGAAGTCTTTCTCCACCTTCTTCATCAATTGCAAGAAACAGATTCACGCCCAGTCGCTCCTGCGAAAATGACTGCAGACTGCTCATCATCTTTGTAACTGCAGCCTCACCTGAGAAATTCTCCTGTCTGAAAACAAAACCACCAAGAGGATATGTACCAATAGCTGCCTTTGTCTTGTTACCGGCCTGAGTGAACTGTGATACACCTGTAATCTCCTCAGGTCTCGTAATGAATAGCTGGGCTACCTTTTCCTCCGTTGTCATAGAAGACAGCTTTGTCTTGACAGTATCTGACGGAGTAAATGCTGGTGCTGCCTGCTGTCCATCAGCTTGTACCTGCTGAGTTCCATTCGTCTCCTGAGTAGGATTCTGTGTCTCCTGCTGGCTTTCTGTTATTTTCTTATTCGCATTATTCCCCGGCATCACAAAATGCACTGCTCCAAATACCAGCACAACTATCAGTGCAATTACTTCTATTGTGATGAGGTACTTATCTCCATTTTGTCTGAAGTTCATATTTAATCCCCAAAATTTGTATTTGTTAAATCGTTATTAGGTCCGCTTACTTTTCCTGATAATGCACTGCTGTATTCGTTTACAGTTGCACTAGGAGTATAGCCTGTCTCACCTTCAAGGAACTGATGCACTCCTGTAGCCATGTCTGCAAGTGTAGTAGGCACCTCAACCCATGCGCCATCAACCTTTCCACCATAGAACACCTGTGGATATGCTGTAGAATCCTCTACTGTATAGTCTGCAAGATTTTTAAATACTGAAAGAATCTCATCAGTATTATAGTTAGTATTGACATGTCCAATCAGATCTGATACCATCTTAATCTTTGCCGCTGTATTCATCTGCTTAGCTGATTCAAAAACCTTGAACAGCACTGTTCTCTGTCTTTCAGCACGCTTATAGTCTCCTCCTGCTGTATAACGTATTCTGGAATACGCAACTGCCTGAGTTCCATCAAGAGTATATGTGCCGGCTGAATCAATATGGGATGAGCTTGTTCCACGAACCTTATTGACCTCATCAATATATCCGTTTATCACCTTTGCCTCAGAAGCATCGATATCCTGTACTATACCTCCAACCTCATCTATAATCTCACCGACTGTATTGAAATTGACTGTAACATAATTCTTTATGTCTAAGTCCAGATTTTTGTTAAGTGTATCCACTGCAAGCTCCGGTCCGCCAAACGCATGTGCATGTGTCACCTTCTGGTATCCATGACCATCAATATTCATCATACAGTCTCTGAAAATAGATACCATGCGGATTTTCTTAGCATCATGATCAACCCTGACTACCATAATGGAATCGGAACGTGTTCCTTTATCAAGCTGATCTGAGCGGCTGTCAACACCAAATAACGCAAATTCCTCTATACCTGATTTGTCTGTAGTGCTGTCATCCTCAGCCTGAGTATCAGCTTTTGTCTTAACTGCCTCTGTACCCGGCTTTATGCCTTTAGCTTCTTTATTCTTAACATTACTGCTGTTAATCTTTACAAGTATTATCGCTATAATAGCAATAAGTACAATCATTACTGCTGTAATAATTATATTTTTCTTTTTTTTCATCTGCACTATTCTCCGTCATTCATATGTGTCTGTGCCTGTTACTTTTCGTCCTCATCTCTGCCATAATAATTGCCATAGTAATTACCATAATAGTTTCCATAGTAATGACCATACTTAGACTCCTCAAACCTGCACTTATTGAGCACAGCTCCAAGAATCTTTACTCCCGAGTCCTCAAGTGTACGCTTTGTATTAATGATTGCACGGCTGCTTGTAACATTCTGGGCAGCAACTATTACTGCTCCGTCTACATTCTTTCCAACTACGGCCGCATCAATCGCAGCTCCTGTAGGAGGAGTATCGACAAGCACATAGTCAAAGTTCTTCTCTCCAAACTCGATAAGCTCTTTAAACTCCTCTGTCTCAAGAAGCTCTGTAGGATTTGGTACCTCATGTCCTGCAAAGAGAATAAACACTCCTTTGATGTTTGTCGCATATACTACTTTGTCCAAAGATACCTGACCTGAGAGATAATGTGAGAGTCCGTATATCTTTCCACCGCTCTCCACTTTCGCTCTGAGTCGTCCTACAAGGACTGACTTACGCATATCGGTATCTACTACAAGGACTGACTTCTTAGAGTCCGCCATCGAACGAGCCAGATCCATAACTACGGTTGTCTTTCCTTCATTTGGCACGCTGCTGGTAAAGAGGATGGACTTCACGCCCTTTCCACTGAAACTGATGCTTGTTTTAAGAGCTCGAAGAGACTCCTTCATTGTATAGCTCTGGTCTTTTATCTGATTAATAACTATTGTTTCCATTAAACTGCCCTCTTCTTACTCTTGCTATCGTCTGATTTAGATGATTGAGTTTTCTTCTTTTTTCTTCTCTTTGTCTTGGCTCCATCATACTCTGTCTCATCAACAGGAAGTGATGCAAGCACCTTGAGGCCTGTTCTGGTCTCCATATCATCTGCATTGGAAATTGTATCGTCAAGCATGTATCCAAGTACAACTATGCCGGTAGCAAGAAACAGTCCGAGTACAGCTCCTATAACTGTATTCTTAAGGATATTATTATTCACCGGTGTCTTTGAAGCATATGCTGTCTGGATAATCTTTGGCTGTGACTGATCCATATTGTCAGCGATATACTGTGATGAAACCTTTGCAATCTCATCTGCCACTGTCTTTGAAGCTTCCAAATCAGTGTCTGTAACTACAATCTTGAGCACACGTGTATCTGTCGGATTCTCTATTGAAACCCTCTTGCTAAGCTGCTCGTATGTCTCGTCCATATCCAGATTGTCGATTACCTGTGATAAAACTGTCCTGCCTGTGATAACGTACTCATAGTCGTTTGTCAGACTCGAGCCTACCTGAATATCAGCAAGACTGGTGATAGATGTTGACTTGGTCAGTACATACATCTCTGCAGATGCCTCATACTCCGGTACAAAAGTAATCTTGGAGTATAATCCAAATACTGCTGCAAGAAGCACCATTGATGCCACAAGTGCCTTCCAGTGCTTCACTAATTCGTGAAACAGCGCTACTAAATCGATTTCAATTTCCTGATCTCTTATTGGTTCGTTGTTTTCCATTTTCCTACCCTTTACAAATTGTAACATTATTTTTCGGTTTAATCCTATGTTATATTACTACACTTCATTTCTTTTGTCTATTTTTAGAAGTCACAAAAAAAATATTAAGAATATGTCATATTTTGTAAATAATTATGCAATATAATAGAAAAGTGCCGTTTCCGGCACTTTTCTTTGTTGTATTTTCATTTGCTATATTTTATTTGTTCCTGTTCTATTGTTGCTGTTCTAGTTCTGCTGTGGCTGTTCTGATGGTTCAGTCGGTGCCACCGGCTGTGGTTGTGGTTTTGAATTTACTGTAACGGTTATTGAACTGCTTGCGCTATTCCAGCCTGCCATTTCACCTGCTATAGCTGTAATCTGTACGCTACCAGCCCTGTAAATGGTCACATTTCCGGCGCCATCTACTGACGCAATCGAAGGATCACTTGACTGGTAAGAAAGCGCTGCTCCGTTTGAAGCACTTGCTCCGAGAGAAAATGGTGCATCTCCCTCTGTTACAGTTTTATTACCGCAACCTATTGTCACAGATGGTGTCTGGTTTGGCTGTGGCTTTGCATTTACAGTGATTGTAATTGTCTTGCTGCCGGCCTTATAGCTTGTAGTAGCCTCAGACTTGACAGTGATTGTTGCAGTTCCGACACCTGCTATCGTCACATTACCGTTCTCATCCACTCTCACTACACCATTATTATCACTTGAGTATGTGAGCTTTGCATTATCCTCTGCTGTCACACCGAGATTGAATGCTCCGTCGCCCTCTGTCACATTATAAGAGTCAGCTCCGCCAAGACTCTGTGCTTTGCCGGTCACCTTGTCAACACCACCATATACAATTACTTTTTCATCTAATGTTACATTCTCATATAGCTTCTTTGCAGCTGAATAAGGCATATTTATGCAGCCATGGCTGCCGCTGTACAGGTAGATATTTCCACCGAAAGTACTTCTCCACGAAGCATCATGGAAGCCAATTCCACCATTGAATGGTATAAAGAAATTAACCCATGACTTATATCCGTCTCCCCTTAAGTATCTATCCTTATCTCTTGAGAAAATAGAATACACTCCGGTAGGTGTTCCGTGTCCTTTTGAAATACATCCTGTAACACACTGACTTGATACAACAAGCTCTCCATTCTTGTATACATATACCATCTGGTTGGTAAGATCCACTTCACAGTAATTGCCACCATATGTGACATATTCACCTGTTTCTTCTTCCTTTGCCTCACTGTAAACTGCTTCCACTGTTGCAGACTTTTTATTGTTTATTGCCTCAGCAATCGCCTCATACAGCTTGTTTCCATCTACAGTCTGTCCTGATGATGCTACAGGCACATTTATTATACTTCCGCCTGTTGTCTTAAACTGTCCTGTTTTCTTCTTTGACACATCATGCTTTTTGGCTAGCTCTGTACAATATGTAGCCATATTCTCGCCATCAAGCGAAACTGACAATCCGTCATTGTCCACTATAAGCCACTGGGCTATCTGATCCTTTCCTACAGCCTCTGTAGCAGCTTCACCTGTTGCCGGTGTGAAATTACATGTCACCGTCACATCAAGATATGCATTGGCTTCTTTTAAGGCATTCTTTACCTGCTCGCTGTCTGCAGCCTTTTCTCCATCAACATATCCTGTTGTGGATGTAAGCTCCACCTTATCCTTCAGCTTCTTTACAGCACTTGTAAGATTTGCAGCTGCATTGTCATACACAGGCGCATCTCCTGATACACCGTCAACACCCTCAAATTGTCCTGCCTCTGCATTGTAGGCTATTGTAGCACGATATGGAACAATTGATCTTATATCAAAGGTCTGTGTGTCTGTCGCAGCCTTCTTTTGTTCGTCATCATTTGCATCTGTATCCGTATCACTCTGAGCCGTAGCATCAGACTGTGACTGCGTTTTTGCAGTGATATAAGAGTCTACAAGAGCCGTCTCCAGCTCATCAGACTTGTCCATTTTAAAAAGCTTCACTTGCTTTTCCGGCTCCTTATCCTTATTAGCTGCATTTATCAGCTCCTGAAGATCTGCTTTGTCATTGTACTTGAGTCCCAAATCCTTAGCTGTCATATCAAATGATGCATCGTCAAGCTTCACTGATATCTTATACTTGCCTACTGCAGTCTTTATGGCTTTCTTTGCCTCGTCAGCAGTCATTCCACCTACATCAACTGATGCAAGCTTGTACTTTTCAGGGAATGTCTTGTATGCTTTCTTTCCACAGCCTGCCATTCCCAATGCCATAAGCACACAGGCCAAAACTACCAGGAGTTTTATACTTTTCTTCTTCATCTTTGTCCTCTTTATCTTAATTTATATTATTCTCACAGCACCATATTTTATCACTTTCTTATATATGCCTCAAGTGAGATTTGTCACATATTTTCCGATTATTTAGACATATTATTCATCATTATGATAACAAAAAGCTTGCTAATGACGCACAATATGTAACAGGCGTATAAAATAGTTCTGATAAACCTTATCGCTCATATGCATTTTATTCAACATACAAAATACTTTATAATTCTTATTTACACATTTATACATATCTGTATTCTTTTTTTCGATTTGACTGACAAACAGCTTCATCCTTTTTCTAAGCTGTTTTTTATCAGTGTTTCTAATCAGACAAAGCTGCAAATAATCGTTGATAAATTTGCTTGTTTTATCAAACCACAGCTGCTTTCCGCCTATACTAAAGTGCTCCGCATCCCGGCCTGCCTCAATCAATTTCATGATAACCTTCTCATAATGGTCAAGCCTCTTCAGTGAGCTTTCTATCGAAACGCTCTGATTTACGTCACCGACTCTATACTCATAAAGTGCCTTATCATATGCGTAGATACTTTCTGCATATGCCATTGGGATTATTGAAAACTCCTGATCCTCGTAAAATACCCCCTCAGAGAGTGTCAGTCCTGTATTTCTATAAAACTGCGTATTATATATCACCCCATGCAGACTCAGCCCCCACCAGAAATCATACAGATGCTCGTCCACATATCCTGCATTATATGGTCCACCATTTTTTGTTATATATTTATCGTCGTATGGATACTCATCAGTATTTTCTCTCTGCAGCACATATGATCTATAGCTCATCAGCACTGCATCTGCGAAATTCTCATGTTTATTTTCATTATCTTTAAGATAACAAATAGTTTCTTTCAACACATCAGTGTTTACCCAGTCATCAGCGTCTACTACCTTAAAATAGCTTCCTTTTATTATTTTTACTCCTTCATTAATTGCCGAGCCATGACCACCATTTTCTTTATTCAGTATCCGGTACACGTCAGGATATTTATTTACATATTTTTGTGCAATCTCCACACTATTATCGGTAGAGCCGTCATTCACAACAATAATGTCCAGCATATTTAAAAGAGAGTTATCATCAATAATAAATGATGATAACCCTTTATCCAAAAACTTTGCCGCATTATATGTCGGTATTATTATTGATAGTATCTTTTTATTTTCTGTTTCCATATCCTATCTAATTCCTGTTTCTATATGTTAATTTCCACTTATATCGCTGTCTGTCACCATATTTGACAATGGTAGTCAGTATTATTTTCTGTATAGTCTGTCTGCTCTGCCAACCCTTTTGGCAAGCTCAAGCAGCTTTGCAAATTGATTCTCGTAAAAGCTGTTGCTCACATGTAGCTTATTAAACAGCCGAAATACTTTATATTTACGCTGTACTGCCTCATACATAAGTGCACTTTTTTGAGCGAGTCTCATGTTAAACTGCTCTACTATCGCTCTGCCGGATTGTCTGTCGGTATTTTTTATCAAAGCTATTTGATAATAGCTTGTGATTATGCCCGACGTCTTTCTGATAAAGTGTTCCTTTCCACCCTGTGGCATTTTTGCAAAGCTCTTCTCTGCCTCAAGTACATTAAATATAACCTGCTCCAAATCCGGAAGACGCTTCACCTGACTCGCTGCCGAAACACTTTGATTTACATCTCCAACTCTGTATACATACAACTCTTCCTGAATAAATCTGACAGTTTTTGCATACGAAAACGGAACGGTTGCATACTCCTGGTCTTCGTAAAATACATGCTCTGTGAGCTTATATCCAAGTGCTTTATAGAACCCTGTGTTATATATCACTCCGTGAAATGATAGACCATCATATACATCATCCCACATATTTACTATATCCTTTAAATTGTACTCTCTTGTAAAATCAGGCACACTCACATCTGCCGGTCTGTACTCATCCTTTGATATGTCATAATACCTGAAGCTTTGTATCACCGCATCCGAATCTACATGCTCGAGATATTCAACCAGGTGCTTTAGCGCAAGCGTATCTACCCAGTCATCTGCATCGACCACCTTTAAATACTTTCCTCTCACATGCTCCACGCCTGTGTTGATTGCAGAACCGTGTCCACCATTTGTTTTATTTACTATGACAAAGGTATCAGGATACCAGTCCACAAATTTCTGCGCCACTTCAACACTTCTGTCAGGTGTGCCGTCATTTACGACTATCACCTCAAGCTTATCGAGTATAGCCTTGTCAATATCTATTTCCTCAAAGCGGCCCTCTGTTGCCATTTTACAGTTGTGCTGTGCTGTCTGTGCATCTGTATCCATGCATACCAGAAATGACGACAGGCCCTTATTCAGAAACTTTTCTGCATTATATGTTGGTATTATGATTGATAATATTTTACTCATTAACTGTTCTATCCGTCCTGATTACTATTATTAAAAAGAGTATTGCATACTCATTAACGCCTATTCATGAAATTAATTACCACGCAGTCTGCTATAGACCCATGCTGCCATCGGAAATATCTTAAAACCTGTTTTTCTAAGCATCCAGACGCTCTTCCTGCTGCACGCCCGGTACACTCCCGGGTGCTCCTCACGCAGCATCTCGTCAAACTTCTTCATCTGCTCAACGTTCCTTGTATCATTGCCCTTTGCCAGAAATATCTGGTACTCATCATCGACTGCCTCGGCTATGCCGCGCTCAAGGTACTGCTTCTTGTAGGTCTGCAGATTGCCGTGCACGTTGTTGTACTCAAACAGTGCATCAAGCACCTTAAGGTGCTGGTCATGACGCTTGATCATCATCTTTATGTCCACGCTCTGGCCACTCCTTCCAAGTCTGTACTGATACAGCGGCAGTGGTGAAAACGTGATGCTTGTGCAGTATGGTATAGGGTAGAGTATATACTCCTGGTCCTCGTAGAAGCAGTGCTCATCCACACGAATATCATTCTTCTGCAATACATCAGTACGGATGGTCATGGAATGTATAGTGATCAGCGGGTCCATGACTGCCTCAGCAAAGCCCCACTCCCTGTTGTAGTGATAAGAGTTGGACACTGCCTTTCTGCGCTTTGTGACCTTCTTTGTCTTATCATCCACCAGGTTGAAGTCATTGGATATGACATCCGAGTGCGTGTGCTTCAAAAGCTGTACAAATTGTGGCAAAAGGCTCTTGTCCAGCCAGTCATCACCATCCACCACCTTGAAATACTTTCCTGTTGCACGCGGTATCGCATAGTTGATGGTAGATCCATGGCCTCCGTTCTCCTTAGAGAGCACCTTGAAGCTGTATGGATATTTCTGCTCGTAGGTATGTGCCAGGCTGGCTGTAGAATCTGTGGAACCATCATCCACTATGAGTATCTCCAGACTTCTGAGCACAGACAAATCTATAAACGAGTCAAGACAGTTCTTTATATACTTTTCAACATTGTAAGCCGGAACGACTATGGTTAAAAGCTTCTCCATATATGTTTCTCCATGTATACCTGTTTACTTGTGTACTACTCTCCGAGTCCATCCTTGATGTACTGTATAAGGTGTTCAAGCGCCTCACTCTCATCCTCGCCATTGCAGATAAGTTCTATCTCATCGCCTGACTTTATGCATGCTCCAAGCACTGAAAGTACACTCTTTGCATTAGCTACATTTTTCTCGTCATATATAAATGTTACCTTTGATTTAAATTTCATTGCCTCTTTGCAGAGATTGCCGGCCGGACGTAAATGTAATCCGGTAGGATTCTTGATTATTATTTTTTGTGCTACCACTTTTATTACCTCTTTTCGGTTATATATCTATCAATGTGATGAACTGTCAGAGCCGTTATTTCCGGTGTTTCCTGACGATGTGCTGCCCGATGAACCACCTGTGCCGGTGTCGCCTGATGTTGTATCGCCTGTTGTTGAGCCCGAGGCTGTTCCTGTACCATCAGTTCCCGTTGTGCCGCCTCCGTCACCTTCCCTTCCGATAACTATCTGAACCTTTATCTCGCCCCATGTGTACTTGGTCTCATCCAGATTTGGCTTTACCGTCACTGTATGTGTACCTGTACCAAGGCCTGTCACATCAATTTTACCCTTCAGTGTAGTTCCCGAAAGTGTATCTATATCAGACTTGGTGCCGCTTACTATGACACTACTCTTATCTGTTACAAATGTAAGCGTATATCCATCTTCCAGTCCGTCATATGTGATATTGGAGCTGTTCAGCGTCATGGTTGAAGTCGCATTTGTTTCAATCTTTATATCTATACTGAGCTTTGCCTTGGATGAGTTCACTATAAAAACTCCATCCGGCAGATATCCTGTCAGGTCAACAGATGTACTTATATCGTCTGTTGCACCCGATATATCGATTGGGCCCACATCTATAGATGTGATATTGTTCAATGCTTCTGCATTACCCTTGAGCATTACAGACTCCTCTGATAGTTCTACTCCGAGCACGCTCTTTCCTCCTGCCGGCGAGCCTGTCGTAGTACACTTGATAGGCACCTCCTTGGTACTTAGGACATCAACTGTCACTGCTATAGACTGATACTGGCTGTCCACATCAAGCTTTGATATATCTATCTCATCGCCATTATCATCAATCAGAGTGAGATCACCGCGATCAGTTATCTGATTATCTGATATTATGGTATTGTCATCGACCTTTATATTTACATTAGCCGATGCTATAGTTGAAACAATGGACTCAGGACCTCCGATCTTTACTACCTTTGGATTTGCCTGTGGCTTGTTTCCCAGTGCTTTCGCACCTGAGAGACTTCCATCCAATGATACCTTTACCTCAAACTGCTTCTGCATATATTTTTCAACCGAAAGCGGGAGCATATGGTCTCCACCGTTGAAGGTAATCGAATGTCTGTACTTGGTGCATCCAATATCTACCTTTACGCTTGCCTTATTCGTATCATCCTTATCTACTATGATATTTGCAAGGTCGACATTTGCGTAAAAATCAGAATCATCAAGCTCGTTCAGATAGCTTCTCTTGCCTGATACCGAAAAGCTGATGGTCTTTTCCGAATCCTTGATGGTAGGCCATAGCCCCTTGTCAACAACCGAATCACGGCCTGTGACGGTGACTGTTGTGGTAAATGTCTTTGTCTTGACCGGGTCATTGAGATTGTAGACCACAAGCCAGAGTATAAATGCAAATGCTATCGCAAGTATTTTAAAGCCTATATTATTTGTGAAGGTTTTTAGAAGCTTCTTTCCCATTCTTAAACCTCCTTTTAATTAATTCAAATTTACCCGGCTCCCTATGTCTGTTCTGCAGAAGCTTAAGCTGTGTGCGTAGATGATCGGCATCTATATCGTGCTCAATCTGCCCCTTGTATGCTGTAGAAACTGATCCTGTCTCCTCTGAAACTATGATAGTAAGCGAATCACTTACCTCGCTGACTCCGACCGCTGCACGGTGTCTGGTTCCCAAATCCTTCGAGAGTGACAGGCTGTCTGATAGCGGAAGGTAACATGTAGCTGACACCACACGGTTGCCACGCACGATAACCGCTCCGTCATGAAGCGGTGTGTTTTTCTCAAAAATATTGATGAGGAGCTGACTTGTAAGTATAGCATCCACATCTATTCCTGTTCTGATATACTCTCCCAGATTTATCTCATCCTCCATGACTATTAGCGCTCCTGTCTTTACTCTGCCCATCGCAAAGCATGCACGCACCAGCTCATCAATTGTCTTGTCGGAGAATTTCTCAATTTCGCCTCTGCCAGTATTAAAAAAATCACCCAAAAAGGTCTTTCCACCAATATTCTCCAAGGCATTTCGAAGCTCAGGCTGAAAAATAACAACAAGTGCCACGAGACCTATATTAAAGAGTTTCTCAGCAAGCCACAGTATCGTATCCATCTGGAACAATGCTGCAACAAGCACAAACAACAGTATGATAATAAGGCCCTTGAACAGATTCCATGCCCTCGTGGTCTTTATCCACAAAAGTATATGATAGAAGAGCACTGAAATAATAAGTATCTCTATAATGTCTATCACACCGATTTTGATGCCCGGCACATTTGTGAATGTAAGGAACTGGTCCTTGAAGCGTATCAATACACCACTCACATTATCCATAGCGCCCTCCTTTCTCTTATACTATGTAACTATTTGTCATCCTCAAATATATTTTCGTCTATTTCGAGATCTTTTGCAATAGCCTCTTTGCTGATATTTTCCTGATTATGTCTCGGAATCTTCTTTCCAAGGCTTCCTGTATTGCCAAAGTGCTTTACAACCTTTTCCTCCTTGGCAATCATCTTCTTTGGAACTGCCTTGACGTAATAGTAATATTCATCATCCTCAAACTGTACGTTTTCTGTACGTGCATAGTCAAGATTCATAAATATAAACTGTATGACAACACCTGCAAAAATAGCAACTACAGTGCTGAGCACAAGCCAGATTATCTTCTCCGGCAGTCCGAGCACCAGATAAGCAACAACAAGTGCAACCAACTGTATGAGCCCTCCTGCTATGGTAGCAACAGTCCATGAATTGTTGATTTTCAATCGTCTGACCTGATACACCACCAGTGTGGTGATAACAAAGATTGCCATAACTATAAACATCTCTTTGTTGTCAAGAAGCTGTCCCATTGTCACATTGAGCTTTGTAGTGCTCTGCCCCTTTTTATCTACCACCTCTGCAAGCGCTGATGCATTCTGTCTGATTCCGTCAAGGAAATAGTACAGCAGTGTGCCACATATTATTGCAACAACCGAATAAGCTCTTCTTAAAAGACCTGCTGCAACCGGCACAACAGATGGTATGTGAAGCTGAAAGCATATAGGTGTGAGTATCACAAGCATGCCATCCTTCGGTGCAAAACGAAAATAGACAAAATACAGTACTAAAAGAAGTACAAATGTGATAGCAAAAACCTCTATGGACAGCGCATACATATCTAAAAGTATCATAATCGAAGCAATCCAGAGTATTGCATTCACCGGAAGCAGTGCACACACAAGCGCTAAAAGCAGTGCCACAAGCATCGAGCTGATTTTCGCCATATAGCCGATATTCAAATCTATTGTTATAAATGCGATAAATGCAACGGCAAATCTCACAACCGGAAGTATAAAGTGCTCATACTCACCGCAAAATTTGACTGCCTTATCCTTAATTTCCAGTAACTTGTTCATAAAGCCTCCCTAACGCTTAATCTTTTCCTCACGGGAATATATTCTGCCCACTGCCTTCAGGTGATTTGCGTATTTGCGCACTTCTCTTCTGCCGGCCTTATATCTTGCAGTATACACCACAATTGTGACAAAAATGTAAACCGCCATAAATGCAATATACAGTATGCCTATTGTGACACCCATTGCCTTAAAATCAAGCTTATTGATTCTGTCCAAAAGCTCTGCTGCATTGACAGCAACCCACATCACAACAAGCCCTGCAAATGCGAATGTACCTGTAAAGAAGCTTTTTAAGCCCTCTTTCCATATATAGTCCCATCCGTAATAGCTTGCGGACTGCTTCTGCACACGGCTGTCATCGCTTTTGCTGTCACATAGAGCAATATTAAACAGTTCCCTTACTTTTTCTTCGTTTATCATAAATCATCCTCTTACCTGTTACTTGATATATCTCATACGGTTTTTGTCATCCTGCTGCCACAGCTGCCTATCCTGGCTCTTTGGTGTGTCAAGGGCACTGCGTAGTGTGTTTGTGAGCTTAGTCTTGCACTCATCACAAAATCTACCTGTACGTATCATCCTGCCACAGTTCTCGCATGGTATACCATATGATGAATCCGGTGAAAACGAAAGCCTTTCCTCACGTATCCACCTATTTATCTGCTTCATGGATGTATCCGTCTCCTTGGCCACTGTCTCAACCGGCACATTTGGATTATCCTCAACAAATCTCTTTACTATATCAAATTTCTCATCCATTTTTTTCTGGCAGTTCGGGCAGTACTGCTCATCTGACAGTACATTAAATATTCTGCCACAGCCCTTGCAATTAGATATTCTCATCTGATAAAACCCTCCTAACTTCCCTGTCCTATGCAAATACACAGCACATATACACGGCCGGGACATTTCTTTGCTATCTCGTGCCCAATCGACTCCGCCGTACTGCCTGTAGTATATATATCATCTACTATTAGTATTTGGTCATATTGTACAATACTATCCGCCACTTGAAAAGCCCCCTCTAGACAATTTCTGCGTTCAACATACCCCATTGTCTTGAGTGGACTGGTATTTTTCACTCTGCGCACAAGCCCTTTTACCATCCTTATGCCTGTTTTTTCAGACAATGCCTTTGCAAAACACTCTGCCTGATTGTAGCCTCTCTGGCGCATTTTTTTACGGTGCATCGGCACCGGAATAATAACATCTATCCCACATCTTAGTATCCAGTCCGAATATCTTTCCACTGCTGTCTGTGCAAAATAAGCCGCATACTCACGTCTGTTTGAATACTTGAACCTGTACATGGTCTGCTTTATGCTGCCCTTGTATGCAAAAAGCGCCTTGCCCTGCCTGTAGCTGTCATCTTCCCGCATCTGCCTGTGATGCTCTAGTGCCCGTGCACAGTCGTCACAATACTCTCTTCGCTCAGACAAAACCGGCTTCCCGCAGCGCATACACTGCGGCTGCTCAACCGGAAAGAGCTTTTCACAGCATCTGCTGTGTATATATCTCTCAACCGGACCAATTATACCATCACATACCGGACAGCGCGGTGGAAATACCAGATTGATTACGCCTCTCCCAATATCCTTTATTTTGTTCACTAATCCCCCTGACTGTAATATCCCCATTTGTAACAATATTAACAAAAAAGCGACAATACATTCCTGCAATGCAGGGACATATCATCGCCCTCACGGCTGCCTGTTATAAAACGTATATTCTAGAATTCTTCATCTCTCTTGCCTGCAAGGAACTCTACATACTTTCCTGTACCGATAGCAACACATGTCATAGGCTGCTCTGCAGTCATTGTATTGATGCCGGTCTTTTCCTCGATAAGCTCCTCAAGACCTCTGAGCAGCGAACCGCCTCCTGTAAGCACGATTCCTCTGTCTGCGACATCGGCTGCAAGCTCCGGTGGAGTCTTTTCAAGCACTGAGTGCACTGCCTCAACTATCTGAAGAGTTGCCTCACGAAGTGCTTCCTCTGTCTCCTCTGAGCTGACTGTAATAGTCCTTGGAAGTCCTGTTACAAGGTTTCTTCCTCTTACCTCAATTGTCTCCGGCTGTGGGAGAGGGTAGCATGTACCAATCTTGATTTTGATATCCTCAGCTGTTCTCTCTCCGATGAGAAGGTTATGCTTCTTTCTCATGTATCTGACAATTGCCTCATCAAAATCATCTCCGGCTATCTTGATAGATGTGCTGACTACCGAACCACCGAGTGAGATAACTGCTATATCTGATGTACCGCCTCCGATATCTACTATCATATTTCCGCATGGCTTTGAAATATCAATACCTGCACCGATTGCAGCTGCGATTGGCTCCTCGATAATCTTAACATCTCTGGCTCCTGCTGCAAATGTAGCATCCTCAACGGCCTTCTTCTCAACCTCTGTAACACCACTTGGCACACATACGCTCACGAGCGGCTTTCTGAAGCTTTTCTTACCAAGCGCCTTCTGGATGAAGTGCTTGATCATCTTCTCTGTAACTGTATAATCTGAGATAACACCCTGACGCAGCGGTCTGACTGCAACGATATTACCCGGTGTCCTTCCGAGCATGAGGCGTGCTTCCTCTCCGATTGCCTTAATCTTGTTGGTGTCCCTGTCAAAGGCTACTACTGAAGGCTCCTTTAACACAACACCCTTTCCTTTTATATAAACAAGTATACTTGCTGTTCCTAAATCGATTCCGATATCTGATCCGACCATTTTAATAGCCCCTTTCCTGCCATATCTTTAAATTTACACATACACTCTCTTATTATATACAATAAATCCCATTTTTCAAACTTTTTTTTTGAAAAAGGTCATATTTAATAAAATTTTAAAGTTTATCCTTGTCTTTTTCCAGATATGGTTTCAAAAACCGGCCTGTATATGACTGTTTTACCTCGCATATCTCCTCAGGTGTGCCCTGCGCTATGACGGTTCCGCCGCCGTCTCCGCCCTCAGGTCCCATATCTATGATATAGTCAGCTGTCTTTATCACGTCGAGGTTGTGCTCGATAACAACTACAGTATTGCCTCCGTCCGAGAGCCTGCGCAGTATCTCCACAAGCTTGTGTACATCTGCAAAGTGCAGCCCCGTAGTAGGCTCATCAAGTATATATATGGTCTTTCCGGTGCTCTTTCTGCTAAGCTCTGTGGCAAGCTTGATACGCTGTGCCTCACCACCCGAAAGCTCTGTGGACGGCTGTCCCAGCTTCACGTAGGATAGTCCGACATCATAGAGCGACTGGATTTTGTTCTGGATCTTTGGCACATTTTTGAAAAACTCAAGTGCCTCCTCCACTGTCATATCAAGAACATCGTATATGCTCTTGCCCTTGTACTTTACATCGAGTGTCTCCCTGTTATATCGTTTGCCTCCACAGACCTCACACGGCACATATACATCAGGCAGGAAATGCATCTCTATCTTAAGGATTCCATCGCCGCCGCAGGCCTCACACCGACCGCCCTTTACATTGAAACTGAAACGGCCCTTTTTATAGCCCTTTGCCTTGGCATCGGGTGTTGATGCAAACAGGTCTCTTATCATGTCAAACACACCTGTATATGTGGCAGGATTAGAGCGGGGTGTACGGCCTATCGGTGACTGGTCGATGTCTATGACCTTGTCAAGCTGTTCAAGACCATCTATACCGTCATGGTCACCTGCGATACACCTGGCTCTGTTTAAGGATTTGGCCAGATGCTTGTAGAGTATCTCATTGGTCAATGAGCTCTTTCCCGAGCCCGACACGCCTGTAACACAGGTCATGATACCAAGAGGTATCTGCACATCAATATTTTTCAGGTTATTCTCCCTGGCTCCTCTTATCGTGATATATCCGCTTGGCTTGCGCCTCTCCTGTGGCACCGGTATCTTTATTTTACCACTCAAATATGCTCCTGTGAGTGATTTTTTGCACTTTATAATGTCCTTTAACGAGCCTGCTGCCACTATCTCCCCGCCGTGCGAGCCTGCTCCCGGCCCTACATCCACGATATAATCCGCTGCGCGCATGGTATCCTCATCATGCTCCACCACTATGAGCGTATTTCCCAGATTCTTAAGATTCATAAGTGCGCCAAGCAGCTTGTCGTTATCCCTCTGATGCAGTCCGATACTTGGCTCATCAAGTATATATGCCACACCTACAAGTCCTGAGCCTATCTGCGTGGCAAGCCTGATTCGCTGGGCTTCCCCGCCTGAAAGACTTGCCGTGCCGCGGGTAAGGGTGAGGTAATCAAGGCCGACTTGCTGCAAAAAGCCAACTCTCGCACGGATTTCCTTTAGTATCTGGTCTCCTATATAGTGTTGCTGCTCTGTAAGCTCTATATCAGCAAGGAACTTCACAAGCTCCTTCACAGACATGGAGGTCATCTCATATATGTTCTTGTCCGCAACCGTAACGGCAAGTGACGACGGCTTAAGTCTCTGCCCCTTACAGCTCGTACACGGAGTAATGCGCATAAACTGCTCATACTCTGCCTTTGCCGTATCAGAAAAGGTCTCCTTGTATCGGCGCTCAACATTGTCCACAAGGCCGTTCCATACAAGGTCATAGACGCCTTCGCCTCTCTGACCCTTGTATCTGACCTTGAGCACTCTGCCGTCTCCACCGTAAAAAAGCAGTTTTTTCATATCTGCAGATAAATCATCAATCGGTGTGTCGAGAGGAAGCCCATAGCCCTCATGCAGCGCACGAAGTGTCGCATAGGTATAGCTCTTTGGGTCTGTACATGACTGCCACCCCATCACCTGTATGGCACCCTCTGATATGGAAAGCGATGCATCCGGCACCATAAGCTGCGGGTCAAACTCCATCTTGTAGCCGAGTCCGTAGCAGGTCGGACATGCTCCGAACGGATTGTTGAAGGAGAAGCTTCTCGGCTCAACCTCATCTATGCTTATGCCACAGTCAGGGCACGCAAAGTTCTGGGAAAAGGTCATCTGTTCGCCATCCACAATATCAACTATGGCATTGCCCTCTGTCAGTTCAAATACATTTTCAAGTGAATCAGTAAGCCTCTTTTCTATGCCCGGCTTTACAACCAAACGGTCTACAACAATATCAATATTGTGCTTTATATTTTTCTCCATTGGGATATCCTCGGAGAGCTCATACATGCTGCCATCTACAATCACACGCACATATCCGCTCTTTTTGGCTCTCTCGAACAGCTTCTGGTGCTCACCCTTGCGGCCTCTGACCACCGGTGCAAGAAGCTGGATACGGGTGCGCTCAGGCAGTGCCATAACAGTATCCACCATCTGGTCTATAGTCTGCTTTGTAATGGCACGCCCGCACTTCGGACAGTGTGGTATTCCAATTCTGGCATAAAGCAGTCTGAAGTAATCATATATCTCCGTGACCGTTCCGACAGTTGAACGCGGGTTCTTGTTGGTGGATTTCTGGTCAATGGAAATGGCAGGCGGAAGTCCCTCTATAGACTCCACATTCGGCTTCTCCATCTGTCCTAAAAACTGACGCGCATACGATGAAAGTGACTCCATGTACCTGCGTTGCCCCTCAGCATATATGGTATCAAATGCCAGTGATGACTTGCCGGAGCCTGAAAGCCCTGTAAAAACAACAAACTCATCTCTCGGGATGTCAAGACTGACGCACTTTAGATTGTGTTCGCTGGCACCTCGTATTTTGATGTATTTTCTTTCTTTTTTTGCCATAATTTGTGTTCCTCCAAATTGCTTCCGGATGTTATAAGCTTTTATTTTACGTCTCTCAATGTGTTTTTAAGCATAATAAGCTTATCCCTGTACTCAGCAGCCGCCTCGAAATTGAGCTCTGCCGCTGCTTTTTTCATCTTTTTCTCTATATCTGCGATATGCTTCTCAAGCTCTTTTTTGCTCATTGACTCCGGATCTTTGTCAAGAGCATTCTCATCGGCCGCTACCTTCTTTGAGATAGCTATGAGATCACGCACGGATTTCTGTATAGTCTGTGGCGTGATGCCGTGAGCCTCATTGTACTCTTCCTGTACCTTTCTACGACGCTTTGTCTCGTCAATTGCGACACGCATGGAGTCTGTAATCTTGTCAGCGTACATGATAACATGGCCCTCACTGTTACGTGCGGCACGTCCTATCGTCTGTATAAGTGAGGTCTCTGAACGAAGGAAGCCTTCCTTATCCGCATCGAGTATGGCAACAAGTGTAATCTCCGGGATATCAAGGCCCTCCCTGAGCAGATTGATACCGACGAGCACGTCAAATACGTCAAGACGCAGGTCACGTATTATCTCCGCTCTCTCAAGTGTATCTATATCTGAATGCAGGTACTTTACCCTGATTCCAAGCTCTGCCATATAGTTTGTGAGATCCTCAGCCATACGCTTTGTGAGTGTCGTGATAAGCACCTTGTGATGGTTTGCAGTCTCCTTATTGACCTCTGATACAAGGTCATCAATCTGTCCCTCGACAGGGCGCACTGATATTTCCGGATCCAAAAGTCCTGTCGGTCTGATAATCTGCTCCGCACGAAGCAGCTCATGCTCATTCTCATACTTATTAGGAGTGGCTGAGACAAAGAGCATCTGGTCTATTTTACCCTCGAACTCCTCGAAATTGAGAGGTCTGTTGTCAAGGGCCGAGGGCAGTCTGAAGCCATAGTCCACAAGAGTGGTCTTTCTGGAGCGGTCACCCGCATACATACCGCCTATCTGTGGAATCGTGATATGTGACTCATCCACGATTATGAGAAAATCATCCGGGAAGAAATCTATGAGTGTCATAGGAGGCTCCCCCGGCTTTGCAAAGTTCAGATGCCTCGTATAGTTCTCAATTCCTGAGCAGAAGCCTGTCTCTCTCATCATCTCTATGTCAAAATTGGTCCTCTCTGCTATTCGCTGAGCCTCTATGAGCTTGTCCTCGCCTTTAAAATACTTCACACGCTCATCAAGCTCTTTCTCTATATTGAGGCAGGCCTCATTTATCTTCTCCTGCGAAACTACATAGTGAGATGCAGGGAAGATCATCGTATGCTCAAGCGAGCACTTTACCTCGCCGGTCAGCACATCAATCTCCACTATCCGATCTATCTCATCACCGAAAAACTCAACTCTGATTGCCGTATCATCGGCATTTGCCGGAAATATATCAAGCACATCCCCATGCACTCTGAAGGTGCCTCGGTGAAAATCCATATCATTCCTGGTGTACTGTAAATCTATGAGAGCCCTCGCGAGATCATCCCTGTCCCTCTCCTGCCCCGGGCGCAGCGAAATACTCATGCCTGTCCACTCATCAGGACTTCCAAGTCCGTATATGCAGGAAACCGATGCCACGACAATGACATCCTTTCGCTCTGTGAGCGCTGCCGTGGCTGAAAGCCTGAGCTTATCTATCTCATCATTTACAGAGGAATCCTTGGCTATGTACGTATCAGACTGCGGCACATATGCCTCAGGCTGGTAATAGTCGTAGTAGGAGACGAAATACTCTACTGCATTCTCAGGGAAAAACTCCTTCATCTCACCATAGAGCTGCCCCGCCAGTGTCTTATTGTGCGATATGATAAGTGTAGGCTTATTGAGTGCTGCAATGACATTGGCCATGGTAAAGGTCTTGCCGGAGCCGGTAACTCCAAGTAAGGTCTCAAACTGGTTGCCCTCCTTAAATCCCTTCACAAGCTGCTCTATTGCCTGCGGCTGGTCGCCGGTCGGCTTGTATTTTGAATGCAGTTTAAATTCCATAACGCACGCTTCCTCCAAAAAAATCTTAAATACTGCTTTTGTAAAATTATAAAAAGACAAAGTCAATCATTTATAGTATGCACTTATGTGCTTTATTTTACTACAAAAAATCGACTTTGTCCACAATTTTAGAACATTCGTTCTTGTTTATTTATTTTATGTTACTGTTCACACCTAACAGTGTGACCAGCAACGATTACAGCCATTTAAAATTTACTTCACACGTCCACAGCACTGCTTATATTTCTTGCCACTGCCGCATGGACATGGGTCATTCGGATATACCTTGGCTGTTGCACGGCGCTTTGGTGCATTCTGTGCTGACTCATCCTTGTTTGTGCCCGAAATCTTTGCAACCTGCTCTCGCTCAACCTTCTGCTCAACCTGTACATGATACAGCAGTCTGACAGTATCCTCCTGGATAGCCGAAATCATGTCGTCAAACATATCAAAGCCTGCCATCTTGTACTCTACGATTGGATCTTTCTGTCCATAAGCCTGTAAGCCGATTCCCTGACGAAGCTGTGCCATATCATCGATGTGATCCATCCACTTTCTGTCGATTACACGAAGAAGCACGACACGCTCAATCTCTCTGAACTGCTCAGGCTCAGGGAATTCTGTCTCCTTCTGCTCATAAAGCATGACAGCCTTTTCCTTTAAGTACTGCTTAAGCTGCTTTGCATTCTTGATTGACTCAATATCCTCTTTTGTAATTGGATCAAGAGGAATGACCGGAAGCACAAGCTCGTTGAGCTCTACAAGATCCCAGTCAGCTCTGTCAATTTCCTCGGAAATACATCTGTCGACAGACTTCTCAACCTGCTCCTGAACCATCTTAAGGATAGCATCACGCATGTTGTCACCGTTAAGCACCTTCATACGCTCGCTGTAGATAATCTCTCTCTGGTCATTGTCCACCTGGTCATACTCGAGAAGATTTTTACGAATACCAAAGTTGTTGGCCTCGATTTTCTCCTGAGCCTTCTCGATAGCAGATGTGAGCATCTTATGCTGGATCTGCTCGCCCTCCGGTACTCCGAGAGCATTGAAAACGCCCATCAGACGCTCTGAACCGAAAAGTCTCATGAGGTCGTCCTCAAGTGAGATGAAGAACTGTGACTCACCCGGATCTCCCTGACGTCCTGCACGTCCACGGAGCTGATTGTCTATACGTCTTGACTCATGGCGTTCTGTACCGATAATCTTAAGACCTCCGGCAGCCTTTGCCTCATCGTCAAGCTTAATATCGGTACCACGGCCTGCCATGTTGGTTGCTATTGTAACTGCACCGTGCTGTCCTGCAAGTGCAACAATCTCTGCCTCTTTCTCATGGAACTTGGCATTTAATACTGTGTGAGGGATTCCCTCTCTCTTGAGCATGCCGCTCAAAAGCTCTGATGTCTCGATGGTGATTGTACCTACAAGAACAGGCTGTCCCTTTTCATGTGCCTCTTTAACCGCATCCACAACTGCCTTGAACTTTTCCTTTTTGGTAGCGTATACAGCATCCTGCAAATCAATACGCGCTACCGGCTTATTTGTAGGTATCTCGACAACATCCATGCCATAGATATCACGGAACTCTTTTTCCTCTGTGAGAGCTGTACCTGTCATACCGGCCTTCTTGTCAAACTTATTGAAGAAGTTCTGGAATGTGATTGTGGCAAGGGTCTTGCTCTCTCTCTTAACCTTTACATGCTCCTTTGCCTCGATAGCCTGATGCAATCCGTCAGAATAACGACGGCCAGGCATGATACGTCCGGTAAACTCATCTACGATAAGCACCTCATCATCCTTTACCACATAGTCCTGATCTTTGAACATGAGGTTGTGCGCACGAAGCGCAAGTATGATATTGTGCTGGATTTCAAGATTCTCCGGATCTGCAAGGTTCTCGATATGGAAGAACTGTTCTACCTTTTTCACACCATCCTGTGTAAGGTTTACGACCTTGTCCTTCTCATTTACGATGAAATCACCGGTCTCGTCCTGGACAATGCCCATGATGGCATCCATCTTTGAATACTCAGGAACATCCTCACCACGCTTCATCTGTGTAGCCAGGATATCGCATGCCTCGTAAAGTCTTGTCGACTTGCCACTCTGTCCTGAAATGATAAGAGGTGTACGTGCCTCATCGATAAGCACTGAATCGACCTCATCGATGATAGCATAGTGGAGACCTCTCTGAACAAGCTGTTCCTTGTAGATAACCATATTGTCACGCAGGTAATCAAATCCAAGCTCATTGTTTGTGATATATGTAATATCACAGCCATAAGCCTCCCTGCGCTCGTCATTGTCCATGCCGCCAAGTACCACGCCGACCTTAAGTCCTAAGAACTCATGAACCTGTCCCATCCACTCAGCATCACGCTTTGCAAGGTAATCATTGACTGTGACAATACACACACCCTTGCCCTCAAGTGCATTAAGGTATGCAGGAAGTGTAGAAACAAGTGTCTTACCTTCACCGGTTCGCATCTCTGCAATACGTCCCTGATGCAAAATAATACCACCGATTATCTGTACTCTATAATGTTCCATGCCAAGCACACGCTTAGCAGCCTCTCTTACTGTAGCAAATGCCTCCGGAAGAATATCATCAAGTGTTGCTCCGTCCTCCAGACGCTTTTTAAACTCCCTTGTCTTATCCTTTAATTCTTCATCGGAAAGCTTTCCCATTGCCTCCTTATATGACTCAACCTTGTCAGCAATCGGGTAAATTCTCTTAAGCTCTCTCTCGCTGTGAGAACCAAAGATTTTTGAAAATGCGCTCATATTTTTCTCCTATAACTTCAAATTGCCCTTGTACAGGCTCACAATAGTGTTATTGTAACACTTTGAGGATGATTGCACAACCTAAAGGGATGAATGTTTTGTAAACATTTTATAAAAATATTTTTGGGAGTGTCGAGATTTAATGGGGGCTTCGCGCGTGGGAGGCTGTGAGGTCCGGGGGAGCACACAGTATATTCCTCATAAAAAATATGAAGTCAGCCACGGCTTTTTGCCCGGACAGGCTGTGTTTTGGTGATAGTGCTTCATGCTATTTGAGTTTATGGAACACCGTGGCAGTTCATATTTTTTATTCTGAACACACTGTGTACTTCCCGGATCCACTTTGTTGTGCGCGAAGCATGGCAGAATTATTTTTTTAATTCAAAAGCTCTCCTTATGGGAGAGCTTTTGGAGCTACATGTTTATATACGGAAGCTATTTTACTAGTTATTTCATTACTTTTGGGCTTCATATGCCTCGCGGCATGCTTTTGCGAGCTGGTCACCGCAGGATGTATTCTTAAATCCACATTTAATTCCACCGATTTTTTCCTCTACCTGGGCTACTGTGAGTCCTTCAACGAGCTTTGGGATAGCCTTAAGATTTCCGTTGCAGCCCCCTGTAAACTTTACGTTATGTACTACATCGCCATCGAGGTCAAGCTCAATCTGTGTTGAACAGGTTCCTTTTGTTTTGTAAATATATGACATATTTTATCCTCCTGTGTTTTCATTTTTGTGTATACACGATTATAACATATATTTTTACATCTTTCCTCTATTTTTTTACATTTTCCAACTCAGTTTTTCAATTCAGAAGTTACTGTTCACAACTAACAGTGTGACCGGCAACGATTCAGATTCATAAATCTTATTTATTTACTATTTACGCCATAACGTAAGGGACGATTCGCGCGAGCACCGCGGTGGGCTGCATACACTCCGGAGTCCGCGAATAGCGAAGCTGCTTAGATACTGTCGAATTATGCACATGCTACACAGAAATGCCGAGGCATGGACGCCGAGGCAAGGAGAAATCGAGCCATGGATGGCGAGTTTCGACGGTTTCGTCATCCTATGAAAACCTACAAAGCATAATTTGCACAGTATCTTGGCTGCGCAGCGTAGCGGACACCGGAGTGTATGCAGCCCACCGCGGTGCCCGCGTGAATCGTCCCGTACTATAATCTCAATAAAGTAATATTCCCACTCTAGAGGATTACCGGCTGGATCTGACGTCCTGCCATCACTTCATTTATTGTGTCGACAACCTGTTTTCCATCGCACACGAGTGAATTCGGTTTCTTCACACAGTCATCCTGCCCAAACGGCACAAAATAAATATTTTTCATATTCATCAGCTTTCCGATATTCTTAAAGTTGATGCCGAGCGCATCATTTGTGGAAATCCCGATAACAAGTGGTCTGCCGTTTCTCAGATGAGCCTTTGCCGCGAGAAGGACCGGTGTGTCCACTATGCCGTTTGCAAGCTTTGCCGCTGTGTTGCCGGTGCATGGGTAAATCACCATCACGTCAAACAACTTTCCCGGGCCGACACGTTCTGCCTCCTGCAGTGTCCTGATGCCCTCATCCCCTGTGATTTCGGAGATAGTATGCATAAAGTCTCCCGCCTTTCCAAAGCGTGTGTTCATCATCTGTGCATTATAGGAATATACAGGTGTCACATGTGTGAAGCTATCCACAAGCCGCTTTGCAACATCCTTAGTCTTTTCAAAACTACAGAAGGAGCCTGTAATTCCCATTCCTACGGTGCAATCCGAAATAACCATAAGCCCTCCGTCATACCTTTTCTTTTCATACAGTCATAAAGTATTTTTGCACCGGTTTTCGGACAGTATATGCCCGGAAGGCCGAGCGCATGCGTACAGTTTATCTGATACCTCTTACAAGCCTCAAAATCACAGCCGCCGGGCTTAGATGCAATGTCTATAATTATCGCATCTTTTTGCAAAATCATGATTAAACTTTCATCTATAACCCTATCCGGTACTGTGTTTATGAGAAACAGTGTTTCAAAACAGGCCTTGGCAGGATCATTAAAATCCACCGTTTCATATCCCAGTTCAGCGGCCTCATGCCTTGCCTGTTTTCTCCTTGCCATCACCATGACATGGGCTCCCATAGCAGAAAAAACGCGGGCAATTGCCTTTCCGCATTTTCCAAACCCGCTCACAAGTACCTTTGAGCCGTATATACCATGTATGCTTTTTTGTATTGCTATGGACACAGTGGCCTCGGCCGTAACAATGGCATTCTGCTCTATGACAGTTTCATCTCTCATAAAGTCACAGCCCCTGTCAATACCGGGAAAGCACTCCGGCATCATGCCGCCCCACACTGCAATATTGTTAATTATTATATTATGTTTTAATTTTTCTATATCACTATTTATAAGCTTTAGCTTTGAAAAAGGTGTAGGAAACACAATATTTCCAACACGCTCATAATCAATCCCGCCGCTATTTCTGCAATCTGTCTGTTCTCCCCCCAGCATATCAGCGAGGTACTTTTGCCTCTGATCCGTAACATATATTATAGTGTCTTTTTGCATAATAACTTCTTCCTTTCGCTATAATATATGCGCATTTCCAGCTTATGTGATGGTATTTTGTTTTCTCGCTTAAAGCTTCCTCATAAAGCTTTTTCAAAGCTTTACCTATTCAAAAAAATACAGAGCCTGGCATATATTCCGCCAAACCCTGTATTTTTTATAAATTCTACATTTAATTTTTAAATTATCCTATTCAATTCTGGTTCCAACGGATAATCTCTCCGTAGCTTATTACAGCTGTGTGACAACAAAAATATCGTAGATGGCTTTTATTGCCTTGTCAAAGTCATCATTGCTTACACCAATGATGATATTGAGCTCTGATGAACCCTGATCAATCATGCGCACATTGATATTGGCATGTGCAAGTGCAGAGAAAATCCTGCCGGCTGTACCACGGTTTGACTTCATGCCACGGCCAACAACAGCGATAAGCGCGAGGTCTGACTCGAGGTCAATGATATCAGGATGAGCAAGTCTTCTGATTGAGCTGATAACCTGCTGCTCCTTGCCCTCAAACTCTGCCTGATGTACGAATACTGTCATAGTATCGATACCTGATGGCATATGCTCTATAGAGATACCGTTCTCCTCAAACGCCTGGAGAGCCTTTCTACAGAAGCCCACCTCTGAGTTCATCTTGTCCTTGTCGATATTTACCGCAACAAAGCCCTTCTTTCCGGCGATACCTGTGATGGTATAATCAGGCTTTTGGCATGTGCTCTCAACGATAAGAGTACCAGGTGCTTCCGGGTCGTTTGTATTTCTGATATTGATTGGGATGCCTGCCTTTCTTACAGGGAAAACAGCATCCTCGTGGAGCACTGATGCTCCCATGTATGAAAGCTCTCTGAGCTCTCTATAAGTAACAACCTTGATTGGCTGTGGATTGTCGATAATTCTAGGATCAGCTACGAGACAGCCTGAAACATCTGTCCAGTTCTCGTACATGCTGGCATGACATGCCTTTGACACGATGGAACCGGTGATATCCGAACCACCTCTTGAGAAGGTGACTACCTTTCCGTCAGGTCCTGCTCCGTAAAAGCCCGGAATAACAGCCTTTTCTGTCTGCTCAAGCTTCTTTGAGAGCACCTTGTCTGTCTTTTCCGCGTCAAAATTGCCATTCTCATCAAAAAAGATGACTGTTGCCGAATCTATAAACTCATATCCGAGATAGTTTGCCATGATGATTCCGTTTAAGTACTCACCACGAGAGGCTGCATAATCTGCACCTGCCTTTGCCTTGAAATTCTCAGCGATAATCTTGAATTCCTCATCAAGTGCCAGCTTTAAATGAAGGCCATTTATGATTGAATCATATCTGTCCTTGATTTTTCTGAGCATAACCTTGAAATCCTGATCATTCTCAGCCAGATCATAGCATGCATAAAGCATATCTGTTACCTTTGTGTCTTTGGAATTTCTCTTTCCCGGTGCACTCGGCACAACATATTTTCTTGACTCATCGCTTCTTATGATGTCGCCAACCTTTGTGAACTGCTCTGCACTGGCGAGCGAGCTGCCGCCAAACTTTACTACCTTTACCATTTGTCTGTTTTTCCTCTGCTTCCTATATAAATAACTGTATTAGCCAATATTATACCGCTTTGATAAATCATTCGTCAATACTCAATATAATCAACATCAAGCTTCATAACATCGTGTTCTTTGTCAAATGTGATGATACCGTATGATGGCATGCAGCCCCACAGCGGTGCACCGATGCTTCCCGGATTCATCATCGCAAGACCATTGTGCTTATCATAAAACAGCTTGTGTGTATGTCCAAAGAGCGCCAGGTCTGCCCCGACTTCCTTCGCATGAAGCTCCAGATGCATATATGACATCTTTACTCCATATGTATGTCCATGGCACATGAGTACCTTATAGCCGTCGATATCAATAAGTCTCTCTGTATCTCCCCGTGAAAAATCACAGTTTCCCGGCACATTGACCATGGTTATATGAGGAAACTCTCTCCTAAGGGCATCCGCATCCACAACGCAGTCTCCCAGATGAAGTATCATATCAGGCTCCTCTCTTTTGACTGCCCGAATCATATTTCCCACATTACCATGTGAATCACTCAGTACCAAAACTCTCTTCATGCGCGTCTCTCCTATATCTTGTTTTACGTATCCATCCAGAGCCACCTTGAGAACAAGAAAATCTGCCGCTTACATGCGAGCATGACGCATCAGCTTTTTTTGTTCTCAATGGTTCTGAATAGTTACCTTTTTTATATATTATCATAAGTTTTCCGCGTGTAAAATATTTTTTTCTTTATATACGCAAAAAAGCTCCATGCCGACTTCATTGTCAGCCCGGAGCTTTTAATCTTTAATTTTAACTATGCAAGCCTCTTCCACTGCTTGCTGCACTTATAATAAGAATAGAACATACATCTTTCTGCCTGCTCGCATCTGACCGGTGCACTCTCGATATTGCACTGGCAATTTACAATAGCATCTGCTTTTCCCTTACATGAACCCTTAATCATTACATCGTCTAAAACTTCGTCTGACATTCTCTTTCTCCTCACATTTGTTTGATAGTATATTTACCTGTTACAATATTGATATATTTTATTATTTTTCTCTGTACGGGCTATGCTTTACGTACTCTTACCATCGGCTTAAATACTAACATCTTGTCCGCAACAGTTGTGATTATACTATATATTGTATTTTAAATCCATATGTCATTTCTAACAAAACAAATGATTTTTTATGTCACATTTTTCACTTGACGAATTTCATTTTCATGTTCAAGCCCAAAAATCAAGGATATCTGAGTAAAACTTCTCCAAGGTATCATCATCCGCATTAAATATCTCGTGCTTTGAATCAGGATAGACCTTCTTAATGCCCTGAGGCAGTTTCGCAATAAATTCATCCTCAGCGGCATTTGAAACCAGATAATCCTTTCCCGCCTGGCATAACAGCACCGGTATTTTAATTTCCTGTGCATGCTTCTTTATATATTTGGATGCCTTGCGCCCGGCCCTGCACCATCTGTAGGTGGCGCCATTTGTACGATAGCGTTCCTCCTCCACCTTGCACTTGTATATGTAGTCATAGCGCGCCTTTGACAGACAACAGCTCGATTCAAAATCATACTCATCCGTATACGGTGTCTGGCTCGGCAGATATTTATCGTTCCAGTTAAGCACACTTGCGACAAACAGTATCGCCTCCACGGCAAAATGTGAAAAATTACCATAAAGCATCTCTATCATAGGGCTTGAAAGTACTGCCTTTGTAAATACCTCAGGATGCTTCTCAAGATACAGGGCAGCTATCGCGCCTCCCATAGAGTGACCGTACAGGTAAAGCGGTCTGCGCCCCTCACGCTTCATCACAATCTCGCGGATAAACATATCAAGATCACTCACATAATCGTCAAAGCTGTTTACAGTGACCATGCTTATATCGGATACACTTCTGTCCGAAAAGCCATGTCCTCGATGCTCCACCATATATACTGAGTATCCGGCCTTTGCGAAATAGTAAATCATCTCATAATATTTAGGCATACACTCTGTAAATCCATGTGATATGACTATGGCAGCCTTTGCTACAGGTGTCGTCACATAGCCGTAATGTATGCGTGTGCCATCTGCACTCTTCATATAGCCATCTTCAAAATTAAGCCTGATAAAAGGCAAAACATATCTTGTTAATTCCTCATTATATTTTTCTTCTGTAATAATCATAGCATTCCTCACTTTTGGTATTTGATATTTTGTAAGTAACTATATCTCAATCCGGTCAATAAGATTCAGGTCATATTTTCTGACTATATCAAGTGCCTTTTCATAGCTTTCCACATCACATATATTGTCCACTGTATGTGCATCAAGCCCAAGTATCACTTTGTTGCCGATGTCATGCGGTATACACCAGAAGCGCTCTGTCGGATAGTGCTTTCCTGCACTGATACCAAGCATGTTTATCTCAAGCGGTATGTTAAGCTCCTTAAGTGCCTTGCACATCCTCGTCATCTCCCATTCGTAGACAGAATCAAGTCCCTGATAATTTATTAAATCAGGATGTGCTAAATAGCTGTACATGCCTGTTTTCATGCCCTCTATAACAGTATCCACATACTCGCGTATACGACTCTCATCATCTGTCGGTGTGCCTGTATACGGGCCTGTCTGCTCTGATTTCATAAAATGCTGGCCCATTATCATGTAATCACAGCCAAGCCTGTCAAACATAGCCTTCTGCTCCTTGAAAAACTCCGGTATATACTCCGCCTCAAAGCCAACGTAAAGCTTTATGTCGGATGCATACTCCTTCCCAAGCTCCCTGATGGCATACACATACTCCGGTGCCTGCTCCATCGTCATCCGGATGCCCGAAACATAGCCATCCTTAAAGGGGCACGGCACATGGTCTGAAAAACCAAGTTCTGCAATACCCATTCTGATAGCCGCCTCTATATATTCTCGCTCGCTGCCATATGCATGCTGGCACCTATAGGTGTGCGTATGGTAGTTTGCCTTTAAAAATCCCGTCATTACTTAAAGCTCCAAAAATCTATCTCTTATTGCTGTTCAAACAGCTATTCAAATACTACAATTAAAATTGATTTTATCACTTTTTGTACTTTATTACAATCTCATATTTTTGGGACTTTTTTCTCTATGAAATATATATGCGTTATGTTATAATCCATTGATATATGATAGTCATAATAATTCTATCCACCACACAATCATAAATGAGGGGCAAAATACCTTTTGACCCTCATATCATTATATTTTTATATACGGAGGAAATAATGTTCAAAAAAGGAGTGGTTCCCTCCCAGGGACTGAGAATTATCATCGTCGGATGCGGCAAGGTAGGCCGTACTCTCGTTGAGCAGCTTGGCAAGGAGGGGCACGACATAACAATTGTCGACAAAAACAGGGAGAGGATTTCCCAGGTATCCAATATCTATGATGTAATGGGTATTGTGGGAAACGGTGCCAGCTACAAGATACTGCAGGAAGCCGGTATTGATGATGCCGACTTAATCATCGCAGTCACAGGCTCTGATGAGCTGAATCTGCTATGCTGTACCATTGCCACACAGGTCGGCAACTGTGCTGCTATAGCCAGAGTCAGAACTCCTGAATATAGCCAGGAGGCCAAATATCTGCGCGACAAGCTTGGTCTTGCACTCATTATCAACCCTGAGCTTGAGGCAGCTATTGAAATGGCTCATATTCTTCATCTACCGTCCAGCCTTGAGGTGACAAACTTTGCTCACGGTCAGGCACAGCTCATAAAGTATGAGATTCCCGAGGGCAGCATCCTCGATGGAACAAAGCTCATGGATCTGGGCACCAGACACCATGCCAACATACTTATCGGTGCAGTCGAGAGAGATGATGAGGTCACTATCCCATCAGGTGATTTTGTGCTCCGCAAGGGCGATAAGCTGTCATTTGTCGGCGAACGCAGACATACAAAGGAGTTTTTCAGCCACATCGGAGTCAATACACACAGCGTAAAAAATACACTGATTATCGGAGGTGGCAAAGCCGCATATTACCTGGCAAAGCAGCTCATCTCACGTGGCATAAAGGTCAAAATAATCGAAAATAGCTTCGAGCGCTGTGAAGAGCTTTCCATACTGCTTCCGGATGCTGTCATCATAAACGGTGACGGAACAGAACAGGCACTCTTAAAGGAAGAGGGCATAGAGACCTGCCAGTCATTTGTACCTCTTACCGGTATAGACGAGGAAAACATCATGCTTACGCTCTATGCGAAGCAGGTTTCCAATGCAAAGGTCATAACAAAGCTTAATCATATCACTTTTACCAATGTAATAAACAGCCTGGACCTTGGCAGTGTAATCTCGCCAAAATACATCACCTCAGAAGCCATAATTGCCTATGTCCGTGCAAAGAAAAACTCTATGAACTGCAATATAGAGACGCTCTACCACATGTATGACTCAAGAGTTGAAGCAATTGAGTTCTTTGTGTCAGAAAACTCAAATGTGACAGACATACCGCTTCGAGACCTAAAGCTCAAAAAGCATCTGCTCATCTGCTTCATCAACCGAAACGGCAAAATTATTATCCCTACAGGTAATGACTGCATACAAAAAAATGATACTGTCATGATTATAACAACCAATACCGGCTTTACGAATCTTCAGGATATTATGGAATAGTGGGGGAATGATATGAACACTTCAGTAATTCGATATCTTCTGGGATATATTTTAAAGCTTGAAGGCTTTTTGCTGCTTCTGCCATGCATAGTTGCCGGTATTTATTATGAAAAAAGCGGCATCTACTTTTTGATTGTTGCACTCATAAGCATAGCTATCGGTTTTATTTTTTCGGCTAAAAAACCGAGGGATTTTACCTTTTACCTGAAGGAAGGCTGTGCAACAACAGCACTGGGCTGGGTCGTACTGAGTATATTCGGCTGTCTGCCGTTTTACATATCAGGAGAGATTCCAAGCTTCACAGATGCTCTTTTTGAGACCATCTCCGGCTTCACCACGACAGGAGCGAGCATCCTGCCTGAGGTAGAATCACTCTCCTACTGCATGAATTTCTGGCGCTGCTTTACACACTGGATTGGTGGTATGGGTGTGCTCGTATTTCTGCTTGCAATCATACCACTTTCGGGTGGCAGCAACATAAATCTGATGCGCGCAGAAAGCCCGGGTCCTTCCGTTGGAAAGCTCGTTCCGAAGATGCGGCACACTGCCAGGCTTTTATACATAATATACTTTGGTCTTACGACTATGGAGATTATTTTCCTGCTTTTCGGAAAAATGCCTCTTTACGATGCCATCTGTACCTCTCTCGGCACAGCCGGAACAGGAGGCTTTGGTATCAAAAACGACAGCTTTTGCAGCTACAATGTTTATCTGCAGTGGGTTGTTACCATATTTATGATACTTTTCGGTGTCAATTTCAATGCTTACTACCTGCTTTTCTTCGGCCACATCCGTGACGCACTTAAGGTGGAGGAGGTCAGATACTATTTCGGTATCATAATAGCCTCCGTTGTAGTAATAAGCGTAAATATCGCACATATGTGTACCGGCGTGTTTGACGCAGTCACAAAGGCAGCGTTTCAGGTTGGCTCAATCATCACGACAACAGGATTTTCCAGCACCGATTTCGACAGATGGCCTGAGCTTTCAAAGACACTGCTTGTGCTTTTGATGTTCATCGGCGCATGTGCCGGAAGCACCGGCGGCGGCATCAAGGTATCTCGTATTGTCATCGCTGTAAAGACAATACGTAAGGAGTTAAATGGCTACATTCATCCAAAGAGTGTGAAAAAGCTCACCTTTGAGCACAAGCCTGTAGACCATGATGTTATCAGGTCAATAAATGTTTATTTCATGACGTACGCCGTCATTTTTGTTGTTTCACTGCTGCTTGTTTCCGTGGAAAACTATGATTTCACTACCAATTTCACGGCTGTCGCAGCTACATTTAACAATATCGGACCGGGTCTTTCTCTGGTCGGTCCGACATGCAATTTTGGCTTTTTTAATAATTTCTCCAAATATGTACTGATGTTTGACATGCTTGCCGGAAGACTCGAGCTGTTTCCACTGCTCATCCTCTTCCACCCGTCAATTTGGAAGGAATTATTTATTCAAGCAGATAAAAAAGTAAAAGGGAATAGAAAGGAGAAACAAAATGTTCGCATGTAAAAATTGCGGTGGAAATGTGAAGTTTGACATCAAATCAGGCCAGTTAGCCTGTGAATACTGTCATTCACTTTTCGACCCTTACGCGTACGAGGACAAAACCTCTGACGCCGAGGTCCAGAAGGACTTCGACGCAACCATTTTCACATGCCCTCAGTGCGGAGGAGAAATCTTGAGCACAGACGATACCGCAGCAGGCTTCTGCAGCTTCTGCGGTGCATCAACTGTGCTCTACAGCCGCATGCAAAAGGAGCACAAGCCGGCTTATATCATACCATTTGCAAAGAGCAAGGATGACTGTAAGCAGGCCTACATGAGCCTCATGAAAAAGGCTATTTTCGCGCCAAAGGAGCTTAAGGATCCTAAGTTTATCGACGGATTCAGAGGTATCTACATGCCTTACTGGACATATTATGTAACCCAGAAGGCTCCTATTTCACTTCCGGCGAAAAGATCCCACCGTTCAGGAGATTACATCATTACAGACCATTACAGGCTCGAGGGAGATCTCGACGCCTACTACAAGGGACTGTCCTACGATGCATCTTCATCATTTGATGACAGCATCAGCGAAAAACTTGCGCCATATGATGTGAAGAATATGAAGCGCTTTACACCGGCATTCTTAAGTGGTTTTTACGCTGATACAGCTGATTTACCATCAACGATTTACGCAAGTGACGCAATGGATGCAGCCTGCACAAACACAGTAAGCGAAATAAGTAAAGAGCCTGCCTTTACCGGCTTGTCAGTCGACAGTGACTCCGCTGCTCTTTCGCCTTTAAGTCTTGGCACTACTGTAAAAGAGACAGATTACTCAATGTTTCCGGTATGGTTTTTGTCGTACCGCAATAAGGATCGTGTGGCATATGCCACAGTAAACGGCCAGACCGGCAAGGTTGTTGCCGATCTGCCTATATCTGTCGGTAAATTCATGCTAGGCTCACTCATTGCGGCAATTCCGGTATACATTTTATTATGTCTGCTGACGGTTCTCACTCCCGGAATGACTCTCACCATAGTCGGTGTGCTTGCTATTATCGCAAATATCTGTTACTCACAGGAGCTGACCATGATTGCTGTAAAGGAAGCCGGTACCGAGGATAAGGGCCGTATCGCAAAGGAACAGCCGGAGGCACTTGGTGCAATCAACAACCGCAGACGCCTTAAGGCTGCAAAAAAGGCCACGAAAACCATAAAGAAAAAAACAAACACATCGTTTGTAGCTTACTTTATACTTTTTATATTTGTCATTCAATTTGTTCCTGCTCTGTTTGCAATCATTGCAGGTATCGGAGGCAGCTTTAGCAATGCAGACGGCAGCCTGATTTTATTTGTTATTTTGACCATCATATCATTTATTTTTTCAATCAGAGCCTTCTCAAGCTTTGACAGGATGCCCGGACACAAGGGAGTTGCCGGACTCATCTTTGGCATGGTATCCATGCTTATTGGCGATGCTGTTCTTTTGTTCCAGCCGGTGCTCGATGCATGGTACTATGGCGCAGCTTTTATCATCATCGCCTCAGTGCTTATCACACTGATTAATGTCATCCGCGCATTCAATGTGCTTACAACGCGCAAGCTGCCACAGTTTGCCACACATAAGGGAGGTGATGACCGTGCATAGAAATAATTATAAAAGTCCTTTTTTGCATTGTATAAAATGCAGGTGTTCTGCTTTGCTTACATTATTTTTGCTTGTTACAGTCCTTGTTTTGAGCAGCTCATCAAATGTATATGCCACTGAGACAGCCGCCAATTACAATCTAAGCGGCACAAACAAGTCTACCGGCTACGAGTACATCCTTGAGGACTCTGCCAATTTCATTGACGATGCTGTAAAGGGCAAGCTCATCTCACAGATGAAAAAGACAACCGAATACTGCAACATAGCTGTTGTCACCACTACCTCACATCCTTACGGAAGCACTGAAAGCTATGCAGTCAATACCTTTGAAGGCTATTTCGGAACCGGTGCAAACGGTGTCATTTTTGTAATAGACAGAGATTTAAACGAGATTTATCTGGCTTGTGAGGGAAGCACGCAGAGAACCATCCCAAACTCAAAATGTAACTCCATCTGTGACAACACTTATATATATGCCACCTCAAGTCATGATTACGACTATTTCACCTGCTGCATGGAAACAATAGACCAGGTCAACACAGTCCTCGCAGGCGGACATATATCACAGCCTCTCAGATACATTTCGAGCATCTTTATCGCTCTCGCTGCCGGCATGATTTTTTGCTTTGTATATGCATTATCCCTGTCAAAGGGCCGCAAGGCTAAGAGCAACGAGCTCATGGGTGCAGCATTTACAAAGGTAGAGATTCAAAATGCACGCGCACGCTTTATGAACCAGACAAGACACTACAGTCCACAAAGCTCAGGCTCAAGTGGCGGTCACAGCGGTGGTGGAGGTCATAGTGGCGGCAGTCATAGTGGTGGCGGTCACCACATCTAGTACATCGAATTAGGAAATAACTGTGTTTTTCTATTCTATTACAAAAAATTGCTAAAAAAATCTCATTTCAGATTGTTTTTAGTACAAATATACTATATAATATTCGTAGTATTTTGAATTGTTTTTAGAGTAGACTTATTTAGTTTTGGGGCAAAAATGATTAAACGCAGATATATGAGAACACGACAATTGAAACCCGGCATGATTATTGATCAGGTCATCAAGGATCCTACCGGCCGTAACCTGGTGGTACAGGGCTCAGCTATCGATGATTATATCATCTCTTCGCTGCTTAAGCTCGGTATAATGTCAGTATACATCCGCGAGGGAAATTCTGATCCTGACGATCCGGATGCCATACTGTCTCCAAAGGCTGCCGCCATGGTCAAACAGCTGCGTACGGACGACCGTTCCAAGGTCACCTTAAGCGACAGTGTCAGGCAGCGTGTATCAACCGGTGTCCAGTACATCTTCAACAACACTAACTCCGAGGAGCTAACACAGGCAACAAACCAGATTGCAGACTCGCTCATGGAGGCCATCAATGAAAACGATGCCATAGCTGTCGATATCAGTTCTCTCAAAACAAGCGATGAGTACACCTTCAAGCACAGTGTGGATGTGGCTACTATTTCAATGATTCTTGCCAAGCAGATGAAGCTGCCTGACAACGAAATCCACGACATAGGTGTATCCGGCCTGCTGCACGATATAGGCAAGACAATGATCCCCAATGAGATTCTAAACAAGCCGGGCAGGCTCACGGATGATGAGTTTAATATCATGAAAAAACATTCCGTGTACGGCTACAATATGCTAAAAGACCGAAAGGATTTAAACAACTCTATACTGATGGGAGTGCTGCAGCACCACGAACGCATTGACGGAACCGGATATCCACTCGGCTTTGATGCACCAAAAATCTGTCAGTTTGCAAAGATTTTGTCTGTCGCAGATGTCTATGATGCGCTTGTCACAAAGCGTCCGTACAAGGATGCCTTATCACAGCGTGATGCAGTTGAGATGCTTATGTCCATGACAAACCAGCTTGATATAGGTGTCATGCGTGCTTTCATGAGCAGTATGATTCTATATCCTGTTGATTCAATTGTACAGCTTAGCAATGGTGAAAAGGCAAGAGTTGTAAAAAACAGTGAGTACTACATTCTCCGACCAACTGTTGTCGGTGTCGATTCCGGCAGAGTATACAATCTGGGCAATGATTTGAAGTGCGCAAGTATTATTATACTTTAGACATAATGATTTGAGCCACCTTAAGAATAAAAAAGCTGATGCGTCATGCTTACATGCAGGCATCAGCTTTTTGTTCTCAATGGTTTTATAGTTATTAATTGCTTGCAAAAATAAAAAGCCCTCAGCACTGTGTACTGAGAGCTTTTTGTTTTAGCAGTCCGTACGGGAATCGAACCCGTGTTTCCGCCGTGAGAGGGCGGCGTCTTAACCGCTTGACCAACGAACCGTATATTATAATACCATGGTCAATCGGATAATGCAAGCTTTTTTTGAAATTTTTTTAAAAAATTTTTATTTGTTATTTATCTGCCTTTTTCCTTCTTTACTTTCTTTATACGTTCTCTTTTAAAGCGTTCCTTCAGACTCTCTGTAAATGTCTCGAGATACCTGTTCTCCACCTTTGGATTTCTGAATCCCTGTGCCCTGTTAAGCGCAGATTTCTTTAAAGCACCCATTGAATCGATGACGCGGTCTGCACTGGCTCTGATACGTTTTCTCTTTCTGCGCTCCTCGACTGCCTCCGCAAGCTCCTGTGACCTCTCCTGCGACCTTTCGTCTGCCGCCTTCTTACGCTCTTTAACCTCTTCCACAACCTCATCCATATATGTGTTGAAATTGTTCTGCAGATTGACTATTGTCCTACTGAAATCTGTAAGCGCTGACACGGTGATTGCAGTGTCTACAGCTAAAAAGCCCATAAGAAGCAGTGAGAAAAACTCATACCATATAGGTGACATCCAGCCTGTGATGAACTTCGTAAATGGTGCAATGAAATATACCACTATAAGTCCTGCCACCCCAAAGCCTACAGAATATGGAAAGCACACCCTGCCGTTTATATTAAGCGGCATGTTGCTGTAATCCCACCAGTATGCATGAAACAGCTTCTCAAGCGCCCATGATGTGCCATATTCTAAGACAATGCTTCCCAAAAATGCCACAAGAAATATCTGCCACCATGTAAATGTCGCATCAGTATGAGCAGAAATAAGATCTGCTATCGCAGTGATCGCAACACCTCCGGCTCCGTAAATAGGACAAAGCGGCCCATAGAGGAAGCCTCTGTTTTCCCATTTTTTTGCCCTGATGGTACAGTAGATGCTCTCATATATCCAGCCCATACAGCTAAATATAATAAAATACACAAAATATCTTGATAACCACATATATAATCCTTTCTCCCCGGATAATTTATGATATACAGCAAATATCATTGATTCCCTTATGTCTGCAAATTAAAAATCACTCTCCGGATACATCTCATCTAAGTATATATCATACCATTTTGTACACTCATTTGTCCATGAGTCAGCAACTTTTTCATATTGCAGTCGCAGCTTATCGACATTTTCTTCGTTAAGCTCGCTTTCTGCTTCACATAGCTCTTCATAAACCTTTTCTGCTTCTTCAGCTGCCTTCATCACCGGCTCTGCCGCAAGTGCAAGCTTCCACTCTAGGTACGCCTCTTCTGTTGAAAGCTGTCTGGTCTCATGCCTCTCCCTCTTAGGTACAGCCGCAAGTGCCTCGACCATCGCAGCATCCTTTGCCTGCATGAGCGCCGGCAGATTGCCGTCCTGTGATGCCTTAAGCCTTGAAATATAATGGTCATAGCCAAACGGATAGTACATCACTTTGTCCTTTTCAAAGACCAGTATGGCATCAGCCACCTGCTTTATGAAATACCTGTCATGCGATACAAAGAGCATGGTGCCGGTATATGCCTTAAATGCCGATTCGAGTGTCTCCTTCGCCGGAATATCCATGTGATTGGTCGGCTCATCGAGTATCATTAAGTTCGGACGGCCTGTCAGAAGCTCTGCGAGCACAAGCCTGGACTTCTCACCGCCTGAGAGCGAGCTGATACGCTTTGAGGCATTTGCCCCTCCAAACAGATACATGCCAAGCGTCTTTCTTAAGTCCTTCTCCACAAGTGCCGGAAAAAGCTCGTGAAAATGGTCTCTCACGGTCTTATCGCTGTCTATAAGTGCCGACTGCTGGTCAAAATATCCCACCAGCAGATTGCTGCCGAGCTGGCTTGTGCCCATTATTGGTGGAATAAGTCCTGCCACAGTCTTTAGAAATGTTGATTTTCCTATGCCATTGTCACCAATTACGGCAATCTTCTGACCACGCCTTATACGAAGCGACAGCTCAAGAAGTACACTGCCGTCGTAACCTATCTTAAGCTCCTTCGCCTCATAGACCCATTTACCGCCCGGAAACTGTGGCTCGATATTGCCTGTAAAAATATGAGCTTCGTCTTCAACCGGCTTTTCTATCAGCTTCATGCGTGCCAGCATGGTCTTGCGTGAGCGCGCAAACGCAGCTTTTTTCGGCTTATGCTTGAATTTGTCGATAAGCTCATTATTGTGCGCAATCTCCGCCTGCTGGCGCTCGTAGGCTTTGCGCTGTATCTGCAGATTTTTAAGCTTCTGCTGCCTGTACTGCGTGTAGTTGCCGGCATATCTGTGCAATGCTCCGTTTTCAAGCTCATATACACCAGTCGCAACTGCATCAAGAAATGCCCTGTCATGCGACACAATGACAACAGCCTTTGGATAGTTAATCAGATAATCCTCCAGCCACTCGACAGTTTTCATATCAAGATGATTCGTCGGCTCATCAAGAAGCAGCAAATCCGGCTTTTCAAGTAAGAGCTTTATAAGTGAAATCTTGGTCTGTTCACCTCCGGAAAAACTGCCGAGTGTACGGCTTTTTTCTTCTTTTTCAAAGCCAAAGCCTGTAAAAAGCCGGTCGTACTCCATCTCGTAGTCAAACCTCTCTTTTGAAAAGGTATCTTTATCCGGGCAGCTCTCAAGCAGTATCTGCTCTACTGTCAAATCCTGATTTGATTTATCCGCCTGTCTGAGCATGTCAATTGTGATGTATCGCGAGGTTACGATTCCAAGACTATTTTTGCAGGCAGTCTCTTTGCCATGTGCTCCTGACGACATACCGCGATGGTCATCGCGGTCAAGCTGCAGCTCCCCCGCAAGAAGCCGAAGCAATGTGGTCTTTCCTGCTCCGTTTTTGCCGACAACAGCTATTTTTTCTTTTTCCTTTATATAAAAATCAACATGGGACAGAATCGTCTGACCACCTACCGAAACTGTCCCATCCTTAATCTGGTATAACATATCTAATTAATATCCTTCAAGCTGTCCAAAAGTTCGAGATCCGACTGTAAAACCCTGATATTGGACGTAACCGGCTCCTGACCCGGCTTTGTAACTGTGATTTCAATAACAGAGTCTGCCGGAATGCCGCTGCCGAATGCATACTGTAAAAAGGATACAAACTTTGGGTGGTTTGCTGTAAATGTATTTTTTGCTTTCATCATTTTCATTATGCTTGCTGGGTTCATGTATTTTCTCCAATCTTATCTATATGATATCTCTTTTGACGCACATATCTTTACGTTCGTTATATTATACCATGAGCCAATTCTATAATCTATCATTTTAGAATTATTTAATTTCTTACGATTCCTCACAATAATTAAAGCGTACACTATATCATATAGCATACGCTCTATTATTTAATCACTTACGTTATGTATTATAATCTCACAACCACTATTCTTTATCTTTAATGTATTTAATTATTATAGATGCTATAGTTGATATTATCATAAATCCAGTAGCCATCTCTATACTATACTTATATGATATTACTAATGTTATTGAATCAAGAATTAAAATAATAATGGATCTAACAGCCCTTCCTCTATGATATTCTTTAATCGCATTTTTATCATCTACGTTATACTCATAAAAATATCTATTTATGGATATTCCTATAATATTGATTCTAAAACCATGTAATATCACTTTAGTTATGCAAAAAATCCATAATAATACAAAAAACTGCTGAAGTGTTATAACTATCATTACTATCTACTTCCCATCTCTGCTACCTGTGCATTCAATACAATCATGCTCGGACTATCTCCTCTATTAGATTTATAAGATGCATTATTTATACTATATGACATTCTACCAGTAATTTTGTCATAAGTAATAGTATATCTTTTAGTAATATATGCATCGGTAAATATATTTTTACCGTTAATTACCGGCGCATATCTAACCTTTTGTGTAGAAAAACATACTTCCCCAGTTATCATATCTACAATAGCCCCTTCTACAATTACAGTTCCAAAGGCTTTTACGAATCGATAATAAATATTTTCTCATAAGTCCATCCTTCCTTTCACATGCGCTTTCAGATTATAATACATACTAAGTATAATATAATTGTGTAAAACCTAAATTAATTTTCCTACAAGAATATGTAAATTATAGATATTTTCTGTGTATCTGTCACGATTAATGTCTAAGTCGATTTAATCATCAATCATACACTGCTCTGCCATTCAACAGCCTTTAATTATTATAATGCTCTGCCTGCGCTCAAACGACATCTTATTGAAATTACCTACAATATCATTTATATGCACTGCATCGTTATTGTACTGTTCTCCTGCTTTGACAAAATTATCATAATCCGGCAGGATATTTGACTGGATATATTCTGCAAGTTCTGCTGCATTCTTTTGCTGATATACTGCATAGGTGCCACAATGTTTCCCAAATAAAAAATATGCCGTACCTCATATTTCAATATACTAAAAAACAGATGACCCACATAACATATATGTAAGCCATCTGCTCTGATGCTAAAACTAATTAAATTGTTTACTCCTTCACGCCTCCAAGTGTGACACCGGCAATAATATATTTTGATAAGAGGAGATATACAACAATAATAGGCACAATAGCTACTGTTATCATCATATAGATTTTTCCCATATCGAAATTCATATAGTCCGCTCCTCGAAGTGTGGCAATCAAAATTGGTACTATCATCTTGTTCTTTGACTGGATGATCAGGGCCGGTGTGAAGTAGTTGTTCCATGAACCTACAAATGTGAAAATTGCCTGTACTGCAATTGCAGGTTTCATGATCGGCAATACTATATGGTTGAAATTGTAAAAATATCAGATTCATGTCATAATAATAGAAAGATGACATAAATCTAATATTTTGTTGCAAAGGAGAACCTTTATGGCACTTTCAAAAGAATGGTATGACGCAGAATTTGTTGACAGCGAGAGCGAATCACTGCATCGTGCTCCAAGTATTGAATATAGTTTTTATAACGCAGTCAAAACCGGGGATATGGAATATGTAATAAAAAACTGCAAAGAAGATGCATTTATACACCTTGACGGAACAGGTGTATTGTCCAGAAATACTTTACAGAATATCAAATATCACTTTGTTGTCACAACCGCCATGATCACAAGATACTGTATTGATGGAGGACTCGAGCCTGAGCAAGCATACCGTCTGAGTGACTTCTATATACTTAAGATGGACGGCTGCTCCACCGTACGCCAGGTTGCTGACCTGCATCACGAGATGGCAAAGGATTTCACAGGTAAGATGGTGCTGCAGAAGAAATCGTCTATCCTCTCAAAGCCTGTTACCCAGTGTGTTGACTATATATACAGCAACATAAAAGAGCGTATCACAATAGCTGATCTGGCTGCATACACAGGGCTTTCCGAGAGCTATCTTTCAAGAGTATTCAAGCAGAATCTCGGTGTTTCGATAAGTGATTATATAAGGGAAAAGAAAATAGAAAAAGCGACTCACCTGCTCAAATACTCAGATAAGCCGATTATAGATATAGCCAACTACCTGTCATTTTCATCACAGAGCCACTTTATCCAGATATTCGAGGGTTTTACGGGGCTTACACCAAAGAAATATCGCGACAGGTACTACAAATCCATGTGGTAGCCTGATGCCAAAAGCCTTGTTTATAGAGCGCATTGGCATACATTACAGCCATATGTGAGAATACAGCACCATTTTCTTTTTCACCATATGCAAATCCAAACATTCTTCCAAGATCAAACTTTTCTTCCTTAAAATCAGTGTTTAGTCTGTAGCCACCGGCTTTTTGATCAAACAGATATTTGTCTGCACTATTACAGATTGCCTTGATCTGTTCTTTTTTTGCGGTTCCACTCATGATGGCAAATACCTGTCCTGTAAGCATCATGCGTACATCTCCACTCTCACATCTTTCCACCGGTCTGCCGTTATTGTCATAATATCCGTTGAACCAGCCTCCATCCGTGCCATCTGATATCCATTCGTTTTCGCGGATGTTTTTCATCATCCACTCAGCCTTATGCTCCAGGTTTTCGCAAATCGCAGCTATTGGGATAAGAGCAGTGCCTCCGCTTGTGCAGTTCTCACATGCCTTTGCATAGCTCATGAGAAGATCCTGCTTTTTGTCATGGCAGTTGTAAAGTATTTCGTCATCAGCAAGCAGCAGCTTAAGCTCATCTAACACCTCAATCCTGTTTATTCCACTTATTTTTTCCACATTTCTTAAACACTTTGCTATATCAAGCAGATTTCCGGCATATGCACATGTAAATGCAACACTTTCGCCTTTGTCCCATGCCATATCGAGCGCATCGTTCCAGTCTGCACCGTGCAGCTTCATCTCGTTGTGCTCCCCAACATCATAGAAAGCGCACAGATTTTGGATCAGAATATGCTCTAAAACCGTTCCAAAATATATCTGACCGCCTGCCGTCCTTTGTTTGTTACCATATGTAGTATTCCATGCTTCATCATGGCTTGCGCCTCTCATGGACTGGTAATCCTTAAAGTACGTCGTATGCTCAAACAGTACATCTGTATCACCGGTCTGGTCAATATAAAGCTTTGTAGTTACAAATGGCCAGAATGCGTGATCCATCCATACACGTGTGATGTTATTTCTGTCAGCGATAAACTCGCCAGGCTCGTTTCCTATAATAGTCGCATTGGTTCCATCAATTCTCACACCGCCATAATTGTTTACAATCATCCTGCGGACATTCGAAGGCTCCATAAGTAAAAGTGCAAGACAGTCCTGCCATAGATCTCTCCAGCCTCTTCCACCTTTTCCATAATCATGATGTGGAAGGAATGAACAGCCGTATATTCTTCGCAAGATAGGTTGAAAACATATCCATTTAAGATAATTGTCCTCCTTGGCATTTCCTGTCTCAAAATCAATATTTACCTTGTCTATCCAGTGTTTCTTGACGGTGTTTAGTTCTTCTTTTACTTCAAGTACACTGCGGTACCGTCCGGTAATGGCATTTATGTCATTTTCTTTTTCTGTAAGACCTGCAAGCATGATATAGCTTACCGTCTCCAGCGGTTTTATAATACGGTTTGCAAATTTTATTGCTCCGACTGCTTCTTTTCCCTGAAATTTTTCTCCGGCCTTTGCACCTGCTTTTTCAGTTCTGACTGCCTCAGGAATAAGGAAAGAGCCTCCCTCTCCTATAAACTGCTCAACGGTAGGATAGAAACTCTCAGGACTTTCTCCGTTTCCGGATGAACCATATACGAAGTAGCTTATATCATTTTTCCGGTGTCCACGCTCATCAAATGAGAGGACAGGTGTAACCTCAATGCCGTATTGTGTGGTTTCTATTCTGTGCAAAAGTGATGTCACATGTCTGTGATCCCTGATATTGTCAGCACTTCTGCCATAGATTGGGATTGCCCCGATTGGGACTATCTCCATAGCCTCATCTGTCTTGTTAGTGATCTCCACAAGCATGACTTCCATACTTCCATCAAGTGTGACAAATGATGTTGTGTCGGCCTCTAACCCATATATCTTTGAAGCACGGTGCAGCTTCTGCCACATTAAACCTGCCTCAAGCTCACTTTCATCCTGATTACCTGTAAATCTGTCGGCCTCCTGCTGTGCAGATGATCCGCATACTGACCAGAAGCCCTTCCCCACAATCCGACACCAGAAATTTCTGGTGCCTTTATTGTTGTGAAGATTTTCTATACTAACAGGTTCCAGAAGAAAGGTATTCTGGCTTGTTTTACTGTCTCCACCGAGAGTTGGTGTAATGCTTGATTTAAGCCCTTTTTCCCCTGCAAGCGGCAGATACAGTCCACTGTAGTTTTCGGGATTTTTGATCCTGAAGGTTCCGTATTTGTCTATAAAATCTATATTTTTCATATTTTCAATCAATCCTCTATACAATTACAAATCAAATTTTCACACACCATATACAATCCTATAGCAGTCATTATCCCACCTACGGAAAATTTACATGGTAAGCTCAATCTCTGTCTGCTCGCTAAGAAGCTCTTTTGGGATATAGTCTCCCTCAACCGCCTGTCCGTTTACAAGAAGGCTCTTGCATCCGCTCTCAACATGATCAGGATTTTTTACAACTATATGAAGATGGCATCCCCTGAAATCCTTCTCTATCTCAAATCCATCCCAAGCTTTTGGAATAGACGGAGCAATATGAAGTCCATAGAAATCAGGACGCATACCAAGTATTCCCTCTACACATCCAACCATGACTGTTGAAGCAGTTCCTGTGAGCCAGTGTACATGTGAACGTCCAAAGTTCGGACTTGCTTTTCCTTCAGTAAACTGTCCATAGCAGTACGGCTCAAGTCTTCTTATCTCTGCTCTGTCATTCTGTGCGGCAGGAGCATTTTCAATAAAATACTTAAAAGCTCTGTCTCCATGTCCTTTAAGTGCCTCAGCAAGAATTATCCAGCCCTGTGACTGTGAGAATATTCCTGCATTCTCTTTAGTTCCCGCATTGTATATCACTGCGAGTGCTCCGTCGAATGCGTGTGCATGATATGGAGGATCCATAAGAATGGCGCCATACTCGGTATTGAGTCTTTCATATACCATTTCAAGAGCCTTATCCGCCTGCTCATCACTTGCAAATCCACTTATAACAGCCCAGCTCTGTGGGTTGAGCCACATATTTGCCTCAGGATCATCACGCTTTCCGATAACCTGTCCATCCCCTGTAAATCCACGGATAAATCTGTCCTCGTTCCAGCAAAGCTCCTGAATGATCTTTCCGAGTTTTTCCTGGCTCTCATCAAGATATGCAATATATTCATCATCTTTCTTATAGGCTGCAAACTCTTTTAATATAGTCATTGCATAGTAGAACTGAAGTGCTACGAAGGTTGACTCTCCATCTGCACCAAGCCTCAGGCAGTCATTCCAGTCTGCGTAAAGTCCTGCAGGCATTCCATGTTTTCCGAGGTGGTTCATCGAAAAATCAATTGCTCTCTTTAAATGCTCGTAAACCGTTCCCTCATCCTTGTTGGCGAATGGAATGACCTCATCTATAAATGCTACATTTCCTGTCTCTGATACATATTTGTATACAGTTGGGAAAAGCCATAATGCATCATCAGCTCTGTAAGCCGGATGTCCTGTCTCCTGTACATAGGAAGCGTCGTCAGGAGTATCCTCATGTCCCGGATTGTGTGTAAACTTGACAAGCGGAAGTCCTCCACCGTTATCAACCTGTGCTGAGAGCATGAATCTGATCTTTTCAACAGCCATCTCAGGTGCAAGGTGTATAACACCCTGAATATCCTGGACTGTATCACGGTATCCGTATCCGTTTCTGAGTCCACAGTATGTAAATGATGCAGCCCTTGACCAGATAAATGTCATGAAACAGTTATATGCGTTCCATGTATTGATCATTGTGTTGAACTCATCACTTGGTGTATTAATCTGGAAATGTGATAACTTTCCATGCCAGTATGCGATAAGCTCCTCAAGTTCCTTGTCGCAGACAGCTTTTGTATCCGTGTAAGAAGCAACAATCTTTCCTGCTGTCTCATTATCTATCATTCCAACTAAGAATGCTATTGTCTTTGTCTCGCCCGGTGCCAGCTCCAATACTGTTGTGATTGCTCCACAGCTATTCTCGTTGTAGTTGCCGTGGTTGTTAAGCTTTCCGCTCTCTACTCCGACAGGATTGCCATATCTGTGATATTCTCCGAGAAATTCTCCCCTGTCACCGCACCAGCTGTCAACAGGTGCTCCTGCAAGTCCGATAAATCTGTTTACCACATCCTTGTTGTCAATTTCCTTGCCATTCTCGATGCGGTCAAGATTGGCATGGATCATCTGACGCACTCTGTTCTCCACAAATACTGTCTTTGTAATATACTGTGAATACTGCAGATTCACCTGATCCTGCTCATAGTTGCTGTTGTTTGTAAACTCAGCGTAGCCTGTAATATTAAGGCTTCTTGCCTTATCAGAATTATTTGTCACGCTCAAATTCCACACTTCGTATGTCTTGTTCAGCGGAACGTAATATCTTACTTCTGAATGAATACCGCTGTAATCAGCCATCATCTTTGTGTATGCTGTTCCATGATGACACTCACTCTTGTATTCATTCAAATCCTTTCCTACAGGCTGCCACGAAGCTGACCAGTAATCCTTGCTATCGTTGTCTCTGATATAAATATATCTGCCAGGCTCATCGAACTGATTAAACACATATCTCAAAAGCCTTCCGTTTGCACCTGACTTTGCAAAGCTGTATCCACCTGCATTATTGGAAACAATTGCTCCATACTCCGGCGATCCAAGATAGTTTACCCATGGTGCCGGTGTGTCAGGTCTTGTAATAACATATTCTTTTTTTGATTCATCAAAATATCCGTATTTCATATTACTTACTCCATTCTCTACTTAATTATGTGATCTACGGTTACAACTGCCTCCAACGTATATTCAGCAGTGATCCATTTTCGTAATATAATATACATTTTTGCAGCAGTGTATTATACAAAATTATTTCTTAAAATATCAGATTCATGACATAACTAAACTTATCTCACAATATAAGTGTAACTTCCTTTACCGGGGCGTTTAACATCTTCATCGTAGCTATCCTTCCGGTATACACGGACATAATCGATCACATATGGATTATTCTCAAAACTTGTCTCATCGTTTGGATTTCCAACCCAGCTTCCACCAACAGCAAGATTTAAGATAATGTAAATGCAGGAAGGTATCCATGTCCCTTTGGAACCATTGCACGGCATTCAAATCGTCCATATATGAAGGTCTGCTTATTCTGTGTTGAAACTCTTCCTGATGTATAGGAAGCTGCTTCTTTTGTTGAGCCGGTATCACCATCAGTAACTTTTTTGACCGGATTTATTATTAATTTTCCATCTTTTACCTGAATGTTTTCAGCCGAGTCTACATACTCCTGCAGCTCATTATTTACCCATCCTTTTTCATGTGTCTCCACATTCCAGTCAGCACGGTTTAATGAATCACCATTAAACTCATCGCTCCACACTTTTTTGTAGCCATCATAGCTTAGTTCGCCTGTCTGCTACGCCGCATCCAGCGCTCCCTCTGCAAACGTCTGTGACGGCATGGCTGATAATACTCTTTTTTTCATAAAGTAGCCCTTTCATTTATAGTTATTTGCTATCTCGCATCATGTTACTGTCCACACCTTTCAGTGTAACACGTAACCACAGCATTACTATAACGATTAAGTACCCTTAAAATATACAAAAAAAAGCACAAAAACATCAAATTCATGACACTTTAATTTTCCTGTAATTTCCGCAATTCCCTCGGTGTCATGCCAAACTGCGCCTTAAACATCCGGCTGAACACCTTATAATTCGTAAATCCATTGTGCTCCAGTATGTCCGTGATGGAATCCTCAGTGGCCAGAAGCTCCTCATGTATGTGATTGATTCTTACCTGATTGACATACTCGAGAAATGTAACTCCCATGCATTTTTTGAACATACGGCAGAAATAATCCTGATTGAGTGAGGCTATGTCTGCCGCCTCCTTTAATGCTATTGGCTCCTGATAGTTTTTCGCTACATATCTGAGGACATCCTTAAGGCGCGCTATCTGTCTGGATTCTTTTCCCGCATTCACCTCTTTGTACGAATAATTTGTAAACAAAATATATAAGAATTCGTTCACTTTTGCCATAAGCCGAAGCTCATAGCCCTTGCCCTTTTTTCGGTATATATGCGCTATCGACTTAAGAAGAGACTTCATCTGCTCATATTTTCTGCTGCCATGCTCGGTCTCATAGCACTCTCTAAACCTTATATGTCCGTAATCGTCTATGTAGCTGTCCAGATATGCATACGGTATCTGCACCAGAAGCACCCTGACTCTTTCATAGCTTTGCGTGCCATGTATCTTATTTGAGTTTATGACAAAAAATTCATTTTCTTGCAATGTATATTCATTTTCACCGCAGACAACCTGCAGTGAGCCGGAAACTACATAGATTATCTCTATATGGTCATGCCAGTGCCTCGGTGAAAACTGCCTGTAGTCCTCGTATCTGTCGCAGTAGATTGGAAGATGTGGTATTGATCTGACGTTTTCGTGTGTGTATTGCTGCATAATTTTCTCCCTGACTTACTAAATCAAACTTCGTATTTAATGCTATGATACCTTTTGAACCTTTAATCATGCTATATTAGCCTGAGCATATCCAATTGTTCCGAAGAAAACAATATTCATAGTTTGAAATTCTACCTTCAAAATATACTCCTCTCACGCAAAAAGTCAATATCGACCTAAAATAATGTCAGTATCACAATTGTATATATCGCTTTTATAATTTACAATCATCTTGTACGAAAAGAACAAGCTCCCGACATATTAATGTATGGGAAGCTCATTAAATAATAAAAATATAAGAAAGGTAATCTGCTATGAACAAATGGTCACGATTCAAATTCACTCCTAATCTTCCACTTGGGGCAAATGGTGAAAGAGTTACAGGAAGCAAGGCTCACATAGAGCTTTCAAAGGAAGCTGCCAAGGAAGGCATGGTACTTCTCAAAAATGAAAACAACGTACTCCCTCTTGCAGCGGGTTCTAAGGTAGCCCTGTTTGGAAAGGGTACTTTCGACTATGTAAAGGGCGGTGGCGGAAGCGGTGATGTAACCGTTGCATATATCCGCAATCTCTACGAAGGACTTAAGCTTCAAAAAGAGAAAATAAGCATATTTGAGGAGCTGTGCGATTACTACCGCAACGACATTAAAAAGCAGTATGCGGCCGGTGCTGTACCCGGCATGACCATAGAGCCGGATGTACCGGCTGAGCTTTTAAGCAAGGCTCAGGCATATACCGACACTGCTATCATCTCAATCTGCCGCTACTCCGGAGAAGGCTGGGACAGAAAGAGTGTTATTGACCCAAACAACAAGGCTCTCTGGGACTACGAACGCGAGATGACCGAAAAGTCGGCAGAGCTTTTTAAGGATGGTGATTTCTGTCTCTCCGTAAAAGAAAAGGAGATGATTGACACTGTAAAAGCCAGTTTCAAAAATGTAATCGTGATTTTAAATGTCGGCGGAATGGTTGATACATCTTGGTTTGCTTATGATGATCAGATTCAATCAGCACTGCTTGCCTTACAGGGTGGTATTGAAGGCGGGCTTGCTGCCGCTGAGCTTCTCGTAGGAGATGGCAATCCTTCCGGAAAAACTGTCGATACATTTGCCAAATCACTCGACGACTATCCGTCTACTTACAATTTCCACGAGTCAAGAGACTATGTGGACTATACCGATGATATATATGTCGGATACCGCTATTTCGAGACAATTCCGGGAGCTGCCGAGAAGGTTGTATACCCATTTGGCTATGGACTCTCATACACCACATTTGATGTGGAGACTGTTTCTGCCGGCGTTGTGAATTCCAACTGTACGTCTGAGGCCAATAAGCTCTACGCAAAAGTCCGTGTGACAAATACAGGTAAATTCTCCGGAAAAGAGGTTGTTCAGGTATACATTGCTAAACCACAAGGAAAGCTTGGCAAGCCTGCAAAGGAGCTCGCAGCCTTTGAAAAGACAAGAGAACTGCAGCCGGGTGAATCACAGCTTATGATCCTCACATGGGAAATAAACGATATGGCGTCATATGATGACCTTGGAAAGGTTAAAAAATCTGCATATGTACTTGAAGCCGGTTCATATGATATATACGTTGGAACGAGCGTCCGTGACGTGACAAAAGCTGATTACTCATATATATTAAATCATGATGTAATTACCGAGCAGCTTTCAGCAAAGCTGGTTCCTACAAGTCTGCCAAAGAGAATGCTCGCTGACGGAAGCTATGAAGCTCTGCCTCAAAGTGAGCCTGTTGACACCGACTACTCAGCTATTGGCAACATTGACCCTTCCCTGACAGAGGGTGTTGCTCCCGGTCAGAGAGCCATCCCATACTTCCGCTTTGCCGATGGCATGGCTAAAAACGGCAGTCACGACATCATGGATGTTGTGGAAGGACGTATCACGCTTGATGAATTTGTATCAGAGCTTTCCATCGATGATCTCATTCATCTGCTCGGCGGACAGCCAAATACCGGTGTTGCAAATACCTTCGGTATCGGAAATATGCCTGAATACGGTATTCCTTCTGTCATGACAGCAGATGGTCCTGCAGGAGTGCGCATAGCACCTGAGGTCGGTATATGCACCACTGCGTTTCCATGCTCCACACTGCTCGCATGCACATGGAACCCGGATGTTTTAGAGGCTGTAGGACGCGCCGGCGGTGAAGAATTAAAGGAAAACAACCTTGCACTGTGGCTCACCCCTGCCATCTGTATTCACAGAAGTCCTCTCTGCGGACGTAACTTCGAGTACTACTCAGAGGATCCATTCGTCACAGGAAAGCTCGCAGGTGCCATGGTACGCGGAATCCAGTCAAACAATGTCGGTGCCACAGTCAAGCACTTTGCCTTGAACAACAAGGAAACCAACCGCAAAAACAGCGATTCACGCGTTTCAGAAAGAGCTGCCAGAGAAATCTATCTGAAGGCATTTGAGATGATTGTAAAGGATGAAAATCCATGGGCTATTATGTCCTCTTACAATATGATAAACGGCTACAGAGCCTCTGAAAGCGAGGATCTTTTGACAGGAATACTGCGTGATGAGTGGGGCTATGAAGGAATGGTCACAAGCGACTGGTGGACCTGTGGCGAGCATTACAAGGAGACAAAAGCCGGAAATGATCTTAAGATGGGAAATGGATATCCTGATCGTGTAAAGAAGGCTTATGATAAGGGTGCAATCTCTCGTAGTGAGATGGAGACCTCTGTAAAGCGTATATTAGGATTAATATTAAAGCTTGATTAAATTTTACTCTGCTTTATGCAAACCTACTCGGTTCATAATACCCGATACTTATTATACAAAAACAAAAACGGACATGCAAAACTGCCATGTCCGTTTTTGTATTTGTATTTGTATATCTTCAATCATTAATTCTGTATTTTAGCATATTCCTCAATTTTGCATACATGCTCTTTTGTTTTTTCATCATAGTTAATTGCCACAAGCAGGACGTTTCCCGTATATTGCAATAATGAATTCGGATACTGTCTCTCACGAATCTGCTGCATGGCTGTATCCGCATTCTTATTCCATTTCAGCTCCACAACAAGCGCCGGATAATCATTTATATACTCAGGCTTCGGAATATAAACAAAATCAGCAAAGCCACGCCCTGTCGGTAACTCCCTGACCGGCTTAAAATAATAGTTCATTGTTCCAAGATAAGCAATGGCCAACACACTGCTAAGGGAGTTCTCGTCATTATATTGAATCACCGAGGTATACTCCATATGAATCTGCTCAATTTTTGCTGCCACAGTATTTACATCTTTGTTTATTGTTGCATTAAACAAATCTATTGACTGTCTCTCAAACTGTATGATTTCATCCCATTTGTTTTCCTCAACTGCATCCATAAGCTCATTGCGAAGCTCTTCATTCGGAATATATGCCATCTGATTTTTCTGATTAAAAGCCAGATATCCAAGATGTATAAGCAATGTCAGCACATCATCTTTGTTTTTAAATGATACCATATCATTCTGAAACGTGGTTGTTCTAACTTTTATCTCATTTCCTGAAATCATTGAAATAATAGCGGCTCTTAATCCATCAAAATCCATGTCAATAAGCGGAATCAGAGATTCATATGTGCCGGTCTGTGACCAATAGCTTTGGAAGCTGCCTCTCATCATCACGCTCACTACCGCTTTTGGATTATACACATGTTTACCCGAAAGCATATAGCCATCATACCAGTTTTTTACTGCTTCATAATCCCTGTCATACTTTTTGCATAACTGCTTAACCTCATCATCTGTAAAGCCAATATATGATGCAAGCGCTCCTGCATCAAGCATTGTGAACTCTTCAAAATTGTTAAGTGCTGACTGAGTTTTTAGCTTTTTAATAGGAAGTATGCCGGTAAGATAAGCTAACGCAATATACTTTGTCGGCTCTGTCCCTTTAAACATTCCCCTAAGGAAATTAATATATTCCTCCTGCAGTTCCTTATTATCAGCCTCATCTCTTATCAACACATCCCACTCATCTATTATTATAACAAACGTATTTCCTGTGGCTGCGTTTATATAAGACATGGCTCCATAGGCTGTTTTAACAGTGTCCGGTATCACATCACCATATGCTATTATAAGCTCATCAAGAATACCGTTATTGATGTATTTCACGGTGTTTTGCACTTCGCCCGCATCCATCATGCACCACTGGACATCAATATGAATAACATCATATTTATTAAGGTTTGTCTCAAAGGAATCAAGCCTGCCTACCTTTAGAGCGGAAAACATATCAAAGGAATCACATCCTCTGCTATAATAAGCAGCAAGCATATTCGCCGTGATGGACTTTCCAAAGCGCCTCGGTCTGCTATTGCATATGCATGCCATATCAGAACCTATAACCTTATTGGTGTATGCCAAAAGCATGGTTTTATCCACATATATTTCCGATTTCAATGCCTTTTGAAAAGCTTTATTTCCCGGATTTAAAAATCTTCCCATGAATTTTCCTACCTTAAATGAAATAATTTAACAACCTATACTACATATTAAGTATAGCAGTTTTTAATCAACTTCACCATATCAACTTTGAATTATATACAATTTAAACTATTACTTTCCATAAATATTGTACTCAGGCTCATCCACGCCATCTGTTCCGGCATAGTATGACAGCTCCACCTCGTTGAGTCCTTTTTTCTTGTCAAGAATCACATTGTACTGGGATGAATATATAACATCTCCATTTTTATTAAATCTGTATTCAATATTCACTCCATCTTTGCCTTTTAATGCCTTTCTTGGAATCTTTGCAAGGAAGATACGCTCACTGTCGGAAATCTTCTTCACCTCGACTGCATCCACCCATTTGAAAAATACTGGTGCTGCCACTCTTGTATCATCCATGCTATAACTGTCGTAATCATAGTAGGCTGTGTCATTATCTTCTGTATCATTTAACACATGATAGCCCATCTGTATGCTGTCCACGCCATCAAGACCGGTATCATTGTTGTTATAGCTGCCCGAATCGTAAGGCGAATATACATATAAAAGGATAAGCTGTGAGCTCTTTACCTCATCTATGCTATCTCTGAATAAATGTGCAGCCTTTATATGAGACACATTGAGCTGTCTTAAGCTGTCATTTGTCTCACCTGCCAGCTGTCTTGCATACATGGTGACCATACCCTTATTTTCCATAAAGTCTGCATCTGCTGCAAGCGCCGGAGATGCATCCGTGGAAAGTGACATCAGATATTTGTAGTCTGTATCCTCCATACATACTGTATTGTACCTTGCAACCAGATAATCAGGCCTTGCAAATGCAAGCACAAGATAACATACCCCGATTACTATTATTCCGTACCGAAATAGCGAAAAAGCAGGCTTACATATAGATAAAATCACTCCGAGCATAAACAGCGCTATCACTCCAAGTGCCCAGAACACACAAAGCCTGGTGGCTGTCAGCCCGTACTCTGACACATACAGTCCCATACGGTATGCACTTGATGCAATCATGATATATGTGCATAAAGTTATTAAAATTAAAAATGCATTTAATATTTTATTCCTTCTGAACAATCCACTTCCGAGCAATACGATAATCACATTAAGTATACACACGAAAAGCAGCTGGAAAAAGCCTTCTCTCGCGTACCTGGCGTAGGTATAGCCGCTTGGAAGCTGCATAAGTCCCCCGAACAGATACACAATCTGTATAAAACAGAAAAATACATATACCACTGATATAGTTACAGCTACAGTGATACCGATTGCAGCCGGAAATGCCGGAGTCTCAACCGGTGCATCCGATATACGCTTCTTGCTCAGATACTTTATACCACAGTACGATGAGAAAAGCGCAAATACAAAAAGAAATACAACCTTGCTCACTGTAAAGAAATTGATATCAGCAAATATTTTCTTTATTACTGAGGCAAAAACCGCATCCGCAGAGCACAGCAGCACCACTATCAGCACAACCAGAGGAAAGGCAATTGCTATTCCGATAAACACATAAAGCATTCTGTGTTTTTTCACATGCCGCTCTCCTGCAGTTGCATTTGCACTGTCACCGACCATACTGTCACTGCCCATATGGTCACTATCCATGCGCTCATTTCTCATATAGTCGGCAATATCCATAAACGGCTCAGCTATACATCCAATCGCTCCAAACACTGCCTGAAATGCCGCAGCGATATACTTTATGAGCCCCCACTGTCTGTCATTGCAGAAATTGTGAAGCAGCATAAAAACAAGAAACACAAGTATCCAGCAAAAATTAAATCCTTGTATAATTTTATTACCGGTCAAGCCTGACGAAAGGCCTGTGAGTATCATCATCACACTGTACCATATAGTGAGTGGCTTTGCCTCTATATGAAGTATCTTCATACAATACAGGCTGTATACTCCTGTTACGATTGCAAACAACGTAACAAGTATTCCACCTGTATTCTCATACAGGAAAAGGGTGTACAGCAGCGCATATATTATCGTAGGTATACATAGCCTGCCAAAAAAATCCGCGTTTCTCCTGCTTTGTTCACGCCGTCTTTGCTCCGCCTCCTGCTGCATCTTCTGCAGTTCAATACCCGACACCCCCATATGTGGCTGTGAAGTCTGTGGCGTGTTCTGTGAAAACTGTTGGGGATTCATGCCCCCGATATTATTATTGTCCATAGCTACCTCCTTACTCTCTATGTAGTTATTTTCTCATATTTTTTATTTACCGGCAAGCTAATTGTACTACACAGTTTTCAGTTTTTCAATAATTTTTTATCGTATCTCGATAAATTGGTTGTAATCATTATAAATGTCAGGTAAATGTCACATTAAAAATGAGGAAATAGTAACCTGAGACGCGTAAAAAAAGTTGTTTGAAAATGTTAAGGATTACTGATAAAACAAAAAATCGCAGATACCATATTATGATATCTGCGACTATACTTATCTCATTTTCTCCTAAAGACACTCCAATGGATATTGACTTAATGCAGTCATAGAGTTTTATTTTAAACTACTGCTGCACATTAAACGCTTTAATTCCCGGATAAACTGCGCTCTTTCCCAGTTTCTCTTCAATTCTTAAAAGCTGATTATACTTTGCAACACGCTCTGAACGCGAAGGTGCACCTGTCTTTATCTGGCATGTGTTGAGTGCCACCGCAAGGTCTGCAATTGTTGTGTCAGCCGTCTCACCTGAGCGGTGTGAGCTGATTGCTGTATAGCCTGCCTTGTGTGCCATCTTGATAGCCTCAAGAGTCTCTGATACTGAACCGATCTGGTTTAATTTAATCAGGATTGCATTTCCTGCTCCAAGGCTTATTCCCTTTGCAAGTCTCTCAGTGTTTGTTACGAACAGGTCATCTCCCACAAGCTGTACCCTATCGCCCAGACGCGCAGTAAGCTTCTGCCAGCCTTCCCAGTCCTCCTCATCAAGACCATCCTCGATTGATATAATAGGATATTTGTCACAGAGCTTTGCCCAGTGCTCTATAAGCTCCTCTGAGGTGTACTCTGTGCCGGCCTTTGGCAGCTTGTAAAAGCCCTTGCCCTTTTCACTCTTCCACTCAGATGATGCGGCATCCATGGCAATCTTGAAATCCTTGCCCGGCTCATAGCCTGCCTTCTTTACAGCTTCAAGAATTGTCTCGATAGCCTCCTCGTCAGATTTGAGTGCCGGTGCAAATCCACCCTCGTCACCTACTGACGTGGCAAGACCGCGCTCCTTTAATATGGCTGCAAGTGCATGAAATACCTCCGCACACCATCTGAGACACTCCTTGAAGGAAGGCGCACCTACCGGCATAATCATAAACTCCTGCACGTCAAGTCCTGATGAGAGTGCATGACATCCACCGTTTACAATGTTCATCATAGGTACAGGAAGTCTGTTTCCCGAGATACCACCTAAAAATCTATAGAGAGGAATATCAAGTGATACAGCTGCCGCCCTCGCACACGCAATTGATACAGCAAGAATGGCATTAGCTCCAAGCTTAGACTTGTCCTTTGTGCCATCTGCCTCTATCATAGCCGCATCTATTGCATAGATATCACTTGCGTCCATACCTGTCAATATGTCGTTGATTACAGTATTTATATTTTCTACTGCCCCGGTAACACCCTTGCCCAGATATCTGCTCTTGTCTCCGTCACGAAGCTCAAGTGCCTCGAACTCTCCTGTTGAAGCTCCTGATGGTGCTGTGCCTCTTGCAACAGTTCCGTCAACCAGATAAATCTCTGCCTCAACTGTAGGATTTCCTCTGGAATCAAGTATTTCTCTGCCCACTACCTTTTCGATTTCTAAATAATTCATTATGAACCTCCTTATGTTTTTTCTGATTCAATTTTGTCCTACAATACAGTTTCTCTATGTCATGATTGTAGAATTGAATGCAAACATGCATCGATGATACCTTTTGACCCTTTAATCATAAAAATACATATGTGAAAGCCTGCCGCATATGCATATATTTATAAATAAAGAAAAATGCTACACAGTTAGTTTAATCTAACTAATGTAGCATTTCAATAGTTCATAATGATAATATTTCCCAATTATAGAAATATTATGTTCTAACATATCATTTTAAATGGGCTGTAATCGTTGCTGGTCACACTGTTAGGTGTGAACAGCAACTATCTCTCTGCCTCAATCTCACGCGCAACATACACACCGCTTGCCGACGCATGTGAAAGTGAATGTGTCACACCGCTTCCGTCTCCGATGATGTAAAGTCCCTTATATTTGCTCTCAAGCTTATCGTTAAGCTCTACCTCCATGTTGTAGAACTTGACTTCTACGCCGTAAAGCAAGGTATCGTCATTTGCAGTTCCCGGTGCTATCTTGTCGAGCGCATAAATCATCTCAATGATTCCGTCCAGGATTCTCTTTGGAAGCACAAGGCTTAAGTCTCCCGGTGTAGCTGAAAGTGTAGGAGTAACGAGTCCTTCCTCAATACGCTTCTCATTGCTTCGACGCCCTCTCACAAGATCTCCAAAACGCTGTACAATTACACCGCCACCAAGCATATTTGAAAGGCGCGCGATGCTCTCACCATATCCGTTGCTATCCTTGAATGGCTCTGAAAAATGCTTCGCAACAAGAAGAGCAAAGTTCGTGTTTTCAGTCTGCTTGTCTGCTCCCTCGTAGCTGTGTCCGTTTACTGTTACTATGCCGTTTGTATTTTCATTTACCACGATGCCATGCGGATTCATGCAGAAGGTACGCACATTATCCTCAAAAAGCTGTGTTCTGTATACAATCTTGCTCTCATACAGCTCATCTGTCAGATGTGAGAAAATCAGGGCCGGAAGCTCAACACGCACACCGATATCCACACGGTTTGACTTGGTTGGGATATCAAGGTCATTGCAGACCTTCTCCATCCACTTGCTTCCGCTTCTTCCAACTGAGATGATACAGTATCTGCTCTCATATGTGCTATCCGCTGTTTTTACTGCATATCCGGATACATTGTCTGTGTGAGCCTCTTGTAAACTGCAATCATCAGCACCTGCCGTATTCTCATCATACAGCACCTCTACCGACTCAACAGGTGTATCGAAATAAAAATCCACCTTGTCCTTCAAATGTGCATACATATTTTCCAGAACAACATAGTTTATGTCAGTTCCGAGATGTCTGACTGATGCATCCAAAAGCTTGAGCTTGTTCTGCATGCAGACCTTTTTGAGCTTTGTGCCGGCTGTAGAATAAAGCTTTGTGCCCTCACCGCCGTACTTCATATTAATCTCGTCAACATATTCCATCAGATCAATGGCCGGCTGCTTGCCGATATGCTCGTACAAGGTACCGCCAAAATCATTTGTGATATTATATTTTCCGTCTGAAAAAGCACCTGCTCCGCCAAAACCGCTCATAATAGAACAGCTCTTGCAGGAAATACAGCTCTTTATTTTCTTTCCGTCGATAGGACATTTTCTCTTAGCAAGCTCATGTCCTGCCTCAAAAACCGCTATTTTGCAGTCAGGATTCTTCTCGATAAGCTCATATGCTCCGAAGATACCTCCCGGTCCTGCTCCAATGATTATCACATCATAATTATTCATCTGTCAATTGCCTCCCATAATACGTTGCTATTTGTACGCCCAATGTGGCGCACGCCAGTCACTTATGATACTATATTTTCTCCATTATCGCAAGAGCAATCTCTATATTCCAGCAAATCTCCCGGCTGACAGTCAAGTGCTTCACATAGCTTTGCAAGCGTGGATACCTTGATTGCCTTTGCCTTGCCGTTTTTTAAAATTGATATATTTGCCATGGTGATTCCCACACGCTGCGACAGCTCCGTAACACTCATCTTTCTCTTTGCAAGCATTACGTCTATGTTAAAAATAATCTCGCCTTCCATGTATCTCTCCCGCTCAAATAAAACTGTAGCGCACACGCTATATTGTCAAATCACTCTGCTCCTGCAGATCTGCGGCCTTTACCACAAGATGTGACAAAACCGCCGCCACGACCGATGCCACAACACAGGCAAACACTATGAACACAAGAGCCAGTATCACCCCCGGATGATTCACATATATCCTCCACATGCAGACATTCACAACAAAAAAATACAATGCATCAAACAGAATTATTTTCGATGCCAGCTTTATATATCTCGCATTCTCCAATGAAAACGACCTGTCTTTTCCGATATTTACAGCTACGCACCAGCCCAGATACAATATAACATAGCACGGAATTGCACTGATGATAAACAGAACAAGCCATGGTATATACATATCAGAAATCTGCGAATCAGGCGCAATAAGCACATGCCCTATCCATGGTATGGCAACCGCACAGACCACTAATCCGCAAAGTGCTACCGCTATTATTACTATCTTTAACCATTTTTCAAGTTCTTTTTGTCTCATTTATTCACCTTGCTTCTCATTGAGAAGTCCATACTCTGCAAGAAGCTTTTTTTGATACTCCTTATCCTTTGAAGCTTTCTGCAATTCATCATATTTGCCTTCGGACAATAAACTCTGATTTAGCTGGTTAATCAATTCTATTCCTTGTTCTAATCCTTGTTCTAATCCTTGTTCTAAGCCTTCCTCGATAGCATCAGCTCTTTCAAGCTCAAGCTGCCTGTCAAATTCGTAATTTAACTGCATACTCTTCGTCACCTCACTTCTGTAAGTCTTTAGAAACTCCTTCAGAATATCATTGTCAATACAATAGTCTATAGCCTTCTC